>Ga0316628_100002739_pt1 | contig 13230 bp, 17 predicted proteins | sample OWC_Aug_M2_C1_D5_FD_207648 | JGI IMG/M metagenome (GOLD analysis project Ga0316628, IMG submission 207648) | Wetland soil microbial communities from Old Woman Creek delta, Ohio, United States - OWC_Aug_M2_C1_D5_C | ecosystem: Environmental > Terrestrial > Soil > Wetlands | place: USA: Ohio... | reverse complement strand
AAAAAGCGGGTGGCTCCGCCCGGAACTCAAGGTCACATGACTCCCCGCTCATGCCATAGTGCCTAGGGCGGGTGAGTAAGCCTGATCGCTCAAGGGAGCAACCAGAAAATCAGAGGGCAGGATTTCCACAGCAGCCCCGGCAGCGCCGGGACGGACGGTCAATTCGGGAGGCAGACGCAATGGAGGCTTTTGACAGGCAGATGGCGCTGGACGTGATCGAAGATACGCTCACGGATCTGGATACGCCGCAAGGGCGTGGAATGGCGAGCGGACTTTGCGGCGCTTTCTACATGTGCGGCCTTATCAGCTCAAGCGAATGGCAGGCCTACCTGAAACGCATCCAGACAGGGCCGAACACGGTGAAAAACGATGCTGTCTTCGGCCTCAACTGCCTCAGCGCACGCGACCACAACCGTGCGGTGAACTAGATTTCCCAGAGAACTAGATTTCCCATCCCAGCTACTTCACCGCCCCGGTCACGGTCCGCCCCCTTTCGGGCATGGCCGTGGCTTGCCGCTTTCCCGGTCCGCGCAATTTCCCACCGGCGTCTTCCGGTATTTGCTGCAACTCAACCTGGTCCAGGCGCACGAAGGTGAACCCCGCCTTAAGCAGGTAGGATAGCCCCGTGGAGAGCCCTTCCGCAGAATCGGAGTCAGGCTTGTTCATGTGGGCGATAATGACATCGCCTGCCTTTACCCGTTTCAGCCTTTTCACGATGATGCTCTTCTTCGACGTGGCACCGTGGTCCGCATTCACCGAAAAACCTGCGATTTTGTAGCCCAGCCCCTCGATTTCCTTGATTGCACGGGGATCGTACGCGGCCGTCGCCCCCCGGTACCAGTGAGGCGCAATTCCGGTCGCTTCCTGCACCGCGCTCGCCCCAAGCAACACTTCGCGCCGCAGGTGAACAATGTCCGGCTGGCCGGGGATGCCATATATCGTCCTCCCCACGCCGATGACCGCCGGGATATGCCTCTCTCCGTGGTCCTCGACATCGAACAGATCCAGGTGCGCCTTGATGACGGAGAGGCCCGATGGATTGCGGCGCAACCATCTCTTGGTCGCGAAGATGGTCGCGGGGATGCGGTTGGCAATCAGGAAGCCGATGAGTTCGCCGTCGTATTTTCCAGAGCAGGCATCGAGCGTCAGGGCAATCTTCCCGGCGTCGCCGGGGTGCGTAACCAGCTGGTCATGAACCTCGATCGGGTGCTCCTCGGCTGCCATGCACGCGGAAACCAGCGCCAGGGCAAGACATAAAAAAGACAGTCGTTTCATAAACAAGGTTCAAGCCCAGGTCTCTGCTGCCGGCCTTTCGCCAGCGGCACGCTCCCTGCAATGGGCTGGCATGATAATACGAACGGGTCATTTCCGCATGCGGCTTTGCAGCGCAGCAGCCGGCGCTACTGAATCCTGCGTATGGCGTTGTTGCCGGTATCCGCAACATAGAGGCTCGTGCCGGCGGCAAGGATGCCAAACGGACCGGAGAACGTTGCCGCCGCGGGCGCGCCGTCCGCATGCCCGGCCGCGGCGGCGGTATTGGCGACTCCTGTGAGACTGCTCACTGCGCCGCTGGAAATCGCGATCTGGCGGATCTTGTTATTGCCGGTGTCCGCCACGTACAGGCTCGTGCCGTCGCTAGTAATGCCGCGCGGCTGATTGAACGATGCCGCGGACCCAGCGCCGTCAGCCGCTCCTGCCGTGACCGCAATATCGGCCACGCCCGTCACGCTGCTCACCGCTCCGGTGGCAATCGCCACCTGGCGTATCTTGTTGTTGCCGGCGTCCACAACATACAGGTTGGTGCCGACGATGGTGATGCCAACAGGAACAGAGAAGGACGCGCCCAAGGCAGCGCCGTCCGCGGCGCCCGCCGTAACTGCAGTATTCGCCGCCCCCGTGAGGCTGCTCACCGCCCCGCCGGAGATCAGGACTGTGCGAATCTTATTGTTGCTGGAGTCCGCCACATACAGCCGGGTACCATCTGTGGCAATGCCGGCCGGAGCCGCGAACTCCGCCGATGCCGCCGCTCCATCGGTCGCGCCAGCCGCCGCGGCGGCGCCGGACGCGCCCGTCAGGCTGGTCACCGCCCCGGTGGAGATCACGACCTTGCGGATTTTGTTGTTGTTCGTATCCGCGACATACAGGTTGGTGCCGTCCGTGGTGATCCCGCCCGGGCGGTTGAACGTGGCCAGCGCGCCGCTACCTTCCGCCGCGCCTGCCACGCCCGACTGGCCCGCAAGGATGGTCTCGGCACCCGTGGCGATCACGATCTTGCGGACCGTGTTGCTGCCTGAATCCGCCACGTACAGATTGGTCCCGTCTGATGCCACCGCCTTGGGCGAACTGAACCTCGCGGCGCTGCCAGCGAGGGTGGATACCTGCCCGCTCACGATACTGCGTATCACGTTGTTGGCCGAGTCGGCCACAAACAGGCTGGTTCCGGAAACAGCAATGCCCGAAGGCGAACTGAATGTTGCAGACAAGGCCGCACCGTCGGCTGCCCCCGCTGTGCCGGCCACGCCCGACACCCCGGTCAGGCTGCTCACTGCTCCGCTGCCGATCACAATCTGGCGTATCTTGTTGTTGTTGGTGTCTGCCACATACAGGTTGGTGGCGTCTGCCGCAATGCCCGCCGGCAGATTGAACGAGGCCGAGGCAGCCGGGCCTTCGACATCCCCGGCAAGGCCCGCGCTATTCGCCGCACCGGTAAAGCTGTCCACCGCCCCGTTGGAAAGCGCCACTCTGCGGATCTTGTTGTTGTTCGTATCTGCCACGTACAGAAACGTTTTTGTGCTGTCTATGGCGATGCCGGTCGGACTGTTGAAGGTCGCATTGAAGTTCGCGCCATCCGCTGCTCCGGCCCCGCTTGCGGCGCCAGCTGTGCCTGTCAGGCTGGTCACGGTTCCGGTTGAAATGTCCACCCGGCGGATCTTGTGATTGCCGGTGTCCGCCACATATAGGGTGGTGCCGTCGGTGGCAACGCCGCGCGGGTGATTGAATGACGCCGCTGTCCCCGCACCATCCGCCACTCCTGGCGCGACCGCAGTATTTGCCGTGCCGGTCAGGCTGCTCACCGTTCCGCTGGCAATCACCACCTTGCGGATCTTGTTGTTGCCGGAATCCACCACATACAGGTTGGTGTGGGTGCTGTCCATGGCAATGCCGGCCGGCGCATTGAATGTCACAGAAGAGGCGAACCCATCCGCCGCCCCTGTCACACCTGCCCGGCCCGCCAGCGTGGAAACCGCCCCGGTGGAAATTGCGATCCTGCGGATCGTATTGTTGCCGGTGTCCGCCACATACAAATTGATGCCGTCAGAAACGGAACTGTAGGGTCCATTGAACCTCGCCGCAGCGCGAACGCCGTCCGCTGCGGGGTCGGTTGTGCCGGCAAAGGTGCTGACCGTGAGGCCGCCGCCCGACCCGGTCAAAGAAGGGAAATACGTGAGGTTGCCTGCGCCCCCACCCCCGCCGCAGGCGGACAGGGTCAGCAACAACACGGGCAGCGCAAAGCCTGCCAGAGAACAGATGCAGCGCATGGTTCCTGCGGCGTTGAATCGCAATTGACGCCTCGTGCTTTCTGGTTGTGGCACCGACGAACAGCATACGCGCCCATCATATGGGCGAGGCCCGCGCGCCTCAATACCCTGCATCAGGTATCTTCCGGCCAATCCCGGGACGCGGCACGCACGCCACAGACGAAAAAAAGCCATACCCCGTGGGGTATGGCTTTTGTTGCTACCTGAACGCTACGTGTCAGCTCCAGTCGTCCCCGCCCGAGCTGCTGCTGTCATCCCAGGAAGAACTGTCGGCCACGCTGGTGTTGTCATCCCAGGACGAAGTATCTTTTATCCCGAAATCGTTCCCGCCCATATCGTAGTTGTTCGAAGTCGTATCCGCGCTTGCAAGCGGCTGAGCCGGAGCGGCATCCGGATGGCTGCCGTCGAGGAAGTGGTGCACCAGCGCTTCGCCGGCCACGATGCCCGCGCCGACCGCAGCGCCCGTCGCCAGGCCGGACACGATGCCGGAGCCTATTCCCGGCGCCGGCGCGCCGTAACCGCCGCCCGCGGGCGCCATGCTGGGCTGATAATTGGCGGGTTGATTGCCGCCCATATTGTTGCCGTACGGAGCCGGCCCGGCCTTGGGTCTGGACATTGCGCGCATGATGAGGGCAATCACCGCAATTGCCGCTATGCCCAGAATAACCAGGCCCCACGGGAAACCTGACTGGGGCTCACTCTGGCTGCCGCCAGGGCTGGCCTTTGCCGGCGACGCGGCTGCATGCGTTTCGCCGAGTTTTGCCTTGAGTTCCTGAACTGCCTGTGGTCTGGCGAACGGCAGGCCCGGCTCAAGCTTTTCTGCGGCACTCAGTTGCTCCCTGGCCTCGGCCGAATGCCCCGCCTTTGCCAGGATCTCTGCGTCCACGAAATGCGCTTTCGCGCTATTCGGATGCTCCTTCAGCACCTGCTGCATCATGGCGTGGGCATCGCTCAAACGGCCTGCCTGCGCTGCCTCTTCAACCTGGCGCATGGTGGGCACATCGGCGAATGCCGCTCCAGCCGCAGACACCGACACAGCGAACAAGAGTGCATATATTGCGTGTTTCAACATTAAAACCTCCTCACGAATAAGCCTGGGTAAAACAAAAAACGATTTTACACGGAAAAGATCCGGTCGCCGCGGCAAATGTCCCGCACCCGCCTAGTCCGCTGCCTTCTGCGGCACCACCGCGAACTCCCTGCTTATCTCGGGGGACAGCAGACGCTTGATGATCCATGCAAACAGGCCGCTGAATGCCAGGGCGTAGCCCACGGAGAAAACGATCCCGACCATCATCATGGTCTTGAACGTCCCCGCAAAGTCTGGCGGCGTGTCCGGTGGCGGGGGTGGCAAAGGCGTAAGGACCCCATCCTGCATCAGCACACTGGCGATGTTCCAGACGATACCCATCCCCAAGAAGAAGATGAAGAGAAGACGCCCCCAGTTCTTGCGCCGGAGCAAGGCGATCGCGGTTGCGAGCTGGACTACTGAACCCGCCAGCAGCGCGCCGAGCATGACGCCCAAATGGCTGACAAAGAATTCGGCCGCCGGGGGGATCTGTCCGCCCTCGTTGTTCAAGATGTACCTTTGGACCTCTTCCACCGGAAGCAGGGTATTGAACAGGATGTTCAGCCCCAGCAGCACCAGTGTGGAAAGGCCGTTCAGCGCCATGAATATCCAGGCGATGATAGTGACAAAGGACGAGCGGGCCGCCTGCCCTTGGTTGGTCGTGCTGTTCATCCGGTCCCCCCGGTTTATTCGGAAGCCCTTACTGTAACATGCCACAAGGGGCCGGAACAGGCCGCCAAGCGCCCGCACCGAGAGACGTGCGGGTAGCTGATCCGGTGCGCGGCAAATATCGGGAAATCTGGCGACGAGCGTGAAAACCGGCTTGCCGCAGGTCAAAGAAGATTTCCCGGCAGCATGGCGCTGCCGGGGTCGATGCACATGGAGTTAAACAGATGCTTCGAGTGCTGGCATGGAGCTGCGCGCCTTGGTGAGCACCATGCCCATGTTGGCCGATTTGCGGCAAACAAAGCAGGAAACGTGTTCTTCGTTCTTGCCACGGATGAACACGTGGATCAGGTTGTCGCTATTTATCAGGAACTCCTGAAAATAGTGGTGGCCGTCGTCTTTCAGACCGCGCGCCTTTTTGAATATGCTCTCGATCATCTTGACGTTGGTGCCCTGGAACAAGTCCGCCGTTGCAGCGGCCAGCAGTTCCACCACTTCGGTCGGTTGCGAATCCACCGACTTGATGCCGAGCAGCATGCCGCTGGAGAGGTCAATGTAGCCCGCTGCGAGGCATTCGGGAACGGATGCGATTGCGCTTTGCAGTGCGCTGTCCAAGTTGCTTGCCATGTTAGTACCCTCTTTCCGATTGGTTGTCAAAAGTTAAAACTGCCATCACGGTTTACCTGCCTGTGGCTGACTACCCGCCTGGCAAAACAAACCTGAACAACAAACACAGTCCGCCCAGCCTGCGGCGTTATCGGACAACCAGCGGAAGAGTCGAGATATCGTGATCACACATGCGGCAAGAGCCCGCACGCTCGTGAACGCTTTATCTGGCGATCCCGCTGTCATAGGGCCTGGCCCCTTAGACCGGTAACTTTGCGTCCCAACCTTTCGGAAGGTTTGCCTTTTGCAGAGTTGCGCTTCTGTTCATGAATCGGGAGTTGTATTTCCTGATTCATTGTTGAGCAGTTTACTCAAGCATAGAAATACTGTCAAGTTTTACTCGGGTATTTTTCCAAAGCGCGAAATATCTGTAACCAATTGACTAATCGGAACTAACTCTTGAGGTAGGGCTGCCGCCCGGCAGGAGGTTTATCGTTTTGGAAAATTTTTCGCTTTGCACGCCGTGCAGGCGATCCCTCTCTTGGCCCTGATGGCGGCATGGTCTGCCAATAGCTTCTCGCACCGCGCGCCGTATTCGGCCTTGAAGGTGTCCGAGTGCTTCAGCAGGTACTCGATGATGTGAATTTGAATGCAGGGGGCAAAGGCAGCGTCATGCTGGTTGATGTATTCGGCCCAGATAAATTCGTCCGGCAACAAACCGGACTTGCCTGCATCCAGGGTGTAGCCAAACATCCCGTAGAACTCGGGCAGATGTTGAATCTCGTGGATGACCTTCCCGCCCGCTTCGATACATGGAACACGTCTGCTGGAAACAGCCAGAAAACGGTACTTGAGGTGCGGCACTGGATCCTGCATGTAGACCTCCTGCCGAAATTAGTTTGGATTTCCCCGCTTGCCCTGAACCCTTTTTGGCAAAAAGCTATGCAGCCTATTGAGGTCTCCATAATACAAGACAGTGGCACGCACCTCCCGCTTCCTCATCCCCACCCTTCTCCCGGAGGGAGAAGGGTTTTACGTCCCTCTCCCGCCGGGAGAGGGATCGAGGGTGAGGGAGCGAACGGGATAAGAAAAACGTTGTCGTGTATTTTGGAAAACTCCAAGATAAGGCTTGGCGAGCAGATGGAGCTTGCCCCCTACCGCGCCCATCGCGCAAAAATACGTGGAAAACCGTATTGGTAAGTATCACCCCGTCGCCTAAATTGCATGTGCGAAACCGCTGCCGAAACACCGGGCGATTTCGAGCCGCTCTGCCTCACAACATCCCTGTGCCGGAAGAGCTTGTTAGGCGCGGGACCGTCTGCAACCGGCATTATCCACACCGCTAAGGAGATTACTATGAGGAAAACTACGCAACTCGCAGCCGCCCTGCTGTTTGCCTTGACGTCTGCTGCCACTTACGCCGACGAAAACCCGGCGCAGCAGGCGGCTCCGGGCGCCGCCAACGCCAGCCAGCCTGCGGATGCCAACAAATCTGGGAATGACGCCACCCAGCAAAATGCGGGCAAACCGGACGCCGGAGGGAAGGCATCAGAGGATGCCGCTGCCCCGGCAGGTGAGGCTGCACCGGACAGCTCGGGCACCAAAGCGGCTCCCGAGGCCGCGCCCGCTCCCGCCGGCAAGGACTCAGCCCCCAAACAGGCAAGCGGTGCCAGACTCACGCAGCAGTGAACGCCTCGCCCCCGCACTCCATGGAGCCGATTCGGCCCCGCGTGCGGCCAGCGGCACGCGGGAGAACCGGCTAGCGAGCGGGAGCGGGCGGCACCGCGAAACGCAGCGCGCAAGCGGCAATCGCCACCATCACCGTTCCCCCGGACAGGCCGAAGAACAAGTCTGACAGGGTGTCAGCCACTCCAAGGTTCATCTTCGTGCCCAGCAGGACATCAGACGCATATTCGGCGAATTCCCAGAACACGGCCGTCATCGCCGTCACGCCCAGCGACATGAGCAAAAGAACCGGCCTGGGAATGGCGCCGGTCAAAGGCTGGGCATGGATGGCGGCGACAAGGTAGAAATAGGTTATGGCGAGGCCGCCGCAAAAATGGGTCGGCATGTCGAGCCAGGGATAAAGGATATAGGCGTTGAAGTCCTTTGCGGCCAGCGCATAAAAGACGAATACCGCCAGCGGCGCCCAAGCCGCCTGCCGGAACGTGCTGGTTATCCACTGCCTCATAGACATAGCCACGAAATCTGTCACGGAAATTCCCGCACGGCATATTAATGCATACCGCGGCCTCCACAAACATTCTGTAATTTCTGTATTGACAGAAATAAATGGCGGGGCTACGATGCAGTCATGAAACTGCATCCTGTCGCACAGCGCTTTGTTCTCCACTGGGGGGAGATGGGCTCCAAGTGGGGCGTGAACCGCACCGTCTCGCAGATCCATGCCCTGCTCTATATAACGGGCAAGCCCATGCCTGCGGACGAAATCGCGGAAACGCTGACGGTGGCGCGCTCCAACGTGAGCAACAGCCTGAAGGAGTTGCAGAGCTGGAACCTCATCCATGTGGTGCACGTGATGGGCGACCGGCGCGACCATTTCGGCACCTCCACCGATGTATGGGAGCTGTTCCGCACCGTGGTGCGCGAGCGCAAGGAACGCGAGTTCGATCCCACCATCAACGTGCTGCGCGAATGCCTGGACAGCAAGGAGCTGCACAAGGAAGACGCAGCAGCGCAGCAGCGCATCAGGGAAACGCTGCACCTGATGGAATCCCTGTCCACCTGGGGCGACCAGATGCTCAAGCTGGAGCCGGCCACACTGATGAAGGTGATGAAGCTCGGGGCGAAGATCCAGGATTTGCTGTCCCGAAAATAGGCAGGGTGTTTTTTCGCCCACTTATTTCTGTTTGTGCAGAAATTATTGTTACTAATGGAGGTTATGATGCGCAGCGATTTGCCGTTGACCGTATATTTTGACGCCTCATGCAGGCTGTGCCACAGCGAAATCCGCAACATCAAGACGCATGACACCAAGGGCCATCTGCTGCTGGTGGATTGCTCCGCTGCCGATTTTGACGATGCCCCATTCCGGGCAGAGGGCATCACCAGGGCAGACATGATGGAACGCATGCACGTGCGCGACAACCAGGGCGCATGGATCAAGGGCGTGGATGCCTTTGAACTGATCTACCGCACCGCCGGGATGCAGGGCATGGCCAGTCTGTGGGGCGGCAGATACACCCGGCGGCTGATGGAGAAACTCTACCCGTGGGTCGCGCGGCACCGGCACGGCCTGTCGCTGACCGGAATACCCCTGCTCTTCGAGTCTTGGGACAAATGTGTGGCGCGGCGCGCTTTCAGGCGCAGCCAGCAATGCCGCAAGGGCCGCTGCTCCATCTAACCAAAAGGAAAAAGGGAGAAACACATGTTCATGGAAAGCAGAATCCTGGAGCGCTGGCTGTTGCTGGTTGCGCTCGGGCATGTCATCGCGGGGGTCGCGATCCCGATACTGGCCTATTCCGCGGCGTTCGATTACTACAGCGGCCTTCTGCAGCAAGCATTCTCGCCCGCCCAGCAAGTGCCGCAAGCGACCGTCGAGTTTCAGCGCTGGATAGTCGCGCTGTTCGGTCCGACCATCGCCAGCGTGGGCGTGGTGTTCGGCGCCCTGGTCATGGCCGGCATCAAGTATCGCGACACCTGGCCATGGAATGCGCTGTTGCTTGGCTTGGCGCTTTGGGCCCCCGGCGATATTTACATTTCGCTCACGCGCGATTTCTGGCTGCATGTGCAAATCGATGCGGCCGCCCTGCTTGCCATCGTCCCTCCGGTGCTGGTGCTGAGGGCGCGGGCAGTCAGCTATCAGGCAGCACTTTCACGTTAACCAACGCAAGGAGATGACCATGAAGACCGTCCTGTACGTGCTGATTTTTCAAGGCTTGCTGGGTTGCTTCGATGTTTTCTGGAATCACGAATGGAAGGAGAACCTGCCAGGCAAGGTGAGCGCCACGCTGGAGCAGAAGATACACGGCCTGCGCGAACTGCTGTATTCCGTCATTTTCATCGGCCTCGCCTGGTACTCGTGGAACGGTGCATGGGCATGGATAATGTTCGGCGTGCTGGCCATCGAGGTGCTGCTGACGGCATGGGATTTCGTGGTAGAGGACAAGACGCGGGTGCTGAGCCCGAACGAACGCGTGCTCCATCTCACCTTGAGCATGGGCGGCGGCGCGTATGTGGCTCTGCTGATTCCGGAACTGCTGCGCTGGTCGCAGCAGGCCACGGGCCTGGAACGCGCTGACTACGGCATGTTGTCATGGATCTTGACGCTGCTGGGAACCGGCGTGCTTATTTGGGGTCTGCGCGATTACTGGAGCGGCATGCGGCTTTCCCGCTCCCTTCCCGCGCAACACAAGCCGGCAGTTTCCGCCTGAACGAGACAGGAAAGGACGCGATCATGAAATTTCTGCTATTTTTCTCCAGCCTCATATTCACGGTGGCCGTGGTGACTGTCGCCATGGCGTATTTGCGCAAGACAACCCGGCAAGTCATCATCGAGCTGTGCAAGTCCGATGCGGGAGCCGAATTCTGGCTCAGAAGCGCGGACATCCTCGCATACAGCGGCGCGCTCATGCTGGTGCTGATCTTCGGCAATACCACTTCCACCGAAGATGTGGTCGAGGCGCTGCGCCACACCCTGATACTGGCGCTGAGCGGCATATTCATCACGGTCATGTTTGTGGCACGCAACGTGTGGCGCACCGTCACACAAAAGACAGGAGGTGCAGCATGAAAATACTCATTTGCGGCGCATCAGGTTTCGTCGGCAGGCATATGGCCCGCGCGCTGGGTGAGGCCGGACACACGGTGGTCCAAGCCGTGCGCCATCCGCGCGGGCCGGAAGACATTGCCGTCGATTTTATCAACGACACGGCCAGCGAGACCTGGCTGCCCCGGCTCAGGGGGTTCGATGCCGTCATCAACACCGTGGGCGTGCTGCGCGACAGCAAGTCCAACCCCATGCAAAAACTGCTCGCCGAAACCCCGGTCGCGCTGTTTGCCGCGTGCGCCGAGGCGGGCGTGCAGCGCATCGTGCAGGTGTCCGCGCTGGGAGTGGACAGCGGCGTGAAGGTGCCCTACTTCACCACGCGCATCACCGCCGAAAGCGCGTTGCACGCGCTGCCGCCCACGGTGCGCTGGCTGTGCCTGCGTCCCTCCGTGATCTACGGCGAGGATGGCGCCAGCGCGCAGATGTTCAGGAATCTGGCGAAGCTGCCGCTCCAGGTGTTGCCCCTGGGCGGAGTGCAGACCCTGCAACCCGTGCACATAGACGACATCTGCGCCGCGGTAACCCGCTGGCTCTCCCTGCCTGAAGCGACGAGCCAGACCGTGGAAGCAGTCGGCGCGGAAGCCACCACCATGCGCGGCATGCTCGACAGCTATCGCGAGCAAATGCATCGCCGCCCCGCCTGGCATATGGCACTGCCCAGGCCGCTGGTGCGCCTGATGGCACGGGCGGGTGATTTCGTTCCCTCCGCCCCGCTGTGCAGCGACACCTACGCCATGATGGCCGCGGGCAATACCGCACCCGCGGCGCGCTTCACCGGGCTTTTGGGGCGCGAGCCGCGCAGCTTCCGGAAATTCATTTCCTGACCCGTGCACATGCAGCCCATAGACCTCAAACTGATGCGCTACACGCTCGCCACCGTCTGGCTGGTAACGGGCGTGCTGTCGCTGGGCATCTATCCCCGGCAGGACAGCCTCGAACTGCTGGCGCATGCCGGTTTGCACGGAAACGCCGCTCTCGCTGCGCTTTACGGCTCCGCCTTGCTCGACATCGTGCTGGGCTTGCTGACCCTGGCCTACCCCGTGCGCACCCTGTGGCGGGCGCAGGCATCCCTGATCGTCGCGTATACCGCGATTATCAGCATCTTCCTGCCCTGGTACTGGCTGCACCCGTTCGGCCCCATCCTGAAGAACCTGCCGATACTGCTGCTGCTCTGGCTGTTGCACAAACATGGAGAAAAGATGTGATGAACACCTATCTGCTGCTCAAATGGCTGCACATCCTGTCGAGTGTGGCGCTGGTCGGCGTGGGCTTCGGCAGCGCGTTCTATCTGTACTTCGTCAACCGCACGCGCAACGTGGCCGCCATCGCGGCGGTCTCGCGGCTGGTGGTGCGTGCGGATTACTGGTTCACCGCGCCGACCATCGTGATTCAACCGGCCAGCGGGATTGCGCTCGCATCCATGGCGGGCTACCCGCTGACCCAGACCTGGCTGGTCACAACCTATACCCTGTTTATCTTCGCAGGAATGTGCTGGTTGCCGGTGGTCTGGTTGCAGATCAAGATGGCCAAAATGGCAGAGGCCGCGGCAGGCAGCAATGCCGCCCTGCCGCAGCGCTACTGGCGCTACGCGCTCATCTGGGAGCGCCTGGGCATGCTGGCCTTCCCGGCCATGCTGGTGGTTTACGGGATGATGGTGTTCAAACCGGCGCCATAGCTCTGGCACTCAGGGTTTCGCGGTGCCGCGCCGCATGGCCCTGGCGATCGCGGCCAGCAGGAACAGGGCGGCGATCACGACCGGCCAGTCGCCCAGCCGGGTATACAGCGTGTCGATATGCTGCGTCGGCACCGTGCCGATGATGATGCCATCATTGACCTCCCATGCGCCGAGGCTGGCGCGTATCCGGCCATAGGCGTCAAACATCATGGAGGTGGCGTCGCGCACCGGCCGCACCACCGCCATGCCGCCCTCTATGCCGCGCACCCGTGCCATGAGCGTGTGGTAAGGGTCTATACCGCGCCAGTCCCCGCCGGGAACGACTACCAGACCGGCGCCGCCTTTTGCATGCTCGCGCGCCAGCGCGGGGAAATCATAGTCGTAGCAGATCCCGCCAGCCGCCCTGCCCCACGGGCGCTCCAGCACGCGGATCGGCGCATCGCCCTTCAGCGCCGGCTCGGTGGGGACGGGATGATGCTTGTGGTACACCTCAAGGCTCTTGCCGTCCGGGCCGAACCATTCATAGATGTCATCGATGAGCAGCGGGGATTCTTGCAGCAGCACGCCATATGCCATGACGAAATCAATGCCACGGCGGCGCGCAAGCTCGCTGGCTCTGGCCCTGATGGCGGCGTCATCTTCAGGCTTCACCAGCGTGGCCACTTCGCTCCAGGCAACGAGCTGCGCTCCGCGCTGCGCCGCTATCTCGCTGCGCGCGAATAGGTCGCCGGTGTTTTCCGCGAGTTCAGTGGCAGCCGACATGCCGTGCCCGAGTCCAAGATGCGTGATGACTCCGCCAACCCGTATGGTCGGACCAAGCTCCAGATTATCCAGGCGCACCGCGCCCCAGCCGAGCGCCGCGACCAGGGCGGCCGCCGCAACGGCG
>Ga0316628_100002737_pt1 | contig 13236 bp, 11 predicted proteins | sample OWC_Aug_M2_C1_D5_FD_207648 | JGI IMG/M metagenome (GOLD analysis project Ga0316628, IMG submission 207648) | Wetland soil microbial communities from Old Woman Creek delta, Ohio, United States - OWC_Aug_M2_C1_D5_C | ecosystem: Environmental > Terrestrial > Soil > Wetlands | place: USA: Ohio... | reverse complement strand
AGACTCCAGCCGTACGAAAGGGGTTTGGGCAAGCCCGTTGCCATGGGACGGGCATACCAATGCGGGGGGCGGCGATGAGCAAGGGGGATCGCTCGCGGCCCACGGAACAACTAGAAAACACGTGCCTTAGTGGAAGGTCGGGCCAGTACAGGCGCACTTTCAGGGGTTGTCGGGTGGGGGAGGGGAGGACGGGACCGACCAACTGTCCGCAGTCGTTCCATGGCGCTCGTGTCGGGGGAATCCAGCAGAGGCGACAACAAGGCTTGACGTTGTCCCGATCTGGATGCTAGCGTGCGGCGCACCCGCAGTTCAGGTTCTGACGATGAGATTGGGAAGAAAACACGTTCGCGCGTTGGGTGTGTTCTTGGCGCACGGCTTGATCGCAGTCCTCATTGTCTTTTCGGGAACGAGCGCGCGCGCACAGTCCAATACTCGGCTGTTGCTTGCCAGCGGCTGGGGGGTGCCGGAACACGCGGGATTTGCCCTTGGACCGTTCTCGAACCTGGTGATGAACGACGCAAGGGATGTGGTCTTCCTCACCTCGATGCGCGGCGCCAAGAGTGACCTGAAAGCCGTGATGCGTTCGGATGGTGTCACGTTTTCTGTGGTGGCCTTTCAAGGATTGCGTTCACCCGTGCCCAAGGCAACCTACGAATCGTTCAGCGCCCCCAGCCTGAACAATACCGGCCTGATCGCCTTCACCGCCGCGCTCAAGGACGACGTACCGGCCTCGGCGGTGATTCGCCTCACGCGCGATGCAGCGTTGGCCATCGCCACGAGTGGGAATCCCGTTCCGGGCAGCCCCGATTCCACCTTTCAGGAGTTTTCGGCGCCGGTGATCAGTTCGGCGGGCAACGTCTTGTTCGGCGCGCGGCTGGGAGGGAAGCAGCCGGGCTCGGGCCTCTTCCTCTGGACCCTGCAGGGATTGAAGACCGTGCCGATTCCCGCTGAGCTCAGCCTCAAGCCCACGGACCTGCTGGTGCCGATCTTCGCCAGTCACGACGAGGCGGTCTTCGTCACGCGGGTTTCTCCACGGGACGCTGCGACGGAGCAGTTCTTTCGCGCCGTGGCGGGCAAGAACTTCTCGGACCTGCGGCCAGCCCCTGAAGAATCCGAAACGGCGGAAATCCTGCCCCCGCGAATCGGCGAGGCCCCCGTGAAGATGCTGCTCGTGGTGATGGAGTCCGGCAATGTGAGCACGCTGGTTCTCAGCGGCGACCCCACGCAGCCCGTGAAAGCCCGGAAGACGGAGCAGGGTGCCCCTCCGGTCCTCGGGCGCATCCAGGGGCAAACGACGGGTCCGCGGGGGATCATCATCGCCGCCGCGCCCGCCGAGCAGGCGAACGACCTTGCCCTCTACTGCTACTGCGACGGGCAACTGAACCGGCTTACTTCTGCGGAAGAATTCGTGCCTGTGACGATTCCCGCCGCGGGCCGGCCCATCTCCTCACTCACCGGCGACGGCCAGCACACCCTCACCTTCATCGCCCCCAGCGAAGCAGGCACCGATGCCACGGCGATCTATGTCGTGTCTGTCCCCTAGCGGGTTAGCCTGATTTTCTGATATGGAGACGCCAAGGCACGGAGGTCAGGAGCTTATCGTGCTCAGTCTCTCCGTGCCGCGGTGGCTCTTTACACTGTTAGCTTCCACGGCGCGCGGTATTCGCGGTCTAGGAGCTTCTGCGCCGCTGGGCTGCCTTTGGTCAGCTTCTGGCTGGCGACATCCCACTCCAGGCGCTCCTTGCTGCGCAACGCGACATTGCCGAGCAGGCACGTGCTGCTGCTGCGATGGCCGTATTCGATATCGGTCTGCGGTGTCTTGCGTGTGCGCATGCATTCCAGCAGGTTGCCGACGTGCTCGAGCAGGCCGTCATCGATCTGGGTCATCTTCATTTCCGGCGTTTTGCCCCGCACCTCACGCTCCTCCTTGTCCGCCCGGCGGTGCATTTCCCGGTAATCGCTTTCCGACAGCGGTTCGGGATAGACCTGGAAGCCGCTACGGTCGAGGAACATCGTGCCGTCGCTGCCGTGGAAAACGATGCCGTAGCCGTGTCCGAAGAGGGAATTGCCGTTGCACAGGCGGTTTTCGTAGGTGGCGACGAAGTGGGGATATTCCCAGGTGATCTGCAGCGTATCGGGGGTATCACTGTTGTCCTGCAGATAGAACTTCGAGCCCTGCGCGGTGATGGTGTTCGGCCCGTCCACTTTCATGGCCCACTGCACGATGTCCATCAGGTGCACGGCCCAATCGCCCGGCCAGCCGTTGGCGTAATCGTAGAAGTAGCGGAAGGTTGACCAGCGGTCGCCTACGCCGAAGCGGTTCCAGTTGTAAGGCACCTTGGGCGCCGGCCCGAGCCAGAAATCCCAATCGAGCCCGGCGGGCGGTTCCCCGTCCGGTGGGTTGCCGATACCCTCGGGGTAGATGTTGGAATAGTTCCAGGTCCGTACGTAGGTGACCTTGCCCAGCAGGCCGTCCTGCACCAATTGCACGGCCTTCTGGAAATGGGCATTCGAGCGCTGCCACAGTCCGACCTGCACCACGCGTTTGTACTTGCGCGCCGCCTCCACCATCTTCTTGCCCTCTTCGACGGCGACGCAGATGGGCTTCTCCGTGTAAACGTCTTTGCCCGCCTGGCAGGCCATCACGGTGGGCAAGGCGTGCCAGTGATCGGGCGTGGCGTTGATGACCACGTCGATGTCTTTCTGGTCCAGCAACTGGCGGAAGTCCTTGAAGGTTTGCGCCTTGCCGCCCGCGGCCTTGAGACACTTTTCCAAATTGGGTTCAAAAACATCACAGACGCCCGCGACTTCCACGCCGTGCTTCATGAAGTTCTGCATGTTGTCGGTGCCCTGGCGCCCCCCACCGATCACGCCCAGGCGGATGCGGTCGTTGGCGCCGAGCACGTTGGACGTGCTCAGGCCCGCCATGGAAATACTCGTGACGGCCGAAATCGCGGCCGCACGCTTCATAAAATCTCGTCGATTGATTTCTTCGCTCATCGTTGATTCCTTTCTCCCTTCCAAAGATAGAAGATATCAGTCCAGGGCTCGGCGCAAGCCGCTTTGACCTGCATCTGGTCCCAAAAACAGCCTGTGTTTAATAGCACACTGGGGCGGAAATACAAGATGGAATCCCGTCCCACGACGCCCAGCCTTCCTCGCGTGCCGGGGACGGGGGAACGACCGGCTGCTGGCGAGGTCAGTTTTGAGGGGGGTCGGGAGACTCGGTTTCTGCGCTCGTCCAGATCGTGTGGGCGGGGCGCCTCAGCAACCGATAGAGGCGCCCGGCTGATTCCATTCCCTTGCCGATGAGGGCTACGATCAGAACCAGTTTCACAATCTGGTCAAAGCGGAAGACGGGCGGCCCGAGGATGACCATCACCAGGATGCCGATCGCCACGAGCCCCAAAGCGAATTCCGCCCAGCGAGTCTCCTGCCGCCAGCGTCCCTGGCGCAGCACAATCAAGTTGAACGCAAAGGCCAGCGCCCACCAGAGATTGAGCAGCGGCAGGTACATTTTGAACTCGGGACGGAGCAGCGGCCAATGCCACACGCCCAGCCCTGGCGTGATGCCGAAGATCGCCACCCACTCGGGATAGAAATTGAACAGAATGGCGAAGGCCAGAATGGCGTACAAACCGAACACGCGCCCGGGCAGGGAGACGCGATCAGGGTCCTCCACGGGCGGAAGTGCCGCCGGGTCCCACGCCTTGCCGGTGATCTCACGGTGCTGCTGCACCTGCTCGACGACGGCGAATACCAGGGTCAACAAGCCAAAGTTGAAGAGCGCCGTATATAGGATCTTTCCTAAGACACCGAACGCCGAACCGAGGGTGACGGCCTCCTCGGGGTTCCGGATGGTTTTGAGGATGCCCACCACAGAGAACGCCAAGAGCAGCGCCGCGACCACCAGCGCCATGATTCCGACCGCGGTCCGGTAAGCCGGAAACAAGCGAGGTCCGATAAGGTGTTGCGGGCTGGGCGCGTAGCGCGCCGCCACCTCCTGCGGTGTGCCGAACTCGCGCAGCACTTTCTTTGCCAGCTCGCCGTCGGCGGGATGGCCTGCTTCCCGCGCCTGCTCCTCGACGGCGTCCAGGAGCAGCGAGCGCAACTCCGTTTGCACGTCCGCGCGCAGGCGCCGGGGCAAGTGTTCCCCAACCTCGTGGACATAGCGGTCAATGAGTTCCATGATGGTGATCCTTTCTCAGCCCAATAGCTGTTCCATGGCCCGCGCCAGCGCACGCCAGTCGGCACCCAGCTCGCGATGAAGCTGCTCGCCCAGCGGGCTTGCGCGGTAGTAGCGCCGCGGACGCCCGTCCTCCACGCGCCAGCGGCTGCGCAGCAACCCTTGGGCCTCCAGCCGCCGCAGCAGGGGATAGAGCGTGCCCTCATCAATTTCCAGCCCGCGCCCGGCGAGCAGCTTCTTGAGCGAGTAGCCGTACTGTTCTTCGTGCAATTGGCTCAACACGGCCAGCACGAGTGCGCCGCGGCGGAATTCCAGCGAGAGGTTCTCGCGCAACGCGGTCTGTGCCTCGCTCGATACCATGCCGCGCACTATACAATGCGCCACACAGTATGTCAAGAGACAGGATGTCTGAAAGGCCATGGGAAGCGAAAGAACATGCTCAGTCAGTATTTGAGCCCGGGCCTGTTTTGGCACGGCGCGACCGCTGCCCTGGAACGGCTGCAGCGGGCCCTGGCGGAAAAATTCTCCAGTCACAAATAGCCAGGCGGCAAGGCCAATAGTTGAGATTGCGGAGAAACCCCAGGGCCGCTGGAGCAGTCTCAAGAAGGGTCAACCGCTCTTCGGTCTGACTTCGCCACCGGTTTCAATTACAATCGTGGGACGGGGGCGGTGGGCGGTTCCTAGGCAGGGGCAGGGATCGACGGAGGCTGGCATCATGGACTCCAGGGTGGAGGTTGCCCTTCGGGCAGGGGTGCTGCTACTTCTGTTGCTCGTTCCGCCTCAGCGATTGCTCGCGCCGCAGCGTCCGGTCGGCGGCGGGGAAGGACAGCAACGAAGTGATGTGAGCCGCGGCGACGCCAGTGAAATCCTCAGTCGTCAGGTGCAGCCCAAAGCCGGCGAGATTTGCGTGGTGTGCAACAAGCCCATCGGGCCTGATGACGTGGTCTATCTCGTCGACGGCCAGCGGGTTCCGGTGCATCGAGTGGACTGCGACAGCCGCCTCCATGTGAATCCCGCGAAATTCCTTGCCAAGCTGAAACCGCGCGGCGCACTCCTTGACGCGACTTCGGTCAGTTCCCAGGCTTCCTATGACTGGCTCTATTTCGGATTTTACATGCTGGTGGGGCTCATCTTCGCGGCGCTGGCGGCGCAGCGGGCGTTTCACGTCGGGCGGCGGCCGGTCGTCTGGCTCGTCCTCGGCTTGGCGGGCAATCTGCCGGCTTACGCCGTGCTCCTGGCCTTGCCCAAGTGCCAGGTGCGGGCGCTGGCGGGGATTCCGCCCGGCCTCGGCAAGATCGCCTCAACCTATTCTCCCCAGGCGTGCTCGAAATGCGGCACGGAGAATCACCCTTCGGCGCGGGAGTGCTCGGGCTGTGGAGCGAAGCTCAATCCCACCATGGAATCGGAAGCGGCCCGGGCTGGCCTGCGAAGCGCCTGAACAAACATGCTGAAGAAGCTCCAGGAAAAACTCGAGGCCGTGCTCACCAGCCCGGACCTGCCGACGCGTCGCCCGGCGCTTCGGAAGCACAACGAGAGCAACATTTCGGGGCTCTACATCATCGGCGATCTGGCCGGCGCGCCGGTCATCAAGCTGGCGATGGCGCAGGGATTTGAGGTCATCGAGCATATCGCCGCGAAGCCCGACGCGAAGTCCAGCGACTCGGGAGTCTACGATTTGGTCATCGTTGGCGCGGGAGCGGCGGGATTGAACGCCGCGCTGGCAGCGAAAGACAAGGGCCTGCGCGCCGTCGTGCTCGAAAAGAGCAAGGTCGCGAATACCATCGAGAATTTTCCGGAAGGGAAGTGGGTCTACGCCGAGCCCGACGCCTCGCCGCCCAAAGGCAAGCTGTGGCTGGACGGCGCGCGCAAGGAAGATCTGCTCCAGCGCTGGAATCAGATCATCAACGAGAATCAGCTCGATGTTCGGCCGGAAGAAGGGTTGAAGTCCCTCCGCAAGCAGCCGGACGGGACGTTTCTCGTCACCAGCGATCAGGCTGACTACCGCGCCCGGCGCGTCATCCTGGCGACCGGCCAGCGCGGCAATCCCCGCAAGCTCAAAGTGCCAGGGGAGGAACGAGAGGCCGTCTATCACCGGCTTTACAGTCCTCGCCACTACAAGAATGAAGACATCCTGATAGTGGGCGGCGGCAACAGCGCCGTCGAGGCGGCATTCGTCCTCGCCGAACAGAATCGCGTGCGGCTTTCTTATCGCGGCGGCGAATTCGGCCGCATCTTCAAAGATAACGAACGCATGCTCAATCAGGCGGTGGCGGAAAAGCGCGTCGAGCTCATCTTGAATTCCACCGTCAAAGAGTTTGGCGAGCGAACGGCGAATATCGAGATTGATCGCGGCGGGCATCAGGAAACCGTGACCGTGCCCTGTGATCACGCCTTCGTACTGGTGGGCGCGGAATTGCCCGTGAAGTTTCTAAAGTCACTGGGAATCCGCCTCGAAAACGAGTGGACGGGAAACTTCTCCCGTGCCGTCGCGCTGGTTCTGGCAGCCCTGGCGGGGCTATGGCTTATGGGCGGACACGCGCATCTGGACAGTCATGCCCTGGGTTCCATTCCGCCTTGGGCCGGAGGCGCAATGGCGCTTGCCGCATTCGCCACGCTTATTGGTTTGGGGCTCAAGCAGGACCGCTATGCGTGGCTGGGGATTTCTTTCCTCGTGTGCTACACGGTGTATGGCGTGAAGGTCGGTGAAGGCGCGGAGTTCTGGCCGTATCGGGATTGGGGCTACAAGGCGCTGTCACTTTTCGGCCGCCCCTGGTCGTTCTGGTACACGGTCCTTTACACCCTGCTGATGACTGTGTTCGGTATCCAGGCGCTCAAGCGCTGGGGGCTGGACCGTAAGGATAAGTTCCAAATTTGGCGATATGCCAGTCTGCTTTCATTCCAGTGGTCGATGTTCCTGATCCCGGAATTCCTCTTCCAATGGGCGGTTAAGTATCAATGGGTCGGTGCAAAGCTGGCGACGGATCCCACGTTTGCGCAACAGTCGTGGCGAGCTAACGGGATCGTGTATGCGTGGCCGCTTTTCTTCTACACGTTCTTCTTCAATCCGCACATTATCTGGGTGATTTGGGGAATCCTGCTGACCTTCGTGATCATCCCGATTTTCGTGTTGTGGCACGGGAAGCGCTACTGCTCGTGGATCTGCGGCTGCGGCGGGCTGGCGGAGACGCTCGGCGACCGCTGGCGGCACCTTGCACCCAAGGGACGAACCAGCGTCAAGTGGGAGTGGATGAGCCACGCCGTGCTGGGCGCGGCCGTGCTGGTCACGGGATTCATTCTTCTGAAGGATACCGTCGCCCTCTTCCGTTCGCCGGCGGACTGGGGCGGAGAAATCTACCACTTTGCCGTTGACGTCTGGTTGGTCGGCATCCTGCCGGTGACGCTTTATCCCTTCCTGGGGGGCAAGGTGTGGTGCCGCTACTGGTGTCCGCTCGCCAAGCTGATGCAGCTCTTCAGCAAGGCCTACACGAAGCTCGGCTGGAGCCGCTTCGAAATCCGCGCCAATGAGAAATGCATCGCCTGCAGTGAGTGCTCGCGCAATTGCCAAGTGGGCATCGACGTGATGGACTTCGCTCTCAAACAGGATTCGATTACCAACGAGAATTCGTCCTGCATTGGCTGCGGCATCTGCGTGAGCGTCTGCCCGATGGATACGCTCAGCTTTGGCCCGGGCACCGGCCGCGGGCCACTGGTGCAGATCCAGCCGACCGTCATGCCTCACCAGCCGTAAGAATGTGTCACGCCGCGCATGTGCTGCAACGCACCTTCAGATCCCGGCCAACATTGGAGTGGATTGCGCAGAAATCATGAGCGCATTCGTCGCAACGGAAGTGGGCCCGGCGGCCGCAATGGGTGCAGCGGTTCTTCCAGGGCAGGACGGCGTAGTTGATGATAAGCCGATCGAGCGCGGGGGAGATAATCTCGAGCGGCGTGCGTTTGTGGCGCAGGTAGATCCAGACCGTCATCGCGAAGATGAAGACCATCGCGGTGATTTGGAAGACTCCTTGCACCAGCCAATTGGGAAGGTGGTGGGAGAGATTGATGACTGTGGCATTGAAGGGTTGGAACGGGAGCTGGTCCCATCCCACCGTGACGTAATCTTCCACGACGTGCATGGCGAAGGCGAAGCCTACGAGCATCCAGACTCGCGGGCGTTTCCAGAAAAGCGCCGCGGCTAGGGCGAGTACCGCCATCGCCCCGCCGACATTGTGAAACAGGACATGGTGATAGCGATGAAAGGCCTCGCCGCCGGCCAAAAGCGAAAGACCATCAAGATCCGGCCCCACGCCGGCGAGGGCAATGGCCGCCCGTTCCCCGCGGCTGAATTTGCCCCAGTGGGCAAACCACCAACCGTACTGCAGGTGCCCGATCGGGCTCATTGAACCCCCTCCCGAGTGGCGGCGTAACGATCCGCCACTATGCCCGTCGTTATTCCGGTGGGCCGCGCGCTGCTAATAGACGGGCTCCCACTTTTGCGCTTCTGAGCGCGTCACAGGTTGCGACCCACCCAGGTCCGCGAAGCGAAGCACGCCCGTTTCGTCCGCGGCAAAGGTTCGTCGTGCCGGGCTGGGCCGAGGCCACCAGAGGTTGAGGAGCGAGAGGCTGATCCCACCGCTGGAACTCCCATATTTCTTCGGCGTGGCGTAGAGGAAGTATTCTTTTTCGTCTCGGGCTGGGTCTCCTGCCAGCTCCAGGACGTAGCGATAGCTGCTGCTCGGCGTGGTCACGTAGCTCTCCGTAAGGAGTCCAGCCTGCTGCAGTTGCGCGAGCGTGCCAAACTCCGGGATGCCGTTTTTGTTTACGTCCAGCTTGGCATTTGCCTTGAAAGCTATTTCGGCGGTCACGATGGCGCGCATGCCGCCCGCTCCACCTGCCTCCGTGAGCGCCACGCTGGACCAATTACTCGTTGATAGGACGTAGTTGAGACCGGCAAGCGGTGCGAATAGGATCACGGCGGCCCCGAGGGCGAAGCGTTTCTTTCCTTGGCCCCGGCTCATCGCCTGGCCCCCGCGCAGCACGGCGTAGGCCACCAGAATCAGCATGGCCAGGCCTCCAACCACCGTGCCGGCGAATGTGGCCAACGTGCAAAGCGCCAGGTATATGATCCTGACGGGACGCCACTTCATTTCTTTGCTGGTGAGTTGAGCGCCGGCGAGTCGGAAGCCTAAGATGGCGACGGGGAAAATCAGAATGACGGAGAGCATGCCGTCCGGGGCGGGCGGGTTGTTGGCATAAGCGGGCAGCGCGCCGGCTAGAACAAACCAACCCAGCCACGCCGCGATCCCCATCTTCCTTTTCATGGTTGCACCTCCTGAGCGCTTATGGCTTGCCCGCCCGGCGCGGTCCAGGAGAAGGCCCAGTCTTGATCAGGGCAGAAATCGGTCTTCGAAAATGTGTACGCGCGTCCTTCATCCAGCCCGGGCTCGGGCCTGACTACATAGTTAGAAGAAGCGAGTTCAACGCCCGCCGCCAGGCGGAGGACGTAGTCGGCCTGTGCGATGGGCCGTCGCCACGCCCGGGTGGTGGTGAGGAGATAGCGTCCTTCGGTGGTTTCCGTGCGCTGCGTGTAATCCAAACGAACCCATTTCGACTCCCAAGGGCGGAAGAGAAGCCGGAAATACACTTGGCCGGCACGCGAAACGGGAGCCAGGTTGGCGAGCGGGGCGCCCTCCGCAGTGGACTCACAAAGGAGATACCAGTCCGGCTCCGGATGGTGCCGGTCAACCGGAAAGGGCACGCGCAGCGTCAAAACAGCGGGGAGGGAAGAGGCATTCGTGTAGTGGTAAAGGCCGCGGACCTGAATGCGACCCTTCTGGAGCTCGACGTTGATCCGTTCCCGGTCGAAGCGAACAGTGGTGAAGTAACCGCTGAAAAAGTAGACGGCAAACGCGGCCAGTGTCGCCGCCAGCCAGTAATCTCCGCTTCGGGCGAAAAAGCGGCGGCCGCTAGTGAAAACTCCGCGCATGGTCGTGCCTGGAGAAGGCGGTTGACAGGATTTTTGGTGAATCAGCGGCCAAAATCAAGCTGATTTGCGCGTTATACTTCTCCGGCGCATGGACGCAACTTCTTCGAGTCGGTTGATGGAGTGAAGTCATGAATTCTTTAGAGATGTTCCGGCGGTTTCGACGTCGCGCTTGCACCGGTGCCGTCGTGGCGATCAGCTTTGCACTGAGCCTGCCCGCCGCCGCGCAGACGGGAATGAAGCCGCCGGGGTCACGGCGCGACGACGTGAAGGAGGTGATCCACGGCGTCACGATAGCCGACCCCTATCGCTGGCTGGAGGATCGCCAGAGCCCGGAGACAAAGGCTTGGATAGAGGCACAGAACAAACATACCGAGTCGCTGCTCAGCAGAATCCCCCGTCGCGAAGCGTTGCGCCGTCGCCTCACGGAACTCTTGAAAGTGGACACGCTCACATTGCCGCGGGAACGCCACGGAAGGTACTTCTTCACGCGGCGCCGCGCCGATCAGGACCTCTTTGTGATTTACATGCGGCATGGGGAGAGCGGCGAGGACCAAGTCCTCATCGACCCTCATCCCCTGAGCCCGGACCATTCAACGAGCGTCAATCTCCAGGACGTTTCGGAAGACGGCACGCTCGTGGCCTACGGACTGCGGCGGGGCGGGCAGGACGAGCAGGAGATACATTTCTTCGACGTGAACGCGCGTAAGGGCCTCCCGGACCTCTTACCTAAGGCGGACTACTTCAGTGTTGACCTCCAGCCCGACGGGAAGGGTGTCTATTACGTCCGGTTCAAACGCGAGATCGGTCCGCGAGTCTATTACCACGTCATGGGAACGGATCCCACAGGAGATAAGCTGATTTTCGGCGAGGGATACGGTCCAGAAAAGATCATCGAAACGCACCTTTCTGAGGATGGGTGCTATCTGGAAATCGAAGTGGCCTACGGCTCGGCGGCTGACAAGGTGGAGGTCTACGTCCAAGACGTTGCGCAGGGCAGTCCCATCCGGACCGTGGTCAAAGACCTCGACGCACGCTTTACGGGGCAGGTGGCCGGGCCCACGCTCTACCTGCTCACCAACTGGAAAGCACCGCGGAACCGCGTTTTCAGCGTCGATCTCACGGGAGACGTCAGCCCCGAGCACTGGCGCGAATTGATTCCTGAAGGCGATGCGGTGATTGACAACTTCTATCCCGTGGGAGGGGAACTGCTCGTCAGCTACCTCCAAAACGTCACCTCGCGCGTGGCCGCGTATGGCCCCGATGGCACTCACCTGCGAGATTTCCCGCTCCCGGCGCTCGGCACGGCGGCGGGCATCCGGGGCCGATGGTCAAGCAAAGAGGCTTTCCTCGCCTACGGCTCGTATCACATCCCCTACACGGTCTATCGTCTGGACCTTGCCACGAAAACAGAGAGTGTGTGGGCGCGGCAAGAAGTCCCCGTCGATAGCAGCCGGTTCGAAGTGAAGCAAGTCTGGTTCGAGTCCAAGGACAAAACGCGCGTGCCGATGTTTCTGGTCTACCGCAAAGGGCTGAAGCTCGACGGCTCGAATCCCGTCTTCATGACCGGGTACGGCGGCTTCAACATCAGCATGACGCCGTGGTTTTCGGCGACGGCGGTGACCTGGGCGGAACAGGGAGGGGTGTTTGCCGAGGTCAATCTGCGCGGCGGAGGCGAGTTCGGCGAAGAGTGGCACAAAGCCGGCATGCTCGATAAAAAGCAGAATGTCTTCGACGACTTCATCGCCGCCGCGGAGTGGCTTGTCCAGAACCGCTACACCAACCCGCACAAAATCGCCATCGAGGGAGGCAGCAACGGAGGTCTTCTGGTGGGAGCCATGATGACCCAGCGGCCGGACCTATTTCGCGCCGCCATTTGCGCCTACCCCTTGCTCGATATGCTTCGCTACGACAAATTCCTGGTGGCACGCTTCTGGGTACCCGAATACGGTTCAGCCGAGGATCCCGCCCAGTTCAAATATCTCGATGCCTATTCGCCTTACCAGCACGTGAAGGATGGCACGAAGTACCCGGCGGTTATCTTCCTGACCGGGGACTCCGACACGCGGGTTGATCCGCTCCACGCGCGCAAGATGACGGCGATGATGCAGTGGGCGGCCGGCTCCGACCATCCCGTGCTGCTGCGTTACGACACCACGGGCGGCCACTCGGGCGGGCGCTCGGTGACCAAGCAGATCGACGAGACGACCGACGGGCTGATCTTCCTTTACTGGCAACTGGGATTTGGCTACGGGGCGAAGGCGCCGTGAGGTATGGCGCGGCCTGCTATGACGAGGCTCGATTCAGTGTCCGCACGCCGAACCAGAACGTCGCCAGCGTGAAGGCCGCAAAGGCCACAGACTCCGCCAGCAGGTGCTCCGTTCCCAGGCCGATCGATCCATAGCGCAACAAATCCACTTCCCAGGTCACCGGGTTACAGAGCGCCGCGCTGCGAAACCATCCGGGGAGAGGGTCGAGCGGGTAGAACATCGAGCTGGCGAACAGGAAGAAGAAATAGAACATGGAAGTGACCGTGTTGAAGATGTCGTTGCGGCGGATGCGCAGCGCGAAGATGGCAAAGAAGAAGAACCAGCCCGCCGTCCCCAAGATGACTCCCAGCAGCAATATAGGCAGCAGCGCGGGTTTGACTTTGACGCCCAGGATGAGGGCCGCCATGCTGACCGTAATGGCGGCCTGCACGATGGCCAGCAGAATGTTGAAAGAAACCTTGCCACCCAGATATTGCGCCCGGCTGAGCGGGTAGGTGAGCATCTCGAGAAAGATGCCGTTGTCGCGGTCGAGGAAAAAGCCCCAGGCAGTATTGGCCGCGATCCCGAACGTCGCCATCGCCAGCACCCCGCCCAGGAAGAAATCGTTGTAGCTGATGTTCGGGTTGTGCAGCGGCGAGCCGAGCGCGTAGTTGATCCCCACGCCGAAGACCAGCAGGTTTCCCAGGGGATAGAAGGCGTCCCAGAAGAGCCAGGCAAAGTTGGTGAAGCGGATCTTCGCTTCGCGATAGATGATGGCTTCGAGTCCGTGCATGATTATCGCCTTTGCGGAGACGCCCCGG
>Ga0316628_100002736_pt1 | contig 13236 bp, 3 predicted proteins | sample OWC_Aug_M2_C1_D5_FD_207648 | JGI IMG/M metagenome (GOLD analysis project Ga0316628, IMG submission 207648) | Wetland soil microbial communities from Old Woman Creek delta, Ohio, United States - OWC_Aug_M2_C1_D5_C | ecosystem: Environmental > Terrestrial > Soil > Wetlands | place: USA: Ohio... | reverse complement strand
GCTCGAAGCCCTGCTCCGGCTTCGGCAGGCGGCCATCCACCCGGGGCTGATCGACCAGGCGCGGTCCAGGGAAACGAGCGCCAAACTGGAGGCTTTGCTGCCGCAGCTGGAGGAGGTGCTCGAGGAAGGCCACAAGGCACTGGTCTTTTCGCAGTTCACCTCGATGCTGGCCATTCTCAAGCCGCGGATCGAGGCCAAAGGAATCGCCTACTCCTATCTCGATGGAAAGACCGCCGACCGCAAATCAGAGGTCGAACGATTCCAGAACGACCCTGACTGCAGGCTGTTTCTCATCAGCCTCAAGGCGGGAGGTCTCGGATTGAACCTGACGGCCGCAGAGTATGTGTTTCTCCTGGATCCCTGGTGGAATCCCGCAGTCGAGATGCAGGCCATTGACCGAAGTCACCGGCTCGGACAGACCCGGACTGTCTTTGCCTACCGCCTTATCGCAAGCAACACAGTGGAAGAGAAAGTCCTGGAACTGCAGCGCACCAAACGGGATCTGGCGGATGCGATCATCCGGGCCGACAACAGCCTGATCCGCGATCTTCGCCCCGAAGACCTCGCACTGTTGCTCAGCTGATGGAGCCGGACACGCGTGAATCGCCACCCGGCCTTGCGGGGTGGCCTCGGCAGGCCTCCCGATGGGAGGCGTGATTTGTGAGGAGCTTGGGGAGTTTCCTTGAAGAATTGAACCGCAAAGACCTCAAAGAGGAACTTCGTTCAGCCTTCTCTTCGAGGCCTTCGTGGTTTGTCGCGAAATTCACCGGGTCGGGGATTTCTCGAGCTCGACGGCGAAGACGTAGGTCGGGCCGAACATGTTGGACCGGAAGATCACCCATTTCTCGTCGGGAGAGAAGCTGACGTTGGGCTCAAGACGGTACTGGTGCTTCGACATGTTCACCAGCCGCTCGGCCCGCAACACGCCCGGCTTGACGAAGCTCTTGTCCTCCACACCCCGGTTCTTGATCAGTTCCGGACGGAAGAGGTAGATCCATCTCCCATTTTTGGCGTGAGCCACCTGCCCCTCGTCCCCGCCGTCGCCCGTAACAAGTTTTCCGTCGCGCGAAACGTTGAAATGGATGGACCACTCGTCGCGCTGGAGGTGATACCAGGCCCGCTCCCTGGTCGCGAGATTGTAGCCCGCCAGCCAGAAGTCCTCCCCCCTGGGAGTCTGAAGGTCATACCAGATCGTCTTGCCGTCGACGCCCCAGAACTCGTGCCCGAATATCTCCATTTCCATCGTCCGCGTGTGGATCTTGGTCACGCCGCTGCCGTCGGTGCGGATCGTCCAGATGCGGTCCACCTTGTGCCAGGGCCCTTCATGACAGTACATCAGCAGCGTCGGATCGGTCGGCGAGAACAGGAGGTGATTGAGCCAGTCGGTGCTCTTGAGGATTGTCTTCACCTCACCCGACTTTATGTCGACTGTGAACATCGCCATGGGAAGGCGGGCAGCCAGGCGCTGTTCCATCATTTGTCCTTTGTTGAGCGGCTGATCCAGAGGGTGGGTCTGCTGCGTCCGGTTCGCCGCGTAGTCCTCCCCCTGTCCTTCGATGTACGTTCCCGCCAGGAGCGTTTCGTCCGCATTGACCGTCGAAACACCGCCGCGAGGAGGCAGGTCGGCGATCTTGCGCGTCTCGCCCGTGTCGATCTCGGTCGACCAGACTGCGCGTTCCTTGACGTAGTAAACCCGGGACGTTTTCCTCCCCGCTTCGATGATCCTTGCCGGCCCCTGCACTACCGCTTTTGCTTCGAGGGTCCTCAAGTCCAGGACCGAAATGCCATGTGGGGTGGTGTAGACCATCCTCCTGCCGTCCGGTAGATAGCCGTTCTGGTTGAAATAGAGGCTCGCGCTCCCGGGCTCGCGCGTAAGCCGGATGACCCTGTGTCCGGTGTCCGGATCGATCCAGCTCGTCGGCGGATCTTCACCGGCCGCCGGCAATGGGGTCAGACAGAGGAAAATGAGCAGCGCGCGGACCAGCCGCACTGAGTTCGTCACCATCGGCGCCTCCGTGTCCTGATGGGGGAAGAGTACTCCGGCAGCAGGCAGGAAAACAATCGAGCCAAACGCAAAAACCGAACCGCGAAGACCGTAACGCGCCCCGGGGCCGCAACCAAAAATCCGGACGCGGATCTGCGCGGATTGACGCGGATTTTTACATTCCGTCTGCCGTTCGATAGGATCTGTGTTCATCCGCGCAGATCCGCGTCCCGTGAAAAATCTTCGCAAAAAGCGAAGAAGCTGCCGATTTCAGATTCAAGGACCTACAAGGATTTCGACCGGAGGGCGGGTGGCTACGTCGGATGCGATGGTCTGCACTCGGTCCTCCTCTGCGCGCCACCAACCGTGGAAGGAGTGTGCGGTTTCGAGATCGACGGCGGCCAGCGGGGACCAGTTCTTCCCAATCGTGATGTGCGGGAGTACCTGTACGCTGCGCGTGTCGCGCCGCAAACCGTGGCGCAAGGCTTTGAGCACGCTCTCTTTCGCGCTCCAGATGAGCGTGATGAGCAGATCGCGATCTGCATGGCCGGCCTTTTCGACTGCGAGCAGCTCTTCGCACGTGAGGTAGTCGGCTGCGAAATTGGCTTCGCGCGGCCGGATCTCTTCAAGATCGCAGCCCAGCGGGATGCCTGCCGAACAGACGGCGCAGAAAGCCGTTCCCGCACTGTGGCTGATCGAGAGGGAAATCGGGGCCGGCTTTTCGTGCAGAAACGCTTCGGGCGCACCATCCGGGGCCGCGATGATCTCCAGACTGGAGGCCACGGCCGGGTCCGGCCGCAGTTTAAGATAGCGGAGAACCGTCTGCTTCGCCGCCCATCGCCCCAGCCTCCAGTCCTGCCGCCTTTTCTCGAAGTACATCCTGGAAGCGATCGCCTGCTCGCGTGCGCTAAGCCAGGAGTCGTCCCTAGAAACATCTGCCAGGGTTTGAATGAGCCAGTAGATTTCGCCCATAGGAAGCGGTGGCGACTTTTCGAACCACGGATAGACACGGATCTACGTAAGGCAGCCCCTGGCCGCAGCCAAAAATCCGGACGGGGATCCGCGCCGAACTACGCGGATTTACAGATTCCATCTGCCGTCAGACAGGATCCGCGTTCATCCGCGGTCGGGGATCAGCAGATCGCGCTCCTCAGAGGTGCGAGAAGGCCCGCGTCGATCGGGTCGGGCAATTCCATGGTGCGGTAGCCCTTCATCACCAGATAGACGTTGCCTTTCTCATCGACCACTTGCGCATCGAAAGAGCCGTCTTCATTGGGCGTTGCGCTCGCATACAGCCTGGACTTCGCGGCGTCGGGCGAGCGAAGCAGCCGGACCTTCCGGATCTGGTACGGCAATCCCATGCGCGAGCGGACCGCCATCTCCCAGATGCCCGCCGTCTGGAAGCAAAGCTCGATCAGTCGCGGCGAAACGAACGACGGCAGATCGCCCGGCTCGTGATTCGCGGGCAGGTCGGCCGCGAAAAGGCCGACGACGCAGTCTCCGCTGCGCCAGGCGCTCTCGAGAACCCGGTAGGCGGGACCATGGAAGTACAATCGATAGATGTCGTCTACCCCAACCTGCCTGCCGTCTTTGGGCAAGGCGACTCTGGATCCCTTTCCAGCCTGGCCGGCCTTCGCGATCAGGCGCACCCGGCCCGTGAAATGGGTGGTCACCTCTGCCACCGTCTGGCCGTGAAGGAGACGAGAACCCATGAGGCGGCAGTCCGCCAGAATATCTTCGCCGTCGCAGCTGAAATCCGCCCGCACGGTCACCGTCCTCGGCTGGCCGCGGTAAAACTTGAAGGGCGAGAGGAAGCTGACGTTCTCGATCGGCCCAACGTGTCGTTCCGGGAAGAGCACTCGCGCCGCCTCGGCCAGGGCCTCGATGCCCATGACACCCGGCAGAACCGTCGTGCCGGCGATCTGGTGATCGCGGAGGAAAGGCTGCCGCGTCGGATCGAGTTCGGTTTCGATCGTCAGGCCGGTGTGCACACCCATTCCCGTGATCTGTCCTGTCATGATTCCGCGCTCCCGCAGTGCGGAGCGGACGGGTCCTTCTTCACCGATGTCGAGGCCGCCGGTCTCGTCGAATTCCTTCTGCATGATCCCCAGGCTCCCGGCGATCACGACTTCGCCCCGGGTGGAACCTGCCGTCAGTTCGCGCCGGATGACGGGAATTCCGGCCTCCGGCGGCAGCATGTCGATTCCGGCCTGCTTCATGATGGCGGGGATAGAGCCGCGAGCCGCCATGCCGATGCCTCCCCATGCGGTCCAGTCGATCGCAATGCCGCGCGTCTGCGGGCGCGCAGTACGGAAGTTCGAAATGCTCTTGCACATCAGGTCGTTGGCCGAGCTGTAGTCCGCCTGGCCGCCGTTGCCGAAACGGCCGGCGATCGAGCTGAATACCACGGCCGCACCCAGGGGCATGCTGCCGAGGTTGGAAAGCAGGTTGAACCAGCCGTCGCTCTTGACGTCAAAAACCAGGTCGAATTCAGCCGGCTTCTTGTCCGGGAGCAGGTGGCTGATTTCCAGCCCGCCCGCATGCAGGAGCACATCGATGCGGCCGCTTTCGCGCGCGACCTCGCCCAGCACCTTCGCCATGGCGGCGGCGTCGAGCAGGTTCACGCTGTGGTAATGAGCGGTGCCGCCAGCCCTCCTGACGGCCTGGATGGCGCTCAGCGCCGAATGCCGGCGCTCGAGGCCGGCCATCTCCTTTTCGACCAGCGCGGGCGTCGCGCGCTCCCCCCCGGCTTTGAGCCGCTCGAAAATGTCGCGCTTCAGGTTTTCCCTGTCGGTGACGAAGCGCTGAAGGTCACTGTCGGAGGGATCCGGCTCGGGAACCAGGTCGAGCAGGTGGAAAACGCCGCCCGAGGCTGCCGCAAGGTCTGCGGTAATCGCAGAGACAATGCTGCCCGCGGCCCCGGTGATGAGAAACACGGTGTCCTTGCCGAGGACGATCCCGGGCTGGCCGTCGGCCGCCGGCCGCTCCTCCAGGCCGATGGTCCACCGCCTTCCGTCCTTGTACCCGATCTCGACGGCGCCGGGATCGGCCTGAGCTTCGGCGATCAGCAGATCCGCCAGCGCCGCGGTCTTGTGGCTCGGCTCAAAATCGACGACTTTGACCAGAGCCCCGGCTTTTTCCCGCTTGTATGTCTTTGTGAAGCCGGCCACGCATCCGCCCAGGGGAGCAACCGCTCCCGCCGGGTCGTATCCGTGCTGGCCGCCCAGGCGGGTCGCGGAGACCAGGAACGTTCCCGGCCCGGAGACCTGGTCGTAAAGGGCGCGCATCGCGGCAAAGAGCAGCTTGACGCGCACGCGTGTCGCCTCGCGCCACGAGGCCAGGTCCATGGCCGTGATTTCGCCCTCGTGATCGAGCGCGGCCAGCCAGAACACGCCCTGAACGGGTCCGTGCGAACTGAAATCTTCCAGGCGCCCGGCAAGCGTTTCCGCTTCCGGCGCATCCTCGATGACGAGCACGCTTGCGCCGAGCTTCTCGAGCCGCGCCACCAGGGCTTTCCCGGTTCCCCCGCGGTCGGACATCACGATGATGCGGCTGTCACGGTTCAAGACGACCCCGGTCGGTTTGCACAGATCCAGGGGCGGCCGCAGACGCGGGACGGGTACGCGCCGGGGAATCGAATCGGCGGCCACCATGCTTGCCGCGACCGGCGGCGCTTCTGCCGTTACTGCTGCCGGAGCGGCCTCCGGTTCCGCCGCGGGCGCAGGCGCCTGTGCGCGAAGCCCGGGCTTCCGGTCGAATACGAACTGGATGGCGTGAGCGAGCGTCGGAAAGTCGCGCAGTTTGAGGGAATCGTCGCGCGGGATATCGTACGCCGCGCGGATCGCCGCGAACATCTCGGCCTGTTTGACGGTGTCGATCCCCAGATCGGCTTCCAGGTCCAGATCCAGGTCCAGCATGTCGGACGGGTAGCCGGTCTTCTCCGCGATGATGCGTACCACCGTGTCCCTGACCGAATCTTCGACGGACGACGCCATGGCCGGAGCCCCCGTTTCCGGGACCGGGACAGGGGCGGTCGGGGCTTCCGCCGGCTTGAGATCGGGCCGACGGTCGTAGACAAACTGGATGGCGTGCGCCAGGGTCGGAAAGTCGCGCAGCTTCAGCTGATCGTCGCGCGGGATGTCGTATGCCGCGCGGATGGCCGCGAACATCTCCGCCTGCTTGACGGTGTCGATCCCCAGGTCGGCTTCCAGGTCCAGATCCAGGTCCAGCATGTCCTGCGGATAGCCGGTTTTCTCGGCAATGATCGCCAGGATCTTTTCCTTCACACCGTCCCCCGAAGGCGCCGGAGCGGAGACGACGACCGGCGCAGGGGGCTCCCCGGCTGCTGAAGGCTGAGCGGCCCCGGCCGTTGCGGCAGGAGCCGGTTCCACCGCGGTCCGCTGCGACAGATCCGGCCTTCGATCGTAGACGAACTTGATCGCGTGAGCGAGGGTCGGAAAGTCGCGCAACTTGAGCTGATCGTCGCGCGGAATGTCGTAGGCCGCACGTATCGCTGCGAACATTTCGGCCTGCTTGACGGTGTCGATCCCCAGGTCGGCCTCGAGATCGAGGTCGAGGTCGAGCATGTCGGGCGGGTACCCGGTCTTTTCGGCGATGATCTGCATGACCTTTTCCTTCACCGGGTCTGCCGCGGTGGTGGCGGCAGGAGGAGCCGTCACCGGCGCAGGCGGCGTCGAGGGCGCGCCGGCCGGGGCATTGAGATCCGGCCTGCGGTCGTAGACGAACTTGATCGCATGCGCGAGCGTCGGAAAGTCGCGCAGCTTGAGCTGATCGTCGCGCGGAATGTCGTAGGCCGCGCGGATCGCCGCGAACATCTCGGCCTGTTTGACGGTATCGATTCCGAGGTCGGCTTCCAGGTCCAGATCGAGGTCCAGCATGTCGGTCGGATATCCGGTCTTTTCGGAGATGATCTGCATCACGCGAGTCCGCACCGGATCCTGGGACGGCTCCGCAGGCCTGGGCGCGGCGGCCGGCGGCGCGACGGGCGGCGTCGGCGCTTGAACGGCGGCAGGCGCAAGCATCGGCAGAGGTGCGGGAGCGGGCGGCGCAGCCGGTGCCGGCGGGCGGATGGCGGGGCGCGCCGCCGCGCTCGCTGCTTCGACGCGCCGCGGGGCGCCCTGATCTTTGACCCTCAAGGTGCGCCGGGTGACCTCGATTTCCGGAGCATCATAGCCGGTCGCTTCCCGAAGCCAGTGGCTCCAGACACCGGCATCCTGGATGCGATACCCGAAGCCGAGCCCGCTGGGCGGCCTGCGCCGTCCGTCGGGCGGCGGCAGCCAGCGGGTGAGCGTCATGCTGATCTGCGAGCCGAACCCCGCCCCGAGACGCAGAGCGTACAGCACGGGATACGATCCGCCCCTGGACAGGTTGAGCGGGCCAAGTTCGGGGTCGATTTCCTTGAAGTTCGCGACGGGCGGCACCACCCCCGTCTCGAGGATCTTCACGGCGACGACGTCCTCGACCCCGACAGCCATCGGGTGGCCGGTCGCGCCCTTGGTGTTGGCCACGACGATCTGATCCGCGGCCTCTCCGAAAACGTGGCGCAGGGCGAAGACTTCCGCGGAGGCGCTGCCGCCGCGCGCGGGCGTGTAGGTCTCGTGCGAGATAAAGGCGGTCTGGGGCGCGATCTCGAACCGGTTGATTCCCCACTGCGCCTCGGCCTCGGAGATCAGCTTTTCCATCATCAGGCAGATGTGGTTGACGTCGAGGCGGCTGCCATGAAACGCGCTGTTGGCGGTCACGGTGCTCAAAACCTGGCAGATCGGCTGGACGCCGCGTTCGCGCGCGGACTCGAGCGACTCCACCACCATGGCCGCGCTGCCCATACCCACGATCAGGCCGTGGCGCCGGCGATCGAACGGCATCGCGGCATCTTCGACTTTCTCGTCGGTGGCCGCGGCGCCGGAAGCGAGGAATCCCGAGCCGTACCACTCCATCAGGTTGTCGGACGTTATGTCGTCGGCCGAAATGACGATCACCCGTCGGCACCGGCCCGACTCGATCCAGTCCTTCGCGATGGAAACGGCCTGGGTGCCGGTGGCGCAGGCGGCATTGATCGCGGTGTTCGGACCGCGCGCGCCGATGTATTCGGCAAATTGGGAATGACCCATCGAAAGAACGCGGAAGAGGAAGCGCCGGTCGAACTGGTATGGATGCTTTTCCACTTCCTCCTTCAGCTCGGAGATGCGGCGGTCGATCTCGCCGACCAGTCCGTTGCCCGCGCCGTTGTGCTGAAGTGCCTTGGCGCGCAAAGTCCCCAGCTCCTCCAGCCGTTCGCGCCGCGTGCGGTCCTTGTAGAAGCCGGAAACGATCTCCACGAGCGAGTCGTAGCCGGGAAACGCCGAACCGAAGATGACGCCGGTGTCGTCCCGCATCATCTCGGGCAGCATCCAGCGGTCGGGAAGCTTCGTCCCTTTCGTGGTGGTCTTGTAGTGCAGCACGAGCGGGATGCCGGCGTCGCGCAGCCCATCGATTCCGGCGCCTATGGCCAGCCTCGTGACATGGTCGAGCGCGGCCAGCCGATCCTCAGGGAAGCCGAAGTCGCGCACGAGGTCGATCTCCCTTGCGCGGGCTGCGAGTTTTATGACGTCCTCGAGGTCGTCTATCGTCTCAAAGCGACCCTCTCCCGATGCGGTTTTCACGAGGCGAGTGATGTTTTTTTCAACCATGGCGCGGCGGATGTGCATGGGAATGGCGGCGATGAACTGGTCTCCGCGGAGGATCCGTTCCACATTCGAATCGTCGAAAACCCGGTCTACTCCCGGAAGCCCAATGGAAGCCCCGGTTATCCCTATATCCACGACCCGCCGCGCCTGCTGGCCGCCCGAATAAACCTTGAAGCTGCGGTCGAGAAAGTCTGCGAACATGCGGCCGAGTTTGACGTAGCGGTCTTCGCCCGCTTGAGGCACGGGTCCGGCGGCCGCGGCCGGCGCTCGAAGCGCAGGAGCGGCGACGGCAGGAGCCGCAGGCGGGGCCTCCTTCCTGACTTCGGCGGCCGCAGCGGGGCGGACCCCGTCTCCGGAGACGCCGATTCCGAGCCCGGCTGCGTACAGGCCGCAAAGCGCGAGGTTCAGAGAAGCCTCCTCGCCGATGCGCGGATGGTTCGTGAACAGGGAGTAGACTCCTTCGCGCTCTCCCAGGACGTCCTCGACGAAGCCGTAAAGCACGCGCTTCGGCCCGACCTCGACGAAGACGTGCGCTCCGGCGTCGTACAGGGTGTTCAGGCCCTTCACGAACTGCACCGAGGAGGAGACCTGCCTTCCGAGCAATTCGATCATCTCGGGCACCACGCCCGGCCCCATCGGATAGAACTCGCCCGTGACGTTTGAAATGATCGGGAGGCTCGGGGGCCTGACGTTCATGCCGCTCAGGAGCCTGGCCAGGGCTTCGCCCGCCGGGGCAACGATCCTGGTGTGGAACGCGTGGCTCACCATGAGCTGCTGCACCCGGAAGCCGGCCGCGCGCAGGGCCTCGATGGCCTTCGACGCCGCGTCGGTGGCGCCGCCGATGACGGATTCGGCCGTGCTGTTGATGTTGGCGATCGTCACATAGCCGTCGATAGTGCCCAGGATCTCCTGCACCCTTTCGACGGGAGCGGAGACTGCGGCCATGATGCCGTTGTCATCCATGGCGCAGCGCGTCATCTCGCTGCCGCGCGCGGCAACCGCGCGCAGCGCCTCCGCGAACGACAGAGATCCCGCGGCAACCAGCGCTCCGTACTCGCCCAGGCTGTGTCCCATGACCATGTCCGGGAAGATGCCGTAGGTGCCGAGCAGGCGCGCGATCGAAATCTCCGTCGCGAGGACGGCCGGCTGGGTGATCGCGGTCTGCTTGAGGTTCTGTTCCGCGACCGCAAGCGCTTCGCTGTCGGTTTTGTCGATGTAGATGACGTCGGTCAGGGGCTTGCCCAGAATGGGCGCCATGACGCGGTCAGCCTCGTCGAAGGTCTCGATGAAGACGGGCTCCGTGCGCCTCAGGTTCTTGAACATGTTGACATACTGGGATCCCTGGCCGGCGAAGAGGAAAGCCACTTTCGGAGCCGGGCCTTTGCCCAGGAAGATCCCCTTGGCGCGCAAAGCCTTCCAGCGGCCGGCCTGATTTTCCTCGAATGCCTTGAGGGCCCTGGAGGCCTTGTCGGCAAGCTCCGACGCCTCACCGTAATCGATCGTCAGCCGAAACGCCGAGCGAAGGTCGGACTCCGCCGGAGCCGCGGGCGCTGGAGCCCTGCCTGCGGAGGCCTCGCGTTGAATCTCGCTGAGCCGGCGGGCAAGCTCGGCTTCGGAAGCCCCACCCAGCACCAGGGCGCCGCGCAGCGGCGCCTTGGGAGGAATCCCGGTTGACTGCGCGATTTTCGTTTCCGGGACGGATATGATCGCCTTTCGGTCGCTCTTGATCCTACCCGGAATGTACTCCTCGAGCACCACGTGAAAATTGGTTCCGCCGAACCCGAAGGCGCTCACTCCCGCGCAGCGCGCGCGGCCGTTCGAGCACTCCCATGGGCGCAGGGTTGTGTTGACGAAGAAGGGGGATCTGGAGAAATCCACGTTGGGATTGGGCCTCTCGAAGTTGATGCTCGGGGGCAGGACCTTCTCGTGCAGTGCGAACACTGTTTTGAGGATGCCGGCCGAGCCCGCCCCTCCCTTGAGGTGCCCGAAGTTGGACTTCACCGAACCGAGCGGGAGCGAGCCTGCGGGGACCCCGAGACCGCTGAAAACCTCGCTGAGGCTCTCGACTTCGACCACATCGCCCACGGGCGTCGAAGTGCCGTGCCCTTCAATCAGGTCGCCTGCCATGGGCCTGATCCCCGCGTTCTCCCAGGCGCGCCGCACGCAGAGTTTCTGGCCGACCGGATTCGGTGCGGTGATGCCCTTGCCCTTGCCGTCGCTGGAAGCGCCGACGCCGCGGATCACGGCGTAGATTCGGTCGCCGTCCCGTTCCGCATCGGCCAGACGCTTGAGCAAGAAAATCGTCGCCCCTTCTCCCATGACGAAGCCGTCGGCGCCCTCGGCATAGGGCCGTGACCCGGTGGCCGAAAGCGCGCCGATTTTGCAGAACTTGACGTAGGTGGAAGGGCTCATGTTCGAGTCGATGCCGCCGGTGATCACGGCGTCGTATTCGTGCTCCTCCAGGCCCTTCAACGCGGAGCTGATGGCGGCCATGGCGGAAGCGCAAGCCGCGTCGACCACGTAGTTCGGACCCCGAAAATCCCAGAGCGCCGCAATTCGTCCGGCGATGATGTTGGAAAGCTCGCCGGGCATCGTGTCCTCGCTGACGATCGGCATGCGTCTGCCCACAGCCTCGTTGAGCTGGCTCACGATGTCGCGGCGCAGCTCCGCGGGCAGCAAGGAAAAGCCGGAAGTGCGGCCAAGCTCCTGCGCGTATTCCGGGAACAGAACCCTTGCGGCCGAGTAGAGGTGCGTGTCGCCGCCCATGGCGTTGCCGATGATCACCGCGGTGCGCTCGCCGACCAGCGTGCGGGATGGAAAGCCGTAGTCGTTCAGAGCCTGGCGGGTGGCGCTGACACCCCACTGCTGCGCGAGATCCATGGCCTTGCAGACTCGCGGGGGTATGGGATAGCGCCATTTCAGCGGATCCCACTCCCAATCGCGCACCCAGCCGCCGATCTTGGAATAGGTCTTGTCGGGGGCCTTGGGATCCGGGTCATAATAAAGCTCGGGATCCCACCGGTCTTTACGGACCTCGGTGACGCTGTTACGTCCTTCTTTTACGTTCTGCCAGAATTTGGAGGCGGTGGGCGCATCCGGGAGGATGGCGCCGACGGCCACGATGGCTACTGCTCGCTGCGGGGGTGCATTCATTATTGCGACTCCTGACGTACCGATATTTCGCGAACTGCTATGAGTGACGCTTTTTGATTCGTCGACGATTTTCCTGAATAACTGAACCGCAAAGACCGCGAAGACTTCAAAGAAAAACACCGTGGAGTCGTTCCTTGGAGGTCTTTGAGGTCTTCGTGTTTCATTTCTTTGATGCTCTCAGAGGCGGTGGTCAACTTAAATGGAGTTACACACGGCCATAAAGTATGTCTGCGGCGTGGTCCATGTCCTTGATGAGGCCCGCCTGGGCTCGATAAATCGCGGGGATATTCAGTTTCTTTTCCAGATCCGCCGCCTCATTTCCGGTCCCGTTCCAGGTTCCGGCGATCCAGCGCATTCCCTCGGAACCCACCTTCATCGCCGCTTCGCGGGCAAACACTCTGCTCAGCGCGGCGACTCCTGCGGCGTCAAAGCGCGAATGCGCTTTAGGGTTGAGCGTGCCTTCGGTGGCGCGGGCGGCGCGCCGGGCGAGAGCTCCTGAGCTTTCCGCATAGGCGATCCACTCGCCCGCCCGGAAGAGGATGTGCTGGTGGCGCGTCAGGCGCTGCAGGCGCGCGATCTCCAGCAGTTCGGCGAGCGCGTGCAGGGCCAGGGCGGCTGCTCCGGCACCGACATCGGGACGGCGGCCGTGAAGCTCGTCGAGCCGGCTCGCCATGTCGTGGTAATAGCGGCCTTTCGTCTTGAGATGCAGCTGCCAGCGATCGCGCGAGATCGTCATCTCCATGATCTCGGAGGTGCCTTCGTAGATGGTCGTGATGCGCGCGTCGCGCTTGATCTTCTCGACGATGTACTCGCGCGTGTAGCCGTAGCCGCCCAGGGCCTGAATGCACGAATCTGCGGCCATGTTCCCCGCCTCGGTGGCCAGGTACTTCGAGATGGCGCCTTCCGTGTTCAGATTTCCTTCGCCGCCGTCGATGCGTTCGGCCGTCTCCTCGATGAAGGCGCGGCTGGCTTCCAGGCGCGCCGCGTGGGGCACGATAAGCTTGTGCGTGTAGCCCTGCTTTTCAGACAGCGGCGCCCCGCCCTGGATCCGCCCGGTGGAGTAAGGGATCGCGCGGTCGAGCGCCGCCCAGCCCGCACCGAGACCGAACGCGGCGACCATCAGGCGCGTGTATCCGAACACAAGCTGGGCCTGGATGAGACCCTGCCCTTCCTTTTCCCCGAGCAGGCGGTCGGCGTCGACGTAGACGTCTTCCAGCGATACGGTCGCGGTGTTGCTGGCGCGGATGCCGTGCTTGTCCTCGGGCTTGCCGTGGCTCAGCCCAGGCGTGTCTTTCTCGACCACGAACCAGCTGGGGCCTCCCGGCGCCAGCGCGAGCACGCTGTAAAGGTCCGCATATCCGCCGTTGCTGATCCACTGCTTGTTTCCGTTGATCTTGTAGCCCACGACCTTGC
>Ga0316628_100002735_pt1 | contig 13238 bp, 8 predicted proteins | sample OWC_Aug_M2_C1_D5_FD_207648 | JGI IMG/M metagenome (GOLD analysis project Ga0316628, IMG submission 207648) | Wetland soil microbial communities from Old Woman Creek delta, Ohio, United States - OWC_Aug_M2_C1_D5_C | ecosystem: Environmental > Terrestrial > Soil > Wetlands | place: USA: Ohio... | reverse complement strand
TTCTCATCGAGCATCATGATGGAGAACTCCTCGGCGCCGATCAGGTTCATGACGATCTCGAGGATGATCTTGAGCGATTCGTTGAAGTCCAGGGTCGAATGGAGCTGATAGCTTGCAACATAGAGGTTCGCGAGGTTGTTGTTCTCTGCTTCCACCTCCACGTACCGGTTGGCAAAGTCCTTGTTCTCTTCCTCTACCTGGCGGTAGCGGTCGATGAGGTTCTTGTTTTCGTCCTCCAGGAACTTGATCCGCTCCTCCATGGAGTGCACCTTGAAATCTCCCTCGCGGCCGGAAAATTTCGTACGCTCTTCGAGCTGGGCCACGCGGTACCGGAGCTTCTCGTTCTCCTTGAGCAGTTCCTGCGTGAACTCCTCGCCTTTTTTGAAGACCTGGAGAAACTCCTCGACTTTTTTGGAGATAGATGCCGTTTCTTTATCCATGAGGCCCTCCTCGTCGCAGCCCTGAAAAATCGGCGCTCCCCTGGATCCTGGGGGAGGACGCGCATCTGTTCGGTCCGCACTCCTGCGGCAGATACGTTACCGCGGGCGCAAGCGCCTAGCGCGTCAAAACACAATGGTACAATTATAGTCAACTCTTGCAAAATTAGCAAGACGAATTCTGTTCAAATTTTTGAAGAGCGGCAGCGGCCTGCGATCTCATCAGCCATTTTCCCGAGCGGCAGCACCTTGTCCACAGCGCCCGTGCGTATGGCTTCCTGCGGCATGCCGAAGATGACAGCGCTCTCTTCGCTCTCGGCCAGGCACTGGCCATTCCTTTTTTTGATGGCGAGCACGCCTTCCACGCCGTCCTTGCCCATGCCCGTAAGCACGACGCCGAGCGACGCCGCACCGCAAGCCTCGGCCACGGATACCATCATATGGTCAGCCGACGGCACGTACTTGTCCAGAGGGCTCCGCGGGACCAGCTCGGTGACCAGCCCGAGGCGGTCCCGCTTCACCGTGAGGTGGTATCCTCCCGGCGCAATCAGCACCGAACCTGGACGGATGCGGTCTCCGGCAGCTGCCTCGCTTACGAGGAGCGGCGAGAGCTTGTTCAGGCGTTCGGCAAAGCTCCTCGTGAAACCGGAGGGCATGTGCTGTGAGATCGCGATGGCCGCGCCGAAATCCGCGGGGAGAGACGACAGAATTGCCTGGATCGCCGGCGGGCCGCCTGTTGAAGAGGCGATGGCCACCACCTCAATGGGGCTTTTTTCGATGCGGGCGTCGTCTTCCTTGCGAGCCGGGGGCGCTATTTTCCCCACGGCAAGAAGCTCCACCGTGGACTTGACCTTCGCCATCTCCAGGTGCAGAACGGACTGGACCTTGGCAATCAGTTCGTCGCGGACGCTTTCGATGCTCTTGGAGATGCGCGCCTCGGGCTTGGCCAGAAAATCGACGGCCCCGAGCTCGAGGGCGCGAAATACGCTCCTGCTGTCGGAGCGCGATGAAAGCACGAGCACCGGCGTCGGCCGGTCCGTCATGAGCCACCGCAGGAACGTAAAGCCGTCCATGTTCGGCATTTCGAGGTCGAGCGTGATCACGTCCGGCCTGAGCCGGAGCGTCTTGGCAATGGCGTCCACACCGTCATGGGCGCTGCCGACCACCTCGATGCCCGCATCGCTGGCGAGCATCTGCGATATGGCCTGGCGATTATAGGCGGAATCGTCGACTACAAGGGCCTTGATCTTGTTCACAGAAAATACCTCATGTTGAAATCGTACCTCTCATGCATCAAACCTGATAAGCGCCAAAACTCAATAGGCGCAGGTATTCATGTTGAACGTTAGCAGTGCGGAGTTTTTTCGAGATTTACAATCTGTAATTCGGCATTTCGATTCTCTCCCTCATCGGCTTCTGGTAAACCATATCGTGTTTGAGCGTTCGCAGGACGAACGCATTGGAGATGTTGATCAGCGATTCCGAATGCCCGAGCAGCAGGTAGCCGCCCTCACGGAGTTTGTCGTGGAAACTGGCGATCACTTTTTTCTTCGCTTCCTTGTCAAAATAGATGATGACGTTCCTGCAGAAGATGATGTCCATGTTGCTGATGAGGCTGGTTTTGAAGGGGTCGAGAAGGTTCACCGAACTGAACGAAACGAGTTCGCGCACCTTGTCGATGATCCGGTAATTGCCCTTTTCCTCCTCGACGAAATATTTGGCCAGCATTTCGGGCCGTGTCGCGCGGTGGGCGCTCTTTTTATACACACCTTTGCGCGCCGCGTGCAGAACGCGCTGGTTGATGTCGCTGCCGAGGATCTCCACCTGCCAGTTGCGCCACCAGTCACCCGACTCGAGCAGCAGGATGGCGATGGTATAGGGCTCTTCGCCCGTGGAACAGCCCGCGCTCCAGATGCGGAGCGTCTTGCGCTCGCAGAGGGTCTGGCGCAGTTCGGGAAGGATCTCCTCGGAAAACGCGCTGAGCTGGGGGGTTTCGCGGAAGAAGTAGGTCTCGTTCGTGGTCAGGTTGTCGACAAGCACAGTGAGCTCGTCCTCGCGCTTCCGGTCGTAGCGGAGAAAGTGGTAGTATTCCACGAAGCTCTTGAGCTGGTGCTGTTCGAGCCGGCGCGACAGCCGGCGCTCAAGAAGAAACTTGGACCCGTCGTCAAAATAGATGCCGCAGTAGCCGTGGATGAAGTCCCTGATGAGCCGGAAGACATCATCGGGCAGCGGAATGGTTTGTTCCTCGAACATTATTTTTCCAGCGCTTCCTTCGCCGCCTGCCGCACCGCACTGTCGGGGTCGCTCTCAGCGAGCCCCTCCAGGAGCGGCGTCGCCGCTGCGTCTCGTTGCTGTTTCAAAATTTCAATTGCCGCCTTGCGTACGCTCCAGTGCGGGTCCGACAGCCGGGAGAGGACGGATCGGCGCACGGCCTCCCACCGGAATTCGGCGAGCGCGCCGAGCACGGTCTTGCGCACTTCCGGATCTTCGTGGTCGACGAGTTTCAAGAGGGAATCCAGCGCCTGCCCCGCCTTGAGCCGGCCCAGCACCTCGACCAGGGCCAGAAGAAAGATGTCCGATGCTGCCTTGAGGTGCTTCACCAGCGCTTCTGCCGCCCGTTCGTCGCCGAGTTTCCCCAGGCCGCGGGCTGCCGCGGCCCGGACCCAAAGGTCGGGATCCTCGAGCAGGGAGATGAGGGCATCAACCGCCTCGGGCCGGTCCGCCCTGCCGAGCGCGTCGGCCGCAAGCATGCGGACTTCCGGGTCGTCATCGGTCACGGCAAGCATGAGCGAGCGGTGGGCCTTCTCTCCTGAAAGATTGGCCAGGGCGTGCACCACCGCCTTCCTTACCTCCGGCTCCTCGTCCTTGAACGCAAAGGCAAGGGCGTCGACGGCCCTGCTGCCCGAGAACTTTCCGACGAGGAGCGCAATGTTCTTGCGCATGTGGGCGTCGCGTGACGTGAAGTCCTTCACGAGGCGGTCGACCACGGAGTCATCGCCGATCTCTGCCAGCGCGCGAATCGCCGCCTCCTGCACGCTTTCGTATTCATCGGTGAGCAGGTCGAGGAGCAGGGGGAGCGCTTTGCGGCTCCGCAGGCGGCCAAGCGCCTCTGCCGCCGTGCTTCGCACGTGCCCGTTCTCATCCTGTAAAAGCCCGATGAGCGGATCCTCGGCCTCGCGCCGGCCGAACACGCCGAGCACGCTCGCCACCGCGCGCCGCACAAGCGCGTTATCGTCAGAAAGATAGCCAAGAAAGAGCGGCATCCTGTTGCCGTCGATGGTCTTGAGCGCCTGGACGAGGGGCTCTTCCATCTCTTCTTCCTTGAGCAGCGCCAGCAGCTTGGGGATCGAGCCTTCCCGGCCGGCCCAGCCGAGAACTCCGATAGCCGCCTTCTGGAGTTCGCCCGCGCTCGTCGTGAGGATCTCTTCAAGAAATGCAACAGCCCGGTCGTCCGTTTCCGTCCGCACGGTCCGCACCATGGCTTCCCGGTCCGGCGCCGTGCTCTTGCGGTAGATCGCCGCGAGCGCCACCATCGAGACCTCGCGCACGATCCTGAGCGGGTCAGCGAGTCCGGCGATGAGGGGGGCAAGGGTGTTGACGTTGCCGATCCTGCCGAGCGATTCGAGCACCGGCTCGCGCAGGCTGCTCCGCCCGAGGGACGCGATGAGCGGCCCCAACGCCCGTTCGTCACCGATCTGGCCCAGGGCCTCGGCCGCCGCGTAGTCGAGCCAGCCCTGGTCGGAGCGAGAGAGACAGACCAGCAGCGCGTCCACGGCGCGGCGATCCTTGATCTTGCCGAGAGCCTCAGCCGATGCAACGCGGATGTTCTCGTCGGCGTCGCCCAGTGCGTCGATCAGAGCCGGCACGGCGCGGGGGTCCCTGATGTCGCCGAGAATATCCACGATAAATTTGCGCACGTCTGCGTCAGGCGTCGTGATCGAGGACAGCAGGGCATCCACGGACCGGTCGCCGATGTGAACAAGGGCCTCGATGGCCGAATTCCGCGCGCCCGCGTTGTCGTGAGAGGACAAGGCCTGGACCAGGCCGGCGATGACGTTCTCGTCCCCGATGGCTACCAGCGCCTCAACAGCCGTTTTGCGCACCCGCCAGTCGGCGTCGCCCATGGCGCGAAACAAAAAAGGTTCGGCAGCGGCGCCGGCACGGCCGAGGTCGACCGCAGCCTCTCGCCGTTCCTCGGCGTCTGTGCTCTGGAGCTTCTTGCCAAGCAGTTCTACCTGCGCCTTCTCGCTTTCCATCGTCTTTCCTTCTTACCTTCTCACTTTCTCTTCTTCCGTCCTGCCCGCCTCCGCCAGCGCCGCACGCTCTTCCCGGCTCAGGATCCGTGTGATGTCCAGGAGGATGATGAGCCGGCTGCCGACCTTTCCCATGCCGGTAATAAAATCGGCGTTGCCGCCCATCGCCGCTTCGGGCGCGGGATCAATGTCCCGTTTCGGCACGTAGATCACCTCGTCCACGCGGTCCACCACGAGCCCGAGGAGGCCGCGAGACGGCCCCGAGGACGCTGCCACGGCGCCGCGCGTGATGACCATGCGCATCTTCCGCGGATCGTTCTTCACCGTCCGCAGCTCAAAGCGGTTCCGGAGGTCGACGATGGGGATGATCACGCCGCGCAGGTTGATCACCCCTTCGACGAACGCGGGCATCTTGGGAAGCGGTGTGATCTTGAGCGGCCGCACGACCTCGGTTATGGCGTTGATATCGATGCCGTATTCCTCGGCGCCGACCTGGAACGTCACGAGTTGGACCACATCATCAGCGATAGCCGCCTTTTTTTCTTTCGCCGCCATGCTTGTCATGCCCCCAGCCCGCCGCTCCGCGGTGCAGCGTCGGTCTTGAACTTTTCGATCTCTTTCTTCAGCGCGCCCGACTGTTTTGCCATTACCTCCATGGACACGGAAAGTCCTGCCGCCAGATCGGCGTTGGTTTTTGCGATCTCCTTGATGCGCTCGATGGCCTTGACGATCAGGTCGCTGCCCGCCTGGACCTCTCCCGTGGCCTTGTTCACCATCCCGAGCTTGGCGCTGATCCGCTCCACGGCCTCGGTGACGTTCTTGCCGGCCTTGGTCTGCTCCTCCATGGAAGACTTGACGAAGCGCGTGATCTCCCGCATCCTCTCGGCAGCCCGCATGATCTGCTCGCTGCCGCTCTTCTGCTCGTTCGCCGCCTTGGCGATCTGGTGGGTCATCTCGCTGACCCGCTCCACAGCCTCGCGCACCTGGCCGATGCCCCGCGTCTGTTCGGCCGTTGCCTTGTCGATGCTCCTGCTCATGTCCCGGGACCGCTCGGCCCGCTCCAGTATCTTCCGGAGGGCCGCACCGGCGTCCGTGGCGAGCCGCATCCCCTCGTCCACGATAGAGGTCCCCTCCTTCATGGCATCCACGGCCTCGCGGGATTCTCCCTGCACCGACGTGATGAGCTTGCCGATCTCCTGTGTGGACGCGGCTGTACGGTTGGCCAGTTCCCGGATCTCAGCGGCCACGACGGCAAACCCTTTGCCGTGTTCGCCGGCCTGGGCCGCGAGGATCGCCGCGTTCAGGGCAAGCAGGCTGGTCTGATCGGTAATGTCTTCGATGACGGTGAGAATGCCGCCGATGCTCTCGGCGCGCTCGCCGAGACGGTTCACGACGTCGGCAGTGCGCCGCGCGTTGGATTCGATGCGGCCCATCCCCTCGATGGTCTTCTCGATAGAGCGCATGCCCAGTTCCCGGGCGTCGGACGCCACGTCCTCCGCGAGGGTCGCAGATTGCCTGGCCGTGGACTCCACTTCCTTCACCGACGCACTGATTTCGGCCGACGAAGCGGCGGTCTGCTCGGCCGAGGCGGAAAGCTGCTCTACGTTCTCCGCGATCTGCCGGATCGCGGCCGACATCTGGGTAATCGCCGTGGTCGTCTCTTCGATCGACGCTGAAAGGTCGGACATGGTCTTCGCCACTTCCGCGACCGAGGCCGCCGTTTCGATCACCGACGACGAGGTCTGCTCCGATGACGTATTGAGGTCGTCGATGTTGCCCCCGATCTCCTTGAGCGCAAAGTACATCTCGTTAACCGAGGATGCTGCTTCTTCAACCGATTCGGACTGCTGGCGGCTTCCGGCTGTTATCTCCGCTGATATTGTCTTTACTTCGCCCCAGACCGATTCAGTGTTTCGGGCCGCGTCTAGGACGCTGCCGACCATGCTTTTGAGGCCGATAATCATCTTGTTGAGGCCCCGCCCCAGCATCCCGAGCTCGTCCATGGATTTGACGCGCATGCTCCTCGTCAGGTCGCCGCTTGCGATGTTTGCGGCCACCTCTCCCGCCTCGCGCGTCGGCAGGACGATCATGCGCCGCACCATGAAGTACACCATCAGGGAGAGCGACAGGACGATTGCCAGGCTCGTTCCCACCAGCAGCGAGATGATCTTGACGGCGCTCGCCCGGGCCTCGCGCGGCGAAAAGGACATCTGCACCTGCCCAAGCTTGGTCCCCTCGAGCATGATGTCCGTCGACACATCGATGGGCGTAAGCCGGCTCTTTATGGCTTCCTGCAGCTTCTTTACGTCCTCGGTTTTTTCTTCGGCGAGGATCGCCTGGACCCCGGCGTCGCCCTTGTTGAAGCTGGAGCGGGCGGTCGTAATGGGCACACCGTCCATGCTCACGATCACGATGGAAAAGATGTCGCGAGATTTGACCAGGTCCTCGGTCAGCATATTGAGGCCGATCAGATCGCTCGAGATGAGGCGGTCGATGATCGCTTTGCCGAGGACGGTCCCCGTCTCCCGGCCCCGCGCCTCAATGGCGCTGTACTGGGCGTCATAGAGCATGCGTGCGACGAACACCGTCCCCAGCAAAAGAAGGATAATGACCCATGCAGACAGGGTCAACACCAGCTTGAGACCCATGCTCGAGCGTATTTTTTCTTTCAATGACTGAAACATAGTTTTCTCCCCTCCCGTTCACCGCCGGAAAGTGCCCATGGCAGCGTTCCTACCTGCCGGTGGACGCAAACCTGTATCCGCTGCGGGTAGCGCGCCCGTTCAGGCGTCCTTTCCGGCTCCAGCCGGGCTCTTTCTTGCTGTCATGGTAACAAGCTCAGCGTTCAGAAGTTCGGCCTGCTCTCCCAGTGTCTGGACGGCCGTGGTCAGGCCTTCCATGCGCTTCACGTTTTGGCGCGGGAGGTCCTGGATACGCACCATGGATTCGACGATCTGGCTGCTGATCTGGCGCTGCTCCCAAGTCCCTGCGGCGATCTTCTCCGCCCGTGCTGTCACGTTCTCTGCCGCCTCGGCGATCTGCTTGCCTCCGCGCCCCTGCTCCGTCATGGCGATCCGCACGCGGCGGGCAATGTCGCGCATACCCTCCGAGGCATGCAGGATCATCTCCGTGCCCTTGCTCTGAGCCTGGGTGGCGGAGGCGATCTGCTGCATCATCTGCTTCACGTTCGCAACAGCCTCGCTCACCTGCTTAATCCCACGGGACTGCTCCGTCATGGCCCGCTCTATCATGTTTGCCGTATCCGCCGAGCGGCCTGAGCTGACCAGGATCTTGTCCAGGGCCTCGCCGGCCGCCTTCGAGCGGCTGACGCCTTCGTCCACGGCCGCCAGGCTGTCGTTCATGGCCTCCACGGCCTCCCGCGTTTCCTTCTGTACCGACGCGATGAGTTTCGCGATGTCCTGGGCCGAGCCGGCGGTCCGGTCGGCAAGGGCCTTGATCTCCTCAGCCACGACGGAGAAGCCCTTCCCGTGCTCGCCGGCCTGGGCCGCAAGAATGGATGCATTGAGGGCCAGCAGGTTCGTCCGCTCCGTCACTTCGACGATCACCCCGAGAATCTTGCCTATCTCCTGCGAACGGCTGCCGAGCCGTGTCATCAGGTCGGAGTAGCGGCTGACAGATTCCTTGATCCGGTCCACGGCACCCGTGATCTCCCGGATGGAGGTCACTCCGCTGTCGCGGGCCTCGTTGGAAACGAGCTGGGAAAGCTTCGCCGACTCTTGAGCCGCCCGTTCCACTTCGCGGACCGACGCGTCGATCTGGGTCGCGGAAGCGGCGGTCTCCTCGGCTGCAGAGGACAGCGCCTCTACGTGGCCGGCCACTTCGCGGATGGCCGCTATCATCTCCGTCACCGAGGTAGTGACGTCTTCGACGGAGTTCGTGAGCTCCGCGGTATGGCGGGCGACTTCTGTGTTGGAAGTGTTCATTTCGAGGATGGCAGAGGACGTTTCCTCGGCAGACGTGGCCAGGCTCTCGGCGCTTTCGGCGACCTCCAGGGTGGAGGAGGACATCTTCTCTACCGATGTTGTCACGGTGGTCGCGGTCGTAGCCTCCAGCTCCGCGTTCTGTCTGATCTCCCGCGTGTCCGAGGCGATGCGCGTACTCAAATCGTTGATGCGCGTGGCGATGCCGGCCATGTCGATGATGAATTGCTCGATGCGCTCGATCAGATAGTTCACGCCGGCGGCCAGGGCGCCGATCTCGTCGTTCCGGCCTGCGGCGACGCGCCGCGTGAAGTCCTTGCGGTCGATCACGTCCTTGAGCGCCGTTCCCAGCTCCTGCACCGGCCCCGTGATGGTCTTCGAGACGGAGGCGGAGAGAATGACGGCAAGAATAAAGAAGATAAAAAGCTGTTCGAGGAGCGCGCTCACGGCAAAAGCCTTGAGCCGGCCGGCGAGCCCGGCAGGATAGACGGCGATCCGGATTTCTCCGAGCTTGGTCTGATCGGACAGAATGGGAAAAGGCCCCACCACGATGCGCTGCTCGATGAGGGAAGGCCTGGCTGCGCGCACGAGCTGTCGGCCTCCGGCGTCGGTTATCGTCACCTCCTGGGCATCGGGCGTATGGATGAAATTCTGGGCCATGAAGTTAAGGCCGCCGAAGTCGGACGTCAGCAGGAGCGGCGTGGCAAGCGCGGACATGAGCTTGCAGGTCTCTTCGCCGTGGGACTGCGTGCCCGCCAGGAGCGCGCGTTTTTCCATGAAGTATCGGTACGTCCCGATGAGACTCATCGTGACAAAAAGTCCGAAGAAGATGACGAACACGAGTCTCTGTCTTATGCCGAATCGCACGATGCCTCCCTGTTGTCTGATAGCCTGTCCTCTAGAACTTGAATCCTTCAAGCTCCAACTGCAGCGCGTCGGCGCGGGCTTTAAGCGTCTGGCCGGCCATGTCCATCTCGATGGACACGTCGACGACCTCCTGCGTGATTTTCTGGATCTTTGCGACGGCATTGCTGATATGTTGCGCCCCGATGGTCTGCTCCGACGTGGAGCGGGCGACCCGCGCCGCCTGTTCCTTCACGGACTCGACGGCGCCGGCTATCTGCCTGCCGCCCGAGCTTTGCTCCAGGGTTGCCGTCTTGACCTGCCGCGTGATCTCGCGCATCCGGTCCGCAGCCTGAGCGATGCGCTCGCTGCCCCGCCGCTGCTCCTGCATTGCCCGGGCGATCTGCTCGATCTGGCTTGCGATGCTCATCGACGCGTCCGTGATCTGGGCCACGCCCCGGGCCTGTTCTGCCGTGGTCTTTTCGATGGCGCGGGCCATGTCCGCAGACTGACGCGAGCTGTCGGCCACCTGCTCGAACACATCGCTCGTGACGTTCACCAGCGCCGCGCCGGCCTCCACGGCCTTGAGGCCCCGGGCCATCGCCTGCACGCTCTGCCCCGTTTCCTCGCGCACTGAAGCGATCAGCCCCGTGATCTCCTGCGTAGACGCCGCGGTCCGCTCGGCAAGCTCTCTGATCTCCTCGGCGACGACGGCAAAACCCTTGCCGTGTTCGCCCGCCTGCGCCGCCAGGATGGCGGCGTTCAGCGCAAGAAGACCCGTCTGGTCCGTCACCTCATCGATGACCTTGAGGATCTGGCCGATCTCCTGGGAGCGGCTGCCGAGTCGGTTCACCACCTCAGCCGTGGCCTCAACGGCCCCCTTGATATTCTGCATGCCCCGGATCGCTTCCCGCGCCGCCGCAAGCCCCTGCTGCGAAGCAGCTTCGGAGACCTTTTCGGCGAGCCGGGCCGCCTCGAGCGCCCGCTGCTCCACCTCCTTTACCGAGGAGCTCATTTCAGTAATGGACGATGACGTCTGCTCCGCCGATGCGGAGAGCGCTTCTGAATTTTCGGAAACCTGCTTGATGGAGGCGAGCATCTCTTCGATGGAGGCAGCCGTGTCCTCCGCAGCCGTTGAGAGCGCGCCGGCGTTCCGGGCAACCTCTTCGATCGACTGCACCATTTCCTGGGTCGACGACGAGGCGTCGGTGGCGGCGTGGGACATCTCTCCGGCGTTCTCAGCGACGCCTTTGATCGAAGCGGACATCTCGCTCACTGTCATCGCGGTCTGCTCCGTGGCCTCCTGCTGGACCCGCGCGCCCTGGCTCATCTTGAGCGTGGCGCCGCCCATCAGCTGCATGGCCTCGCCGAGGCTCGCGCCGGTTTGCCTGATCTTTCCGAGCATTTCGCGCAGGTTCGACGACATGGTATTGATCGCCGAACCCAGGGCTGCGATCTCCGTCTCGCCGGAAACGCGGATCTCCCGCGTCAGATCGCCGGCAGCCATACCGGCGGCGGTCTGCGACATCTCGGTGAGCGGCCGCGAGATCTGGCGGTCAACAAAAAAATAGATCAGCACCGTGGCTGCTGCAAAGCTGATGAGACCGACCAGGAGCGACCACAGCAGGAGGCTCCTGATCTGGCCCCTCACGGCACTTTGTTTGACGGCGATGCGAAAGACCCCGGCCTGCTTTCCGTCGAATCCCATGAGGGGAAAGACTTTTTCATAGTGACCACCCGACGCGTCAGCATAGGAGTGGAGGAGGGGACCGCGGGCCCCAAGCGCCTCCCTGGCCGGCTGGTCATCGAGGACCCTCGCCTCGAGCTCCCGGTCGCTGGCGTACAGGACCCTGCCGTCCATGTCCATGACCAGGGCGCGGGAGATATCCTTGTCTTCTTCGGCCAGGGCGCGCAATTTGTCACCGACGCCGTCAATCCCGTTGAGGGGAAGGCCGAAGCCGACGGCCTTATTGATATCTTTCCTGATGCCCTCAGCCTGTGCCGTTGTTTTCGCGATGAGAGCCTCGCGGTACTTGCTCGTCGACACGGTGATGGTGGTAAGCGTGTTGACGGTCAACGCCAGGAGAATGATCCCGGCGGTGGCCAGGACGGCCCGTGTTTTCAGATCCATCTTTGAAAGCATGCTCACTTGATCACCCTCGTTGCGTCCGTAATCAGGTCCATGGGAACTTTGAGGCCGATAGCGTTCGCCTCCTTGAGGTTCACTACCAGCTCAACCAGTTTGGGGACCTCGGGCGGAATGCTCGCGGGATTGGCGCCCTTGAGCACCTTGGCAGCCATCCGCGCCGTCGCCTCGCCCTGCTCGACGGGGCTCGGAGCGAGGCTCAGGATAACGCCTTTCTCGGCGGTGTCACTCAGCTGGCTGACGGTCGGGATCTTGGCCCCGTGGGCGGACTTCACGATCGAGTCGAGCGCCTCGTTTACGGCGCTGCTCACGGAGATGAATACGGCGTCGGCCTTTCCTGCAAAGACCAGTTTCCGAGCGTCATCGGACCTCTTGATGGGCATCCGTACGGTCTGAAACCCATACTGGCCCTCGAGCTGGCTCAGCTCTGTTACCTGCCGTACCGAATCGGGCTCCAGCTCATTATAGACCACGGCGAGACGGGTAAACTGCGTCAGTTTGCGCAGGTATTTGAGCAGGCTCGTCATCGGCACCTTGGAACTGATCCCGGTCATGTTGCGCGCAGAGACCCCGATGGTCACGGGATCGTAGACGCCCGCATAAATGATGGGGATGCTCTTGGTCTCCCGCATCGCCGCAAGCGCGGAAGGCGCTCCGTAGACCACGAGCACGTTCACCTCCGCCACCGCCAGCTTGCGGGTCGCATTCGTCCAGGAGAGCGGCTCGGGCGAAGGCATCTGCATGAGAATGTCGACCGCGCGGTGGTCGAAGCCCTCCTTGACAAGCGCGCCGGCAAAGGCCTTATGGATCTCCTGGTAGTAGCCGACGTTCCCGGACACGACAACACCCACGGTCTTGTCAGCTCCAGTTGCCGCACCGGCGCAGAGTAACAGTGCGACGGTAAGTATCCAGCTTAATCGTCTCATTGTTTCCTCCCCCTACCATTTCAGGGACAGGGTGGCCATTATGGTTTTCACCGTGCCGTCCTGTGCGTTGTCCAACTCATCGTCATATTTCCGGTACTGGCCCTGGATCTCGGTGCCCACGTTCTTGTTGAACTCCATCTCGATGCCCGCAGCGATGACCGTGTCGATGACCTTCATATCCGACAGCTGCGTGATATCGGAACCCGTGTTGGGCACACTGCCGTTGAGGTCGAAAGCCCCCCGCGAATAGCTTCTGGCAGCTGATGCCGTGACGTTCACCCCTTCGACGGGAGCAACCGTCAGTGCCAGCGATCCAACGTGGGCGACGTCGGCGTAGGGAACGCCCGGTTCAAACTGGAAGGCGCCGGTCCCGTCCGGCAGCGTGAGCGTCTGGTCGACCTTGTTCTTGAAGTAGGAATAGCTGGCCGTGACCGAAGAACGGTCACCGACCATCACCGTGAAGCTCGCGAGCCCCTGATCGCGTTGCGTTTTACGGCTGCCGCCGCCGAGGGGCGCTCCCAGCTGGTCCCGCGATTCAAGCGCCATGCTGTAGCTGAACATGGTGCTGGTGCGGGCCGTCGGCATCCAGGAGATCGACGCCCGCGCTGTGCCCGCGCTGTCAGGGTCGGTGGCATAGGCGGGATTGTCAACTTTGATCATGCTGCCGTCTGCCCGGAAGGTCACCTTCTTCA
>Ga0316628_100002734_pt1 | contig 13239 bp, 14 predicted proteins | sample OWC_Aug_M2_C1_D5_FD_207648 | JGI IMG/M metagenome (GOLD analysis project Ga0316628, IMG submission 207648) | Wetland soil microbial communities from Old Woman Creek delta, Ohio, United States - OWC_Aug_M2_C1_D5_C | ecosystem: Environmental > Terrestrial > Soil > Wetlands | place: USA: Ohio... | reverse complement strand
CCCCGAACTCGCCCTCGCTGCCCGGGAGCGTCACCTCCAGGGCGCGGTCGCGGAAGACCTCGCCCTCGGGCGTCACGATCGTGACCTGCATCGACACGCAGACCTCCGAAGCCCGCCGCGGCCCCGTGGCCGGGCGCGAGCTCGCCTCAGATCAGCTTCTTCGCCTTCTCCACCGCCTCCTCGATGGTGCCCACCATGTAGAACGCCTGCTCCGGCAGCTCGTCGTGCTTGCCGTCCAGGATCTCGCGGAAGCCGCGGATCGTCTCGGCGAGGCGGACGTAGCGGCCCGGCGTGCCGGTGAACTGCTCGGCCACGTGGAAGGGCTGGGAGAGGAAGCGCTGCAGCTTGCGGGCGCGCGAGACGGTGAGCTTGTCCTCCTCGCTGAGCTCGTCCATGCCGAGGATCGCGATGATGTCCTGGAGGTCCTTGTACTTCTGGAGCACCTGCTGCACGGCGCGCGCCACCTGGTAGTGCTCCTGGCCCACCACCTGCGGGTCGAGGATCCGGCTGGTCGAATCCAGCGGATCGACGGCGGGGTAGATCCCGAGCTCGGCGATCTGGCGCGAGAGCACGGTGGTGGCGTCGAGATGGGTGAAGGCGGTGGCCGGCGCCGGGTCCGTCAGGTCGTCGGCCGGCACGTAGATCGCCTGCACCGAGGTGATCGAGCCCTTCTTGGTGGAGGTGATCCGCTCCTGCAGCTCGCCCATGTCGGTGGAGAGGGTCGGCTGGTAGCCCACCGCCGAGGGAATGCGGCCGAGGAGCGCCGACACCTCGGAGCCCGCCTGCGTGAAGCGGAAGATGTTGTCGATGAAGAGGAGCACGTCCTTGCCCTCGTCGTCGCGGAAGTACTCCGCCACGGTCAGGGCCGAGAGGCCGACCCGCGCGCGGGCGCCGGGCGGCTCGTTCATCTGGCCGTAGACCAGCGCGGCCTTGTCGAGCACCGTGGTGCCGTCGGCGAGCTTGGCCTCCATCATCTCGTGCCAGAGGTCGTTGCCCTCGCGGGTGCGCTCGCCCACTCCGCCGAAGACGGAGTAGCCGGCGTGCTCCTTCGCGATGTTGTTGATGAGCTCCATGATGACGACGGTCTTGCCGACGCCGGCGCCCCCGAAGAGACCGATCTTGCCGCCCTTCGGGTAGGGCGCGATCAGGTCCACGACCTTGATCCCGGTCTCGAGCGACTCCACCGTGGTCGCCTGATCCACGAACTCGGGCGCGGGCCGGTGGATCGGGTAGCTCTTGTCCGAGCCGATCGGGCCACGCTCGTCCACCGGCTCGCCGATCACGTTCATGATCCGGCCGAGGGTCTTCGGCCCGACGGGCACGCGGATCACGTCGCCGGTGTTCCGGACGGCCTGGCCGCGGACCAGGCCGTCGGTGGTGTCCATGGCGATGCAGCGCACCGTGTTCTCGCCCAGGTGCTGCGCCACCTCCACCACCAGGTTGTCCTGGCGCGCGTCGATGGCGGGATTGGTGAGGCGGAGCGCCGTGTAGATCTCCGGCAGCTTCCCGGGCGGGAACTCCACGTCCACGACGGGACCCGTCACCCGAACGATCTTTCCGTCTGCGGCCTCGGCCATGTCCTCTCCTAGAGCGCCTCGGCGCCCGTGATGATCTCCACCAGCTCACGCGTGATGGCGGCCTGGCGGGCACGGTTGAACTGGAGCGTCAGGCTCCCGATCATCTCTTCCGTGTTGCGGGTGGCGGACTCCATCGCCGCCATCCGTGCGGCGTGCTCGCCGGCCTGGTTCTCGAGGAGCGCCCGCAGCACCACCACCTCGAGCCCCTTCGGCACGAGCGCCGCCAGCAGCTCAGCGCTCGCCGGCTCACTCTCGAAGGGCTGCTCCTGGGGCGGCTCCACGCCCTCGGCGGGCTTGGGCACGGGCAGGATCTGGACGTCGCGCGGCAGCTGAGAGAGGGGCGAGACGAACTCGCTCACCACCAGGATCACCTCGTCCACCTCGCCGCTCTCGTAGCGGGCGGCCAGGCGCCGGGTGATCTCCGCGGCGTGCTCGAGGCGGACCTCGCCGAGCCCGGCGTAGGTCTGCGCGATCTGGCCCGGCCGGCGCCGCTTGAAGAAGTCCACCGCCTTGCGCCCGACCAGGGTCAGCACGACCGAGTGTCCGCGCCGCTCCTGCTCCGCGATCACGCGCTGAGCGTGCTTCAGCACGTTCGAGTTGAAGCCCCCGGCGAGGCCGCGGTCGGAGGTGATCACCACGACCTCCGCCGTCTGCACCCTCTCGTGCGGCACGAGCAGGGGGTGCTCCGCCGGACGCTGCGCGTGCGCGATCTCGATCAGCAGGCGGGCCATGCGCATGGCGTAGGGCCGCGCGGCCAGCACGGCCTCCTGCGCCCGGCGCAGCTTGGCGGCGGCCACCATCCGCATGGCGCGCGTGATCTGCTGCGTCTTGCGGACGCTGGTGATCCGGCGCTTGATGTCGCGCAGGCCCGCCAAGGCTAGGCCGCCGCGCTCTCGGCGCCCTTCGAGGCCTGGAACAGCTTCGCGAACTCGTCGAGCGCCTGGGCGAGCTTCGCCTCCACGTCCTTCTCGAGCTTGCCGCTCTTGCGGATCGCCTCGACCACGTCGCCGTGGCGCTGCTGCACGTGGGCCAGCATCTCGCTCTGGTAGCGCTGGATGTCGTCGATCGAGCACTCGCGCACCCAGGAGGACCGCCCCTCCTGCGGCATCGCGGCGTAGATCGAGATCACCTGCAGCTCCATCGGGAGCGGCGAGTACTGGGGCTGCTTCAGCACCTCGGTCATGCGCTCGCCGTTCGCGAGCTGCTCCTGGGTGGCCTTGTCGAGGTCGCTCCCGAACTGGGCGAAGGCCGCCATCTCGCGGTACTGGGCCAGCGAGAGCTTGAGCTTGCCCGCCACCTGCTTCATCGCCTTGGTCTGGGCGGCGCCGCCCACCCGCGAGACCGAGATGCCGACGTTGATCGCCGGCCGCACGCCCGAGTTGAAGAGGTCCGTCTCGAGGAAGATCTGGCCGTCGGTGATCGAGATGACGTTGGTCGGGATGTAGGCGGAGACGTCTCCCGCCTGGGTCTCCACGATGGGGAGCGCGGTCAGGCTCCCGCCGCCGAGCGCGTCGCTCATCTTGGCCGCCCGCTCGAGGAGACGCGAGTGGAGGTAGAAGACGTCGCCGGGGAAGGCCTCCCGGCCCGGCGGGCGACGCAGCAGGAGCGAGAGCTGCCGGTAGGCCACCGCCTGCTTGGAGAGGTCGTCGTACACGATCAATGCGTGCTTGCCGTTGTCGCGGAACCACTCGCCCATGGTGCAGCCGCTGTAGGGCGCCACGAACTGGAGCGGAGCCGACTCGCTGGCCGTGGCCGCCACGATGATCGTGTAGTCCATGGCGCCGTACTGCTTCAGCTTCTCCACCACCTGGGCCACCGTGCTCTGCTTCTGGCCGATCGCGACGTAGATGCAGAAGACGTCGCCGCCCTTCTGGTTCAGGATGGTGTCGATCGCGATCGCGGTCTTGCCGGTCTGGCGGTCGCCGATGATGAGCTCGCGCTGGCCGCGCCCGATCGGCGTCATGGCGTCGATCGCCTTGATGCCGGTCTGGAGCGGCTCGTGCACGGACTTGCGGGTCACGATCCCCGGTGCCTTCAGCTCGACGCGGCGTCGCTCGCTGGCCTCGATCGGGCCGCGGCCGTCGATCGGGTTGCCGAGCGCGTCCACCACCCGGCCGAGGAGGCCCATCCCGACCGGCACCTCGATGATGCGTCCGGTGCGCCGCACCAGGTCGCCCTCGCGCACGTGGGAGGCCTCGCCCATCACGGCGATGCCCACGTTGTCCTCCTCGAGGTTCAGCACCATTCCGGTGACGTCGCCGGGGAACTGCACCAGCTCGCCGGCCATCGCGCTGCCGAGGCCGTAGACGCGGGCGATGCCGTCGCCGATGGAGAGCACCGTCCCGGTCTCCGCGACGTCGATCTCGCGGCCGTACTCCTTGATCTCGCGCTTCAGGATGTCGGTGATCTCGCCGGGTCGGATGTCCATCACTGCCCCTTCGTGAGGTTCGCGCGCAGCTGCGCGAGCTGCGTCTTCAAGCTTCCGTCGTAGACCAGGTCGCCGACCTTCGCGACGATTCCGCCGAGCAGGCCGGGATCGACCTCCACTTCGAGCCGCACCTCGCTGCCGGTGCGCGCCGCGAGGGCCGCACGCAGCCGCTCGCGCTGCGGCTCGCTCAGCGGGGCGGCGCTGGCCACCCGGGCCTGCACCCGCCCGGCCGCGAGGTCGGCCAGCCGATCGAACTCCTGCAGCACGGCCTCGAGCTCCACGATCCGGCGGTGGTGGATCAGCAGGCCGAAGAACTTGTGGAGAAGCGGGCTCGCGCCGATGCGATCCGCGATCGCCTGCAGCACCGCCGTCCGCTCGGCCACGGGATAGAGCGGGCGCAGCAGCACCTCGCGCAGCTCGGAGCTCGCCTCGAGGACGCCCGTGAAGCGGCCGAGCTCCTGGCGCACCGCGTCCACCCGTCCCTCGTCCCGGGCCAGCGAGAAGAGGGCCCGTCCGTAGCGCTTCGCGGCTCCCCTGGATCGCACCGTGCTACCTCGTCCCGGTCGCGCCAGGGGCGCCAGGGGCGCCCTGCGCCACCCGGCTCACGAACTCGTCCAGGAGCCGCGTGCGATCGGCCTCCGTCACCTGCTCTCGCACGAGCTTGGTGGCGAGCTCGACCGCGAGCTCGGCCGCCTCGACGCGGAGCGCCTCGCGTGCGCGGCGCGCCTCCTGCTCGATCGCGGCCTGCGCATCCCGGCGGATGCGCTCGGCGGAGATGCGGGCCTCTTCGAGGATGCGCGCCCGCTCGGCCTCCGCGCGCTCGCGCGCGGCGGTCTGGATCCCGGCGACCTCGGCGTCGAGGCCGGCGATCCGGCCCTCCCACTCCGCGAGCCGGGACTGCGCCTCGGCCAGGATCGCCCCCGCGCGCTCGAGATCTTCCTGGATGCCGCGCCGGCGATTGGCGAAGAACTGGGTGAGCGGCTTGCGGAGCACGTAGATCAGGACGGCGAGCAGGAGCACGAAGTTGAAGGTGTGGGCGAGCAGGGTCCCGAGGCTGGCGCCCTCGTGCCCGCCTTCCTCGGCCAGGGCCGCGCCCGGCAGGAGGAGCGCCGCCAGCACGATGACGAGGCGCGGGATCACGAGAGGCTGCGTCCGAGGACGCGTGCCGCAGCCTCGCGTGCCAGCGATTCGGCGTCGCGGCGCAAGAACTGTCGGGCATCCGTCACCGCGCGGCCCACCTCGCGCCGCGCCGCCTGGAGCGAGCGCTCGGCCTCCTCGCGCTCGCCTGCGACCCGGCTCACCTGCTCGCGCCGCTCGCCCTCGAGCAACCGCTGACGCTCGGCCTCGGCGTCGGCGCGCGCCTGCCCCACCGCGGACTCGAAGCGCTGCACCAGCTCCCCGGCGCGGCGCGCGACCTCCTCCGCACGGGTCTTCGCGCCCTCGATCCGCTCGTGCCGCTCGTCCAGCACGCGGAAGAGCGGGCGGAAGAGCAGGACGTCGAGCAAGGGGATCAGGATCGCAAAGCCGACGATCAGATAGAGGAGCTTGCGATCGGGATAGATCTGAAGACCGCCCTCGGCGGCGACGGCCGGAGCCGCCGCCAGGAGCAGCGCGCCGCCGACGAGGGGGGCGGCGAGCCCGGCGAGGATCCGTCGATCCGCTTGCCTCAACGCTCTCTCCAAAGGCAGCCCGAGACGGGGCTCGGGAGTCGAGGGCGGCAGCCCGAGCCGGCGGCCGGGCCACCCCTCTTGCGGTTGGACTCGCGCGCGCCGCTCGGGGAGTCCGTGCCCACCTCGTTGGCCGCCGACTCCTTGGCCGGCGGCCGGGCGGGCGACGAGGCGGCGCATAGGGTTACACAGCCACCGCCGAGTTCAAGACGCGCGGGGCGCCCGCGGAGCGGAGCCGACGACGCTGCTGGCCGCGGCGGGACGGGTCTCGCAGCGGCCGTTCAGGACGCAGCCCTCGGCGAGCACGAGGCGGGGCGTACGAACGTTCGCGCTCACCCGCGCGCTCGAGAGGAGCTCGACGCGGCCGCGGGCCTCGATCTCGCCTTCCAGGGTGCCCGCCACCACCAGCTCGTCGACCTCCACGCGCCCGCGGATCCAGCCGGCCTCCCCCACCAGCAGCGATCCCGTCGCGCGCACCTCCCCTTCGAGCCGCCCGTCGATGCGGACCGACCCGCGGTAGGTGAGCACTCCCGTGAACTCGGCCTGGGCATCGAGGGCCGGCGCCAGCGTGCTCAGGCGACCGTCGAGAGGAGAAGCCGCGCTCATCGTCCCTCCAGGATCCGCCGGACCACCCGCTCGAGGTCCTCTGGACCGAAGTACTCGATCTCGATCCGCCCCCGGGCCGGGACGCCCACCAGCCGCACCCGCGTCTCGAGGGCCTCTCGCAGGGCGTCCACCACGTGGGCGAGGTTGGGGTCGCTCGGGGCGGGCGCCTTGCGCGCGCGAGGCCGCGCCGGCGGGCCGACCGCCTCGCGCGCCAGCAGCTCCGCCGCACGCACCGAGAGCTCCTCGGCGACCACGCGATCGCGCAGCCAGCGCCGGCGCTCGGGGTTCGTCACCTGGAGCAGCGCCTTGGCGTGCCCGGTCGAGAGCCGGCCGCTCTCCACGTCCTCCTGGAGCTCGCGCGGGAGCTCGAGCAGGCGCATCAAATTGGCCACGCTCGAGCGCTCGAGCCCGACCCGCCGCCCGATCTCCTCCTGGGTGTGTCCGGCCTCCGCGAGGGCGTGGAAGGCCAGGCCGAGCTCGATCGGGTTCAGGTCGTGGCGCTGCACGTTCTCGATCAGCGCGAGCTCGAGCCGATCGCGCGGAGCCACGTCGGCGACGACGGCGGGAATCGTGCGGCGGCCGGCCAGGCGTGCGGCGCGCCAGCGGCGCTCGCCCACCAGCAGCTCGTAGCGATCGCCCGTGCGGCGCACCACCACCGGCTGCAGCACGCCGTGACGCTGGATCGAGTCGGTGAGGCTCTCGAGCTGAGCCGCGTCGAAGCGTCGGCGCGGCTGCTCGGGGTTCGGATCGATGCGGTCGATCGGAATCTCGTGGGCGCCGCCGGACTCGGCCTCCGGCTCGCCCGGCGCTCCCGGCGCCGCAGGAGCGCCCGCGACCGTCGGCGTCGCGCCGAGGAGCGCGCCGAGGCCGCGACCGAGGGCCGGGCGCCTAGCCGACATGCGTGTCGTCACAAATTGGTGTCGAGGACTCGATGCGGCGCAGGATCTCCTCGGCCAGCCTCAGGTAGCTGACCGCGCCCTTGGAGTGGATGTCGTAGAGCAGGATCGGCTTGCCATGGCTCGGCGCCTCGCTGAGGCGCACGTTGCGCGGAATCCCGGTGCCGTAGACGTGCTCCGGGAAGTGGGCCCGCACCTCGCGCATCACCTGGTGGCTCAGGCTGTTGCGGCCGTCGACCATGGTGAAGGCGATGCCCTCGAGCCCGAGCGACGGGTTCAGGCCGCGGCGGACCAGATCGATCGTCTCGAGCAGCCGCGCCAGTCCTTCGAGCGCGTAGTACTCGCATTGCAGCGGGATCAGGACGCCGCTCGCCGCGGTGAGGGCGTTCAGGGTCAGGAGTCCGAGCGACGGCGGGCAGTCGATCACCACCAGTTCGAACTCCTCGCGCAGGGGCGCCAGGGCCTGGGCCAGCCGGTGCTCGCGCTCGGGGACGGTGACGAGCTCGATCTCCGCGCCCACCAGGTCCCTGCCGGAGGGGGCGACCTTGAGGTGCTCGAGCTCCGTCGGGACCAATACGTCCTTCAAGGGGGAGGCCCCGATCAGCGCGTCATAGATCTGCGGCTTGGGGTCGCTGATGCCGTAGGCGCTGCTGGCGTTCCCCTGGGGGTCCAGATCGATCAGCAGGGTGGGCCGCTCGGAGGCGGCGAAGCAGGCGGCCAGGTTCACCGCCGTGGTCGTCTTCCCCACGCCGCCCTTCTGATTCACGATGGCGAAGATCCGTCGCGCCATGTCGCCCGATGGGTGAGGGTTCAGGGGGGCTTCCCCGCGGGGAACTCGGGGCCTCTCAGTTAGTACCACAGGCCCCGGGCGGTCGTCTATCCGCCAGCGGCAGCGCGCCGGCCGATCCACACGATACGTTCGCGTCCCGTCAGCGGAATCCGGTAGCGGCGGAGCTCCGAGGAGGACAGGCTCAGCCCGCGCGGCGGGCGGGGTGCGCCGCTCGCGCCGGGAATCGCCAGCCAGCCTTCCGGGGCAGCCCACAGCGCCATCCAGCCCAGCGCCCGCTCCGGCCGCGCCATGGCCTGGGCCACGACCAGCGCGTGGGGCCCGGGCTCGAGCGTCTCGGCCCGGCCGAGGCGCGGCGAGACGTTCTCGAGTTCCAGCAGACGGATGGCGGCGCGCTGGAAGTGGTGGCGGCGCTCCCGAGCCTCCACGAGGGTGATCCGCGAACCGGATCGCAAGACGGCCAGGGGCAGACCGGGGAATCCGGCGCCCGCGCCCAGGTCTGCGATGGAGGGAGCGGGCGGGAGGACGCGCTCCAGGGCCAGGGCGTCGAAGACCAGGCCGCGGAGGGCGGCCTCGGGAGTGCGCTGGGCGGTCAGATTGATGCGCTGGGCCCAGGTAGCCAGCAGCGTGGCGAGCCGCACCAGCCGCTCGGCCAGGAGCGGGATCTCTTCGGTCGAGGCCGAGCCGAGCTCGGCGAGGGCCGCCCGGGCGTCGGCCAGGAGAGGGGGCGCGAGCGCGGAGAGATCGTCGGGGGCAGGCGACGTGGCGTGTTCCCCGTGGAACGTCGGCCGCCCGCTCGAGGCGCGTTCCCCGTGGAACGCTCAGCCGTCCGAGCGCTGGCCACTGGTCTGGGCCTGGCGGCGCGCCTCCTCCCACTCCGGGGCGCCCTCCGGCACGACCACCACCTGCCGATACCGGCCGGCGCCGACGCTCATGGTGGCGACGCCCTCCCAGTCGCGCAGGGCCACGTGGATGATGCGGCGATCCTTGGCGTTCATGGGATCGAGGGCCACCGAGCGGCGGGTCTCTCCGGCGCGCTCGGCCGCACGCTCGGCGAGCCGACCCAGGTAGGCCTCCCGCCCTTCCGGGTCCCCTTCGGCGTCGATCACGACGCGCTTGGCGCTCTCGCCGTCGATCCGGACGGCCACCTGGTTCACCAGGAGCTGGACGGCGTCCACCGTGCGGCCGTCCCCCGCCGCCAGCCGTGCGGCGGCCGGGCCGCCGAGCTGGATCACCGTGAGATCGGCCTCCGCCGTCTCGGAGATCGTGAAGGGCCCGACCTCGAGGCGCTCCACCAGGCCGCGGACGAAGCTGCCGATCGACCCCAGCTCTCCCTGCGGCGTCCCGATCGAGGGACCGACGTCCGCCGGCTCCGCGGGCGCCAGGCGCTCGCCGCGCTCGGGCCGCTCGAGACGGGCGCCCCGGCCCTCCCCTCGCTCCCGGTCCCGATCGCGGTCCCGATCCCGGTCCCGGTCTCGATCGCGGTCCCGGCCGCCGCGATCCCGAGGCCCGCGGCCCTCGCGGAAGCCGCCCTCGCCGCGGCCGCGCTCACGCTCGCGCTCTGCGGGCGCGGGCGCCCGCCGGCGCGCGTCCCGCGGCGCCGCCACGATCATCGTCCGCGCCGCGAGACCCGAGACGTCCTTCGGGTCGAGATCGATGATGCTGAGGTCCGACTCCTCCAGGCCGAAGAAGCTCGTGGCCTTCGCCACCACCTCGCTGCGGCTCTCGCCCACGAACTCTCGGCCTTCGCTCTTCGGGTCGTACACGGGGGTCTCCTTGGGTCTATGTCTTCCGCAGCTCGCGCTGGAGGATGAACTGGTGCCCGATCGCGAGGAGGTTGCTCACCAGCCAGTAGAGCACCAGCCCCGACGGAAACTGATAGAAGAGGACGGTGAACATCACCGGCATCACGGTGGTCATCATGCGGGCCTGAGCCGGATCCATGGTGCTTGGCGTCAGCTTCTGCTGCAGAACCATGCTGGCCCCCATCACGATCGGGAGCAACCGCAGGGGCACGTCGAGGCCCGGGATCATGAAGAGCTGCTCGGGCACGGAGAGGTCGTGGATCCAGCCCACGAAGGGCGCCTGACGGAGGTCGATCGAGCTCTGGAGGGCGTAGTAGAGCCCGATGAAGACCGGGAACTGCACCAGCATCGGTAGGCATCCCCCGAGGGGATTGGCGCCCGATTCCCGGTAGACCTTCATCATCTCGCCCGAGAGCGCCTGACGGTCGTCCTTGTACTTCTCTTGAAGCGCCTTGATCTTCGGCTGGAGCTCGCTCATGCGGCGCATGGAGCGCATCTGCCGCGCCGTGAGCGGCGCCGTCACCAGCCGCACCAGCAGGGTCAGCAGGATGATCGCGACGCCGTAGTTCGGAATGGCGCTATAGGAGACGTGGAGGAGCCAGGTGAAGCCGCGCGTCAGCGGCGTCACCCACCAGTAGCCGAGCGCCTCCGCTCGCTCGAGGCCGGCCGCCGCCGCCGTCAGTCGGTCGGGCTCCTTCGGCCCGATGTATCCCCGGAACTCCCTGGCTCCGGTCTGCCCCGGCGGTACCTCGAAGGCCCGCATCGCCAGGTGCACCATGCCCTCGTGGCCCGGCTGGAGCGGAACGAACTCCGCCCGCGCCTCCCGCGGCACCTCCGGGATCAGAGCCGCAACGAAGTAGCGCGTCACCGCGCCGGCCCAGTCGACGCCGTCGGGGAACACCACGCGCTGGCCCGGCTGCGCGCCCGAGAGCCGGCCGAAGAAGCCCGGGAGCCCGAGCTGGAGCAGCAGCTCGTGGGTATACTCTCCATTGTGTAGAGCGGCCAGGGCGTAGTCCGCGAAGTCCGGCCCGTGGCGCTCGCGCGCCAGCCATTGCAGGGCGAACTCGGGCGAGACGCTGGCGCCCGAGGCGTTCACCACCTCGAGCTGGAGCCGGAACGTGTAGGAGTCGGGCTCGAACACGTAGGTCTTGCGGACGGTGATCCCGCCCGCCGTGTGCTCGAAGACCACCTTCCCCGGCTCGGGCTCCGAGGCACGGAACTCCGCCTGACGCAGGTCCCCGAGCCCGAGCCCCTCGAACGGCGAGACCAGCGCCGCCCCGCCGTCCGTCGACGCCGTCGTGAGCTCGACCGGGGGGTGACCCGGCACCGAGGCATCGAAGTACTTCGTGAGCCGCCAGTGGACCAGTGCGCCGCCGCGGGTGCTGAGCTCCGCCTCGTAGAGCGGCTCCTTCACCACGATCGTCCGTGCGGGTGCGCCGGTCGGCGCCTGTGCGGCCGGCGGCGGCGGGCTCGGCGCCGGCCCCGGAGCGGGCGCGGCTGTCGACGGAGCCTCGGGCGGCGCCGGGGCCCCGGCCGTGCCCTGGGTCGGCGCCGCGGCAGGCCGGTAGAGCGGGGCCTGATGCTCCTGCCAGAGCGTCCAGCCGAGGAGCACGAGGAGGGAGAGCGCGAAGGCGAGGAAGAGGTTCCGATCCACGGCGTCTCTCTAGGGAACCGGGTCCCAGCCACCGGCATGGAGAGGATGGCAGCGCAGGATCCGGCGCACTCCGAGGCCGAGCCCCCGGAGGGCCCCATGCCGCTCGATGGCCTCGATCGCGTAGCTCGAGCAGCTCGGTGCGTAGCGGCAGCTCGGTCCCCAAAGGGGAGAGAGGGTGCCCTGATAGACGCGGACTCCAGCGACCAGGAGCCTGGCAGGCCAGGCGCTCAAGAGGCCTCCTTTCGCGTCCGGACCAGCCGACCCGAGGTCGCGAGCTCCTGGAGCTCCTGCGCCACCGCCCTCCCGGCGAGCCCTGCGGCCGGCGGGCGCGCGATCACCACCAGATCGGCCCGCTCCTCGAGAGCCGACCGCTCCCGACGGAACCATTCGCGGATCCGGCGCTTCACCCGATTGCGCACCACCGCGTTTCCGACCTTCCGGCTCACCGTGATCCCGAGCCGAGGGCCGGCTTCCTCCGCAGTATCCGCGCGGAGGACCACCAGCAGGATGAAGTAGCGCGAAGCCTGGCGACTGCCGCCGGAGCCCACTCGCCGGAAGTCCCGGGGGCTCCGCAGCCGGGAGGCCCGCCGCAGGCGAGCCCCGCTCCCCTCCACCTACTTCGAGGGGGTGGTGACCGCCAGCCGCACGCGCCCCTTCGCCCGGCGCCGCTTCAGCACGTTGCGGCCACCCTGGGTCCTCATGCGCCGCCGAAAGCCGTGGACGCGCTTTCGACGGATGCGGCTCGGCTGGTACGTACGCTTCATCGTGAGCGCCTTCGCTGCGTTCGGCGGGGTTCGGGGCCGGCACGCCGCTTCGGCGGAACGGGCCCGACCCGTGAGCGCGCGAGGTTACCCAGCAGCGCCGCGGGGTGTCAACCGCCGCTCATGGGGCGTCGGCTCCATCCCGCACGACTCCCGTCTCTCGTCGACGAAGCCGTGGTACAGTGAGGCTGTCTCCGGCGCCACTCCCAGCCGACGGACGCATCCCCGGGTCCCCGGACAGAGAGAAACCACTTGCCGGGCAGAGACCTCGCAGGGTTGTCGACATCGCTGGCGGCTCCTTCCTCTACTTCCTTCCTTCATTCCATCAAGGAGTTCGGAGAGGCATGAAGCTCTCGATCCCGAAGACGGAACTACAGCGAGGCCTGGCGCGGATCCAGGCCATCGTCGAGAAGCGCAACTCGATGCCGATCCTCTCGAACGTGCTCCTGGAGGCGTCGAAGGGTACGGCGGGAGGGCGGCTGCAGCTCACGGCCACCGACCTCGAGGTCGGCATCCGCGGCTCCCACGAGGCCGACGTCGCCGCGCCGGGCTCGCTCACCGCTTCGGCGAAGAAGCTCTACGAGATCGTGCGCGAGCTCCCCGACGAGCCGCTCCAGCTCGAGAGCACGCCGAACTCCTATCTCGAGCTCCGCTGCGCACGCTCGCGCTTCGTGCTCGCAGGCACCGCCGGCGAGGAGTACCCGACCCTCCCGAGCACGAGCCCTGGACGCACGACCCGAATCCAGGCCGTGGTCCTCTCGGCGATGATCGAGCGGACGATGTACGCGGCCTCGGCCGACGAGACCCGGTACAACCTGAACGGCGTCTACTTCGAGGTCCTCCCCGACGGCGGGAAGCTCCGCATGGTGGCCACCGACGGGCACCGGCTGGCCTATGTCGACCGCGCGGTTGCTGCGGACGTCTCGGGACTTGCGAGCGGAGTGATCATTCCCCGGAAGGGTCTGGCGGAGCTGAAGCGGCTGGTGGACGAGGAGGATGCGGACGAGGTCGAGCTCGGCTTCGAGGGCGACAGCGGCCTCGCGCGCAAGGGCGACGTC
>Ga0316628_100002733_pt1 | contig 13241 bp, 7 predicted proteins | sample OWC_Aug_M2_C1_D5_FD_207648 | JGI IMG/M metagenome (GOLD analysis project Ga0316628, IMG submission 207648) | Wetland soil microbial communities from Old Woman Creek delta, Ohio, United States - OWC_Aug_M2_C1_D5_C | ecosystem: Environmental > Terrestrial > Soil > Wetlands | place: USA: Ohio... | reverse complement strand
GCACGATCACGGTCGACGCCCTGCGCTTCCTCTCCGCCGATGTCGCGCTCGTTGACTGCCGTTACGAGATCAGCGGCCTGGCCGGCGGACAGACCCGCCGCATGTGGTCCACCTTTCTGATCAAACGCACCCCCGACGGGTGGCGGATCGCCGCGATCCGCAACATGATGCCCGCTCCCCCTGCCGGGAGGTAGAACGCGGGGCGAATTCAGCAATTGCAGGACATTTCGCCGGCAGCGGCGGCTTGAAAACCTGAACCGCAAAGACCTCGAATAAAATAATCCGGCAGAGTTACCACTCGAATTTTTGCGATCTTCGAGGTCTTCGCGGTTCATTTTTTGGGGTGCATTATTTCCTTCCGCGGAGCCGGGTGACTTCCTGATCCTAATTTCACGGAACATTAACACGCGTTACCTCGTTAACTGGAGCAGGAGAAACTCCGTGAACACTACGATTCGGGATGTACGCTATGCCTTCCGTATGATGGCCAGGAGCCCGGCTTTCACGCTCGTGGCCATCCTTTCCCTGGCACTGGGAATTGGTGCCAACACCACGATTTACAGCTGGGTGAACGCCATCATGCTGAACCCTCTTCCCGGCGTGGCCGACGTCGACCGCCTGGTCATGATGACCGAGAAGAGCCGAACGGGCACCTTCACCAGCACCTCCTATCCCGACTTCACCGATTTCCGAAGCGGCGTCGCCTCGAAGGCGGACCTGGCGGCCTACACGATGCAGACCGTAGGCATGAACTCCGGCGACCGGACCGACCGAATGTGGTGCGAGGTGGTTTCCGCCAATTACTTCGATGTCCTTGGCGTCAAACCTGTTCTAGGGCGGGCGTTCCTTCCTGAGGAGGAGCTCAGGCCCGGCGGCGCACCCGTCCTGGTTTTGAGCCACCGCGTGTGGAGAGACCGGTTCAATTCCGATCCGCAATTAGCGGGGAAGACTGTCATTCTGAACAGTCACCCGTTCACTGTTGCAGGCGTTGCGCCAAGGGGTTTTCAGGGGTCATTCGTCGGCCTGTCCACGGATTTGTGGGTTCCGACGATGATGCAGGGAGACCTGTTCTCCCGGCGGGACATCTATAGCCAGAGGGGGAACCACTGGCTGCTCGTCTTCGCCCGCCCCAAGACAGGGGTGAGCGTCAGGCAGGCCGAGGCCATGCTCGCGGCAGTCGGCAACGAGCTGGCCAGGCAATACCCGTCGACCAATGCCGGCCGGTCGCTGTCTCTTCTGCCGATTTGGAAGGCTCCTTTCGGGGCGACGCTGATTTTCCGACCGGTCCTGACGGTACTCACCCTGGTTGTCGGGGTGGTTCTGCTGATCGCGTGCGCGAACGTCGCCAATCTACTCCTGGCGCGCAGCCTGGGCCGGCGGAAAGAAATCGCGATCCGGCTCTCCGTCGGGGCCGGCCGCTCCCGCCTGGTCCGTCAACTCCTGACCGAAAGCGTCCTCCTGGCGCTGCTCGCCGGCTCGGCCGGGCTGCTGGTAGTTCGGTGGGGCGTTCGTCTCCTGCAGAGCCTCACACCGCCGGCCAACCTGCCAATCAACGCCGCCATCGAGATTGACTCGAATGTGCTGATATTTGCGCTGCTGATATCGGTCGCGACCGGATTGCTCTTTGGCCTGACGCCGGCGCTTCAGGCTTCGAATCCCTCGCTTGTGACCTCGCTGAAGGACGAGACGGTCCGGCTCGGCGGCGCCCACGGCCATGCGCGCCTGCGCAGCCTGCTCGTGATCGGCCAGGTGGCGCTTTCCCTCATCCTCCTGATTGCGGCTGCCCTGTTCGTGGAGGCGTTGAACAAGGCAAAGAATATCGATCCCGGCTTTGATCCCGAACACATGCTGGCCGCGTCCTTCGATCTGAGTCTCAACGCCTACTCCACCGAGCGCTCGCGGGCCTTTGAGAAGGACCTGCTCAAGCGCGTGCAGGCGATTCCGGGGATCGAGTCCGCGAGTTACATCCGGCGCCTCCCGCTGGGGTATACAGGGAGCAACTCGCGTTCCATGACCATCGACGGTTATGTTCCAAAGCCAAACGAAGAAGTGGTCATCGACCTGACCTGGGTGGGTCCCGGCTATTTTCACACGATGCGCACCCCGATCCTCAGCGGCCGCGACTTTGAAGAGTCTGATGAAGGGGCCGCGCAGCGTTACGTCGTCATCAACGAAGCAATGGCGCGCCGCTACTGGACGGGACGGGAGCCGCTGGGATCGAAGATACGCATCGGCGACGCGGATTGCCGGGTGATCGGTGTCGCCCAGACCGGCAAATACAACAACCTGAGCGAAGAACCGCTGCCCTATCTTTTCCTACCCATCTGGCAGTTCAGCCGTTCGGACGTGACGCTGCTGGTCCGGAGCGCCGGGGATCCCGGCAACTACATTGCGCCGATACGCGCTCTGGTGAGGGAGATGGACCCGGGAGTGGCGCTCTTCAACGTGGTGCGCCTGCCGGACTACATGAACGTTCCTCTGTATGCTTCCCGCATGGCCGCTTCGTTTCTCGGCCTCCTGGGCATGCTCGCCCTCGCGCTGGCGACCGTCGGGCTTTACAGCGTGATGGCCTACGTTGTCGCGCAACAGACTCGTGAGATCGGAATCCGCATGGCACTGGGGGCGCAACGCCGGGATGTGCTTGCAATGGTGGCGAAGCACGGGTTGGCCCTCACCACCGTGGGCGTCGTTTTCGGATTGGCCGGCGCATACGGCACGACGCGCTTCGCGCGCAGCCTGCTCTACGGCGTCGATCCTGCGGAGCCGCTGACTTATATGGGCCTGTCTCTGGGGTTGTATCTCGTCTCCGTCGCGGCGTGTATTGTGCCCGCATTCCGCGCCACACGCGTCGATCCGCTGGTCGCCCTGCGCTGCGAATAATCCGGGATCGGGAGAAGCTCGCCGCGGAGACGCAGAGATTCCACGCTCTTTGACGAGATCACTCCGCTGCGATCACACGGACGGGGCCGAGCAGACCGGAGACGAGCTTCCCGGATTCGCGCAGGATGTTGCCGTCGTGCCACCACCGGTTCACCGGCTGGGATACGGCGGCATCAAAAATGTCCCATCGCATGCGGTTTGCGAGCAGGTTGGCCACGACCACGACGAGCTGGTTCGATCCGGCGCGCGCCGCCCGCGTCACATCCAATCGATACGGGGGCCATGCAAGGGTGCCGGCCAGCCGCCCGTTCAGCCACACTTCTCCTGTGTAACAAAGCTCCCCGAGTTCGAGGGTGAGCTGTTTTCCCAAAAAATCGGCCGGCAGAGTGAATTCGGTTCGGTAGACGCAACGCCCGGAATACCAGTCCAGCCCCAGCTTGCGCCAGTCGCCCAGCGCCACACGCTGTCGGGAGCAATGAAACACGAGCGGCGCCTGCAATCCGTCCTCCGGCTGCGCCAGCGCGACCTTGAGTTGAAGCCAGGAGCTGTCCCGCACATTCTTCGGCAATCCCACCCGGCGGCCGACGGCATCCAGGCGCCGATCGTCGAGCGACATTTCACTCGCTCCCCGCACCCGCGGCGAATCGAGCGAGGTTGCCCCGGGAGGCACCCGGAGACGGTACCAGGCGGTCGCGGGCAGCGGCTCGCGGGACGCATCCGATTTGGGTTCCCCCCATATCCCGAAGGGGGGAAAGGCGAATTCGTAGGCGGGCAGAGGCGGCCTGCCGGGCGCGCTTACCGTCCAGTCCCGGCTGCTCCGGATCGGGAGACTGGCGCCCCTGCCGAGGACAGCCCCTTGCGCCAGCAGATACCCCGCTCCTTTGACGTCGACCACGAGGCGGTTCTTCCCTCGCACAACCGCCAGGTCGCGCAGCGTGATCGGTTTTAGCGGATCGACGTTCGTGGCGACGGTCTTTCCGTTCCACGAACAGTCGGCGAGTCCGTCGACTACCAGCTCGATCCTCGCCGACTCCGGCTCGAACGAGACGTCCCACTCGCTGCTGAACTTAAGGTCCGGGCCGGCCAATTCTCCGGGATGGTTGCGCTCGTAGAAATATCGGGTGATCCAGGGGGCATCCCACCGCGACAGGTAACGCGCTACACCTTTGGACGGGTTCAGCGAATCCGTGATCTTTATCCTGTGCCAAAGACGATCCGTGCCGCCTGTCTGCAGGCGAAATTCGGCCACCGGGACTTCCAGCGTCGTCTCGCCCGGGTCGGCGGCCCACCGGAAGTCCAGCTCTGTCGGCGCGACCTGAAAAGTCCATGGGCCATCCAGGTTCAACACCCGCGGGCTTCCGGCGTCGGAGACTCGGGATCCGGCCACGGACGGCCGGGAAGCCCTGTCGAAGACGACGAAGTACGCCTCCCAGGGCAGGAAACTCAAATCGAACGTGTTGCCCTCGGGATTGACAGCGGCAAGCCGGCTGCCCGCGCCGGTTTCCGAGCTCCACTTCTCCGCGCCCCCGGCGGCTCCGAAACGGAGGCGCGCGGAAATCGCGCGCGCTTCCGAGTTCGCGAGGAAATAGATTTCCCGGTCCCGGACTCGCCGATGGTAGTAGCGGAGTGCCGGCTCGGTGCCTCCCACAACGGTCACGTCGGTTCTGAGAACGGACCTCAGGTTCGCGACCACGCCGTCTAGATCAGGCAGCACGCCCGAGCCGAAGGGAAACAAGGTGTTCGAAATTCGGCTTACCTCGGGATCGTCGCCCCCGTGCTCGGCGGAATTCCGGGGCGCCATGCCGAGGGCCAGTACCTTCAGCCCCCTCCCGGAAAGCTCGGCGATCCGGCGGTAAGCGGCAAGCGAGACGGTCGCCGCCTGCGGCAGCACGAGCACCCTGTACGATTCCGTCCCAATCTTCGCGCTCCCGCCCGAAACGGGAACGCCCCGGATCAGGCTGTCCGTATCGACCAGGTCGCAGTCCAGCTGCTCCCGGACCAGGCGGTCCACCAGGGAAACTGCCGGCGCAGGGGAAGGCATCCTGTGGGCAAGGCCGAGGCTCCACGCTTCTTCCACAGGGTACAGAATTGCGACGTCCGCAACATGCTCGCCCTGGCTTCCCATGAAGGACAGGCGCCGCACATAGTCGGAGAGTTTTTTGAAGTATTTCCAGTAGGGGTTCTGGAAGAACCAGGAGTTCGGCCAGTCGTCCATGCTCTGCGGCGTGTCGAGGGCGTAGTGAAAAAGGTGGAACACGAAGCTGTTGATGCCGTAGACGGCCAGCATGTTTACACCGTAACGTGTCTGGTCGAGCGTGATCGTCCATCCCGCGCCGCCGAGCGCCTCCACCATCGCCCTCGGCTTGCCGTACACGTGCGTGACGGAGCTCAGTTGCTTGGGTTTCCACGAACCGATCGTCCTGGGAAAGGTGTAGCGGAAATCCTCGTTGTCGGTGCCTGGAATCTGCGCGTGACGCCAGGTACGGAAGTAATCGCCCTGGGTCGGAATTTCCGACAACCCCTCGTTCGTGTGTCCGGTGAGCATCAGGTCGTGGCGCGCGCACCAGTCGGACAGCTGGACGAACCAGGACGTCGCGTATTGCCTTGTGAGTGTTTCGAAGTAGTCGCAGCGGACCTTGATGGTCTCGGGGCCGCCGTCCAGGAAGAGCAGAGGCAACACCCTCCGTAGTTCGTATCCTTTTTCCTTGCGAAACCGCTCTTCGAGCAGAGGGTCCCAGGCGAGGTTGATGTTGTAGATCTCGTCGAAAAACGAACCCGGGATGGTCTTGCCGAACTGCGTCGAAAACCGGGAGGCATACTGCTCGTATGTGTTCCGGATGAATTCGTGCACCGCGTCGGGATTGAGATAGTTCGGCAGCGGCTGAGGGCGGCGCACCGGCTCGAGGATCGAGATGCGCCACTCGCCCTGCGGCACCGCCCATTCGGCATTCTGCCGGTTGAGTTCGGTCAAGTCGACCAGCGTCGCGGAATCGATCCGGCCTCCAGGGAGCTTTCGGGAGGCGAGGACGAACATCGCCCGGGGATATTCCAGTCGGTGCTTTCCCGGCCCGGACACATCCTGATTCCGGTGCCCCAACCCCATGGCCGTGAAGCGCTCAGGGTTGGCGGCGCGCGTGCGCCCGCCGGCATCCCCGCTGGGCCATTTGTCCTCGTCGTAGATCCAGGTCCGGAATCCTACCTTTGCACCATGATCTACGCTGGTCTTCACGGCAGCCCAGAATCCTTCGGAGAAATACGGCGTCCGGCTCTGATCCAGGCCGTCGCGCGCGTGCATGTACGCGCCATAAACGCCCTTGTCCACCATCTGGTCGATCTGCCAGGTCAATTTTTCGGGTTCGAGGGTGCTGTTCCAGGACCACAGCGGCTCGAGCGAGTACTCCCTCGGCGGATCTCGAAACAGGTCCTCGAGGGTGCGCCGGGCGGGGGTTTGCGCGGCCCCAGTCGCAAGTACAAAGAAAAGGCAAATCGCCAGTGCGGAACGTCGTTTCATGGCCGGCCCCCCAATCGAATCATGTGGCACGAATTCCACCAATTTAATTCCTAAACCATGGCCTTGTTCAACGAATTCTCGGGGTCGGCATCCAAATCGGGGTCGCGATCGGTGTTGTCGTTCGAAATCATGACGAGCGGAAACTCGTCGGGTCCGAACCGATTGCGAAATCGATAAGGACCCCGATTCCGACGCCGACGACCTCGATCGATCGCCCGACTTTGCGGGGCAAGCCAAAGAAGACTGGAGGAAATTGGGGACGTCCCACCCACCCACCTGTTTTCGACACACTCTGAGTTCGACGAGAAATTTGCAGGAGAATAGGTGAACCGGTGGGACGTCCGCGACCCATTCACGCGGCGATGAGGCCCCCACGAATCACGCGAATTCACCCGGCGGCGACTCGTGGAATTTGCGGGCGCTTCAGCTCGAGGATGCGGCGGCCCCTGGCCGACAGGGAGAACTCGGACACCATTGATTGCAGCTCTGCGGACTGGGAGGTCATCTCCTCGGCAGCGCTGGCCGATTCTTCCGAATACACCGCGGTCTGCTGGGTCACCTGGTTCATCTGCTCCACGGAAGTGGTGATTTGCGTCACCCCGTGGCTCTGCTGTTCAGATGCAGCGACGATTTCGGCCACGACCCCCGTCACGTTTTTCACCTGCCGTTCGATGTCCTGCAGGTTCCTTGTGACCTCTTCGTTGATCGCCACGCCGGCCTGGGCATTCCTCACCGACTCTTCGATCATGTTCGCAGTCGTTTTGGCCGCTTCCGCGCTGCGCATCGCGAGGCTGCGCACCTCTTCCGCAACGACCGCGAACCCCTTGCCCGCATCGCCGGCCCGGGCTGCCTCCACTGCGGCGTTGAGTGCAAGCAGGTTCGTCTGAAACGCGATCTCGTCGATCGTTTTGACGATCTTCGCTGTCTCGTTCGATGATTTCTTGATCTTCTCGATCGCATCCGACAGGCGCTCCATGCTGGCCACGCCCTTGACGGTGTCCGTCTGCGCCTCCTCGGTGAGCTTCCTGGCTTCCTGCGCGTTATCCGTCGTCTGCTTTGCCATGGAGGCCACCTCCTGCAGGCTGCTCGACACCTCTTCGACGGAGCTCGCCTGCTCGGAGGCCCCTTGCGCCAGGGACTGGCTTCCCTTGCTGATCTGTGACGCCGCCGAGCCCACCTGTTCCGCTGCAACCGACACCTTCGTGAGCGCTGCGTCCAGGTTGCCCACGGCATCGTTCAGGGCGTTTGTCATGGTGGCAAACTCGCCGTCGTACTCGTCCGTCATGCGCTGAGTCAGATCGTGCGCTGCGACTCTCTGCAGGATTTTCGAGGCTTCCTCCAGTGGCTTGGCCACGGATTCCAGCGTCATATTGAGGCTCCACATGAGCTGGACATAGGCTCCTTCAAACGAATCCGTCTCGCCTCGCTTGTCCAGATGTCCCTGGGCGGCAGCCGTGGCCACGTCGGTCGCCTCCAGCAGCAGCCGTTGAATGGTCGAGAAGACCTGGGCGATGTTCTTCGAAAGCAGATCCTTCCCGGAACGCGGCACGACTACGAAGTTGAGATCTCCTTTGTTGAGAGCGTCGGCGGCCTGCGCGATGTTGCGTAAATACAGCGAGGTCTTGCGAAAAGCCTCGGCGAGAATGCCGGCTTCGTCCCTGGAATCGCAGGGGGCTGCCGCGCTGATGTCGCCCTCCGCCAGCCTTCCGGCGGCATGGATGACCTCCCGCAGAGGACGGACCATATTGCGGATGACGTAGACGGAGAAGATCACAAGGCCGCAGAAGAGGAGCAGGATCGTGAGCCCGGTGCCCGTCCGCCCGGCGGTTGCCGCGTTTTTCATTCCGGCACTCGAGCCGGCCGCGCTCTTGTTCATGAGGACCACGATCCTGTCGGCGAGGTCGACGGATGCCTGCTCGGCGGTTTTCGACCTGGCATCGGCGGCTGCCGCTTCCTTTCCGCCGGAAGCGGCGAAGGCCTCAATGGCTTCGTTCTGGATCCGCGTCATGGACTGGTGCTCTCGAAGGAACTCCTCTGCCGCGTTCACCAGTTCCGGATCCGCAGCCTTCAGTTTCAGATCCTCGGCCGTCTTTTGGACCGCGGCCTGCTCCCGACTGAAAGCAGATCGATGAGAGCTGAGCGCCTGCGAATCGCTTCCGCGCAGCAGGATATTTTTGAATTCCTGACCTTGCTTTTCCAGGCCGACCTGAATGACCCGCGCGAGATCCCGCCGGGCAGTCTCCTGCTCCAGAACAAGGTCGAGGCTTGTGGCTGCGGACCCCAGTCGGTAGATAAGGAATAACGCAGAACCGCCGCCGATGAGGATGCTCATCCCGACAAGTATGCTGATCTTCTGCGAAAAACTCAGGTTTCTCATCCTTCCCCCTTGAGCATCGATGCCACCACCGGGTCACCGAGATACCAGCTCGCAAAGTGCCACGCGCACAGTTCGCCAATCTGGCACCTGCTTATTGCGCTTGGTGTCTTGGTGACCTGTTGGTTGAAGTCAGACAGGCCTTCAGGGCCCGCCTAGATCTGCACCTGGCATCGTCTCAGGCCGTTGCCCTCGTCCCGCATGAATACCAGGACCTTCTTCGTGCGGCTGCACCAGTCTTTGACGTCCTTTTCGAAGGTCGGGCAATCCGCCAGCACCTCGAGGACATCCCCGGCCTTGACCTCATTTTTCAGCAACATGCTGTTCATCTTGAGTGCCGGAAGAGGGCACTTCAAACCACGTGCGTCGAGATCTACCTTAGCCATGATTTTCTCTCCTTGGACCATCGATACGTAGTAATACTCGAAAAACGTCAGCCGGCCGCCCGGTTGAGCGGCCCCAGTTTTTTTATCGCTTCGGTCATTTCGGCCATGATGCGCGCGAAGGCTTCCCCTTCGGCAGCCGATACGAAATCAAGCCGGCACCTCTCCACTTCGATGCCCAGCTGGCAGAGCAAACGCAGCAGGATCCGATGGCGCTGGATCGCTCGATAGTTCTGTTCCTTGTAATGGCAGTCGCCCGGATGGCATCCGAGGATGATGACGCCGTCCGCTCCCTGCTCGAACGCCTTGAGCACGAACTGCGGATCGATTCTCCCGGTGCACATCACGCGCACGACGCTGACGTTCGGCGGATACTTCAGCTGGGACGTCCCGGCCTTGTCCGCGCCGGCATAGGAGCACCAGTTGCACAAGAAGCCGACGATCCTCGGCTCAAAACCCGCGCCCGCGCCTTCGACACGGTCCAAAGCGGCAGTCTGTGTGCTCATGACAACACCTGCTCGATCTCCGCGTAAATTTCTTCGTTGGTGAAATGGTTGCCTTTGATGGCGGCGTTCGGGCAAGCCGCGACGCAAGTGCCGCAGCCGAGGCAGAGGACGCGGTTGACGGCTGCGGCATCGGCCGCCGTGTCGAAGGTAATCGCCTTGTAGGGGCACACCGAGATGCAAGTCCGGCACCCCGAGCATCTCCGGGCATCGACCGCAGCGGTGACCGGTTCGATGGCCAGCTGCCTTCCCGGGACCAGCCCGGAGAGGACATAGCCCGAGGCCGCAAGTCCCTGGTTCACGGCCTTCTGAATGTCCATCGGGCCCTGGCAGGTGCCGGCAAGGTAAATGCCGCGGACCTTGCTGCGCGCGGAGTCCATCCTGCCGTGAAGCTCTTCCAGGAACCCGTGCTCGTCGGTGTCGAGCTCCAGCAGCTGCGCCACCGCGCCGGTCCCCTTCGAGGGCACCAGAGCCGGACAGAGCACGATCATGTCGAACTCCGCCTGCTTGGGTTTGCCATTGACCCGCTCGCGCGTGACGGCCAGGACGCCATCGCCGTCGGCGCTCACTGTCAGCTGGCTGATGTCGTCGAAGCGGATCATTCGTGTGGAATTCCTGGAGCGCGCCTTTTCGAGGAGCGCAGACTCCTCCTTTCCGGCTACGGCGATTTCCTTGAAGAAGTGCGTGACCTCGGCTCCCGGCACCTTGTGGGCGATAAGACTGTTGAACTTGAAGGCATTCTCACAGCACACTCCGGAGCAGTACGGGACGTGGTTCGGGTCGAGGCTGCCCACGCAGTGGATGATGGCGATGCGCCGCGGGGGCTGCCCATCCGCTTTGACGAGGGCCCCGGCGGTGGGACCGCTCGCGGCCAGAATCCGCTCGAACTCCAGGCTGGTGTAAACGTCCTTCAGCCGGCCGTAACCCAGGTTGGGCAGTTTCGCACAGTCGTAGGCTTCTGCGCCTGTAGCCGCCACGATGGCTCCGACCTGGCGCGAAACCACTTTTGGCGCATCACCCAGATTTACGGCGCCCTCCACGGGACATGCATCCCGGCAGAGATGGCATTCCTCGTTCCGGGTCGTCCGGAGGCAGGAGTGCGGGTCGATGAAGGGCAGGTTGGGCAGCGCCCCCAGGAAGGGGAAATCCACCGCCTTTTTCCTGTTCAGCCCGAAGTTGAACGGATTTTCCGCAGCCACGGGGCAGGGGGCGATGCATTCGGCGCAGGCGATGCAAAGCTCGGGAGAGATGTAGCGCGGCTCCTGCCGGATCGTAGCGGTGAAATTTCCGTAGAAGCCGATCACCTCGGTTACCTCTGCGAGAGTCAGAATCTCCAGGTTGCCAGCCTGCGGACCGTGCAACGCTTCGCCCAGTACCGGCTCGAGCAGGCACGGGCCGCATTCCATCCTGGGGAAAACCTCTTCGTACTTTACGGGCATCCCGCCCAGCACCGGTCCTTTTTCGACCAGGCAGACCTTCCTCCCGGCCTCGGCGAGGGTAAGCGCCGCCTTCAGACCCGCCGGGCCGGCTCCGATGACGAGCACATCCGGGCATATGTCGATCATCTCTTTTTCCAGGGGCTCGTGAAGCGCCACGCGGGCCATGGCGGCCCTGATGTAACCGGCGGCCTTTCCCGTCGCCCTGCGTTTGTCCTCGGTGACCCAGGCGATGTGCTCCCGGATGTTGACCATCTGCATCAGGTAAGGGTTCAGACCGGCCCGACCCAGCACTGCGCGAAATGTTTCTTCGTGATCCCGGACCGAGCAGGCCGCCACCACGACGCGGTCGGGACGGTTCTCCCTGATGTCGGTTTCCATCGCGGTTGCCCCTGTCTCCGAACAGAGGAAGTCCTGGCTTTTGAAGTAGGCGAAACCCGGCATGTTCTCCACCAGCCGGCGCACTTCCGCGCAGTCGATCTTCTCGGAAATGTTGGTGCCGCAGTTGCAGAAGTAGATGCCGGTTCTCACTGGGGTCTCCATCGCCGGTTGGGCGCTCCGGGTGAATTCGGGTTCATCAGTCCCTCCGCAAAGTCCGCACCAGTCTTCCCTGACGATCCCTCAACTCGACAATCAGAGCCATGCAGCCCGGAAGCGCGTGGGTGGCACAGGACAGGCAGGGATCGTACAGGCGGAAGGCCATTTCTATCTTGTTGAGCAGTGCTTCGTCAGTCGCGTTGCCGTGCCCAATCAGCTTCTCGGCTGCCCGCTTCAGGCTCATTGAGATGGGCGCGTAGTTGTTGGTCGTGCCGACAACGAGGTTGACCGCTGTCAGGACGCCGCGCTCGTCGGCAAAGTAGTGGTGGATCAGGGTGCCCCTCGGGGCTTCGACACACCCGACTGCGCCGTTCCGCTTGATTTCGCCGGAGGGGATGTTCCTTACGGCGGGAGACGTGAGCTCGGGATCGTCGGCCAGTTCGAACATGCGCTCGGCGGCGTAGAGAAGTTCGATCAACCGCGCCCAATGAGTAGCCAGGCGGTGATGAACAGGGCTGAATCTTCCGTTCACACGCTTCGAGCCGAGGGTCGTGTAGAATCTCTCGAATTCCTCCTGGGCGCGCGGTGTGGCCATATCATCGGAAACGTTGAGTCTCGAAAGCGGAGTGGCGCTGTAGACGCCGCTGTCTGCTCCATCGGTAAAGCCCTTCCAGCCGACCTTCTTCAGGTAGGGGAACTTGAGGTAAGTCCACGGTTCCACGTGTTCGGCGATGTGTTCCGCGTATTCGGCAGGCCGGTATTTCAGGAACTCTTTTCCTTCCGGATCCACGATCCGGATCATTCCATCATAGAAATTCACCCGATTTCGGGCATCCACCATTCCCATGGAGTAAGTGCGATGAAGGTAAATGTCCGACGTGACGAGATCCAGGTAAGCGCCGTTTTTCAGGACGATGTCGTCGAACGCCTTGAGGGAGAAAAGCGCGAACTCGACATTCTGACGGGCAACCTGCCGGATGGTCTCCCGCTCGGCCTCGCTCACGGGCTTACTCCAGCCGCCGGGCACACCGGCCGCCGGGTGGATCGACCTGCCGCCGAGCACTTTGATGACCTCGTGATTTCTCTTGCGGCATTCGATGACCTTCCTGCCGACGTCGATGCCTACTTTGTGGATGACACCGAGCAGGTTGCGTTCGGCGGGGGGAGCGTCGAGTCCGACAATGAAATCCGGGCCGCCCAGGGCGTAGAAGTGGGTCGTGTGGTCGGTGACGTAGAAGGACATGTAGAGAAGTTCGCGGATCTTTCTTGCCGCGGCCGGGGGGGCAACCTGGAAAAGGTCATCCAGGGCCTTGGTCGCCGCCATGTGGTGCGCCTCGGGACACACGCCGCAGATCCGGCTGGTAATGACCGGCATGTCTTCGGCGAGACGGCCCACGCAGAAGCGCTCAAATCCCCTCAGCTCCGGTATCTGGAAGTAAACGTTGTCCACTTCGCCCGCATCGTTGAGGAAGATCTCTATGCGCCCGTGACCCTCCAGCCGGGTCACGGGGTCGATCGAAACGCGCGCCATTACTTCCCCTCCGTTCTCTTGCGGACCGCGGCGCATCCCAGAAGCGAACCGGCGAGGCCGAACTTGTAGAAGGTCCCGGCGAAGTC
>Ga0316628_100002732_pt1 | contig 13241 bp, 9 predicted proteins | sample OWC_Aug_M2_C1_D5_FD_207648 | JGI IMG/M metagenome (GOLD analysis project Ga0316628, IMG submission 207648) | Wetland soil microbial communities from Old Woman Creek delta, Ohio, United States - OWC_Aug_M2_C1_D5_C | ecosystem: Environmental > Terrestrial > Soil > Wetlands | place: USA: Ohio... | reverse complement strand
CAGCGCGCCGAAGGCGCCGCGCCAACCAGGGCGCGTCAGCGCCCGCCCCCAGCGAAGCGCCCGCCAGGGAGCGCCAGCGACCGCCAACCCGTGTCAGTCAGCTCCAGCGACCGCCAGCCCGATCTCGAATCCACGCCCACGCGCCGCCACCGGCCAGCTCGTTTCCACCGTGTCGCCACGCACCCCGGCGATCACGTCGTTCAGGTGCACCACGATGCATACGTGGTTCGGGATGATCCGCACCATCTCCCCCACCTCCGGACGCCAATTGGAGCGTGAGAGATCGAGAATGCCGTGTTCCTCCGACATGCCCTTGACCACGACGTCGGTTCGCCCCAGCACGCAGCCGAATCCGTCGGCCGAGTCGGTGCCGCGCATCGGCTCGCGCCCGAGCGCCTTGCTGCCGGCGTCGATCACCGCCTGGCCGGGTACGGCCGTGCTCACGACGGTCGCGAGCACCGTGAGCGCGCAGTCATCCCAGTCGCAGGCGCCGATCGCCGCGGTGGTGCGGTCGTTGTAGACGTAGGTGCCGGGACGGAATTCTGTCACGCCCTGTAACTCGTGCGTGTTCCAGAGCGTTGGCGTCGAGCCGCCGCTCACGGCGCGCGGATGCAGTCCGGCGCGATCGAACTGCTCGATCGCCTGACGGAGGGCCGTGTTCAGACGCTCGAGCTTGCCCGCTTGTTCGCCGACGGGCTCGCGCACATGGCCGGGATAGAACGCGAGCCCCGCGAACTCGAGTGGCGGCCGCGAGACGACGGCGCGCGCGAGCGCGATGGCGTCGTCCACGCCCGGCACGCCCACCCGATGCATGCCGAGGTCGAGCTCGACGTAGACGCGAATGGGCCGTCCGGCCGCGCGCGCCGCCGCGGCCGCGTCCTCGATCGCGACTGTCGAGTCGAGCGCCACCGTGAGCGTCACGCGCGGCGGCAGGGCGGCGAGGCGTTCGGCGCGGCGGCGGCCGACCGGCGGGTACGCGACGAGCAGGTCGCCGCACACCTCGCTCATGATCTCCGCCTCGAACGCGGTGGCGCACGTGAGCCCCACGGCGCCGCGGCGCAACTGCTCGGCGGCGATCCGCGGCGACTTGTGCGTCTTGACGTGTGGTCTCAGCCCGAGTTGGTGCGCCTTTGCGTACTCGGCCGCGCGGTCGAGATTACTGGCGAGCCGATCGAGATCCACGACAGGAACCGGCGTCTCGAGATCGGCGATGGTGATCGACATGAGCGGAACGATCCTCTACGAACGGAGACGATAAATGAAACAGCGCGAGCGCCAGTGGCAACCGGTGAGCCTTGGACCCTCCGTGCCGCCGCCGGTCGGCGCGTATTCGCCGGCCGTGCGTGCCGGCCCGTTCGTCTTCATCTCCGGGCAGGTGCCGCGCGATCCCGAGACCGGCGAGCTGATCGGCGACGACATCGAGTCGCAGACGCGTCAGGTGGTCGCCAACCTGAGGCGTGCGCTCGAGGCGGCCGGCGCGTCGCTGAGCGACGTCGTGTCCATCGTTGCGTATCTCGCCGACGTGGACGATTGGGGGCGGTTCAACACCGTCTACAAGGAGTTGATGCCCGCGCCCTATCCCACCCGTACCGCCCTGGGCGCCAACCTCCGAGGGATCACGGTGGAAGTGTCGGCCGTGGCATACGTTGGCCCCGCCTGAGGCCGCCGGGGCGCCTTAACGCCGGGGCCGGGCGCGCGTCTACCAGTCGGAGTTTCACATACCCAACTGGTAGAGGTTTGCCATGTCGCATATTCGATCGACCCTTGCCGCTCTGCTCGTCGCGGGCGGCGCGGCGGTGGTGGGGGCTCAGCAGCCCGCCACGCCGCAAGCTCAGGCGCACGCGCAGCATGGCGCGCGCCGGGGCGGACCTGGAATGCGCGCCGCGCGCGGGCTCTTTCGCGGCATCACGCTGAGTGACGCCGAGAAGGCGAATCTCAAGGCCGTCCGCGAGAGATACGCGGGGCAGATGAAGGCGTTGCACGGGCAATTCAAGTCGCAGGATGAGCAGACCCGCGCCGACATGCGCGCGGCTCGGCAGCGTGGCGACACCGCGGCCGCCAAGGCCCTGCGCCAGAAGCTCGGCCCGGAGCGCGAGCAGATGAAGACCCTACTCCAGGCTGAGCGCGCGGATCTTCGCGCGTCGCTCACGCCGGCGAATCAGACGAAGTTCGACGCGAACGTCGCGACGATGCAGAAGCGTCTCGCGGCTCGCGCCGGCAAGGCTCGCCAGAACGGCCGCCCAGGTTTCCGCGGCGGACGCTGACAATCGGAGGACATCCGTGTGAGTGAGCGCGGGCGCGCGGGTGGGCGCGTCACCTCCTCCACGAAGGCAGCGGTCTGGAGCTTCGGCTTCAGGCCGTTTGTCTTTGCGCCCTGTTCATCATCGTGGGCCCAAGCGTTTCCGGCGGGAATATCCGGACGCCCCGGCAGCCCCCGTGCCCGGACGCGGGCCGAACGCCCCCCCGGTCGGTTTGGCCCGCGTGACGGGGAGCGGCATCGAGCGTCGTCCCATATAGCCTCCCGCCTTTCGCCTCAAACCGCCGGCGCCGGCGCTGAATGCCCCCTCACTCGCAATCCTTTCCCGTCCTGTCGTTCCTCGGCGTCGTCGTGCAGTTGGCCGGCGCCGTCATGCTCATCGCGCTGTTCGCGCTGCTCCGGCGGTTCGTGCTGCGGCGCGCGTACTTCCGGGCGTGGGCCGGCGCCTGGGGCGCGCTGGCGATCGCGATCTTCGCGCTGACCATCCGCTACATCCTCGTTCCCGAGCTGACGGGGAACGCGATCGGGGACGACCATCCGGTGACGCGCGTGCTCTATCTGGTCTACCAGACGAGCAAGGCGATCGGGTTCGTGTACTTCGTGCGCGGCGCGCTGATGTACGTCGCCGGGACCGCCGCGGGGCTCATCGCCACTCGCCGGCTGTGGATCGCCGCCGTCCTTTTCGCGCTCATCTCCTCGGCGGCGTCACGACACGGGTTGAACGATCTCGTGGTATGGCAGAGTGCCGTCGCCGTACCGTCGTTCACGTTCTGCGCGTGGCTGGTGCTTCGGCTACCGCGTCCGCGCCGCACGACCGGCAGCGTGGCCACCGGCGCCGCGTTCGCGACGCTCGCGGTGCTCTGGCTGACGTACGCCGGCGCATTCACCATCGCCGTTCGGAACCTGCCCGAACCCTCCGGCGGTTTCGTGGGTCTGCTCGTGAGCTTCAACTCGTACTTCGACCTCACGCTCAACGTGCTCCTCGGCTACGCGATGGTCCTCGTGTTGATGGAGGACGCGAAGCGCGAGGTGGACGACGCGCAGGCCGAGCTGCGGCTCACGCACGACCGCCTGCGTCGCGCCGCGCTCACCGACGCGCTCACCGACTCGCTCAATCGGCGGGCGTTCGCCGAAGGGGTCGGCCTCGAGATGGTTCGTGCCACATTCGGCACCGTGGTCATGGCGGACATCGACAACCTGAAGCGCGCCAACGATCGCTACGGTCACGGCATCGGCGATCAGTTGATCCGTCGCTGTGCCGACGTCCTTCGCAGCGACCTGCGTCCGTACGACAAGCTGTATCGATGGGGGGGCGACGAGTTTCTGCTCGTGCTGCCGTCGGCTCATGCGTCGGACGTCATGGGGCGCCTCCGCTCGGTGGTCGACGCGGCCGAGACGATCTCGGGAGGCAAGGCCGGTCCCACGCTCCGCCTTCAGGTGAGCCTGGGCGCGGCCGACTTCGCGAGCTCGGAGGAGCTCGCCGCGGCCATCGACCGGGCCGATCAGGCGATGTACCGCGAGAAGGGCCGGAGGAAGAGCGAGGCGCGGCTCTCGGTGATCGACGGCGGGACTCCCTCGGCATCGGCGTTCGGCGTGCGCTGACCCGTTGCCGGTGCGCCTCGGCCCGGGTTACCGGTCTCCGGTCACCACGCCCATCTGTCCGAGGTACTCGCGGTCCCATGCCGCCGGCATGCTCTCACGCGGCGAGTACGGTCCGGGCTCGTACCGCCGCGACGAGATGCCGAGGTGGCTCCGCTCCACGATCTCCCAGTCCTGGCGGTTGGTGACGTCCCAGAACGCGATGGCGTCGGACGGATTGAAGCCGGCGTCGCCGCGATTCTCCGGGTGGAACATCCACTCGGACTCCACGATGGTCCGATCGGCGGCGACGGGCGTGAGCAGATAATAGTTCACGTAGTCGGGATGGATGCTCAACATGAGATTCGGCATGAGCGTATAATAAAAAGCGCGATGCCGGTCGTCGTCGCCGAGCGCGGGGCTCACGAGGCGGCCGCAGGCCCGGCCGCTCATCGTGGCGCTGGCGTTGGGTGGCGTGATCTCCATGTACCCGCCCAGAAACGGGCCCTCCACCAGATCGTTCGCGCCGCTCTGGTACGGCAGCACCGTGGAGAGCTCGGGGTGGATCGTGGGGCAGTGGAGGCACTCCGAGTAGTTCTGGAACACGAGCTTCCAGTTCGCGCGCACGTCGTAGCGCACGGAGTGTCCGACGTCCAGGGTGGCGAGGCCAAAGCGCTCGAGCCGGCCGAGCATCGGCGCCATCCATGCCCGGAACGGCTCGGGGTCGCGCGCGACGTTCACGAAGACGAAGCCCTCCCACTCGGCCACGCCCGCCGCGTGGAGCGGATAGTCGCGCTTGTCGAACTCGGCCACGTCCTGCATGTGCGGCGCGCCGATCAGCCGTCCGTCCGTGGCGTACGTCCAGGCGTGGTACGGGCACTGGATCGTTTCGGAGAGCTGGCCGGCCGCGCTCGTGCACAGACGCGTGCCGCGATGCCGGCAGACGTTGAAGAACGCGCGGAGATCGCCGCCACGGTCCCGCAGCACGATGATCGACTCACCCGCCACGTCGCGCACCATGTAGTCGCCGGCGCTGCGCACTCGCGCCGACCGGCCCACGCAGTTCCACCGCCGCGCGAAGATGCGCTCGCGCTCGTCGGCGAGAATCGCCGGATCGGTGTAGGCCGCGCGCGGCATCGTCCGCGCCCCGGAGCGATACGTGGTCGTCGTCGGCTGATAGGTCGTCACCGGTGCACTCGAGTCTTGTCGGAGAGCGCCGCCCGCGCGGCGAGCCAGCCCGCGCCGCCCGGGACGCCGGGCCCGGGATGCGACCCCGCTCCGCCAAGATACAGGCCGTCGATCGGCGTCGCATGTCGTCCAAGTCCCGGCACGGGACGCATGAACAGGATCTGATCGAGCGTCAGCTCGCCGTGCGTGAGCGCGCCGCCGGTCGCGCCATACGTCCGCTCGAGCGCCTCCGGCGTGTACACCGCGCGATGCAGAATGCCGCCGGCGAATCCGGGCATCGCGCGCGCGATCTCGGCCGTCACCAGCCCCTCGAGCTCGGCGCGGCGCGCGTCGGTCCACGGTCCATCGCGCGGCTCGCGCGGAACATACTGGACGTGCGCCGTCACGACGTGCGTGCCCGAGGGCGCGAGCCGCGGCCAGCGCGCCGTGGGCACCGTGATCTCGATGTGCGGATGCGCCGAGAGCGTGCCGTATTTGGCGGCGTCGTATGCGCGCTCCATCGTGTCGACATCGCGCGTGAGACTGACGACCGACGCCAGCTCGGCCGGCCCCAGCGACGGATGCACCGCGGCGCGGTCCACCGCGTAGTGCACCACCGCGGTGCACGCGCGCAGCTTGATGTTCCGAACGGCGCGAATGAGCTCGGGGTCCAGCCACACCGGATCCACCAGGCCCAGCAGGGTTTGCACCGGATCGGCGGTGGAGATCACGAGCGGCGCCGCGAGCTCGTCGCCGGTGGCCAGGGCCACGCCGGCGACGGCGTCGTCCCTGACGATGATCTCGCGCACCCGCGCGCTCGTTCGAATCGCCGCGCCCGCGTCGCGCGCACTGGCGGCCGCGGCGTCCGCGAGCGCGGCCGGGCCGTCGCGCCACCATCCGCGAGCGCGCACCGATCCGCGAGGCGCGCCCAGCAGATAGTGGAGCAGGACGAACGACGTTCCGCCTGACCGCGGCCCCTGCCGGATGTCGCGCACGCCGCCCGCGGCGACCGCCGCGCGAACCCACGGCGTCTCGAACTCGTCCTCGAGGAGGTCCTGAATGGACATCGGCAGCACGCGCAGCAGCTCGGACATGTCCACGCGTCCCAGGGCGCGAAAGCGGCGGCCGAGTCCCGCGAGCGACGCGAGGTCCGACAGCGTCGTGACCGCGGCGTCCGGCGGCGGCGCCTGGTACAATGCGCCGAGAAAGCCGGCCAGCTTGGCGAGACGGCCGGCGAACGCCGGCCAGCGCGCCGCGTCGCGTGCCGAATGAGCGCGAATGATCGATGCGGCGCGCTCCGGCGCCGTGGGCAGGGCAAGAAAGCCGTCGCCGTGGCGCACCGTGACCGACACCTCTGGCGACACCCGCGCCACGTCGATGCCGAGCCCGCGCGACACGCTCGGCAAAAGCCACCCGGAGTCGACGCTCACCGGAGCGCTGAAGCCGGGCGCGAACTCCACCGCGCGGGACTGGCCGCCGAGCGCGTCGGCTGCTTCAACCACGGCCACGCGCCGGCCGGCGCGCGCCAGCGCGGCCGCGGCAACCAATCCATTCGCGCCCGCGCCGATCACGACCGCGTCGAAGCGCGCATCGGTCATGATGCCGCGCCTCCGCCGCTACCGCCCGATGTCCATCCCGCCCTGGGCGCGGCGCGCGTGCGAGCGCCGGCGATCTCCAACGCGGCCAGCCGCCCGGACGCGCCCATGATCCCGCCGCCAGGGTGCGTGCCGGCTCCGCACTGCCAGTAGCCTTGAATCGGCGTGCGGTACCTGGCCCAGTGCGGCGCGGGACGCAGGAAGAACAACTGGTGCAGCGCGAGCTCGCCCTGAAAGATGTTGCCCTCCGACAGACCGGTGATGCGCTCGATGTCCGCCGGCGTCAGCACCTGCCGCGCGAGAATGAGCGATCTGATGTTCGGGGCGTAGCGGGCGATCGTGTCCACCACGGCGTCGCCGAACGCGTCGCGCCGCTCGTCGGTCCAGCCGCCGTTCAGGTGATACGGCGCGTACTGCACGAACACGCTCATCACGTGCTTGCCGGGCGGGGCCATTCCTGGATCGATCATCGACGGGATGACGACGTCCATGTACGGGCGGCGCGAGAATTCGCCGTACTTCGCGTCGTCGTAGGCGCGCTCCAGATATTCCACGCTCGGGCTGATGGAGAACGCGCCGCGCGCGGCGCGCATCGTGAGCGCGGGATCGTTGGCGCGCCGCAGGCAGGTGAAGTCCGGAAGCCCGCTCAACGCCAGATTCACCTTGCCCGACGACCCGCGGAACTTGTACCGCTCCACGGCCGCCACGACGTCGTCCGGCAGGTCGCGCCGTTCCACCAGTTCCAGAAACGTGCGCCGCGGATCGAGGCTCGAGACGACCACGGGCGCGGCGATCTCGTCGCCGTTCGCCAGCGCGACGCCGGTGACCTGGCCGCCTTTCACGAGCACGCGCGACACGGCGGCGTCGGTCCGGATCTCGGCGCCCAGCGCGCGCGCCGCGCCGGCGATCGCCTCGCTGATCGCGCCGGTGCCGCCGCGCTGGAAGCCCCACGCGCGGAACGCGCCGTCGATCTCGCCCATGTAGTGGTGGAGGAGGACGTACGCCGATCCCGGCGACCGCGGCCCGAGGAACGTGCCGATGATGCCGCTCGCCGACTTGGTGGCCTTGAGCGGATCGAACTCGTACCACTCGTCGAGGTAGTCCGCGCTGCTCATCGTCATCAGCTTGTACAGCGCGTGGAATCGCTCGGCGCCCAGGCCGCGCACGTGGCGGCCCAGCCTCAACATGGCGCGCAGATCCGATGGCGCGAGCGACGTGGGGTCCGGCGGCACCATGCCGAGGATCGGCTTCACCGCCATGGCCATGTGGTGCATCAGCCGGCCGAAGAGCACCGCGGCCTCGGCGTCGCGCGGCGAGTGGCGCTCCAGCTCGTGACGGGTCTCGTCGGCATCGCCCCACGCAGCGAGGTAGTCGCCGTCGTCGAGCGGGGTCACGGTGCTCTCGAGCGGCAGGATCTGCAGGCCGTGGCGCGGGAGGTCGAGATCGCGGATGATCTCCGGCCGCAGCAGGCTCACGACATATGAGAATACTGAAAACTTGAAGCCGGGAAAGATCTCCTCGGTCACGGCGGCGCCGCCGAGCAGCGGGCGCCGCTCGAGGACGAGCGTCCGCCGGCCGGCGCGCGCGAGGTAGGCGGCGCACACCAGCCCGTTGTGGCCGCCGCCCACCACGATGGCGTCGTAGCGCGCTCGCGTCATTCGCGCTTTCGCTCGAGGTTCAGGAACGGCAGCGCCGCCACGGCCGCGGCGACGCGCCGGCGACGGTGCTCCACCGTCAACTCCAGTTCGACGCGCGTGCCCGGCGAGGCGTGTGGCGCCGACAGATGGGCGAGCGCGATGTACTTCTTGAGCAGCGGCGACCAGCACCCGCTCGTCGCGTAGCCGACCTGACGGCCGTCCCGAAACACCGGCGCGCTGCCGCGCCACGCGATGGTGGGCAGCAGCGGCGGCAGCCCGCGCTCGGCGTAGACCCGCTCGAGCGACTCCCAATCGACGTCGATTCCGACGAAGGCCCAGGCGGGACCGCGCGCGGCTTCGGCGCGAATGGCGCGCCGCCCGTTGTACGGCCCCTTCGCCGCGCTCACCGTCCAGCCGAGGTTGATCTCGAGCGGCGACGACGTCTGGTCGTCGATCAGGGCGCGATGCGACGAATAGTAGTCCACGTCGAGCATGATCAACCCCGCCTCGATGCGCGCGAGATCCAGCGCCCAGATCCCGGCGGGCGTGATGCCGTGCGGCGTGCCGGCGGCGACGAGCGCGTCCCACAGCGCGGTCGCGTTCGCGGCGTCCACCCACAGCTCGTAGCCGAGATCGCCCGTGTAGCCCGTGCGCGAGATCGTCACGGGAACGCCCCCCGCGGAGGTATGGACGAGCCTGAAATACCTGAGCGCCTCGACCTGGGGCGACAGCTCGCCGAGGATCGCCCGCGACAGCGGCCCCTGGAGCGCCAGCGCGGCGATGCGCTCCGAGACGTCTTCAATGGTCGCGTCGAGCCCCACCGCGTTCATCGAGAGCCAGCGGAGATTGGGCTCGGCGCTCGTCAGGCGAAACGTGGCGTCGTCCAGGCGGCTGATCGTGCCGTCGTCGATCACCTTGCCGGCGGCGTCGCACCACGGCGTGTAGAGCACCTGCCCCCCGGCGCACTTGGTCACGTCGCGCGTTGCCATCCGGTCGAGCAGTCGGGCCGCGTCGCGCCCCGTGATGTGATACTTGTGCAGCGGCGAGACGTCGATGAGCGCCGCCGAGCCGCGAATGGCCGCGTACTCTCGGTCCGGATGCGGCTCGTACGCGCTCGCGACCTGATAGCCGGCCCACCGCCGCCACGTCTGCGCGCGAACGAGCGGCGCGGTGCGCGCGTGGAAGGGAGTGGACTTGAGCATGCGCGGCTGAAGGTACGGGAAGGTGCCGCGGTGGGGCAACCGCTCGGCGTTCGCCACGGCCGCCGGCGCGTTCTGCCGTCGCGGAGCCCGTCACCCTCCCGAAGACAGCAACGTCCGCGCTTGCGCGCGGACGTTGCTGTCTTCAAAGGGGCGATGGCCCGCGTTGCCGGTCACCACCCCGGCGCCAGTTGGAATCCCCACACCCAGTTCTTCTTGGGGCGCTGGAACGGGTGCGCGACGTAGGCTTCCATGATCGCGTAGCCCATGAGGTTGAACCGGAACGACAGGCCCGTGCTGAAGACCGGCACGCGGTCCGCGCACGGGTAGTACGCGAGCTGCTGAACCTGCTGCTGCGTGGCGTTGCTCCCGAGCGTGCAGCCCGCCGGAATGGCGTTGGCGCTGCGCGCGAATCTGAAATCCGGGTTCTGCGAATTCGTATACGACACGCCGGCGTCGAAGAACGGCGAGACTTCGGTGGGCAGGAACGGGAAGTTGAGCAGCCCGAACCCCTCGGTGCCGAACAACGGGATGCGGAGCTCGGCGTTGACCACGGCCGCCTTGCTGCCGAACAGCCGCTGGAACGCGGGGCATCCGTTCTGCGCCGCGGTGCTGCCCGCCGGCGCGTTGGCCACCTCGCACTCGTCGCTGGTGAAGGACCCATAGCCGTAGCCGCGCATCATCGTCTCGTCGCCGAGGTAGATGGGCCAGGTCGTGTTCGGATCCTCGGCCCCACTGCCGTAGCGCCCGAGCGAGATGCCGCGGAGCGCCACTGTGAGCGGCCGCATGAAGAAGTAGCGGCGGTAGTCGAGCAGCGCGCTCTGATACGTGACCGTTCCGAACGTCGGCGTGAATTGGATGCGATACCGTTCGCCCTGCACCGGAGAGGTGAACGCCGCGAACGAGTTGTCGCCCACGAGCGCCACCGATGGTTCCGCGAACCAGACGGGCCTGTAACAGTTCAACTGGTTGGTGCCGCAGCTCAGCTTCTCGTCTCGCTGATCGACGATGGTGTTCCCGACGAATGTCGTCTTGAAGAGCTCGGTGTCGAACCCGTAGTGGGTGATGTTCCCCGTGAGCTCGAGCCGGCGCGTCATGGAGAACGGATACTGGGTGAACAGCGCCGCCTGATCGATGTAGACGCGCTGGAGGAGCTGATTCACCGACGTGGCGGGCACCTGCGTTCCGCCGCCGGCGTCGAGCACCGTATCCTGGAGATAGACCTGCCCGGTGAGATACGGGATGTGTTCCACGCCGCCGCCGTAGTTCCAGCGATTCTTCATGTTGAAGTACTGCAGTGCGCCGCCGATGTCCTTCACGGTGCCGTTGGCCTGGATGGCCGCGAAGATCTGCCGGTCGCTCAACTGGTCGCCGAAGATCATCGACACGCCGCCTGCCAACCCGGTGCCGAACGGGCCGCCCGCCACCACGCCGAGGCTCGGCTGCCCGATGGCGTCGAGCGAGAACGAGGAGCGGTAGGGCTCTACGGTAAAGTCCGCGCCGGACGGCAGACCCGACGTGGCGTCGGCCAGGTAGCCCGACACCAGGCTGCGCGTGACCTGCGGTGGCGGAAGCTGCGCGCCTTCCCACGCGATGGACGGCGTGGAAACGAGCGTGCCGACCGTCTGTTCCGGGCTGAGCTCCCGGATCTCGTTGCCCTGATCGTAGAACGTGGTGAACAGCATCCGGCCCGTCTGGCGCGATACCGAGAGCGTGGGCGAGACCGTGGTGATGCCGCTCACGCCCGTCGCCACGTTCGTGAGGCGGAAGACCTGGCCGCTCGCGAGGTTGAGCCGGTAGATGTCGGGGAAGCCGTCCTGGTCCGAGACGAAGAACAGGTCCTTGCCGTCCACCGAGAACTGCGGGTTGATGTGCTTGCCGCGCGCGAACGGCGAGAAGACGCTGATTCGCCCCGTCGCCAGGTCGTACGTCGCCAACTGCAGCGGCGAGTACTTGAGCGTATTGAAATCGGTCTGCGGGCCGCGGTCGGTGGCGAACGCCAGCGTCTTGCCGTCGGGCGACCAGGTGGGCTGGATATCGGCGTAGCGGTCGTTGGTGAGCTGGCGGATCGTCCCCTTCTGCAAGTCGAGCAGATAGAGGTCGCTGATGCCGCCGGCCTGACCGGAGAGCGCGAGGGTGGTGCCGTCAGGCGACCAGGAGATGTGGCTCACGGAGCCGATGCCCGGCAGCTTGATGCGGCGCTCCACCGCGTTCGACTTCGTGTTGAGGATCGCGATCTCGTTGTTGCCGTCGGCGTAGACGATGAACGCGAACTCGCCGCCGTCGGGCGACCAGTCGCCCGCCGAGTTGATGAAGCTGATCGCGTCGAAGTGCGGATCGCTCGACGGGCCGCCCAGCTTCTTGATCACCTTGCCCGTGGCGGCGTCGCCCACGAAGAGGTCGATGCTGAACAGGTTCCGGCTCGAGAAGAAGGCGAACAGCTTGCCGTCGGGGCTGATCGTCGGCGCCAGATTGTAGTCGCCGCTCCGCTGGAGCGGCACGAGCCGCGCGCCGGTGCTGTCCGGATGCTGGCGGCCGGCGATCTGCGGCAGGTACATCGCGCGGTTGGCCGCCGCCCAGTCCTTCGACAGGGAATCGCTGTTCTCGCCGAGCACGCGCACGAGCGCCTGGTCCCAGCCGAGTCGGAGCGCCGTGCGATAGACCTCGACGATCGAACGGTCGCCCCAGCGGCCGCCCACGTATGCCCAGAGCGCCTGGCCGTAGCGATACGGGAAGAAGCGCGGGTCCGTGGTGAGCTGCTTGATGGTCGGGAACTTGTTCCGCATGACCGCGTCGCGCATCCACATGGCGGTGAGCGGATCGTCGCGGCCCAGCGAGAAGTACTCCGCCATGCCCTCGATGAGCCAGAGGGGCAGGGCGTCGAGTCGCATCAGGCCGCCGCCCGGCGTGCCCTCGGCGATGTTGTACTGAAAGACGTGCACGAGCTCGTGGCCGAGCACGTGGTCGTTGTCGGCGTAGATGCCGGTGAATGGCATGATGACGCGCGTGCGGTTCGACTCGGTGACGCCGCCCGTTCCCTCTTCGAGCTGCTCACCGACGACGTTCGTCTGCTCGAAGTCGGGATGGTCGGCGTAGAAGATGAGCGACTTGCGGTCGAACGCGTGCCGGAACGTGTCGGAGTGGCGAGCATACCAGCGTTCAGCCATCCGGCCGGCGTCGCGCACGATCGTCGATTCCGCCGGATAGAAAAAGTTGTCGAAGTGTTCCGACTTCAGGATCTTCCAGTCGAACCCCTCGTACTGGACCTTGTTGCGCCCGAAGTACTCCTGGGCGCTGGCCGGCAGCGACGCTGCCGCTACCAGGACCGGCGCAAGGATCGACGCCCATCGCATGTGAAGTCGGGTCATGAAAATTCCCGCGGACGAGCCGCAGCAAAGAGTCCTTTCGAGCGCCAAGCGGCTGTCATGCTGGGCCCGAGCAATGCATGAGGGCGCTACGGCACCTGCCCCCACGCGTGGCCGGCAAGCCGCCGGGGCGAGCCGCGGCAGAGCCGCGCCGCGCTCCAGGGCTGGTCATCCCCTGGAAGCACTAGCCGTTCTCCCCCATCCGTCAAGAGCCGATCTGGCCGCTCGTCAATTTCGCCGAGACGACCGGCGCCCACCATCGGCTTTTGTAAGACACCTCACCCGGCCCGCGCCCTACAAACGGCAACTCCGCGACCATGGGTATGGTTCCGCGGGCGACGTGGCGAACGCAGGCCGCGCGACCGAAGACTGCATCCCCGAAACACGACGAGGGAGGCGGATGGCCGCCTCCCTCGCGCTGTACCCAGCCTGCGTTGGGGCCT
>Ga0316628_100002731_pt1 | contig 13242 bp, 6 predicted proteins | sample OWC_Aug_M2_C1_D5_FD_207648 | JGI IMG/M metagenome (GOLD analysis project Ga0316628, IMG submission 207648) | Wetland soil microbial communities from Old Woman Creek delta, Ohio, United States - OWC_Aug_M2_C1_D5_C | ecosystem: Environmental > Terrestrial > Soil > Wetlands | place: USA: Ohio... | reverse complement strand
CTCATCGAGCGGCAGAAGCAGAAGAGCCGCCGCATCGAGGTCGCGCACACCATCTACGTGATGATGGAGTGCTGCAAGGCGCTCAATTACGCGCACTTCCTCGAGAACCCCGAGACGAACGAGCCGCTCGGCATCGTCCACCGCGACATCTCCCCGCCCAACATCCTTCTCTCCAAGAACGGCGAGATCAAGCTCGTCGACTTCGGCCTGGCCAAGGCCAACTCGCAGATCGAGTCGACCGACCCCGGCGTGGTCAAGGGCAAGTTCAGCTACCTGTCCCCCGAAGCCGCGTCCGGCCTCGAGGTCGACCACCGCGCCGACATCTTCGCGGTCGGCATCATCCTCTGGGAGATGTTCACCGGCCGCCGGCTCTTCTACGGCGAGACCGACTACCAGACCGTCGAGCTCGTGCGCCAGGCGCGCGTCCCGTCGATCGCGGCGCTCAACCCCGAGATCGAGCCCGAGCTCGAGGCGGTCGTGCGCAAGGCGCTCGCGCGCGATGTCGAGGAGCGCTACCAGTCCGCCGCCGACCTCGCCGACGCGCTCGCGAACTACCTCTTCTCGCGCAAGATGAAGGTCACGTCGCGCGACATCGCCTCGCTCGTCCGCGACACGCAGGTCGAGATGATGCGCAAGCGCTCGGCCGAGCCCAAGGAATCGGTCATCGACGCGCTCATCAACGACGAGATCGGCAAGATGACCTCGCTCGTCGACGACGACGGCAACACCGCCGCACCGAACACGGCCGAAGGCTCGATGAGCCTCGACCCCTCCGCCTTCGTCGACACCTCCAACTGGGTCGGCGAGCTCGGCATGCAGTCGCAGCAGCAGCCGGCGATGAAGCGCCCGACCCGCCCGCCACCGCTCGGCGGCAAGCCCAATCGACCCCACCACCCCACGCCGCCGCCCGGCGACATCGGCTCGCTCGAGCAGATGCTCGAGCCCGATCGCACCGGCGTCCACGGCAAGGCCGAGAAGAAGACGAACTGGCTGCTGATCGCCATCGTCGTGCTCGTGCTCGCCGGCGGCGCCGCCGCGGCGGTCGTCATGCTGATGTCGTAGCGGCGGGCCGCAGCCGCGGCGGCAACCAGAAGCGGCACTACGAGCTCGCGCACGGCAGCGCGAACGAGGTGAAGGGCGCGCTCGCCGTCGCCGAAGCGTGGGGCTGGCTCGACGAGGCCGACCGCGCGCGGCTGATCCTCGATCGCCTGCTCGCGCTGCTGTGGCGGCTCACGCGGGGACGCTCGTGAGCGCGCGGAATTTCCACGTGGAAGATCGGTCAGACCGCTTCGGACACGTGTCCGAGCAAGTGGTGCAAGTTGTGTCTGACCCCGCCGTGCTGCTCAGCGCAGCGCCTGCAGCTGCTTGAGCTCCTCGCCGTTCGGCGCGATCGCCTGCAGCCGGCCGATCGCGTCCGCGAGCATCCGCCGGTCGTGCTGCGCGGCCGCCTGCTTGCCCACTTCGAGCCACGCCGGCGCCGAGTCCGGGTTGAACTTCACGGCCTGCTGCACGAGCTCGTACGCGCGCTTCTTGTCCCTGGCGATGCTCGCCGCGAACAGGTAGGCGTCGGCGATCGACGGGTCCTCGCTGATGACCAGGTCGAAGTCGGTGGCCGCCTCGACCGAGTTGCCGCTGTTGAGCTTGATGTACGCCAGGCCGAAGTCGGCCTGGGCGAGCCGGCGCGGCGCCGCCTTCTGATCCTTGAGCGCGTTCTTGGCGGCCGTGAAGGCGGCCTCGGCTTCGGGCAGCTTGTTCGCCGCGATCAGGAGCTTGCCCTCGACGATCTTGGCTTCGGGCTTGTCCTTGAGGCGCTCGGTCGCGAGCTTGCGCACGCGGTCGGCGAGCGCGCCCTTGTCGTCGGCGCCCGAGGCGTCCGCGGCGAGCAGGAGCGTGTCCGCGTCGTCCTTGCTCGCGTCGAGCGCGCTGGAGAGCTCGTGAACGGCATCGGCGAACGCCGCCTTGCGCATGGCCAGGCGGCCGCGCTCTCGCGCGAGCTTCCACTTCGCGACGCCGGGGAGCTTCTCGGCCTGGTCGAGGAGTGTGGCGGCGCCGGACGGGTCGCCGTCGAGCGTGCGGGCGCGTGCGGCCTCGAGCAGGAGGTCGGGCTGGGGGTGGTCGCCGGCTTCCTTGACGAGGGCGTCGAGCGTCTCGTGCGCGCCCGGTGGATCGCGGTCGTCGAGCGCGACGAGGGCGGCCTCGAAGCGCGCGTCGAAGTTGCCATCCTTGCTCGCCTCGCCGTAGGCGTTGCGGGCGGAGCGCAGGTCGCCGAGGTCGCGGTAGAGGCGCGCGAGCTCGAGCTGGGCGCGCTCGAGGTCGGCGCTCGGCGGGCCTTGCACGACCTTCTCGAGCAGCGCCTTGGCCTTGTCGCGATCGCCGGTGCGGCGGAGGATCGCGGCGTAGACGGTGGTCAGCGCGACCGACGAGCCCTTGTCGGAGTAGCGCGCCTCGACGCGCTTCTTCGCCTCGTCGAGGTTGCCGTCGGCGACGTCGAGCCAGGCGCGCCCGACGATCGCGCGCTCGAGGTTGGGCAGCTTCTTGAGCGCGCCCTCGTAGTCGGCGCGCGCGCCGTCGCTGTCGCCGGTCGCGAGCTTGGCGTCGGCGCGCACGGCCTGGCCGATCGGCAGGGCCACGACGTCGGGCTGCTTGGCGAGGACGTCGAGGGCGTCGGCCGGCTTGCCCATCGCCAGCATGACCTCGGCGAGCGCGATGCGGGCGCGGCGCGAGGCCGGCCAGGTCTGCATCGCCGTCTCGGCGGCGCCCTTCGCGGGCTGGAGGTCGCCGATCAGGTAGAGCGTGTCGATCGCGTCCTCGGCGAACCGCTGGTCGTCGAGCCCGATCGCGGCGGCCGACCGGACGTCCGAGCGCGCGGTCTGCACGTCGCCGCGCGCGAAGTCGACCTGGGCGAGCGAGAGGTAGGCGAACGCGATCTGCGCGGGCGAGACGCCGTGCGGCTGCTCGTTGGCGGCCTTGCGGCCCTCGTTGATGACCTTCTCGAGCTGCGTGTGGACGTCGTTGCCGACCGCTGCGCCGGGGGCGATCCGGCCGCTGGCGGCGAGCACCATGCCGCGCGCGATGATCGCCGCCGGATGCTCGGGGCTCGCCTGCAGCACCTTGTCGAGCGTCGCGATCGCCTCGTCCCACGCCGAGCTCGCCGCGTAGGCGCGCGCCAGCGCGACACCGTAGAGCGGCCGCGGATCCTTGTCGAACGCCGCCTTGAGATCGGGCGTGGCGGTCTTGGAGTCGCCGCCGAGCAGCGACGCCTGCCCCGAGACGTACAGCGCCGCCGCATCCTGGCCGTGGCCGTGGAGGGCGGCGTCGGCGGCGGCCTTCGCGGTCTTGGCGTCGCTGAGCGCGAGCGCGAGGTAGGCCTGGGCAAGCGTGCCGTCGAAGCCGCCCTGCCCGCCCAGCTGCTCGACCGCGGCCTTCGCGTCGGCGAGGCCGTCGCCGAACTCGTACGCGATCACGGCGCGGGCACGCGCGAGCGCCGCGCGATTCTCGACGGTCGCCGAGGCGCCCACGATGTTCGACAGCCGATCGCGCGCGGCGTTCCAGCCGGTCCAGGTGTCGGCCTTCGCGAGGCCGGTCGCGCGATCGCGGGTCTCGGCGATCTGCTTCTGCAGGCGCATCGCGCGGATCTGGAACCCCGCGAACACGCCGCCGCCGATCACGACGGCCCCGATCAGCACCCACATCGCGATCTGCAGCTTCGAGCGGCCCTTGCGCATGCCGGTCTTGAGCGGCGGTGCCTGCTGCACCTGCGGCGTCGGCGGCTCGGGCGTCGGGTTCATCAGCGCGACCAGCGCCGGATCCATCTGCTGGCCCGGGCGCGCCGTCGGCTCGTTGGCCGCCGCGACCGAGCGCGGGTCGGGCATGTTCCACTGCTGCGGCGGATCGGCGCCGAACAGCGCGTCGACGGCGGCCGCCGACTGCTGCTGCGACGGAGACAGCGGCGCCGAGATCGCCATCGTCGGCCGCATCGCCGCGGGCGTCGGCTGCGGGAGCGGCTGCGGCATCGGCGGCTGCGCGTACGGCGCCGGCTGGTAACCGAACGGCGGCGGCTGCGCGGCAGCCATCGTCGGCAGCGCGGCGGCGATCGGCGGCGGCGGCAGCGGCTGCGGTGTCGGCGCGAGCGGCGCCATCACGTGCGGCGCGGCGGCGAGGGTCTGGGCGAGCGGCGGCGCCCCGCTAGGCGCCTGGCTGCGCGGCGGCGGCACCGAGCCCGGCTTGCCGCGCGGCGGGCCGATGTCGAGCGGGCCCGACGGCATCGCGACCGCGTTGCGTACCTGCGAGCGCGGCCCGGGCTTCTTGACCTCGGCGCGCGGCAGGTTCGTCTCGGACAGCTCCAGCACGTCGTCGTCGCCGACATCGATGTCCATCGTCGGCGTCGCGCGCGACGGCTTCTTGCCCATGACCGTCCGCCCCTCGTTGTTCGACGACTTCACCGAGTAGCGCGAGCCCGGCTGCATGCCCTTGGGCTTGCCCTTCGCCGGCGGCGGCGCCGCGAGGTCGTCGAAGTCGCCGTCGTCGTCGAGCTCGACGCCCTCGAGCTCCGGATCGACCTCGACCGTGCCGGACTTGTCGCCGACCGCGAGCAGGTCGGGCGACGGGGTCGGCTCGGGCTGGGCGGCCTGCCGCTGCGACGACCGCCGGAGCGCCCCCGGCGCTTGCAGCGAGGTCGGCCTGGTGTAGCCCTCGGGCCCCGAGTCCTCGACGCCATCGGCCGGCGCGCGGTTGGGGTAGTTCTTCGTGCCGTCCTGGCCGATGAACGCGGCCGCCGGGTGCGCGGCGCTCTTGTGCATCGCGACGTGCTCGGCCTCGCCGAGCAGCTGCATGATCTTGGGCTCGCCCGGGGCCTCGCGCCGGGCGGCGTGGAGCGTCTCGACCGCCGCGGCGGTGTCGCCCTTGCGCAGCAGCGCCTCGCCCTTGAGGATCTGCGCCGCGATCGAGCCGTGATCGAGCTCGAGCGCGACCCGCATCTCGGCGAGCACCTCGTCGAAGCGCTTGAGCGCGAGCAGCGCCTGCCCGAGCACGACGCGGCCTTCGACCGTCGTCGGGCGGCCGAGCAACCCCAGGCGACAGACCTTCACGGCCTCCTGGTATTGCCCGGCGGCTACGAGCGCCTGCCCGCGGCTGACGAAGTCGCTCTGCGACACCTCTCCCCGAATTCTACGCTATCCGGGTTATTGCTTCATCAGAGGTTCCCGCACCGCGTCGGTCTGCAAGGGCTCGGGGAGCCCTGGCATTTCCGGCCCCCGGAGGCGGCTCTCGTCGACCATGAGCCAGCCCTTGCCGTGCCGCTCCCAGGTCTGGATCGCGTGGGTCTCGTGGAGGAGCCCTTCCGAGTCCTTGTACCAGGACAGCTTCACCTGGACCTTGGCCTCGCGCTCGCCCTTGGGCTCGATCTTCACGATGTCGTAGTCGGTGATCTTGAGGTCCTTCGCGCGCTGGTCGGCCTCGTCGACGAACGTGCCTCGGTCCTTCGGCGGCAGGTACACTGCGGCCATCGCGAACCGCTCCCAGCGGACGCCCTCGTTGTAGCTTCGCACCGCGTCACCGATCGGCTCGGGGCGCTGGGCGGCAGCGCAACCGACGAGACACACCAGCAGGATCGCTCTCATGTCGGGTCCTCCCCGGCGCCGCGCTTGTTGCGCACCGCCTTGATCGCTTCCAGATCGCGGGCGCCGAGCTCGCGCGTCCCGACCAGCACGGCCAGGAACGTGACGACGACCACCGCCGCCTCGACCAGCGTCATCAACTTGCCGTGGAGCGGCAGCACGCGGCCGACCGCGAACGCCACGGCGGTCGCCAGCACGATGCGGAGCAGGCTGGCGGCCGGCAGCGCCGCGCCGAAGTGCTTCTGGAGCTGGAAGCCGGCGATCACCGAGCCGATCAGCATCGAGCCGCCGGTGACGGCCGCGGCGATGTCGAGCACGTGCGGCGAGCCGGCGAACATCGTGATCGCGACGAAGTTGCCGGCGATCGCGATGCCGAGCGTGATCGCCGCGGAGATCACGGCGGGCCGCGACTTGCCGGCGCCGTTGAGGATCGTGCCGGCGATCGCGAGCATCGAGAACGCGACGTTGCCGAGCGCGAGGAACGTCAGCGCGGTGCCGCCGCGGGCTGCGTACGCGGGCGAGTACAGCAGGCTCATCACGTCGACGGGGTTCGCCGCCATCACGACCGCGATCGCCATCGCGAACATCACCGAGTAGCGCGCGGTGACCGACACGTAGCGGCGCGTCGTCTCCTGGTCGTCGGTGAACGTCGAGCGCGACACCAGCGGGAACACGACGAACGTCGCCGCGATGATCGCCTGGTACGCGACGCGGCCGAGGTTCTGGGCGGCCGCGTAGAACCCGACCTGCGCGTCGGCGAGCAGGCTCGCGTAGCGGCTGTCGGGAGCGTGGCCGACGAGCCACGGGGCGGTCTGCCGCAGCTCGGGGATCTTCGCGAGGTAGTGATCGCCGAGCAGCCGCTTGAGCAGGATCGTGTCGACGAACATCAGCCCGTTGAACAGCAGCAGGTAGACCGCGACCTTGCCGAAATACACGAGCATCGGCCGGACCGGCAGCTTGTCGGTCTTGCCGGGGAGGCCGACCCACGCGATCGCGGCGCACAGGATCAGGCCGACCGCCGCGACCCAGCCGCCGACGACACCGGTGACGCCGAAGCCGGCGATCGCCATGCCGAGCAGACCGGCGACGCGCAGCGTGGCGAACGTCATGTCGAGGCCGGCCTGCTTGTGGAACAGGCGCAGACCGTTCGCGGTGCCGATGAACACCGCGTAGAACGAGTAGCCGCCGATGATGCAGCCGGCGAGCATGAGCGGCTTGCTCTTCTCGGGATCGCCGAGCGCCCACGCGATCACCGGCGAGCCGGCGATGAACGCGATCGCGACCGGCAGGCCGAGCCGCAGGTGCATCCGCAGGCCGGCGGCCTGGACCGCGCGCGCCTCGCCGGGGTTCTGCGCGGAGAACCGCGAGACGGCCTGGATCGTGCCAGTGACCGCGACGTTGTTGAACCAGCTCGCGATGCTGTTGACGAGGGAGAATGCGCCCCACGCCGCCTCGGAGAGGATCACCGGCAGCCGGAACTGGATGACCATCCCGACGATCAGGAAGTAGAACTTCGCGAACGCGATGTAGAGGACACCACGCCCGGCTCCCGTCGAGTCGGACATCGATCCCTCGGTTAACACGCGAGATCACGGGCAGCAACTTCCGGGCTTACCGAAGTGCTTCCGTATAGGATGCGGCACCCGATGCGCGCGCTGTTCGTGCTCGCCCTGCTGGTGCGAATCGCGCACGGCGAGTGCGCGCACGACAAGCAGCTGCCCGTGGCGCGCGGGTCGATCGAGGTCGATGGGAATCTTTCGGATCCGGTGTGGCAGACGGCGTGCTGGGCCGATGGCTTCGCACAGCAGCAGCCACACTTCGGGGCGAAGCCGTCCCACCCGGTGAAGGTCGCGATCGCGATCGACGCGACCACGCTCTATGTCGGCGCGCGCATGTGGTCGGCCCCCGGCGAGGTCGACGACGCGCTGACCCAGCGCGACGACACCCAGCAGGCCGAGCGCATCATCATCTCGCTCGATCCCGCGCACACCCGGCGCGTCGCCTACTCGTTCGCGGTGACCGCGGCGGGCGTGCGCGCCGACTGGATCCACACCGACGACAACGAGTACGCGCGCGACAGCTCGTGGGACCCGGTGTGGATCGCCAAGACGCAGATCTTCACCGACGGCTGGTCGGCGGAGATGGCGATCCCGCTGTCGCAGCTGCGCCTGCCGCGCACGCCCGAGGCGAGCTGGGGAGTCAACTTCGACTGGTACATCCCCCACACGAACGAGGACGTGTTCTGGATCCCGGTGCCGCTCGACAAGCAGGCGTGGGCCAGCTACTTCGGCCAGCTCACCGAGCTGCCGCCGATCGTGCCCGGCCTCGGTCTCGAGCTGTTGCCCTACGCGGCGACGAGCACGACGCTCGCCGAGGACGTCGCGAGCCGGCTCGCGCACCGCTGGCGCGCCGAGCTCGAGGCCGGTCTCGATCTCAAGCTGCGGCCGATTCCCGGGCTCACCGTCGCCGCGACGATCAACCCGGACTTCGGCCAGGTCGATGCCGACCCCGCGTTCGTCAACCTGACCGCGTACGAGGTGCGGCTGCCGGAGCGGCGGCCGTTCTTCGTCGAGAACCAGACGCTGTTCAACGACGTCCCGGTCGGCTACTTCTACAGCCGCCGCATCGGCGGGCTGCCGCTCGCGTTGCCGTCGGCGGACGAGATCGAGCTACCGAGCCAGGTCCGGATCCTCGGCGCCCTGTCGGCGGGCGGCTACGTCGCGTCGCGCACGCAGATCGCCGTGCTCGGCGCGGTCACCGACGAGGCGACCGCCGACGCGATCACCGGCGGCGTGAAGAAGCCGCTCGTCGTGTCGCCGCTGTCGGTGTGGGGCGCCGGGCGCGTCGAGCAGCAGGTCGGACCCTCGCTCTTCGGGCTCACCGCGACCGCGGTCGGCCGCAGCCTCGGCGGCACGGGACTGGCGCCGCTGCTCGCGTCGAGCGCGTTCACCGGCGGCGGCGACGCCCAGATGCGGACCTCGGACGGGATGTGGGAGCTCGACTTCCTCGGCGGCACGAGCGACGTCAACGGCAGCGCCGAGGCGATCCGCGGCATCGAGCAGACCTCGGCGCATTACTTCCAGCGCCCGGATCAGGACTACGTCCACGTCGACCGCGACGCCCACCACCTGCTCGGCTGGTTCGCGGCGGGCTACGCGGAGAAGCGCGCCGGGCTGTGGCGCGGCAACGGCTTCATCCAGGCAGTCTCGCCGGGGCTCGAGCTCAACGACATTGGCCAGCTGCCCGCGTCCGACCACATCGACGCCAGCGGCGAGCTCCGCCGCTCGCAGACGACGCCCGGCGAGACCGTGCTCAACTGGGACCTCTACGCCGGCGGCGGCGAGACCTGGAACTTCGGCGGAGTGCGCAAGCCAGGCGAGATCCATGGCGGCAGCGACGTCACGTTCTCGAACTTCGACAACGTGCAGCTGTTCGCGCGCGTCGCGACTCCCGGCACCGATGACACGCTGACCCGCGGCGGCCCGCGCATGCAGGTCGGCAGCGAGGAGGCGCTGCTGCTCAAGGCCTCGACGCCGAACGGCCGCGCGCGCCAGCTCTCGGGCTCGCTCGAGCTCGACGCCAGCGACACGCTCCAGCAGGGCGTGATCGCCTCGGCGAGCGCGACGCTGCGCGTGGCGCCGTCGCTGCGGCTCGACCTCACGCCGTCGTTCTCCGCCGTCGAGACCCGGCGCCAGTACGTCGCGACGATCGAGGATGACATGGCGACCGAGACCTACGGTGCGCACTACCTGTTCGGCCATCTCCACCGCAAGGACGCGGCGCTCGAGCTGCGCGCGACGTGGTCGCTGTCTCCCGATCTCGTGCTGACGCTGTACGCGCAGCCGTTCGTGTCGGTCGGCCGCTACGATCAGATCGGCGAGCTCGCCCGCGCCAGCTCCGCCGACGTGCGCTGGCTCGATACGTCCCGCATGGGAGCGACGCGCTTCGTCGGCGGCTTCCCGATCGCCGAGCCCGACTATCGCGTCGCCTCGCTGCGCTCGACCGCCGTGCTGCGCTGGGAGCTCGCACCGGGGAGCATCCTCTACGTCGTGTGGCAACAGAGCCGCGGCGGCGTGCCCGCGCTGCCGACGCAGACGCTGCACGCCACCGCTCCCGAGCTGTTCACCCAGCCGGCGATTCACACGCTGGCGGTGAAGCTGTCGTACTGGTTCGGCTAGCCCCCGAAGGGTCCTCGCTCTGCTCGGCCCTCGGGGCAAGCCCACCCAACCCCTCCACCACGCCGAGCTTCGCTCGGCTTTCCTTATTTCGACGCTTCGGTCTGCGGCGCCGGCTCGATGCCGAGCAGCATCTCGTCGGGGCCGTTCGCGTTGCTCCACAGATCGATCTCGTACGTGCCGGGCTCGAGGTTCTTCGTCTTGACCTTGTTGTCGCTCGCCGCCTCGTCGCTGATCATGATCTTGAGATCGACGGCCATCGGCAGGCCCCACTTGTCGGTCACCGCGATGCTCGGCGCGAGCCGGCCCTTCGCGCGCGGCTGGCGCTTCGCCTCGACCTGCCACTTGCCTTCCTTGGTGACCTCCCACTTCATCACCTGGTGGCGGATCGGCACCTTCTTCGTCGAGCCGTCGGCCTGCATCTCGTCGGTCGTCGACATCTCGGTCTTGACGACGCACAGCCTCTGGCCGTCCTTCAGCGTGCCGCACGGCCGCGCCTCACCGGGCTTGACGATCGCGATCAGCGCGCCGGCCGCGACGAGCGTCGTCGCGAACGCCGTGAGGCCGACGAACAGCTTGCGCGTCGAGCCGAGCAGCGCCTCGCGGCCGCGCGTCGACAGGATCAGCTTGCCCTTGCCGGCGGCGAGCTGACCGTTCGCCATCGCGCCAAGCGCGAACAGCCGGGCGTCCGCCGGCACGATCTTCTCCGTGATCCGCGTGTCGACGATCTCCTCGTTCGGCATCTGCTTCGGCGGCTGGAAGCCTGCCGGCAGCGCGCCCGAGTACGTCTTCGTCAGATCGGCATCCGCCGCCTCCTGCGCGACGACCGCGACCGGCCCCGAGCCGTCGTCGAGCCAGAACGTCGAGCCGACGTGCTGCTTGCTCGCGGTCTTCCACGCCACCTGCGTGTTGGCGCCGTGCTTGGTCTTCACCTTCTTCTCGACCTGCACCTCGTAGTAGACGCACGGCTGCCCCGAGCACGGCGCGCGCAGCGGGTCGTTCGCGCGCACGGCGCCTTCGAAGCTCACCGGCCCTTGCGCGCCGGCGGCCTCGCCGGTCTTGCGCACGGGGGCGGAGAGGATCTTCTGGCCCTTGTGCCGCACGACGAGCGCGGCAATCAGGACCAGCACGGCAAAGCCAACCAACGCGATTCCGAGAGTGAGCATGGGCATGGCGGTGCCCTTCAGCAGGAGCCGGGCCAGCGCGAGCCCGAGGCGCGCCGCGGACTTACGCGGGCGGCACCGTCACACGTGTCGTCACGAGCGGGGGCGTGTGACGAGCAGGTGGGCCTGCTTGTCCTTGTCGACGTAGCCGAACCGGAACGGCAGCGAGCGCCGCTTCTGCGTGTGCCACAGCTCGATCATGTCGGCGTCGTGCGGGTTGGCCTGCGCGCCCTCGAGGAACGCGCCGGTGTAGGTGCCGTACGTCTCCTGGATCATGCCCGCGGGGCGCGCGTACTTCGGCGGGATCCCGGTCGAGTCCGACAGCATCCACGCGAGGTGATCGAGCAGGTACTCGCGGATCCGCGAGAAGTTGCCGCGCCAGAGCAGATAGCTCGCGCCCTTCACCAGCACCGTGACCTGCCCCTTCTTCTCGAGGTGGTGGATCAGCTGCGGGTGCTTCGTCATGTAGTCGTTGGACAGGTTCCACGCGATGTGGCGGTGCACGCGGATCTGCGTCTCGCCGATCTTGCGGTACTGGATCTCGACGTTGGCGAACGCGGGCGAGAACGTCGGCGGCTTCCAGTCGTGCTTGAGCGACGTGGCCGCGGCCTTGTCCATCTCGTCGATCTCGGCCTGCGACAGGTAGTGGATCTCGCCGGCGTCGTCGAGCGTGAAGTAGCGCATCGACACCGGCTCGTAGCCGCCCGCGACGAGCCCGAGCAGGAACGAGCTGACCTGACCGGGCAGATCGTTCTGCTGCTGCGACGACAGGTTCTCGCTCGTGTTCGAGCCGACCGAGATCAAGCCGCCGATCTCCATGCGCAGCGCGCCGAGCGACATCTCGACCTGCGCGGGCGTGAGCGTCTTCAGACGGCGTGGATCGCCGGCGAGCTCGAGCGAGATCGTCGTGATCTCGGTCGCGTTGGGGAACGCGACGAGCGCGGACATGAGGTCGCCGCCGCCGAACGGATAGACGACGGTCGCCGGCGCATCGGCCGGGACGACCTTGTCGAACCACGCCCTGCCCTTGTCGAAGTACAGCGCGCGGAACTTGGCGAGCCGCTCGTTGACGGCCTTGCAGTGGTGCTCGACGATCTTCGCGATCGCCGGATCGATGTGACCGCCATCGCCGCTGCCGCACGCGGCGATCGTGTAGAGCAGCTTCGCGTCGCCGATGAACTCGGCCGGCTCGGCCGAGGCAGTGCCGGCGAGCGCCAGCACGATCAGGAGGGCTCGCATGGTCAGGTTGAACGCGCGAACGGGGTCGGGCATTCGGAGAAGGTCCTCGCTTCGCTCGGCCTTCCCCACAAGCCCACCCTACACCAACCCCACGCTCGCTTCGCTCGCTTACCTCAGCCGGCGTCCGCGATCGCGCCCTCGTACATCTTGTCGAGCATCGTCGCGTACTTCTTCTCGACGACCTTGCGCTTGACCTTGAGGCTCGGCGTCAGCTCGCCTTCATCCACCGACAGATCCTTCGGCAGCACCGAGAACTGCTTGACGGTCTCGTACTTGGCGAGCGTCTTGTTGACCTCGTCGAAGTACGGCGAGAGCAGCTGCTTGACCTCGGGCAGCATCACGAGCTCGCCGTACGGCCTGGAGATGCCCTTGTCGCGCGCCCACTTGGTGAGCGACTCCTCGTCGAGCGTGACGAGCGCGGTGACGAAGTTGCGCTTGTCGCCGTGGACGATGACCTGGCTGATGTAGGGACAGGTCGCTTTGAGCTTGCCCTCGATCGCCTGCGGCGCGATGTACTTGCCGCCGGAGGTCTTGATCAGATCCTTCTTGCGATCGGTGATGCGGAGGAAGCCGCGCGCGTCGACCTCGCCGATGTCGCCGGTCTTGAGCCAGCCGTCGGTGGTCAACGTCTCGGCGGTCGCCTCGGGCAGGTTGTGATAGCCCTGCATCACGCCGGGCGAGCGGATCAGGATCTCGCCGTCCTCGGCCGCGAGCTTGACCTCGGTGCCGGGCATCGGCATGCCGACCGAGCCGAACGCGAACTTGCTGGGGCGGTTGACGAACGACGCCGCGCTCGTCTCGGTCAGGCCGTAGCCCTCGAGGATCAGGATGCCGCACGCGTGGAAGAACTCGGCGATCTCGCGCGACAGCGGCGCCGAGCCCGAGATGAAGTAGCGGACGCGCCCGCCGAACCGTGCCTTGATCTTCTCGAACACCAGCTTGTCGGCGATCCGCGCCTTGATCGCGAGCAGCCCGCTCGGCTCGCGTCCGGCCTGGCGCGACTTCGAGACCTCCTTGCCGGTCTGCACCGCCCACTCGAAGATGCGCTGC
>Ga0316628_100002730_pt1 | contig 13245 bp, 4 predicted proteins | sample OWC_Aug_M2_C1_D5_FD_207648 | JGI IMG/M metagenome (GOLD analysis project Ga0316628, IMG submission 207648) | Wetland soil microbial communities from Old Woman Creek delta, Ohio, United States - OWC_Aug_M2_C1_D5_C | ecosystem: Environmental > Terrestrial > Soil > Wetlands | place: USA: Ohio... | reverse complement strand
GTAGTCGTAATCGAAGCCGGTGGCGCTCTTTATGCCGCCGACGTGCAGGGGGCCGTACGCCCGGAGCACCCGCCGGAGCAGCATCTCCTCGGCGCCCTCGACGTCGGGCTTCACGTCGAAGAAGAAGTAGCGGTTGCGCGAGCTCCACTCGCGCTTTTCGAAGAACCCGCGGAACAGGTAAAGGTTGCGGTCGAGCTTGTCAAGCGCTTCCTTCAGTTCGTCGCGCCCGACCGTCTTTCTGCCCAGCTCCTCGACGATGTCGGAGAGCGTGGCACCCGGGCTTTTCTTGATGAACTCGAGCACCGATTCGTCGAGAGGGTTGAGCTTCTCCCGCCGGTACGCCGACACGTACAGCGGCGCCTCAGTGGCCCGCACGTAGCCCACCCGGCCGTGGGAGAACCGGCCGTTGAGGATGGAGCCGTCCTTGCGCATCGCCCACCACCGCTCGATGTCGAAGCTCTCCAGCCGGTTGAAGAAGTCGTAGGCCATGCCCGCCTCGAAGAGCCGGTCGAAGTACTCGTCGATGCTTTTGAACCCGAAGAACTGCTTGCGCAGGATGTAGTGGGCCACCTGCGCCTCGTCGAAGTTGCGCACGCCGCGGGAGCGCGCCTCTAGCCGCATCTTGTCGCGGCTGAGCATGTACTGGCCGACCGTGGCGACGTCCGTGAAGGACCCGGACGAGACCGTTCCCTCGTCCTCGAGCTCCACGAGCACATCGGCAAGGTCCTCCTCCTTGAGGGCCAGCTGGAAGGCGAGCTCCGTCGCCGTTCGGGGGCCGCTGAACTCCAGCGTCTGCACCACCCGCTTGCGCATGGCGTTGCGCAGGTCCGACCGCGGGATGGACAAGACCTCGCGCACGCTCCACACCGGCTGGCCGTCGGCGTCGTCGGGCTGGCGCGCCACGCGGTAGGCCTTCTCGAGAGCGCGCAACGCGGCCTGCGAGCCAGCGTCGCGGGGCGCCTTCCCCGTCTTCCCGATGGTCGAGAGGACGGCCTTCTCCGCCTTTCCGGTGGGCTTCTTGTCGGCGTACAGCGCGTAGTAGTCCGGCAGGTCCTCGGGCGTTATCCACATGGTGCCGTTGCGCCACACCGAGACGGCGGCGCCCTCCCGGACGAGCTCGGCCGCCCAGCGCCGCGTGGTGTCGAAGTCGACGTTGGAGAGGCCGAAGACGTTCTGGCCCCTCTGCTGGAGGAAGTCCAGCGGGCCGACGCGCCGCAGGATGTACAGAATGTCGGGCTTCTCGTCGACGCGTATCTCCTTGCCGCGGAAATAGGCCAGGAGCTCCTCCCTGGAGAACCGCGGCCGGGCGGGGCCGCTGTCGGCAAAGGCCTTTCCCAGCACCTTGCGATGCAGCTCCCGCAGTAGCGCGCTCCGGTCCTCCATGAGCACTATGTCGGAGATGCCCATCAGCACGATGTTGTGCGCGAAGGGCGACGGCACGTCGTTGGGGCCGAAGGTGCAAAGCTCCAACCTTTTCGTCCGTATGCCCTCCACCACCGCCCGGGCGCTGCCCAGGTCCATTGATTCCGTCAGTATCTCGTTGTAGGTCTCGGCCATCACCGGGAAGGTGTCGTCGTCGAGCAGCTCCAGCATCCGCGAGGCGTGGTATAGCTGGCGCGAAATCGGTATCTCCCGGCCCTTGTAGTTGCGCAGTATCATGAAGCTGCGCATGGCGCAGTGGCGGAACCTTTGCTTGAAGAGCTCCGAGCCCTTTATCGACGCCCGGATGCCCTTTTCCAGGTCCTCGGGCGAAACGAGCCTTTCCAGGTTCTTGAGCGGTATCTCGCGCGGAAGGGTGAGCATGAAGTTGTCGTCCGAGAGCGACACGCTGACATTGACGTTGTGCTCCTTGCTGATGGCCGAGGCGAACGCCCTCGAGAGCGCATCGTTCGTCCGGCGCCCGAAGCAGAAGTGGAATATCATGTTGAAGTTGCCCTTGCTGTCGCGGTAGCCCTCCACGACGAGCCGGCGGTCCGTCGGGAGGTCCGGCATGATGGAGAGCTGCTCTTTGAAGTAGCTCACGAGCGAACGCGCCGAGCCGACGTCGCAGTGGAACTCGTTCAGGAGCCAGGCCGTGATGGCGTCCTCCTTTTCGTTTCTCAGCTTCCGGGCCATCTCGCCCCGGAACTTGCCTATCTCCATGGAAAGATCGTACGTGCGCGGCAGCATCTCGCCGCTCCACGACGGCACCGTCGGCCGGCGCCCGCGCGCGTCCTTGACGAAGACCTTCATGCCCCTCGTGCCGTCGAACTCGTAGGTCTTGCCGCCCAGGAGGAATATGTCGGAGCCCCGCAGCCGCTCGACGAATTTCTCCGAAAGCGACCCCAGCGGGACGCCCCTCTCCGAGAAGACCTTGTAGGCCGACTCCTCGGGAATGGTGCCGCCGTTTAGGAAGAAGATTATCCGGCTGCCCTTGCGGATGCCGAAGGAGCGGTCCTCGTCGCGGTAGGTTATCTTGGCGTAGGCCTCGCCCTCGAGCGAGTGGCGGCCGGCGAGATAGCTCAGCACCGAGTAGAACTGCTCGGGCGGCAGCTCGTGGTAGCAGTAGGAGCGGCGGACGAGCGCGGCCGCCTCCTCGGCGCCCCACCTTCTCTCCAGGGACATCCCGACCAGCGTCTGGGCCAGAACGTCGAGGCTGTTGAGCGGGATGGAGATGCGGTCGATGTTCCCGGCGTAGGCATTGCGCACCAGAACGGCGCACTCCACCAGGTCGTCGTTCTCGAAGACCAAGAGGCGGCCCTTGGGCGTCTCGTACACGCCGTGGCCGGCGCGCCCTATCCTCTGGATGCCCTTGGCGATGGACTTGGGCGAGCCTATCTGGCACACCAGGTCTATGTGCCCGATGTCTATTCCCAGCTCCAGCGAGGTGGAGCATACCACGACCTTGAGCGTGCCGTTGCGCAGGGCGCCCTCGACCTCCAGGCGCGTCTCCTTGCTAAGGCTCCCGTGGTGGGCGGCAATGCTCTCCACGCCCCGCTCCTTGAGCCTGTGGACGACCGTCTCGGTCCCCGAGCGCGTGTTGGTGAAGATGAGCGTGGTGCGGTGCGTCGCTATGAGCTCCTTGAGCTTGTCGTACATCTTCCAGTTGGTGACCTCGTAGGGCAGCGCCGTTATGTCCTCCACCGGGGAAAGGATGGCCAGGTCCAGGTCCTTCTGCGAGCCGGCGACGGCTATCGACACCTTCCGGAGCGCGCCCTTGTCGTTGTAGCCGACCAGGAACTTGGCTATCTCCTTTATGGGCGCCTGGGTGGCCGAAAGCCCCACGCGCGTGAACTCCTTCTTGACATGGGACTGGAGGCGCTCCAGGGTCAGTGACAGGAGCACGCCGCGCTTGGAGCTGCACACCTCGTGGATCTCGTCGACGATGACGTAGCGAATGTTTTGGAACTTCTCCCGGAACTTGGGCGACGACAGCACTATCGAGAGCGACTCGGGCGTCGTGATGAAAAGGTGAGGGGGCGTCTTGGCCTGCTTCTGCCTTTCGTAGGCGGAGGTGTCCCCCGAACGCACCCCCACGCGGATCTGCGGGCCCTTCTGGCCGCGCGAGGCCGCAAGCTCCCGCAGCTCCGAGAGGGGTTTTTCCAGGTTCTTCTCGATGTCGTTGGCCAGGGCCTTGAGCGGCGAGATGTACACGGCGTAGATGTGCTCCTCGAGCTTCCCCTTCTCCTGGAGGCCCCAGAGCTCGTTTATGATGGACAGGAAGGCCGTGAGCGTCTTGCCGCTGCCAGTGGGCGACGAGATGAGGGCGTTCTCCTGCGTGTGGATGAGCGGGATGGCCATTGCCTGGGGCTCGGTGATCTCCTTGAACTTGGAGTTGAACCAGTCCCGCACCAGCGGGTGCATGAGCGCCATCACCTGCTCCTTGGTGCGCGCCTTCTCGACGAACTTGATGCCCACTGCCGTACTCCTCCTATTATTCCCCGGAAGGTAATCGCGGGACATTGGGCGAGGGGTAAATAAAGTTTATTGGTTCGGTTGTTGAGACTAGAAAACGAGGGTTCAGGGTTCAGGGTCCAGGGTTCAGGGTAAAACACAGGGTACAGGGTTCAGGGAACAGGGGAATGACGGGAGTGCCATCCCTCATCGCAGCCTGAACCCTCCACCCTGAACCCTTGCTGTCACCCTGACCCCTGACCCCTGAACCCTGTTCATCCCGCCTTTTTATATCCCCCATTTCAAACAGTTTTATAAACTCCCAGTTCAATAGTACAAGGCCCATCCGTCTGCGGGGAATGTGGTCCTTCATGTACACCAGGGGAAATGCCGTCAGGGCGGCGCCGGCCATTCTGCTGGCCACACTCCTGGCCATGCCCCTGTCGCTCCCGTCCGAGCCGGCCGAGGGCCCGCCCGGCCTGGTAGTATGGTTCGAGTCCCCCACGGTCAAGGTGAAGTCGCTGGACCCAGCACCGTCCTCCACAGCGGTCTGGGACGGCTCCACCATCCGATTGTCGGCAGCTCGGGGCGAGCACGAGGCGTTCCAGGCGGTCTTCACGTTTTCCGATGACCTCACCTGCGGCGTCTCCCTCTTGCCAGTGGCGGGCCCCATCATCCTCCCTACCGGTTCCACAGAGTTCTATCGCGTGGACTTCCCGGGCTTGAACAATACCGACTGGCCGGACCCGCTGTTGCGCTACCCGAATCCGGTCTCGATGACGCTGGCCACCGCCGGCACGAACAACATCATCCTCGTCGATATCTTCGTCCCCCCATACGCCCCGGCCGGGCAATATCATTCCAGCCTGATCGTGGATACGTCCGAGGGCAATATTACCACGCCCCTGGAGCTCACCGTCTGGGATATCACACTCCCCGAGAAGAACACCCTCCAGACCTGGTTCGACGACTCGCCCTCTACATGGGCCTACTACTACAATTTCACACCTTGGTCCGCCGAGCACCAGGAGCTGATGAAGAACGTCTATGCCCAATACAAGAAGTTCCGCATCTCCCCCGGCAACGTCGCGCTGGGCCAAGTCGGCCGCTACAACATGAGCGTGACCAACGGCATGGTCTCTATCGATTTCTCCGGTACCGACCCCTGGCTCGAGTACTGCCTTGACGAGCTCAACTTCACGAGCTTCCGTTTCCCGCTGACCGGCTATTCCCCCCGGCGCGAGGACATGGACACCTCCACTGGCCACCCGGACTCCATCTATTTCTGGGGCGACCCGCCGTATGATATGAACCCGCTGTACGCCGACCACATCGGCCAGTACATCAAGCTGGTCGCCGACCACTACCGGCAGAAGGGCTGGCTGGACAAGGCCTATGTCTATGTCACGGACGAGCCCATAGCGTTCAACGACAACGTCACTTCGTACTGGCAGCATCCCGATTACCACGTCGTCCAGCAGTTCTACAACCTCACCAAGGCAAACGCGCCCGACCTGAAGTTCGCCAACACGGTGCAGTTCGTGCCCGAACTCTTCAACTATACAGACGTCTGGGCCTCACCGGGAGGCTACTACCACGAGCTGGACGCCCAAGACCGCATCGCCGCCGGCCAGTCCGCCTGGTGGTACAACGTCGACGCCGGGATAGACAGCGACGGTGTGATGGGGCGGGCCTTGTACTGGGACACGTTCTCCCGGGGCGTCCAGGGCGTCCTCTACTGGGGCACCAACTACTGGGACTACTACACCGTCGGCAGCGACCCGTGGAACGGCTCGACCCAGAACGGCGACGGCTACCTCTTCTACCCTGGCAACAAGGTCGGCATCACGGACGATGTTTGCCCCTCGCTCCGCCTTTTCCTGGCCCGCGACGGCATCGAGGACTTCGAGCTCCTGAACCTGTACGGCGACAAGTACGGCTACGAGGCGGCGCGGGCCGTCGCAGAATCGGTCGCCGCCGGCAGCTCCTTCGCCGGCGCCCGCTACCGGTCCGTGGAGGCCAAAACGATATACGAAATAAGGGAATGGCTCGCCGGCCAGCTAACCCGCCAGACGGCCAACCTGGCCTGGACCGACACGTTCCTGGACGCGGGCAACGTCTCCGACTCCACCTATCTGGTACCCGACACGGCCTGGGAAGGAAGTTACTCCCTGGCCCCGGCCAACCCGCCGATGATGGTCGACAACCTCGACGCCCTCGGCGGCTGGCGCCCCAACAACCAGCCCCACATCTTCTCCAGCGTGGCCATCGATAATTCCATCAAGACGGAGGGCTCCGGCAGCCTCCGCATCGATTTCTGGCGCGACGACGACCCCGGCGAGCTCGGCGGGTACGACAACATGCGCAACGGGCGCGTCGTCACGGATACGCTGGCCATCACCGACTGGTCCGGCTGCGACCTGCTCGAGATGGACGTCCGCTCTGTTGACCATCCCGCCGGGAACCTCAACATCCTTGTCGGCGACGCCGGCGGCACGGTCGTCTCGTCGAACCTCCACCGCTATGCCCGCTACACGGGCGGCCCCGGAGAGAACTGGACCCACTTCGTCATCGACATTTCAGGCTCGAGCCGCTCTTCGATACAGTACATCGAGCCCATCGTGTACAATTATTTCCTGGAGGTCCCGTTCAAGCACTACACCTACTGGCTGGACAACATCACAGTCCGGAGGTCCGGGGTCCACCCCACGGGCGTGCTGCTTTCGAAGCCCATCGACCTGGGGTCGGTCGGCAAGTTCGACAGCATCGAATACATCACGCCGTGGGACCTTCCCGGCGGCGACTATCTCCCGTTCGAGACGCGCTCGAGCGCCGACTCCATCAACTGGAGCGCCTGGACGGAAGCAACCCCGGACGGCAAGTTCCGCTCGGTGATGAACAGCCCGGCGGCGCGCTACGTTCAGTACCGGACCCCGCTCTTTGCATTGGGCCTCCTGTCGCCGGGATTGAGCGAAGTGCGAATCGTCTACGGGCCGCTGGTGGAAACGGACCTCTTCGTCGAGAACATGACCTTCGACCCGCCGGTGCCCAACGACAACAGGACCTTCAATATCACAGTGACGGTCGGCAACAACGGGGACCTGGACGTTTTGGGCGCGTATGTCGAGTTCACCTGGTCGGGCAGCGCGCCTGCCAATGATTTCGCCAATATCTCGGTAGATCTTTTTGCCAGGTCGAGCATTTCCCTCACGGTCAACAGCTCCCTCGCGGCAAGGCCGGACGCTGTTCATTGTGATGCTTTTGTCAAATTCCCGTCCGGGCAGTTCACGGACCCGGAAATCAACAACAACTCTGCCTTGGGCTGGGTCCTCATAAACGATTACCCGTCCCCGTCCATCGACGCTCCCGCCACGGCCCTGGTCGGCGAAGGGGTCGTGTTCAACGCCTCCGGCTCCGGGGACTGGCAGGGCATCGACCGGTATATCTGGAGCTTCCCCGACCAGGAGCTCACCGGCCCGGCCGTCAGCCGCAGCTTTGCCTCCGCAGGCGACGTCGCATACCATCTGACGGTCATCGACATCCATGGCGCCGGCTCCCGGCTCGACGGCACCATCGCCGTCTACAACCACACGCCCGTCCCGTCCTTCGTCATCACGCCGGAGAGCGGCACGGTGCTGACCCGGTTCACGTTCATCTCCACGGCCATCGACCCGGACAGGGTCGTCGTCAACACCACCTGGCTTTTCGGCGACGGGCTCGCCTCCTTCGGCCGGGTCGTGAACCACACCTTCGCCGACGACCGGGGCTACACGGTCGACTGCACCATCGATTATTTCGAGAACGGCACCCTGTACCGGGCCACCGCCTCGCGGATCCTCAAGATAGAGAACCTTCCGCCGGTGGCCCGCTTCACCGCCACGAACGCCACCGCCGGCAAGCGCGAGCCGCTCGGGTTCGACGCCTCGGCAAGCTCCGACCCCGACGACGAGCTTTCCGAGTCAGGCTTCCTGTGGCTCTTCGGCGACGGGGCCAACGCCACGGGCAGGATGGCCTCCCACTCGTACACGAGGGCGGGCGTCTACAACGTCACGCTGGCCGTCACCGACGACGACGGCGCCATTTCCACTTTCGCGGCGATGGTACAGATAATCAACCAGTTCCCCGTGGCCGATTTCTCGTTGCCCATCAACGTGACCTGCAACCGGAGCTTCACGCTGGACGCCTCGAAGAGCAGCGACCCGGACGGCTCGCTCGTCGGCTACCGCTGGGAGTTCGACGACGGGACCTGCGCCACCGGGGCCGTCGTTTCGCACTCGTTCGCCCTGCCGGGCGTGCGCGCCGTCACGCTGGTAGTCACCGACGACGACGGGGCCACCGGGCGCCTGGTCAGGACCATCCGGGCCGACCCGGAGCCGGGCCCAACGCGGCCGCGGCCGGCGGATACGGCCTCCGTTATCATCCATCCGGCCGTTTATGTGGCGGTCGGGCTGATCGTTGCGTTCATCGTACTGTTCATCGCCTCCAGGGCAAGGCCGCGCCCGAAGGAGACCTCCCGCTGGTCCATGGCCCGCGCCGCTACCGGTCCGGGCGAGCCCGCGTCCGCCCGCGGGCCGCCACCCGGTCTCCCGCCGGCTGCAGTGGTCATTTCGGAGCCGCCGGGCGCCGCCCCGCCACCGGCCGCACCCGTTGCCCCGCCGCCCCCGGCAAGAGCTCCCCTGGCGCCGGCCCCGGCCCCTTTCGCCGGTGTCCCGGCTCCGCAGGGCGGCCCTCCCGCTCCCTTGCGCCAGCCGCCCCGCATAGTGCGCGCCATCCCGCCCCCGCCGCCGCGCGTTGTGCGTGCGATCCCCGCCCCCGCCGATGCGGCGCTCATCGACCTCGAATCGGCCCGCCCCTCAAAGACCATCGAGCTCTCCTCGCCGCAGAAAGGGCCGGGCCGGGCATTGCTTGCCGCGGAGGAACCGTGGCGGCTCGGGGCCGGCCCCCCGGTCAAGGGCCACCTCGAGACGCGGCCTGCGCAGCAGAAGGAACCGGTCAGACCGGCAGAACCGCCGGAGGAAGAGGCAGACCCCACGCTGCCCTCCAACCCCTGGGCCGAGAGGCGCAAGTAGGGCTCAGTCGAAATCTTCCTTGCTCACCGCCACCAGCAGGAGCCCGATGAACCCCAGGACCATCGACAGGAACATCCAGCCTACCGAGATCAGGCAGAGGACCGAGGCGGCCATCACGATGCCCCACTTCTTGCGGAAAACGCCCAGGACGCCCCCGATCAGGGCTCCCAGCCCGAGCAGCAGCATCAGCGTCCCGCAGACCGGCGTGAGGCTGAACTCGCCCAGCCCGTATATCTGCGGAACGTAGCTGGGGGCGTTCAGGATGAGGAACCCGTTCACCATCGACATTATCCCGCCGGCCAGGATGAGCGCGCCCCCGGCAAAGGACATCGGCCCCTTGGGGGCCTCGTCCTCGTGCACCGACCAGGGCAACACCTCCGGTGCGCCGGGGCCCGCCGCCGGCTCGCTGAAAAGGGGCTTTTCGAACACGGCCGGATTGGCCCGGGCCCCCTTCGCATCGGGCTCCGCTTCCAGAAGGTCCAAAAGCGCGCCGCATTTTTGGCACCGCTCGGCGCCCAATATGACCTCCTCGCCGCACTTGGGGCAATTCATGGGACCGTCGTGGCAGATGCCGTCCAAACCGTAAATACTTTATTGTGTATGCAAGGAATGAACGAAGTTGGCAAGTTAACAAGTGAACAAGTAAACAAGTTAAGTTGGCAAGTTAACAGGTTTGCAAGTTGGCAGGCTAACAAGTTACTTCGTTTCTTGCTTGTCAACTTGTCAACTTAACTTGTTTACTTGTTCACTTGCCAACTTGTTAACTTCCCAACTTGTTAACTTGCTCACTTGTTCACTTGCTGACTTTTCCTTCTTCGGAAGGCAATCAGGCCGGCCGCCGCCAGGGCCGCCAGGGCGGCCCAACCGGCCTCGGCGCCCGACTTCTTCTCCGGGCCGGCCGGCTTGGACCGGGTGACGGACAGCTTGACATGCTGGACGTTTCCGGCGGGGTCCTTGGCCTCCAGCGTGATGTTGTTGAGGCCCAAGACCAGCTGGACCGTCGTGAAGAATCGGCCGGAGGCGTCCACCGCCACCTGTATCCCGTTCACGGTGACCGTGGCGTTGGGCTCGGTGGTGCCGTTCATGCCGATGGAGGCGTTCTTCGTCTTGAATCCGTCGGCGACATCGACCGTCAGTGGGGGCGCCACCGTGTCCCGCCGGACCTTCAGCGTTGCCAAGTTCCGGTTGCCCGCCAAATCCTCCGCATAGAGCAGAAGCGAGTTCTCCCCCTCCACGAGGTTCCAGGTGTAGAAAAACGAGGTGCCGTTGACCGCGACGGCCTTGCCCTGGGCGAACAGCTTGCTCCCCGTCTCGATGACGCCCGAGACGGTGATCGTCGTGTTCGCGACAAGGGTGCCGTTCTCAGGGGATCCCACCGAGATCGCCGGGGGCGTCGTGTCCAGAGTGAGGCGGAGCACGACCGTGGCCCGGTTCCCGGCTGGGTCCGTCGCCGTCACCTCGATTTCGTTTGGGCCCTCGCTGAGGTTGACGTTCAGTGTGGCGTTACCGTTGGGATTCTCCGTCCCGGCCCCGTTGATGGTCACGGCCGCCCCGATCTCCGTTTGGATGCGCACCAGCACCGGCGATTCGTTCAGGCGCGCCCCCTGGACCGGCTGGACAAACGTGATGGCGGGGCCGGTCAGGTCCACCGTCACGGTGACGCCTATGAGCGCGGTGTTGCCTGCCTTGTCCGTGACCTGCGCCTCCACCAAGTGGACCCCTTCCGTGGCGTTCAGCGTGACGGCCCAGTTCTCGCCGCCCTCGGCCGGAACCCAGGCGCCGCCGTCCAGGCGAACGGCAACGGACGCCACGGGGCCGGCCTCGTCGCCGGCGGTGCCGGTCACCAGGAGCTCCGTGGTGTTCAGGAGCTTCCCATCCCACGGGTAGTGAATCAGCACCCAGGGAAACCCGACGTCCCAAAGCGTGATGTCCAGATGCCGGTTGCCGGCAAGATCGACCGTGGCGTTTCCCTCGTAGGGCCAGACCGAGGCATTGAAATGCAGGGGCGAGCGAAAGGTCGTTCCCCCCGGCGCCACCCGGTACTGCGGAAGCACCAACACGCCGGTGTTGCCGTTGCGGGAGATGGCGCGCATGACCGGCTGGCCGTACTGGTCGGTTATGTTGATGGGGACCAGCCAGACGGTCGGCTCGGCACCGAGATACACCGTGCAGTCGAGGTACCAGCACACGTTCAGGAAGCCGGAGACGACCTCGGCGGCGCCCGGCCGGAGGGTTGTGTTGACGGCGGTGCAGTTGCCGGACTCCACCCGGATGTCCTTCCCGGAGGTCCCCTCGAATTTACTATCGCGGATATTCAGGTTGCCCCCGGAGACCAGGCTTGCGTCCGTTGCGCCGCTGGCTCGCCGTGTGAATGTGCAACCAGCAAGCTGGCCGCCCGAGGCCTTGGGGGCATAGACGCCCTCCGCGCACCCGTCAAATGTGGAGTCGGCAACGCTGAATGTTCCGTCGGAATAGACCTCTAGCCCGATCTCGCACGACCAGAACCGGCAGTCGCTGAGGTTACCATCGGAAAGGAGCCGGATGCCCGCACCGCAGCCGGTGAAATCGCAATCCTGCACCGAGGCACCCCGGCCGACCAGCGCGCCCGAGGCGCCCCCGGTGAAATCGCAACCCGTAATCGTCGGGCCATCGAACGTGTTGCCCTCGAGATTGCTCGAGACCCCAGCCTCGCAGCTCGTGAAGGTGCAGTCCTCGATGACGGTCCCCTTCCCGGCCGCCACGCCCGATTCGCATTCTGCGAAGGTGCAATTCGTGACGGTATTGTTGGTCCCTGCGAACAGGCCCAGCATGCAGTTTTCGAACGTGACGCCCGAGACCGGGTAAGGGTTCATCATGCCAAAATAGGCGTCCTTAACTGTCAGGTTCTCCAGCGTCGGGGTATTCCCGGGCTTGACCTCGAATGTGCCCTCGAGCACGCTGTCGATGAGCGAGACGCTCCCGCTGTAGCGGTACATCCAGATGGGCCCGTTCTGGGCCAGGAAGCGGCAGGACCGGAATGTGGCCGCCCCCCGGAGGCGGAGCACCATGTCGGAGCAGTTGCCCGTCCGGAAGTCGCATCCGACGGCGTCCAGGGTCCCGTTCTCGCTGAGCTCGATGAAGAAGGTCTGCTTGCTGGTGTTGCCCGAGACGACGCAGTCGGTCAGGCTCAGGCTCCCGTGGCCGATGGATATGTTGCCGTTTACTAGAATGTTCTCGTCAGAGGCCGAGGTCGCATCCTCTATGACCCAGTCGCCCGCCTCCGGCGGCGGGAAGGTTCCGGTACCGCCGGCCGAGACCGGCCCGGCTGGCGCCAGTCCAGCGGCCAAAAGCGAGGCCACGATGACGAAACGAAGCCCTTTACCCGACAGGACGGAAACGCCCTTCCGCTTCATGCGCCTGACATAATGTCCCGGTAGCATAAAGCTTGACGTACCCGCCCCGCCCGGCTCAACCCTCCGGGTCGGCGCGCTCAATCTGCCTGGCCAGGAAGCCAGCGACCTCCGCCTGGTCAAAGGGCCAGATATATTCAATGCGGACATCGGGCCACCTCCCGCCGGCGCGCCGGATCGCCGCCGGAATGTCCTCCTCCGCGTGCTCGCCACCCGGCGTCATCATGGGAGTCACGACGATTATGTGTTCAGCCCCGCTCGCGACGGCCTTCGCGAACGCCTCGTCGAGGTCCGGGCGGCAGAACTCGTTGAACCCGACCACCACCTCCTTGCTGCTCTCCTGCGCCAGCAGGCGGGCAAGCTCCATCGACGCCGCGAAGAACGGGTCGTTTTGGGCGGTCCGGGGCCACCCGCGCAGCTCCCGGTCCAGCTCCCGCAGGCGCTTCTCCATCGGGGCGCGCCCGGGCCCCTCCATCGCCTCGAGCCGGAAATGCAGCCCGAAGAACTCGACCAGCTTCTCCTTCGGGAAGTCCCTGGGCGGGGCGCCGTGCATGGCGAGCAGGATGACGGCCTTCATGAGGACGAGAACATCCCCGGGAGATTTCAGGGTTTTGCCCCCGGTTTCCGAAATCATTATATCGCCACCTGGTCCTTTATACGACAACGAGGCAGGATGAAACAAAAAACAATCCGTTTGCTGACCATTATATTCACAATCATGATGATCGGAATTGCTTCGATTGTCGACGCATCAGCTGCCAAAGCACAGGATGGGCAGGCGCCAAGGCTTGAAGCGAGATACTATCACACAGCAGTTTACAACGAGAGCAGCGAAAGGATGATAATCAATGGAGGCATCGGAAGCGTTTATGATGAGCCTTCCAATGGCACATGGGTATTGATGAATGCCAGCG
>Ga0316628_100002729_pt1 | contig 13247 bp, 18 predicted proteins | sample OWC_Aug_M2_C1_D5_FD_207648 | JGI IMG/M metagenome (GOLD analysis project Ga0316628, IMG submission 207648) | Wetland soil microbial communities from Old Woman Creek delta, Ohio, United States - OWC_Aug_M2_C1_D5_C | ecosystem: Environmental > Terrestrial > Soil > Wetlands | place: USA: Ohio... | reverse complement strand
GACCTGGAAGGCCGCGTCGAGCTGGTCGAGCGTGAAGATGCGAACCTCACCCGTGGGCAGTTGCACGTGCCAGATGTCCTCGTGGTCCTGATTCATCGTCGCCTCCAGAGCTGCCGGGAAAAATGAACCGCTCGAGCTTGCGGCATGAACGAAGGCGAACTCTAACGGCGCTTCCGGACTATGGAAGCCCAAACCGCGCGAATTTCAGGCAAAAACCGCCAAAATCGGAAGAATGCGGCCGCGCTGGACGGGTTCGGGGCAGACCGTCCGGTGGCAGGTCTTGGCGCGCCGGTGAGGGTCGGCTTGCGCGTCGAAACGCCCGAGAGTAGTTTCCCGCGCTCGCTACGGCTGTTGGAGAGGTGACCGAGTGGCCGAAGGTACTCGCTTGCTAAGCGAGCGTAGGTCAAAAGCCTACCGAGGGTTCGAATCCCTCCCTCTCCGCTAGAGCAAAAAGAGTGACTCAGGGACCGATCACGGCCGCGGACCAGCGTTCGAGCGCCCCGCAGTCTTCCGGCGCGACGAGCACGAGCACGTCGCGCTGCTTGCGAGCCAGGGCCGTCGCGCCGGACGCTCGCGCGGCGCACGCGAAGGTCTTGGCCGCGGTGGTGCCGAGCGCGGCGCGCGCCAGGATCGCGAACGCGTCGCGCGCGTGGGCGTCCGCGTCGGGCGCGGGCGCGTCGTCGTAACGGATCCTCCACGCGAGCGCCGCGCGGCTGCCGTCCTTCGCCATCGCCACGCGATCGCCGCCCCAGTGCTCCGCGGCGCGCGTCGCCTGCTCCGGCGTCGTCCAAGACTCGAAGACGAGCCGGGCGCCGAGCTCCCCTTTCCGGTCGACCTCGACGGAGCCCCAGCCCCCGCCGAGCGCGGCGAACGCCGGGGCCGGGACGTCGATCGCCGCCTCGCCGCTCTCCCACTTCTCCGGGTGCAGGACCTGCTCGGTCGTCAGCGCGGGCCGCGTCCACGCGCGGTCGACCTCGTCCCACCCACCTCGCCTGCGCAGCGCATTCACGAAGCGCAGGCCCTCCGTGTAGGGCGCGAAGACCGAGCGCTGCACGTACGGCGGCACCGGGCTGCTCTCGTCCACGAGGTGGCTCAGCGCGGCGTCGGGCGCGTCGAGGGCCGTCTTTCCCTCGTCCCGCATCATGAAGTCGGCCATCGCGCTGGTCGCGTCGCCCTCGGCCAGGCAAGACTGCGCCAAGAGCGCGTCGCTCTCTCCGTCGACGTACCGCTCGCGCCTCTTCAGATCGAAGTGTTGATCCTGCAGCGCGTGCACCACCTCGTGGACGAGCGCCGCCGCACCGCTGCGCGCGTCGAGGTCGGCGGGCAGGTACAGCGTCTCGTCCTCGGGCTCGTAGAAGCCGGCGATCTCGTCGCCGACGAGCGAGAACGTGGCGCGCTCGTAGTCGACCCAGCCGCGGATCGCCCCGAGCAGCTTCGCGAACTGGGCCTCGCCGGCGATGGCGCGCTCGGGGTACACGGCCGCCACGTGCGCCCGCAGCTTCGTCACGAGCTCGGCGCGCGGGAGCGTCACGCCCCCCACGGGCCGCAGGGCCGGGAGGTCGCGCAAGGCGGCCATGCGCACGAGCGCCTGCCCCACGATCGGATCCTCGGCGGGCGGCGGGCGCGCCGGCCCGGGCGCGATCGCGTCCTGTGGCAGCGCGGACACCCCGACGAGCTCGCGCGGGTGCGTCGCCGTCGCGCAGGCCGCGCACGCGGCGAGACACGCTGCGGCGACGCCGCGGGTCATGACGCGCCGATGGCCGCCTCGGCCTCGCGCCGCAGCGCCGCAATGGCCTTCGCGTAGTCCGGCGAGCGAAAGACGGCGTTGCCCGCCACGAGGATGCGCGTGCCGGCCGCGGCCGCCTGGCCGGCGGTGCCGGGCGCGATGCCGCCGTCCACCTCGATGTCGACGTTGCGCGTCCCGATCGCGTCCCGCAACGCGCGCACCTTCGGCAGCACCTGCGGGATGAACGACTGCCCGCCGAAGCCCGGGTTCACGCTCATCACGAGGATCTGGTCGAGCGAGTCGAGCACGTAGGCCAGCGCGTCCTCGGGCGTGGACGGATTCAGGACGGCGCCGGCCCGCTTCCCGAGCTTGCGAATCGCCTCGAGCGTGCGGTGCAGGTGGACGCACGCCTCGGCGTGGACGAGGATCGTGTCGGCGCCGGCGTCCGCGAACGCCTCGATGTACCTCTCCGGCTCGACGATCATCAGGTGAACGTCGAGCGGGAGCGTCGTCACCTTGCGGAGCGCCGCCACGACGAGCGGGCCGATGGTGATGTTCGGCACGAAGCGGCCATCCATCACGTCGACGTGAATCAGGTCGGCGCCGGCCTGCTCCACGGCGCGCACCTCTTCCGCCAGGCGGCCGAAGTCGGCGCTCAAGATCGACGGGGCGATGCGGACGGCGCTCATGGCCCACATGGATTTCCGACTCGAGCATCGCCGTCAAGGCGAAAGGCTGCTATTGCCTGGGCACGGATCGTCCGGAGCCATGGAAACGCGCAAGATCACCAAGGCCGACTTCGACCGCATCGTCGAGGTCATCGACCACTGGTGGGGCGGCCCCATCAGCACGTTCGCGCACCCGATCTTCTTCTACGAGCTCGGCGACATGGCGCTCGTGGTCGAGGCGGACGGCGAGATGATCGGCTTTTTGCTGGGCTTCGTCGCCAACCCGAACGGAGAGCGCACGGGTTACGTGCACCTCGTCGGGATCCACCCGGAGCACAGGCGTCGCGGCGTAGGCCGGCTCCTGTACGCGACGTTCACCGACGCCGCGATCGCCGCCGGCTGCAAGCAGCTCAAGGCCATCACCACCACCGGTTACGAGGGCTCGCTCCGCTTCCATTTGGCACAAGGTTGGCAAGCCAAAGAGGTGGACGACTACGCCGGGCCCGGTCGCAAGCGGGTCGTCTTCACCAAGGAGCTCGAGGGAACATGACTCAGCCGCGCGTGCCCAGCGCTCCCCCCGTCGACCCGCCGCTCACGGTCGACAGGCTCCGCGAGATCGGGCTCTTCGGCGCCCTGTCGGACGAGGTGCTGACGCACCTCATCGATACGCTGGACCAGCGCCGCTTCACCCCCGGCACCGTGGTCTTCCAGGAGGGCGAGTCGGGTCACGACATGTTCGTCGTCATCGACGGCGAGGTCGAGGTGCTGAAGAAGAGCCGCCGCGGCCGGTCGCATCGCGTGGCGATCCTCGGCCCGAACGACGCCTTCGGCGAGATGTCGATGATCGACGTGCAGCCCCGCTCGGCGACCGTGCGCGCGCTCGCCGCGACGCGCCTGCTGCGCATCTCGGGCGAGCACCTCGACGCGCTCTACCGGCACGACGTGAAGTCGTACGCGATCGTCGTGCTCAACATCGCGCGCGATCTGTCGCGGCGCCTGCGGGTCACCGACGGCATCCTCGCCGACATCGCGGCCAACGTCCTCGACGAGTACGTCCGCTAGTCCGTGTCCTCGTCGGCGTCGCCAATGCGCGACGACCTCCTCGGAGCTCCTCGCGAGACGCGACGGCGACGAAGGCGTGGCCTAATCGGACGTCGCGTCTGCGGCCCCGTCGGGGCTCGAGTCGGGCGCGGCGTCAGCGCTCGCGTCGGCGTCGGCGTCGGCCGCGCCGTCCGTCCCCGCGTCCACGTCCGCCTCCGCGTCCGCCGCGGTCGGCGCCCCGTCCGAGGGCTGGCCCGCGTCGCCGAAGGTCGCGTCGATGCCGCCGCCCGCCCCGTCCTTGGCGTTCATCGAGCCATCCGGGTTGTCGGGCGGCAAAGGCTGCGGGTTGAGCGAGCACGCGAGCGGCGCGCCGAGGCACGCGACGACGATCGCGAAGGCCGCGAGGTGGCGAGCCCGCGTCATCCGCCGTCCCCGTCGTCCGTCGCGTCGGAGCTCGCGTCGCCGTCCTCTTGTGCGTCGCTCGCGCCGCCGGCGTCACCGTCATCGCGCGCGTCCGCGCTCGCATCGGTCTCGCCTGCGTCCGCGGAGCCCGCGTCCGGGGGCAGCGGCGTCACCGCCGTGTCCTCGGAGGCGTCGCTGCCCCCGCCGAACTGGTTGGCGTCCGGCGTCGCCCCTGCGTCGGCGGCCCCGGTGTACGGGGGCAGCGGCTGCGGGTTGAGCGAGCAGGCCACGGCGGAGGCCAAGCTCGTCCCAAGCAGCAGAAGAAAGACGACCCGCAGACGCATGGCGTTTCCACAGCATGCACGCCAAGTGCCACCGGCACAACCGTTTCGCATCGCGCTAACCGCTCGAAGTTGAGAGAAGGCGAATTCAGCCACCGCGACGCTTGGATCAGGCCCCCTCGATGTGGCACATCCTGGCACGCGCTTGCGCGTGCGGCCTTTGAGGCCTAAGCCGCTTGCCCGTGGCGACCATCGCGATGCGGGAAGTGACCAAGAAGGTCTGGGACGGCGTCAGCCGCCGCGAGGTCGTCCACGCCACGTCGCTCGAGATCCGCTCTGGCGAGTGGGTCGTCTTGCGCGGTCCGAGCGGGAGCGGCAAGACCACGCTGCTCGGTTTGCTCGGCGCCATGCTCCGGCCCACGTCGGGCGAGGTGCTCTTCGATGGAGAGGCGACGTCGCGCTTGCGCGACGCCCATCGCGCCGACATGCGGCGCAAGACCGTGGGCTTCGTCTTCCAGGATCTCCAGCTGCTCGAGTCGATGACCGTGCTCGACAACGTGCTGCTGCCGCTCGTTCCCGTCGGCGTCCGCGATCCGGATCGAAAGCGCGCCTCGGCGTTGCTCGAGCGCTTCGGGGTCGGGGCGCAGGCGCACAAGCTGGCGCGGCAGCTGTCCGGCGGCGAGCGGCAGCGCGTGGCCCTGGCGCGAGCGCTCCTCGGCGATCCGGCGCTGCTGCTCCTCGACGAGCCCACAGCTCACCTCGACGACGAGCGCGCGACGCAGATCCTCGCGGAGATCGGGTCGATCGCAAAGGACGGTCGCGCCGTCGTCACCGCCACGCATGACCCGCGTGTCACGGACCTCGAGGCCGTGACGCGCGTCGTCGAGATGCACGACGGCCGCGTCGTCTCCGACGCGCCGAATGGGGTAAGGTGACGTCGTGCAGTTGCTCGAGCCCTGGGTGTTCTTGCGGCTGCTCGCGGGGATCGTCGCGAGCGCGCTCCTCGTGCGCGCCAGCGTGACCGCGATCCAGGTGTTGCGGCGCTTCGACGTGATGCGCGCGACCGAGGGCCAGCTCCTGCTCGAGCGCCGCGTCGAGCTCGCGGGGACGTTCGTCCGCGTCGGCGCCGCGGCGCAGGTGGTGGCGTTGCTGCTCTCGGCCCTCTCCGCCGACAAGCTCAGTCGCGGCATCCGCGGCGCGATGTGCGCTTACGGGGCCTTCAACTCGAGCCCCTGGGGCTTCCGCTCCCTCTACGCCAGCGTGCTCGCGGCGCTGGCGGCGGGCACGCTCGCGCAGCTGTACACGTTCGACGCCCGGATCAAGACGATGGAGCTCGTGCGCCCGCTCGCGTGGGCGACGCTCCTGGTGGCGCCGCTCGCGCTCGTCGACCTCGCGCTGCAGACCGCGTTCGTCCTCGATCTCGATCTGAGCGTCGTCGCGTCCTGCTGCTCGGTGCAGCTCGATCCGATCGCGTCGGCGCGCGGAGGCACCGTCGGCGGTCCTCGCGTCGCCGCGACCGCGGCCGCTGCGATCGGCGTGGGCGTTTGCATCCTGCTCGCGTGGCTCGTCGCCCGCCGCCCCACCCGCCCGAAGGTCGCGCTCGCCTCTGCCGTCGCCTTCGCGTCGCTCCCGCTCGCGATCGCGGCCATCGTCCTCGAGATCGCGCCGTACACGTTCGAGGTCCCGCAGCACCACTGCCCGTTCTGCCTGCTCCGCGCCGACGCCTGGGGCCTCGGCTACCCGCTCTTCGGCGCTCTGCTGCTCGCCGCCGTGTGGAGCTTCGGCGCCGGCGCCTCCGCCCTCCTCGCCCGCAAGCCTCAGGTGGCCGAAGCCTGGCAGCGGTTCGCCGCATCACGCCTGCGCCGCGGCGCGCTCGCGTGGGGCGCGTTCGCGCTGCTCTGCCTGGTCCCGGTCGTTCGCTACGCGCTCGTCAGCCACGGGGCCTCGCTCTTCCCATGAGCAACCTCCAGCGGCTCCTCGCCATGCTGCTCGCCATCGTGCTCGTGGCCGTCGCGTGCAAGGGCTCGGCGCCCGGTGAGCGCTGCGCGCGCTGCGGGATGAAGATCGCCCAGGGCAGCGCGTGGACCGCGCAGGTGGACGCGCGCCGCTTCGATACGCCCCGCTGCGCCCTCTCGACCTGGCTCGCCGACGGAAAGAAGGGCGACGTGCGCGTGCAGGACTACTACGATCGAGCCTGGCACCCCGCGAGCGACGTCCGCTTCGTCGTGGGCAGCGACGTCGTCGGCCTCATGGGGCCGGAGCTCGTCCCGGTCGACGCGGCTCGCGTCGAGAAGTTCGAGAAGGACCACGGAGGCAAGCGCGCGCTCGCGCTCGCCGAGATCGACGAGGCATCGCTCGCACCATGACCACGCCGCTTCCCCCACGCCTGCGCCGAACCCTCGAGATCGTCTATGCCGTCGACGGTGTCGCCGGGGCTCGCGTCTGGCAATGGCCGGGAGACGGCGCTGCGCCCGAGGGCGCGCGGACGACCGTCGCGGTCGCCGTGCGCCCGTCGCCGTTCACGAGCCCGCAGGACCTTTTGCGGCGCGTGGAGGCCGCGGTCGCCGGGCTACGCGAGCCCGGCGAGCACTGGGAGTTCGGCCTCCTCGAGACGTGAGCGGAGGTCTCAGTTCGTCGTGAAGATCGACTCGATCTCCGACTTCACGTGCTCTTCCGTCTGACCGCGCGAGATCGCGATCTCCTTGACGATGAGCGTGCGCGCCGTGTCCAGCATGGCCCGCTCGCCGAACGAGAGCTGCTTGTCCGTCTTGAGGCGGTAGAGATCGCGGAGTACCTCCGCGACGTCGTAGATGGATCCGGTCTGGATCTTCGCGAGGAAGCTGCGGTACCGGCGGTTCCAAGTCTGCTTGTCGAAGTTGATCGTGCGCTCGCGCAGGATGTCGAAGATCTCCTCGATCTCCTGCTCGCCGACCAGCTGCCGCAGCCCGACGTTGCCCGCAGTCGCGACGGGGATCTTCACGGTCTTCTGGTTCTTGTCGAGGATCTTGACCTCGTAGAACTTCTGCCGCGCACCAGCGATATCGAGCTCCACGATCCGCACGATCTCGCCGACCCCGTGCTTGGGGTAGACCGCCTTGTCGCCAACTTTGAACTTCACGTCGGTTCCTGCTTGCATGGCGTCTCCTTGCCTGCCCACACCGCTCGCGCCCGCCCGGTCCCGGAGCACAAAAAGGCAACGTGCTCGGGGCTTTCGCCGCGAGCTCGATCTTTCCGTACCTGCTGAACCGTTCGTTGCGCCGACCAACCGGCCGCCCTAACCGGGACGGGACCGTGGTCGCGATGCGAGGTTATGAAATCAGGCACGCGCACTCTAGTTTCTTTTGGCCCAGTTTGTCAAACAAATAGGGGCCAAATTCATTGATCCAGATCAGCGATATGCGCGTTTGCCTACATTGAGCCACCCGACCTCTGGAAAGTCGGGACGGAGCGGAGGCGGAGACGGAGACGGAGTCTAGGCGAGGAGCTGTTCGGCGAGGCCCCAGCGCACGCCGCGGTCCGAGATTCGGACGGCGGTGGCGCCGAGCGCGGTGAGGACGGCGAGGGTGACGAGGCCGCCGGCGACGATGACGTCGGCGCGCTTGGGCTCGAGGCCCGGGATGGTTCGTCGCTCTTCGAGCGGGACGGCAGCGAGGCGCGCGACGACGGCCTCCACCTGCTCGAGCGTCATCGTGTGACCGTGGACGCGCGCGCCGTCGTACGGCACGAGCGACAGGGCGACCGCGGCGAGCGTCGTCACCGTGCCCGCGATGCCGACGGGCGGCGTCGAGACCGTGCGCGCCTCGGCGAGCAGGCCCGGACGCGAGGCGAAGGCTTCATGGGCGGCGCTCCGCACGGCGGCGAGCTCGGCGGCCGTGGGCGGGTCCGCGCGGACGTGGCGTTCGGTGAGGCGAACGCTGCCCACGTCGAAGCTGTGCTCGGCGACGACGTCCTGCGCTCGGCCGCGGTCGTCGACCGTCCCGACGACGATCTCGGTGCTGCCGCCACCGATGTCGAAGACCACCGCGCGGCCCGCGCCGTGACGCATGCCGCTGAGCGCGCCGGCGAAGGTCACGCGGGCCTCCTCGCCGCCCGAGATGGTCCGCGCCTCGACGCCGAACAGCTCGCGCACCCGCGACCGGATCTCCTCGCCTCCCCCCGCGTCGCGCATCGCGCTCGTGCCCACGACGGCCACCCGGGCCGCGCCGAGCTCCCGCACGATCGCCGCGTAGTCGGCCAGGCACGCGGCGGTCCGCTCGATGGCCTGCGGCGCGAGCTTGCGCGTCTTGTCGACGCCCTCGCCGAGGCGGGTGATGGTCGCTTCCTCGCGCACGGCGCGGATGGCGCCGGAGGCGTCGCGCTCGGCGACGAGCAGCAGCGTGGTGTTGGTGCCGATGTCGATGGTCGCGACGCGCATCCGACGATCCTAGCCCAACAAAAAAACGAAGCGCGACGAACCCGAAGGCCCGCCGCGCTCGTTTTTCAGGGGAGCTCGATCTCAGTGAATGTTGCTGAGGTTCAGCATCTCCTCGACGTTCGGCTGGAGGACCAGCTCGACGCGACGATTCTTGCCCTGCTCTTCCGGCGTCTGGTGCTCGACCGAGCCCGCCTGCGGGTCGGTGTCGCCGAAGCCGCACGCCGACCAGCGCTTCTCGTCGAGGCCGCCGCCGCCGCGCTTCTTCGGATCCTTGGCCTTCGCATCGCCCGTCGGATCCGTCAAAAAGAGCAGAACCTGGCGCGCGCGCATCAGCGAGAGGCCCCAGTTGTCCAGGAACTTCCCGTTCGGCGGGTACTTCGCGTTGTCGGTATGACCGGCGACCTGGAAGTTACGCGTCGAGAGCGTCGGGTCGTTGCGAATGACCTCGGCGACCTGACCGAGGACTTCCTTGCCCTGCGGCTTGAGCTCGTCCTTGCCCGAGTCGAAGAGCACGTCGCCCGGGAGCTGGATGACCATGCGGTTGTTGCGGACGACGACCTTGAGGCCGACGGCGTTCAGCTTGTCGAGGCGGTTCTTGAGGTCGCGGAAGCGAGCCTCGATCGCCGCGAGCTGGTCGGCGCGGTCCTTGTACTGCTTCATGGCCGCTTCGAGGTTCTCGGCGTTGGTCTTCGCCGCGTCGAGGTCGACGCCGAGCTTCTTCAGGTCGCTCTTGAGCTTGTCCTGCTGAGCGACGGCGTCGTCGTACTTCTTCTTGTCGTCGGCGATCTGCTTCTGGGCGGCCTTGAGGTCCGCCTCCGCGCGCTCGCGGGCGTGGACCTGCGCCTGATACTCTTCCTCGGAGTAGCCGCAGCCCAACGCACCGAACATCGTCGCAAAGAACGCCGACAAGAGCACCGCGAGGAGCCCATGCTTCGTCAATTTGATCACGTTCACCAGAGCACCTCCGAGTCCGCTGCGTCGCGCGCGTACGGACCTCGCGCGCAGCGTGCCAAGTGTGGATTACCGCGCACGAGGCGCGGCGTGCGCACGCTAGTCCTGCTGCGCGCGCGTCGTCAAACGCGGGCCTCGCCGGCCCCCTTCGTGTGACTGTCACACGAAGCACCTGTCAAAATAAATCAACTTCGTGATGTTTTTTTGTTTGACAGGTAACGTAGGTGACCATATACGTCACGTATTCACCTCGCTAGGAGGAATACAATGGCTGCTAAGAAGGCGAAGAAGGCTGCGAAGAAGACGAAGACCACGAAGAAGGCCGCGGGGAAGACCGCGAAGAAGAAGGGCAAGCGCTAGGTATCCGCCATGGCTGCCAAGAAGGCGAAAAAAGGTCAGAAGAAGACCAAGACGACCAAAAAGGCCGCCGGGAAAACTGCCAAGAAAAAGGGCAAAGCGCACGGGGCAAGGGTCGCCAAGAAAAAGGCGACCAAGAAAGCTCCTGCACGACGTGCCGCCCCGAAGAAGCCTTCTGGCGGCGCCGTGAAAGCTGCCGCGCCCAAGGCGGCTCCCCCCGTGGGAGTACCGTCGATGTTGGGTGGGGCCCCCACGTCGAGCCACGGGCTGGACGACGGGGAGGAGTGAGCCCAGGGCCGCTCGAACCATTCGAGCGGCCGCCGATTCCGTGACGGCTGTAACGTCGTGGAGGCCAGCGGGTGTTCCCCGCACGGGAGACACCCTTTCGGCCTTTACGGGGGATCAGGAGGCGCCAAGGTAGAGCTTGAGCGACTCGGCCGCTGCCCGCTTCTCGAACGGCACGCCGATGAGCTCCGCGCGCTTGCCGATCCGAGTGAAGAGCAGCGTGAGGAAGGCGTGGAAGTGCTCGCACTCCTCGATCGCGCGGGCCATCCGCTCGGGCTCGAGCAGGTCGGTCTCCTCCAGGCCCTCCATCGCGCTCATGAAGGCGTCGACGCGCGGGTAGTCGGCGGTGCGGAGCAGCGGGTAGCCCATCGCCTGGAAGTAGGCGAGGAACTCGCGCACGAACTGGAGAGGCGGAACGCCGGTCCAGCGAACCTCGCCCGTCGGGGTGGCGCGAGCCTTGTGCGCGAACGCGCGCACGATCTGGGCGAACATCCAGACGTCGCGGCGAAGCCGTTCGGACAACAGGCGGCGCGCCTCCTCGTCGTCGAAAACGCCCTGGTCCTCGAGGTGAACGCCGAGCGAGTTGCCCAGGAACAGGATGCCGTTCTGCAGCGCGGGCCGGAGGTTTCGGACGGCACGCGCCACCGCGCCGCGCAGGACCTCGAGGCTAGGCGCGGCGTCGGGAGAAGGGAAATCGTGCTCGAAGGCGCGGCGCATCTCGAGCCGGACGTTGGCGCCGATCCCTTCCAGCGTCGCGCGCATGTTGAGCAAGCGCCGCCCTTCCGACAACAGCCCATCGAAGCGCGCGGCCATCTGCGCGGCGGGGATGCCGAAGACGTCGCGCTCGAACCCCTCCGCGAGGACGCGGCCCGAGCTCAGACGGAGATACGCCGTGAGCGCGCGCGCGTCGGAGCGGAGCACGCTGAGGATCACGTAGACGACGCCGGTCGAGCGGCGGGCGCCGTCGCTCGGATCGCGCACGGAGCTCTCGAGCAGCGCGAGGTAGCGGAGCATGCGGAACAGCGAGAGGAACGTGAGCGCCACGAGCCGGCGCGCGTGCTCGCCGGGCACGCTTCGCATCAGCTCCAGGATGCGCGGGTTGCCGATGCGATCGAACTCGGGCCGGAACTCGAGGGCGATGAGCGGGTTGAAGTAGGCCGACTGCGCGACCTCGCGCTGCGCGACGCCGAGCGTGGCGTAAAACAGGCGGAACGGCACGCGCGGCAGCCGAGCGATGCCGCTGACGACCTCGACGAGGTTGGTCATGCCGTGGCGCAGGTAGAAGAGCGACTGCTCCGGCGAGTCCTGCGCGGTGCCCGCGTGGACCAGGCGCGTCCGCACCGCGTCGTCCGGCATGACGGTCTCGAGGTAGCGCTGGAAGACGAAGGCCCGATCGCGCTCGAACTGCAGCGAGCGGCACAGCGACGTGACCCGCCCCATCGCCTCGCGCGCGAGGGCGAGAGGCTCGCGGAAATCCTGAGCGACGACGGGCGTGCGGCGCGCGGGGCCGGGGTGGTTGCGCGGGTTGGCGAAGCAGGCGAGGCCCTTGAGCAGCACCTCGAGCTCGAAGAGCAACTCCTCTTTGCGCTCCGTCACCAGGCGGGTGACGAATTGCTCGCGGGCCTGTGCCTGCTCTCGACGGAGGCCGCGCGTGTCGCGGAGCAGATCGGTGTACGCATCGCGCTCGCCGGGGAGGATGCTGCGCGGGGGTGCGACGGACGACGCCACGGGCAGCCAAGCTATCACGGCGGCGCGAAGGCGCGGAAGGCGCGGACCGGTGTGGCTACCTGGCCCGGCGAGCCTTGGGTGGTTTCGTCGGCGGGTGCTCGGCGGCGGGCAAGAGCGTGTCCAGCTGGCCGACGCGATCGCCGAGGAGCTTCGCCATCACGGCGTCGACGTTGGCGTGCTTGCGCTGGGCGAGCAGCGTGATGTCCAGGGCGATCTGGCTCGTCGCGACCTCGGCGATGGCCGTGGTGTCGCTCACCACCGCCGCGTCGCCGTCGCGGTTCTCGGTCGCGCCGATGAGCGTCGTCCGATCGTCGGCGACCACCATGAGGCGGTGCTTCCAGAACGTGGCGAGCTTCTCCTCCGGAAGACCGTACGAGAAGACCTCGCCGGCGAGGCTGCCGAGCGCGGAGTGCGAGAAGACGACCACGTAGACGCCGCGCTTGTCGGCGCGCTTGAGCTCCGGCGCGAGGAGATCGATCTCGCGCGCCCACCCGCTGACGACGAGGCGCTTGGCGGCGCCGCGGACGACGCGCTCGGCTTCCTCGAGGATGCGATCGTAGCCGCGGACGCTGAACACGTCCGGCACGGGCGGCGCGGCTTCGAGGCGGCGCATGGCCTCGGAGAGCGATTCGGCGGACGCGTCGAAGCGCTTGCGCAACATCGAGAGCAGGTCGGCCGGGGCGGCCGGCACGAAGCGCTCCGGCGATCCGGCGATGGCCCTGGCCGCTCCCGCCTTCACGAGGCGACGAAGCACGCCGTACACCGCAGAGCGTGGGATCTGCGCGCGCACTCCCACTTCGTATCCCGTGGCGGGAGACTCCGTCAGCAGTGCCGCGTAGGCGCGCGACTCGTTGAGACTGAATCCCAACGCGACGAGCGCGGGCACCACGTCGGACCCCATGGTCCGTCGTTGTACACCAGCACCCCATTGTCACTCTGCCATTTTTTTCTTCACCTTCGGCGATACACCTGTACGCTACCGGCTCACTTCTCGTGGGCCGTCAACAAGCCCGCGGGATTCAAATTCCTTGGGACGGCCAAGGGGAAGACACACGAGGAGAACGACATGAAGATCGGAACGAGTCTGGCGGTGGCGGCGGCTTCGGGCATCTTGGTGGGCCTGCTTGCCGGGTGTGGCGGTGAGAGCAGCTCGTCGGGCGGCGCGACCACGCCGGCGGCGTCCGGTTCGGCTGCCCCCGAGGCGGCACCCAGCGGCAGCGCCGCGGGCAAGCAGAGCTGCAACGGCAAGAGCTCGTGCAGCGGCGCTGGCGCCGCCGGCGGCGCGGCTGCGCCGTCGAAGATGTGATCTCTTCAGTCACCTTGTGACCACCGCGGCGACCGCCGCGGAGCAGTTGGCGAAGGCGTCGGAGCTCTCTGGCTCCGGCGCTTTCGTG
>Ga0316628_100002728_pt1 | contig 13248 bp, 11 predicted proteins | sample OWC_Aug_M2_C1_D5_FD_207648 | JGI IMG/M metagenome (GOLD analysis project Ga0316628, IMG submission 207648) | Wetland soil microbial communities from Old Woman Creek delta, Ohio, United States - OWC_Aug_M2_C1_D5_C | ecosystem: Environmental > Terrestrial > Soil > Wetlands | place: USA: Ohio... | reverse complement strand
ACCGAGACGCAGCTCCTGGCACGCGTGCTCGAGTTCGGCAAGAAGGGCCTCTCGATCCAGCGCTACAAGGGTCTCGGCGAGATGAACGCGGAGCAGCTCGCAGACACCACGATGGATCCCGCGAGGCGGACCCTGCTGCAGGTGAAGGTCGAGGACGCAGTGGAGGCCGACGAGGTCTTCAGCACCTTGATGGGCGACGAGGTCGAGCCGCGGCGAGAGTTCATCGAGCGCAACGCGCTCGACGTGCAAAACCTCGACGTCTGAGGAGCGCCGCGCCGTGGCCGACGAGCCGACCGAAACCGAAGGAGCGAGCGAGGGCAGCGGGGCACCGCCCCCCTCCGGGAGCTCGCTTCTGCCCGTGACGATCGAGGACGAGGTCCGGCGCTCGTTCCTCGACTACTCCATGTCCGTCATCATCTCGCGCGCGCTCCCCGACGTGCGCGACGGACTCAAGCCCGTCCACCGCCGCATCCTCTATGCGATGCAGGAGGAGGGCCTGCTCTCGAACCGCAGCTACTCGAAGTGTGCGGGCGTGGTGGGCCAGGTCCTCAAGTACTACCACCCCCACGGCGACAACGCGGTCTACGACGCACTGGTCCGCATGGTCCAGGATTTCTCTCTCCGCTACCCGCTGATCGACGGCCAGGGCAACTTCGGCTCGATCGACGGCGACGGCGCCGCCGCCTACCGCTACACGGAGGCCCGCCTCAACCCGCTGGCCGAGGAGATGGTGCGCGACATCGACCGCCAGACGGTCGACTTCGCGCCGAACTTCGACGGCGGCCGGCAGGAGCCCCTGGTCCTCCCGACTCGCTTCCCGAACCTGCTGGCGAACGGCTCGGCGGGGATCGCGGTGGGCATGGCCACCAACGTGCCGCCCCACAACCTGCGCGAGCTGGTGGACGCGCTCGAGCTGCTGGCGCAGCGGCCGGAGTGCACGCTCGAGGAGCTGCTGGAGAAGGTGCCGGGGCCCGACTTCCCGACCGGCGCGTTGATCTGTGGCACCGGCGGCATCCGCGAGGCCTACGCCACCGGTCGCGGCCAGATCACCGTGCGGGCGAGAGCCGCTCTCGAAGAGACCAAGCGCGCCTCGCGCATCGTGGTGACCGAGATTCCGTACATGGTGAACAAGGCGGCGCTGCAGGAGCGCATCGCCGATCTCGCGCGCGAGGGCCGCATCGACGGCATCGCGGACATTCGAGACGAGTCGAACCGGCAGGGCATCCGGGTGGTGATCGAGCTCCGCCGCGACGCGCCCGGCGACGTGATCCTGAACCAGCTCTACAAGCTGACCCCGCTCCAGACCACCTTCGGCGTGAACATGCTGGCGCTGGTGAACGGCCGCCCCGAGACGCTCTCGCTGAAGCAGGCCCTGCGCCACTTCCTGGACTTCCGGCGCGTGGTGGTGGCGCGCCGCACAGCCTACGACCTGGCCCAGGCCGAGGCCCGTGCGCACCTGCTCGAGGGCTTCGCGATCGCGCTCGGCCACCTGGACGAGGTGATCGCGCTGATCCGCGCCGCCGACGACACCGAGAGCGCGCGCAACGGGCTGATGGAGCGCTTCGGCCTCTCCGAACGACAGGCGCAGGCGATCCTGGAGATGCGCCTCCGCGCGCTCACCGCCCTCGAGCGCCAGAGGGTGCTCGACGAGCTGGCCGAGGTGCGAGCGAAGATCGACGAGCTGCGCGCGCTCCTCGCGAGCGACCAGCGCATCCTCGAGGTGGTGCTGGACGAGCTGCGGGAGATCCGCGAGCGCTTCGGCGACGAGCGGCGGACCGAGATCACCGGCGCCGTCGAGGAGTTCCGCACCGAGGACCTGATCGCCGAGGAGGACATGGTCGTCACCCTGTCCCACTCGGGCTACATCAAGCGCAACCCGGTCGCCCAGTACCGCGCGCAGCGCCGCGGCGGCAAGGGCGTCACCGGGATGGACACCCGCGAGGCGGACTTCGTCGAGCATCTCTTCGTGGCCTCGACCCACGCCCATCTCCTCTTCTTCACCAATCGCGGCCGCGTGCACTGGCTGAAGGTCCACGAGCTCCCGCAGTTCGGCCGCGCCGCCCGCGGCAAGCCGCTGGTGAACCTGCTGCAGCTCGCCGAGGGCGAGCGCGTGCAGGCGGTGCTCGCGGTGCGACGCTTCGACGAGGCGGGCTTCGTCCTTCTCTGCACCCGTCAGGGCGTGATCAAGAAGACGGACCTCCAGGCCTACGCGAACCCGAGGCGCGGCGGGATCATCGCCATCCACCTGGAAGAGGGCGACGAGGTGATGGCGGCCGGTCGCACCACCGGGAGCCAACAGGTCCTGATCGCCACCAAGGACGGAATGTCGATCCGCTTCCCCGAGGAGCAGGTGCGCGGCATGGGCCGAACGGCGACCGGCGTGCGCGGGATCTCCCTCGAGACGGGCGACCGGGTGGTGGGAATGGAGATCCTCTCGCCGGGGGCCACCATCCTGACCGTCACCGCCAAGGGCTACGGCAAGCGCACGCCGATCGAGGACTACCGGCTGCAGAGCCGCGGCGGGAAGGGCGTGATCACGATCCGGACCAGCGACCGCAACGGCGAGGTGATCGGCGTCGCGCGCGTGGTGGACACCGACGAGCTCATGCTGGTGACCGACGGCGGCAAGGTGCTGCGCTGCCGCGTGAGCGGGATCTCCACCATGGGCCGCGTGACGCAGGGCGTGCGCCTGATGGACCTCGAGGAGGGCGAGCGTCTGGTCTCGATCGCGCGCCTGGCGGAGAGCGACGAGGACGCGCCCGAGACTTCCCCCTAGAGCGCGAGGGCATCCGCGATGTCGAGCGAGCGCTCCCGACGGCTCTTCGCGCGCGCGAAGAAGGTGATCCCTGGCGGTGTCAACAGCCCGGTGCGCGCCTTCGGCTCCGTGGGCGGCACGCCGCGCTTCCTGGTGAGCGGGAAGGGCTGCCGCGTGACCGACGCCGACGGCCAGGTCTACATCGACTACGTGGGCTCCTGGGGCCCGCTCATCCTGGGGCACGCGGACCCGGGCGTGCTGCGCGCGGTGCGGGCGGCGCTGGCGCGTGGCACCTCCTTCGGCGCGCCGACCGAGCTCGAGGTGCGGCTGGCCGAGGCGATCTGCGACGCCCTCCCGAGCGTGGAGCGGGTGCGGATGGTGAGCTCGGGCACCGAGGCGACGATGTCGGTGCTCCGGCTGGCCCGCGCCGCCACCGGCCGCTCGCGCGTCCTCAAGTTCGACGGCTGCTATCACGGACACGTCGACTCGCTCCTGGTGGGCGCCGGGAGCGGGGTCGCGACCCTCGGCATCCCCGGCTCGCCCGGCGTGCCGGCGAGCACCGTCGAGCTGACGGTGCTCGCGCCCTTCAACGATCTGGAGGCGGTGGAGTCGGCCTTCCGGCGCTGGCCCGGCGAGATCGCCTGCGTGCTGGTCGAGCCGGTGGCCGGAAACATGGGCTGCGTCCCGCCGCTCCCCGGCTTCCTGGAGGGCCTGCGCGCGCTCTGCGATCGCCATGGCGCGCTCCTCGTCTTCGACGAGGTGATGACCGGATTCCGTGTCGCCTGGGGCGGGGCGCAGCGACGCTACGGCGTGACGCCCGACCTCACCTGTCTCGGCAAGGTGGTGGGCGGAGGCCTCCCGGCGGCGGCCTACGGCGGCCGCGCCGATCTGATGCGGCAGGTGGCGCCCGAGGGCCCGGTCTACCAGGCGGGGACGCTCTCGGGCAACCCGCTGGCGATGGCCGCGGGCCTCGCGACGCTCGAGCGGCTGCGCCGGCCGGGCGCCTACGCCGCGCTCGAGCGGACGTCGCGCAGCCTGGTCGAGGGGCTCGCCAAGGCGGCCGAGCAAGCCGGCGTGCCGCTCAGCACCGCGGCGGTGGGCGGGATGTTCGGCTTCTTCTTCCACCCCGGCCCCGTACACGACTTCGCGGCCGCCCGGGCCTCGCACACCGGGCGCTTCCGGCGCTTCTTCGCCGCCATGCTGGAGCAGGGCGTCTACCTCGCTCCCTCGCCCTTCGAGGCCGGCTTCGTCTCGCTCGCCCATCGGCCCGCCGACGTGGAGGCGACCCTCGAGGCGGCCGGCGTGGCGCTCCGCCGGGCGGCGCGCGTGCATTGAGCCCGGACGGGGGGTCCGCTACGGTCGCCGCCGCTTTGCGGGACCCCCGCGGCCTGGGGCCGAGCCCCACGTGGGAGGCTTCCTTGAGCGACCAACGGGGAGAGAACGGCAAGCCGCCCTCCACCGAGGAGGGGTCCGAGGAGTCGGCCACCCGGCGCGCAGCCTCCGCCTACCAGGGCGCCGTCGAGGCGGTGGCCGCGCTCCTGCTGGCGATGGGGGCGGGCTACTGGGTGGACCAGCGCTTCGGCACCTCCCCGCGCGGGCTCCTGGTGGGGACGGCGATCGGCTTCGGCTCCTTCGTGCTGCGGCTCTGGCGGATGCGACCGCGCGACCCGTCGGCCTGACGGCAGCGCGGCCCCGGCGCAGGACCGAGAATCGGGCGGCGGGAAGGATTCGGGAAGGGACGGGACGGGGATGGCAGGCGGCGTGACATGGGACGGGGCGGGCCCCGGCGTGGTTGCGATCCAGCGGCTGAACCTCGGCCTCTCGGCGGCAGCGGTGGCCGCCGGCTGGGCGCTGGTCTCGCCGCTCTTCGCCTCGAGCGTGGCGCTCGGCGCTGCCGTCGAGATCTGGAACTTCCGCGGGCTCCACCGCGGCGCGCTGCAGCTCTTCTCCGGCGTCTCCGCGGGCGGCTTCGCCGCCGCGGGCTTCGGCCTGCGCTTCCTCTTCCTGGCCGTCGCGATCGGCTTCGGGCTTCACGCCGGAGCGCATCCGGTCGGGCTCGCGCTCGGCGTCTCGATGATCGTGCCGGCGACCCTGATCGGCGCCTGGATCGCGCGGCCGCGCGGCTTGGGCTCCTCCGACGTGCCCGTCCCGCCGCCGGACGATCCGAGCTGGGATCGCTGGAGCGTCTGGCGCGTGGCGGAGCGAGAGGCCGACGCCGAGGAGGATCGATGAGCCTCTACGCCTTCCTCGAGCACGCGGCAGACATTCCGTGGGTGCTCCAGGCGGCCGCCCTGGCGGCGGTCCTCCTGCTCGGCACCGCCTGGGCGGTGCGGCGACGGCTGGCCGCTGCGGGCGACGCCCTCCTTCCCGACGAGGGCCTGACCCTGCGCAACCTGTGCGAGGTGGGCGTCGAGGCGCTCGCCTCCATCGCGAAGCAGGCCATCGGCCCCGAGTACCGGCGCTACTTCGCGGTGGCCGGCGCGATCTTCTTCTTCGTGCTGGTTTCGAACCTGATGGGCCTGGTCCCCGCGCTCGGCGGCGCCACCAGCGACGTCAACACCACCACCGCCTGGGCCATCCTGTCGTTCCTCGTCTACAACGCGGTCGGCATCCGCGAGCACGGCTGGAAGTACATCTACCAGTTCATGGGGCCGAGCCTCTTCACCCTGCACCTCGGCGGGCACCACTTCCACGTCCGTGCGCTGGCTCCGCTGTTCCTGCCGCTGGAGATCGTCCTCCACCTGGCGCGCATCCTCACCCTGTCGGTCCGGCTCCTCGCGAACATGTTCGCGGACCACGCGGTCGTGGGTGCCTTCCTCAAGCTGGCTCCGCTCGGGATCCCGGCGATCTTCCTCGGTCTGGGCGTGCTCGTGGCGATGCTCCAGGCCTTCGTGTTCTCGCTGCTCACCATGGTCTACATCGGCTTGGCGCTCCAGGAGGCCCACTAGGCCGCCCGGAGCGTGGGGCCACTGCCACAGGAGAGAGTTCGGTCATGCGAAAGTCCGCGAAGCTGTTCCTTCTCACCCTCGTCACGTTCCTCGTTCCGCTCGCCGCCTCGGCGGCCGAGGGCGCCGCGTCCGGCGGCGACTCGAGCCTCGGCCCGGCCCTCGGTGCGGGCCTCGCCATCGGCCTCGCCGGCCTCGGCTGCGGTCTCGGCCAGGGCCTGACCGCCGGCAACACCACCGCCGGCATCGCGCGCAACCCCGGCGCCGCCGGCGGCATGTTCGTGAACTACATCCTCGGCATGGTGCTCATCGAGTCCATCGCCATCTACGGGCTCCTGATCGCCTTCCAGCTCGTCGGCAAGATCGGCTGAGCGAGCGCCGCGACCGAGAGAACGCCGGGCGGGAGCTCGACGCGGGCCTCACCCCGTTGTTGTTTCCCACGTCGAACCCCATGCCCCCGCCCGGCGCCTCGGAACCCGCCGTCCCCCGGTCCCGATGAAGGGGCGTGGGCGGGTGACGCCCGAGGGCGTCGTCTTCTCCAGAGAGCAAGCGGCGTGCCGCGCGCGGCGCCGCGCCGTCGAGCGGGCGGCCGCTTCTGCGACGCGGACTTGCGCGCCGGGCGTCGCCGCGCCGAGCGCTCGGTGTGAACGCCGCGCGGTCCGGCGGCCGTGAAGCGCGGTTCGCTGGTCGCCTTCGAAGGCCTGGACGGGAGCGGGAAGAGCACCCAGATCGAGCGCCTGGCCGGCCGGCTGCGCGACGCCGGCCAGACGGTGGTGACGACCCGCGAGCCGACGGACGGCGCCGTCGGGCGCCGCATCCGCGCCATGGCCGCATCGGGACGCGCGCTCCCTCCCGAGGAAGAGCTGCGCTGGTTCGTGGAGGACCGACGCGAGCACGTGGAGAGCCTGATCGCGCCGGCGCTGGCGGCGGGCTCGGTGGTGCTGACCGATCGCTACACCCTCTCGAGCGTCGCCTACCAGGGTGCGCGCGGCCTCGACTGGCGAGCGATCCTGGAGGAGGGCGAGCGCCTCTTTCCGCTGCCGGACCTGGCGCTCCTGCTGGAGGTCGCGCCCGGCCAGGGCCTCGCGCGGGTACGCGCCCGCGGCGGGCGGCTCGAGCCGACCTTCGAGGACGAGGCCTATCTCGACCGCGTGGCGGCCATCTTCGCCGCCATCGACCGCCCCTACATCGCGCGGGTGGACGCGCGCGGCGAGGCGGAGCGGGTGGAGGATGCGGTGTACGCCGCCGTCCGCGCACGCCTCGGCCTCGGCTAGGACCTCAGGCCTGCGGCGGCGGCTCGGGCGGAGACGGCGCGAGCCGCGACGGGGCCAGCGCCGCACGGGCCAGGAGCCAGAGCCCGAGCGCCACCGAGAGCGCGGCCGGCACCAGGATCGTGGCCGGCGTGTGGGTGCCCGGCGCGTTGTAGCCGGCGATCGGGACGCGCTCCGCGAGCTGGAGGGCCACCAGGCCGAGCGCGTTGATCCCGCCGTGCAGCAGCATCGAGGCCAGGAGCGAGCCCGTCCCGAGCCGCACCCAGCCGAGCACCACACCAAAGAGCGTTGCGCCGGCCACCGCGGAGAGCCAGGCGCCGGGCGAGGCGCCGAGCGTCCCGTGCCCGAGGCCGAAGAGGAGCGCGGTGCCGGCCAGCGCCGGCAGCACGCCCGAGCTCGCCACCAGGCCCTGCAGCAGCACCCCGCGGAAGAAGAACTCCTCCACCACCGGGGCGATCCCGAGCGCCACGATCACCGATTCGATCCAGCTGAGGGCGTCGCCCGCTCCGGTCAGCCGCTCCGCCGTGCGCTGGGCGATCTCCGCGTGGTCCGCCGCCGGGAGGAGCGCGCGGATCACGTTGTCGAGCTCGCTCGCGAGGAGCGTCACCGGCAGCAGCAGCAGCAGGGGCAGCAGGTGGCGCCAGGCGAAGCCTCGCAGGCCGAGCCGCTCTTCGTGCGGCGGCGGCACGCGCCGCGCGGCGAGGGTGCCGACCCCGCCGAAGCCGGCGGCCAGGCCGATGCCGAGCGCGGTCAGCGGCGTCACCACCGAGAAGAGCAGCGCGGCCACGAAGAGCGCCGTGGCCAGCGCGAGCACGGTCAGCCCCACGGCCGCCAAGGGCGTGGGATAGACGGAGCCGGGCTTCACGCGTGTAGCACCCGGCCGAGCGCGCGTCCGGTGTGGCTGCGGGGGCTCCGGGCCACCGCCTCCGGCGTCCCCTCCGCCACGATCTCCCCGCCCTTCTCGCCGCCCTCCGGGCCGAGGTCGATCACCCAGTCCGCGGTCTTCACCACGTCCAGGTGGTGCTCGATCACGACCACCGTGTTCCCGAGGTCCACCAGACGGCGCAGCACCTCGAGGAGCTTCTCGACGTCCGCGAAGTGGAGCCCGGTGGTGGGCTCGTCCAGCAGATAGAGCGTGCGCCCGGTCCCGCGACGCGAGAGCTCGCGCGCGAGCTTGATGCGCTGCGCCTCGCCCCCCGAGAGCGTGGTGGCCGGCTGACCCAGATGGATGTAGTCGAGCCCGACGTCGTGGAGCGTCTGGAGCGGGCGGCGCACCGCCGGCACCGCGTCCATGAACACCAGGGCCTCCTCCACCGTCATGTCGAGCACGTCCGCGATGGTCTTGCCCTTGTAGGCGATCTCCAGGGTCTCGCGGTTGTAGCGCCGCCCGCCGCAGATCTCGCAGGTGACGAAGAGATCGGGCAGGAAGTGCATCTCGATGCGCAGGATGCCGTCGCCCTGGCAGGACTCGCAGCGCCCGCCCTTCACGTTGAAGGAGAAGCGGCCGGGGTCGTAGCCCCGCACGCGCGACTCCGGCACCTGGCTGAAGAGGGCCCGGATCCCGTCGAAGAGGCCGGTGTAGGTGGCGGGATTGCTGCGCGGCGTGCGGCCGATCGGCGCCTGGTTGACGTCGATCACCTTGTCCACGTGCTCGAGGCCTTCGATGCGCTCGAAGCGCCCCGGCGGCTCCTCGGCGCCGTGCAGCCGCTGGGCGAGCGCGCGGTAGAGCGTGTCGTTCACCAGGGTGGACTTGCCCGAGCCGGAGACCCCGGTCACCACCGTGAAGAGGCCGAGCGGGAGCCGCAGGGTCACGTCCTTCAGGTTGTGCTGGCTGCAGCCGCGGAGCACCAGCTCGCGCCCCCGCGGCGGGCGGCGCGGCGGCAGCGCGATGGCGCGCCGCCCGGCCAGGTAGGCGCCGGTCAGCGAGCGTGGGTCCTCCACGATCTGCTCGGGCGTGCCCTCCGCCACCACCTCGCCGCCGTGGATTCCGGCGCCCGGACCCATGTCGATCACCCAGTCGGCGGCGCGGATCGTCGCCTCGTCGTGCTCCACCACGATCACGCTGTTCCCGATGTCGCGCAGGCGCAGCAGGCTCGCGAGCAGGCGGTCGTTGTCGCGGGGATGGAGCCCGATCGAAGGCTCGTCCAGGATGTAGAGCACGCCCATCAGGCTCGAGCCCACCTGGGTCGCGAGCCGGATGCGCTGCCCCTCGCCGCCCGAGAGCGTCGCGCTCGCCCGATCGAGCGTCAGGTAGTCGAGCCCGACGTCGGAGAGGAAGCGCATCCGCTCCAGGATCTCCTTCAGGATGCGGTCCGCGATCAAGCGCTCGCCCGGGGCCAGGGAGAGACCCTCCAGGAACCCGCGGGCCTCGGCGATCGAGAGCCGGGTGAGGTCGGGCAGGGCCAGCCCGCCGACTCTCACGCTGCGCGCCTCGATCCGCAGCCGTGAGCCCTCGCAGTCCGGGCAGCGCTGCGCGCTCATGTAGTGCAGGAGCGCCTCGCGGGCCGAGTCGCTCCCGGTCTCGCGCCGGCGGCGCTCGAGCTCGCCCAACACGCCGTCCCAGCGCCGGCGCACGGTCTCCTTGCGGCCCTCGCGCTCGAAGACGAAGGGCACCTCGTCCTTTCCGACGCCGAACAGGATTCCGCGCTGCGCGCGCTTCGGGAGCTCGCTCCAGGGCGTCTCGAGCGACACCTTGAAGTGGCGGGCCAGCGACGCCAGGAGCTGCGCGTAGTAGCGCGGCATGCGCCGCCCCGAGCCCAGCCAGGGCTCGATCGCCCCGGCGAGCGGCCGCGCGGCGTCGGGCACGATCCGGGCGGCGTCGAACTCGTCGCGGGTGCCGAGGCCGGTGCAGCGCGGGCAGGCGCCGTGCGGGCTGTTGAAGCTGAACATGCGCGGCGCGATCTCGGGGAAGGAGACCCCGCACTCGGCGCAGGCGTTCTTCTCCGAGAGCAGCCACTCCTCGCCCCCGGCGTCCACCTTCACCAGCCCGTCGGCCAGCCGCAGCGCCGTCTCGATCGACTCCGCGATCCGCGCTCGCACCGCCTCCTTCACCTGGAGGCGGTCCACCACCAGGTCGATGTCGTGCTTCTGCTGCTTCGCGAGGCCGATCTCCTCGGAGAGGTCGCGCAGCTCGCCGTCGATGCGCGCGCGCACGAAGCCCTGCCGCCGGAAGCCGTCGAGCTCCTTGCGGTACTCGCCCTTGCGGCCGCGCACCACCGGCGCCAGCACCTGCACCCGGGCGCCCTCGCCGAGCGCCAGCACGCGGTCGGCCATCTGCTGCACCGTCTGGCTCGCGATGGCCCTGCCGCAGGACCAGCAGTGGGGGCGGCCGGTGCGTGCGTAGAGCAGCCGGAGGTAGTCGTAGACCTCGGTGGTGGTGCCGACCGTCGAGCGCGGGTTCTTGCTCGTGGTCTTCTGCTCGATCGAGATCGCCGGCGAGAGCCCCTCGATCGACTCCACGTCGGGCTTGGCCATCTGCTCCAGGAACTGCCGGGCGTAGGCGGAGAGCGACTCCACGTAGCGCCGCTGACCCTCGGCGTAGATGGTGTCGAAGGCGAGGGACGACTTGCCCGAGCCGGAGAGGCCGGTGATCACCACCAGCCGATCGCGCGGGATGCGCACCTCGGCGACGCGCAGGTTGTGCTCCCGCGCGCCGCGCACGACGATGTGGCTCGCCGGCGCGGGGACGCTCACGGCGTGAGGAGCCCTCCGCCGCCGGCCGCGCCGGGCGCCGTGCCGGTCGTCGCATCGGTCGTCGCATCGGTCGTCGGGCCGGGTCTCAGCGAGAGGCGGGTGGTCGCGAACGCGCCCTTGCGGTCGATGTAGGTCTGCGAGCGGAGCTTGTCCATGAACTTCTCGTACTCTTCCTGGGTCTTCTTCTCGAAGAGCTCCGCGCGGAGCTGGTCGCGCGCCTGCTCCCAGGTGAGGGGCTTGTAGTCGCGCTTCTCCACCAGCTGGAACAGGTTGCAGCCGAAGGGCATGCGCACCACGTCGCTGGTCTGTCCGGGCTCCAGGCTCGACACCACCGGCCCCATCCAGCCCGCCAGGTTCTGCGCCGGCACCCAGCCCACGTCGCCGCCCTGCTCGGGATTCATCTCGCTGAGCTCGCGCGCCACGTCGCTGAAGCTCTCGCCGTCCTTGATGCGGCCGAGCGCCTTCTGCACCTGCCCGCAGGCGGTCGCCTCGTCGCGCTTGGTCGCGCCGCCGAACGTCACGAGGATGTGTCGCAGGTGGTACTCGACGCCGCCCTTCGGCTGGTGCGCGTAGCGCTGGTCGTAGAGCGTGCGCACCTCCTTGTCGTCCAGGCGGACGTGGGAGCGCACCATGCCGTTCAGCACCTTGGCGCGCTGGATCTCGCCCCGGATGCGCTCGCGGTAGGCGTCCCAGGAGAGGCCCTCGCTCTCGACGCTGCGCTTGAGCTGGTCGAGGGTCAGGTGGTTGTCCTTGGCGATCCCGTCGATCGCCGACTGCACCTCCGCGTCGGTGGCGTCGAGCTCGGCCTTCTTCACCACCTGCTCGAGCAGCCTGCGCTCGATCAATCGCTCGAGGACGTCGGAGCGCATGCGCGCGATGTCCGCGTCGCTGGCCCCGGCCGCGCGCATCTGCTTCTCGGGGGCGGCGGTGAGCTGCGTGACCTCGGAGACCAGCACGATGTCGTTGCCCACCTGGGCGGCGATGCCGTCCACCACCTCCTCGGCCCGGGCCACCCCGGGAGCGAGCAGGAGGAGCGCGACGAACGCGCGCTGGAGCCAGCGCATGGGACCTCCGCGCCGCTCGCGGCGCCGGCGCGCCGCGGGGGGCGGCCGGGCGGCGGCGAAGGCCGGAGGGTAGCCCGCGCCCTCGGGAGCCGCCGCCCGCCGATGCCCGCCGCAGGCTGGCCGCGCGTGGGGCGACCCGTAGACTCCGGGCCCGGGTGGAGGTCGTACGAGGCGAGATGGTCGAGGCGCAGCCGGAGACGCGGAGCGAGCGGGAGAGCGGGGTGGCGGGCCGGCTGGCGCCCGATGCCGTGGCGCCGGAGATCCGGCACGAGCGCGTGAGCGCCAACGGTCTGCGCTTCCACGTGGCGAGCTGCGGCACGGGGGATCGCCTCGCCCTCTGCCTGCACGGCTTCCCGGAGAGCTGGTACTCCTGGCGACATCAGCTCCCGCTCCTGGCACGGCTCGGCTACCGCGCCTGGGCACCGGATCTGCGGGGCTACGGCGAGAGCGAGCGACCGGAGCGCATGGCGGACTACGCGATCGAGCACCTGCTGGACGACGTGGCGGGGCTGATCGACGCCGCCGGAGCCCGCGAGACCATCCTCCTGGCCCACGACTGGGGCGCCGTGATCGCCTGGTACTTCGCGATGCGCCGCCTGCGCCCGCTCGAGCGGCTGGTCATCATGAACGTGCCTCATCCCGCGCCGATGGCGCGCGCGCTCCGCACCTTCGCGCAGCTCCGCCGCTCGTGGTACGTGCTCTTCTTCCAGCTCCCCTGGCTCCCCGAGCTCGGCCTGCGCGCGCGGGGCGCCGAGCTGGTGGGCCGGGTCTTCCGCGAGATGGCGGTCGATCGCAGCCGCTTCCCGGACTCGGTGCTGCGGGTCTATCGGGACAATGCGCTCCGCCCCGGCGCGGCGCGCGCGATGGTGAACTACTACCGCGCCCTCGTGCGCGGCGGCGGCGGGGAGCGACAGCGCCGCCTCGGCTATCCCATGATCGAGGTGCCGACGCTCCTCGTCTGGGGCGAGGAGGACGCGGCCCTCGGGCGCGAGACCACCTACGGCACCGAGGCGCACGTGCGCGACCTGACCGTGCGCTATCTGCCCGGGGTCTCGCACTGGGTGCAGCAGGAGGCGCCGGAGAGCGTGAACGCGATGCTCGAGGCGTGGCTCACCGGGCGGCCGGTGCCCCAGCATCCGGCGGGCTCGAAGTGAAGCCGGAAGACGCCGACGAGCTCCGCGCCCGCTTCCTTCCGCTCGAGGGGAGCCTGAACTTTCGCGACCTCGGCGGCCGGCCGGCCCTCGGCGGCCGCCGCGTGCGCTGGGGCCGCCTGTTTCGCGCCGACGCCCTCCACCACCTGACGGAGCGGGACGTCGAGCATCTGCGCGAGGCCGTCGGCCTGCGCACGATCGTGGACCTGCGCTCGAGCAGCGAGAGCGACGCGCCGTCCCCGCGGCTGCTCGCGCCGCCCGTCGCCTACCACCGGATCCCGCTCTTCGAGCGCGACGGGGGCCGCGACGCGCCGTCCGGGCTCGGCCTCGACATGCTCTACTTCGCCATGATGAGCTTCGCGCAGGAGC
>Ga0316628_100002727_pt1 | contig 13249 bp, 9 predicted proteins | sample OWC_Aug_M2_C1_D5_FD_207648 | JGI IMG/M metagenome (GOLD analysis project Ga0316628, IMG submission 207648) | Wetland soil microbial communities from Old Woman Creek delta, Ohio, United States - OWC_Aug_M2_C1_D5_C | ecosystem: Environmental > Terrestrial > Soil > Wetlands | place: USA: Ohio... | reverse complement strand
TATGGACCCTTTCTTCGATTGACCGGGGGCGCAACAGCGGGAAGGACGGCGGCAGGGGCAATTGGATGGGGAAGGATAGCACGGAGGGCTGGCCTTCGGCCTCCGGCCTTGGACCTTGGGAGGCTTTGGGCTTCACGCCTGGGCCCTGGACCTTGGCCTCAGGGACAAGCCCCAAAGCCAAAGGCCCAAGGCCGAGAGCCGGCGAGGCGCGCGTCAGTTGGTGGTCGCGCGCCTCGGGAGCGAAATAACGTGCACCTGGCCGTCGCCGAATTTCTTCGCGAGGCCGTCGATGGTCCGGCCGCCGTACTTGGCCGCCATCGCGTCGATGGCGCCCTGGTTCGGCAGCAGCTTGTCGGCACCGGCGCGGCACTCGTCGATGTAGCCGGTGATCAGGATCACCATCTTGTCCGGTTGCAGGTACTTCTTCGCGACGCGCTTGATGTCGGCCAGCGTCACCTTCTTGTAGCGTTCCAGGTACGTGTCGTAGTAGTCCCTCGGCCGAGTGTTGAACTCGAGCGCCGCGTAATTGCGGACGATCCCGGAAATGTCGGGGAACATCGACGGGAACGAGTTGATGCGCGCGGTCTTCGCGAAGTCCAGGTCTTTCTGCGTGACGTCGCCCGCGAACATCCGCTCGATCTCGTTCGCAATCAGCTGAGTCGCGAAGACGACGGTCGAGTTCTTGGTCTGAGTGAACCCGGCGAACGCTCCGGGATAGTGCAGATCCGCCCCGACGCTCGAATTGGCCGTGTAGGCGAGCCCCTGGTCGGTGCGGACCACCTGGGTGATACGCGACGAGAACGACCCGCCGCCCAGCGTGTAGTTCATCAGGTCGACCGCCGGGTAGTCGGGATCGTCCAGCGTGAGCGACAGCGTCCCGACCCGGATGACGCCCTGGTTCGGCGTCACCCCCTCGGGCTGCACCATGTAGACGCCCGGCTTCGCCGCCATGCCGGCGACCTTCGGGTAGTTGGGCACCGCCTTGGTGTCGGCGTTGCGCCACCTGCCGAAGGTCGCTTCCAGCTTCTGCAGCATCTCGGCCTTGTTGAAGTCGCCCGAGACGACGAGGATCGCGTTGTTCGCGCCCCAGTACTTCTTGTGCCACGCGACGACGTCGTCACGCGTGACGGCGTTGATCGTCTGCTCGGTCGTCTCCCACGTGATGGGCGAATCCTCGCCGTAGATCAACTTCTCCCACGTCGTGCTCGCGACACCCGTCAGGTTCCGGTTCCGGTTGCGCAGCGGCGCCGCCATCGCGATCTTCTCGCGCTGGATCCGGTCCTCCGGGAACGCCGGGTTGGTCAGGATGTCGAGCCAGATCTTCAGGCCCTCGTCCACGTGGCGCATGTGCACCGACAGCGACGTGGGCGACACGCTGCCCGCGAGGAATTCCATGCGCTCGTTGATCTGGTCGGCGGTCATCGTCGTCGTGCCGCCAGACCGCATGATCGACCCGCACAGGTTCTGGATCCCGAGCTTGTCCTTCGGCTCGAGGAACGACCGCGCGCCCCCGCCGCCGCCGCCCCGCCCCTGCGGGAAGTAGACTTCGTCGTCGCCCATGCCGCGGCCGCGGCCCCCGCCGCCGCCGCCGCCGGCCACCGGTGTCAGCAGCGAGGCCTCGAACCACGGGATCTCGTGGTCCTCGGCGATGTAGACGACGAGGCCGTTGGACAGCGTGGTGCGGAAATCGGCCGCCTTCGGCGGCTTGAAGTCGAGCGGGGGGAACTTGCCGAGGAAATCCTCGGCCCGCGGCCCCTGCACCGCGGGTTTCGCGGCCGCCGGGCCGGCGGGACGCGCCGCGGTCGCCGGCGTTCCCTGCGGCCCCGCCGCCGGCTTCTGCGCAGGCGCCTGCGTCGCCTGGGCCTGCATCGCGATCGCCCCCAGCGTGATCATGAGGGCGGCGATCAGGATGGATATCAGCGTCTTCTTGATCATGGTCTTATCCTCCTCGCGCCCTCTACTTCTCGCGTTCCGTGTCGTTCGGCGCGGTCGTCGCGCGGCCGCCGCCGTCGCGCTCCAGCACGCCGGTGACGCAGTTGTCGCGGGTGAAGTACTTCTTCGCCACGCGCATCATGTCCTCCGGTGTCACCGCCATCTGAGCCTTGTACTGGTCCTCGATGTGCTGCCACCGGTACATGACCTCCATGCGGGCCAGCGTGCCGGCGATGCCGGTGCCGGAGAGGCCCTGGAGATACTGGGCCTCGACGGAGTTCTTGATGCGCTCGAGCAGCTTCGGGTCCGCGGGGGTCTTCTTGGCGTCTTCGAGATAGCCCCAGAGCTCCTTCTCGATCTGGTCGAGGGGCACCGCGAGTTCGCCCCGCACTTCGCGGCCGCCGGCGCTGACCTGGAATCGCCCGTCGTACTCGGAATTCGAGGCACTCGCGCTGACGCTCGTCGCGTGCTGCTGCTTCTCGACCAGGTCCATGTACATCTTGCCGGTGCGCGCGCTCAGCACCCGGCCGAGCATGGTGAGCGCCGGCAGGTCGTCGTGCCAGACCGGCGGGATGTGGAAGAGCAGCGTCACGTTCGGGTTGGTCGCCGCCCGGCCCGTCACCCGCTTCTCGATGTAGGGCGGGTTGAAGTTCTCGCTGACCGTGCGCTTGTAGTACTCGGGCGTCGGCTCCTCGGTGCGCACGCGGGGGGACTTGCCCTTCGGCTTGATCGGCCCGAAGTACTTCGTCACCAGCGGCATGATCCGCGCCGGATCCACGTCGCCCACGAGCACGAGCGTCGCGTTGTCCGGACGATAGTACTGAGTGCGGTAGTCGATCATCTCCTGCTTGGTGATCTTGCTCACATCGGACATCCAGCCGACGACCTGCCAGCGATACGGGCTGGCCGCGTAGAAGGTGGCGTTGAGCTGCTCCTGGAAGAAGAAGCCCGGGCCGTTCTCGCTCATCCGGCGCTCCTCGGTGATCACGTCGCGCTCGGAGTAGAACTCGCGGAACACGGGGTTCACCATGCGGTCGGCCTCCATGGCCAGGTACAGCTCAATCGCGTTCTTCGGCAGCGTGACGTAGTACTGCGTCATCTCGCTGCCGGTCGACGCGTTGATCCCCGTGCCGCCTGCCTGCTGGTAGGCGCCCCAAATCTCCTCGCTGACGATCGTCTCCTTCTTCTCCTTCTCGATCAGCTCGGACACCTGCTTCTTCAGGGCGGCGATCTTCGCCTCGTCGCGCCCCTTCGGCTTCGCTTCTTCGTCGGCCACCTGCGCCATCAACGCGTCGATCTGCCGGTTGTACTCGTCGTCTTTTGCGAGCGTGCCCGGCTTGATCCCCATGGACCTGGTGCCCTTGAACATCATGTGCTCGTGGAAGTGCGAGATGCCGGTGATGCCCGGGCGCTCGTTCACCGAGCCGACCCGGTACGCCAGGATGCACCGGATCAGCGGCGCCTCCGGGCGCTTCACCATCAGGACCTTCAGCCCGTTGGGCAGCACGCGTTCGATGACCTGATCCTTCAGGCTCGGGATCTGTTGCGCGGTCAGCGGAACGACGAGGCCCAGCAGGCACAGGGCGAGAGCGGCGACGGTCACTCGTCTGTGCGTCATAGGGAACCTTCTCCTCGAGAGGGATGACGGAACGTTGAGAAACGCTTCCGGGGGCGCGCCGCAGGGGCATGACGGACCGTGCCCTTGCAGAAACGTCGTGGCGGGAGGCGAAACGGGACGTCCCCTGCCGACACGGAGGACGTCCGGAATTGCCATACGACGCGTCTGTCAATCCTGCTTACAGCCGGGCGACACGGTTACACGGTGCGGAAGACAAAAGTGAAATCGAAAAACGCGAAGAACCGTCGAAACAGCCGAAAACGTGCTACGGATGAGGTTGGCACGCGGGTTGCTCGGCTATCCGTTCATGACGACTTGTCCAACTTCTCTACATCCAACCCAGCGAACATCCCTTCGCCTCCGACGGAGTGTGACCCTCGGTGCGGCGATGTTCGTGCTCGTGCTGTTGACGGCAGCCACCGCGCGGGCGCAGCAACCCGGCACCGGTGTCCGGGCGGGGGTGAGCGGTGACCCCGATCAGTTCTACTTCGGGTTCCACTTCGACACGGGGCCCATCTACGAGCGGCTGTCGTTCCGGCCGAACGCGGAGGTCGGCGTCGGCAACGATCTGACGAGCGTGAGCGGCAACTTCGAGTTCGTGTACTGGTGGCCGTTGCGACGCCACCCGTGGAGTATCTACGGGGGCGGCGGCCCGGCCGTGAACCTCTATCGGCACAACGACAACAGCGACGTGCAGCCAGGTTTCAACATCCTGTTCGGCGCGGCCCACAGCCGCGGCCTGTTCGTCGAGCTGAAGCTGGGGTTCATCGACAGCCCCGAGGTGAAGTTCGGGGTGGGGTATACCTGGCGCTGACGGTCCTCGCTCGCGGTAGGCAAGCAGGCAGCCTGTCGACGTGTGCTCTGAGATCAGCCGTCTGTCTCTCGACAGGCTGTCCACTGCCCACTACCTGCTTGCCTGCTACTTCAACGTCACCCCCTTCTCGACCTTTCCCCCTTTCACGCTGGTGTAGGTGAGCGCGATCTCCCCGCTCCCCTTGACCAGGTACTGGATCGTCCGGGTGGTCTTGCCCGGCAGGCCGTTCCGGAACACCAGGCGCTTCAGATCCTGCTGATCGATCAGCTGCTGCACCGCCGGGCGGAACTTGCTCGGCACCACGCTCGCGGCGATCACCTGAACGTCCCTCCCCTCCACCGTCAGCAAGTCGGGCGGAACCACCGCGTTCTGTGCCGCCTTCGCGAGGATCGTCGGCACGACCTTCGGGTTCGTGAGATCGACCCACACCTTGTAGACGTTCTCGCCGACCCGCTCGACTTTCGTCTCGCCGATCTGCACCTTGGGCATCTCGTCGGCCTGGTAGAGCGTCCACGCCATGTTGCGATGGCACATCTCCTCGGTCATGAAGCGCGGCGGCACCCGGCCGTAGGTCTTCTTCCAGCCGCCCACCTCCACCTTGCCGAACTGCGGGTGCTCGAACTCCTTCCAGTCGATGAACTGGTCGCCGAACTCCAGGTTGTCGTTGAACCAGTAGTTGGCCACGCCCGGCGCGATGGGGCTGTTCGGGTCCTTCTGCTGCTCCTTCAGCTCCGGGCTGTTGTAGTACTGCCCGTTGTTCCACAGCTCGTTCGAGAACGAGACGACCCCCAGGCCGTCGGCGGTCCAGTCGATGAAACCGCCGTGCACCGTGTACAGACCGCTCCAGATCACGAGGTAGCGGTAGTACGGCAGCATCCGCTCGGCGTTGCGGCCGAGTTCGTCGTAGGCCACGACGTCGGTTCGCGGGTACTCGCCCACCGATTCGGCGCCCGGGCCGCGCAGGATCATGCCGCCGTTGTTGTGATAGCTCTGCACGCCCGCGATGTTCGGGTGCGCGACGAGGAAGTCGTTGATCGCCTTCGCTTCGGGCAGCTGGAACGGATAGTCCATCGAGCCGCCCTGGACGTAGTTCGGCTGCCAGTCGGCCGCCCAGTTGCGGTTCGGGTCGTAACTGCCCGGGCCGTCCTCGCCGACCCGGCCGTCGCCGTCGCGGTCGATCCCTTCGCTGCCCACCATGATGTAGTCGCCCTTGCCGAACGGCGCGGGCTCCAGGATCCGGGGATCGTCCGCGGTCTTGCGCATGTTGCCGTTGCCCATGCCCACGTACTTCCGCATCTGCGACACGACGCCGTCGCCGTTGAGGTCGGCGGGCCAGTCCTCGTCCACCGCGCCGTCATTGTCATCGTCGACGGGGAAATGGCTGCTGCGCGCGTTGCCCCCGGGGCCGTGCATGAACCAGTCGCGGCCGTCGGGATTCACCGTCGGCAGCAGGTAGAAGACGCGCTCGTTCACGAGCTTCGTGATCCGGTCGATCTTGCCGTAGTTCTCCATCAGGTACCAGATCGTGTACAGGCAGATCTCGCCGCCCTGGATCTCGTTGCCGTGGACGTTGGCTTCGATGTACATCGCCGCCTTGCTCAACTCCGCGCCGGTGTCCGGGTTGTTGATGGTCATCAGCGGGATGTCGCGGCCGTCGTAGGTCCTGCCGATCGACTGGTACTTCAGGAATTTCGGGTACGCCTTCTCGAGCGTCTTCATGTCCGCGATGAGTTCGGCGACGTCGTGCCAGCGGTTGAAGTCGAGGTGCACCTTCCACATGCGCTCGGAGGTCGGCGCCTGGTTCTCGGGCAGCCACGGCTTCTGGACGTTCTGCCCCTGCGGGGCGGGCTTCGCCTGCGGAGGCTTCTGTGCGCCTGCCCCCTGCCGATCGCCGCCTCCGGCCTGGCCATTCGTCGAGGGGGCAACGCAGACGGTCACCGCCAGCGCGAGGCCGGCGGACACCAGCCATTTGAAGGATGTCTTCGTCACGTGTTCCCCCCTTTACTGGAGCTTCAGCGTGGCCGTGTCGGTGCCGCCCTTCTGCGACACCACCTTCAGCGTGACGGTCGCACCGGGCTTGCCCTTCACGATCCACTGGTAACTCTGCGTGCCGCCCGAACCGGCCAGCGCCGCAGTGAAACTGGTCTTCTCGTTGCCCGCGATGATGTCCGCGGGATCGACGCCCAGCTGGATCATCGTCGGCCTGACCGCTCGCGAGACGACGCCGTGGGCGAGCGAGGTCGGGAGGTAGCCCGTGTTCACGACGTCGGCCTTGATGCGGAAGATGCCGCCGCCGTGACTGGTCACCTCGGTGGTCGCGATCTTCACGCGCGGGAACAGCGAGGCGAGGTAGAGCGCGAACTTCGCGTGCGACGTGCCGAGTTCCGCGATGCGCGCGGCCGGCGGGTTGACGATGTCGTACGGCTTGAAGCCTCCGATTTCCACGTCGCCGAGCGTGGGGTGCTTGTAGGGCTGCCAGGCGACGAAGCCGTCGATCTTCTCGGCGTCCATCCAGCGCAGCAGCCGCTGGTCGCCGTACACCGGCCCGGGCGCCGCCTCCCCGCCGGCGGGCATCGCACCGCGCCCCGCACCCGCTCCCGGCGCCGCGCCGCCAGGACGCTGGCCTCCGCCCGCCTGTCCGCCGCGCCCCTGGGGCACGAACGGTCCGCCGCGCGTCTCGGCGTTGCCGTCGAACGCCTCGGCCGTCGTGGTCGTCGTGGTCGCCGTGCGCATCTGCGGGCCCCAGCCGGGCGTCGAGAACGACGGCACGCCGTACTGGTAGTAGCCGTACTCGAAGAACGCGCCCGCCGGCGTACGCACGGGCAGCGCGGTGCGAACGCCCGTCATCTCCCGGTACTTCTCGCTGACGGCGGTGAAGTAGTCGATGTCGGCGGCATTGATCGTCGTCGCCGCGCTTCTCGCCGGCCCGCCGCGGCCGGTCTGCGCCTGCGCGCCGCCGCGGCCGCCGCCCACGCCCTCGTACTCGCCCATGATCATCATGCCCATCCCGCGGCCGCCGATTCCGCCGGCCGCGTCCTGGATCATGCCGGTGCGCCGCGCGCCCGCGATGCTCGCGTTCGCGAATTCCACGAGCCCGACCGAGATCGCCGCGCCCAGGTCGCCGCGCCGGCTCGGCGCCACGACGAGGTTGTCGCTTTCGCCGTAGGTGAGGATCCCCGCGATGTTGCGGTGCTTCAGGACGTAGTCCAACACCGCTCGCGTCTCGGCTTCGCTCACCATGTAGCGCCCGGCGTCGGGCTGGTAGTAGGGGTACTGGTGCATGAAGTTGCGGTTGAGGTCCACGCCGCCGGGCCCGTCTTCGCCGATGAAGCCGTCGTTGTCCTTGTCGGTGCCTTCCCAGTAGATGCTGTACCCGCCCTGCTCGCCTTTCGCCGGGTCGGCCCTCTTCATCAGCCGCGGATCCGCGGGATCGATCATGTACGGGCCCTTCGGGTCCTTGACGCGCATGACCGTGACGTAGCCGTCCTTGTTCAGGTCCTCCGCGGCGTCCTCGTCCGCCCGGCCGTCGTTGTCGGCGTCGAACACGGTGGCGTTGGTGCGGCGGCCCGTCTTCACCGGCGCGAACATCAGCTCCGCCCCATCCGGGTTCACGCGGGGAATCACGTAGAACGCCTGGGTGTCGATGCGCTGCCTGATCGCCGGGTCCGCCGCGTAGCCCGCGAGCAAGTACTCGATCGTGGAGAGCGCGAGCTCGCTGCCGATGACGTGATCGCCCTCGAAGTTCGCGGCCACGAGCAAGGCGGGGCGTTCGGCGACCGGCGTCCCCGCCGGATTCGCGATCTCGACCGCCCACAGGTCGCGTCCCTGCCCGGACTTGCCGATCGACACGATCCGGGCGATGTCCTTGTGCGCCGCGACCGCGCTGTTGAGCGCAGCCGTCAGCTCCTGGTAGCTGTGGTACTTCGCAGGGTCGGCCGCCCGAGGCGCCGTCGCCGTACAGACGACGAGCATCGAGAGCACGACCAGGGCCGCGCGCGTGCGCGCGGTGCCCGCACAGGTTCGTTGCACGGTGGTCCTCCTGTATTTGCAGGGGCGGCCGGCGCCCGCCCCCACGGTCAGTCCCGTTGTCTCCACCCGAAGTGCGGCGCAGTGTACGGCAGAGGCAGTTCGCGTGCAACGGCAGGCGAGCTGGCTGCCAAGCGAACTGGCCTTGGACCTTTGGTTTTGGGGCTGGTCACCCCGCACCGGCCAGGGCCGAAGGTCTGAGGTCCAAGGCCGACGTCGCGATATGATGTACCCGCCTTGAAGCTCGTTTCCCTCGCGCTCGCCGCGGTGCTGTTGACGACGGTGGCCGCCGTGTCCACGCTGCCGTCCGCGCGTGCGCAGACGCCGGCACCCGCCGGCCTGACGCTCCTTTCTTCGGCGGGCCGCCGCACGCTGCCGACGACCATCGCCGGCGATCACGAGATGATCGCGCTCGACGATCTCGCGCCGGCGCTTCAGCTTTCCCTGCGCGACGATCCGCTCGCCGGCGGCATGACGGTCACCTACAAGGGCAAGCGGATCGCGCTGATGCCGGACCAGCCCATCGCGTCGGTGGGCGCGAGGCTCGTGGCATTGCCGGCGCCCGTGCTGCGCAGCGGCAAGCGCTGGCTGGTGCCGGTCGAGTTCATAGACCGCGCGCTGGCGCTCGTCTACGACAGCCGGCTGGACTTCCGCAAGGCATCCCACCTGGTCGTCATCGGCGAGCTTCGCGTCCCGCGGCTGGTCATTCGGCAGGAGATGCAGGGCAACCTGGCGCGCCTCACGTTCGACACGTCCCCGAAGACGGCGAACACGATTGCCCAGGACGCGAACCGCTTGCTCGTCCGCTTCGATGCCGACGCGCTGGACGTCACGATGCCGGCGGCGCCTGCAGCGCCGGGCCTCGTGGACGCCCTCCGCGTCGTCGAACCGGGAAACGCCGTTGCGGTCCTGCTCGGCCCGAAGTTCGGTTCGTTTCGCGCGTCGCTGGTGCCCACCGACGCGGCATCCGCCCGCGTGGTCGTCGATCTGCTGCCCGCCGGCGCGCTGGTGGTGCCCCCGGCCCCCCCGCCGCCGCCACCGCCCGCGCCTGCCCCGCCGCCAACCGACGCGGGGGCTCCGCCGGTCGCGGCCGGCTTCCGCACCATCGTCATCGACCCGGGGCACGGCGGCGCCGAGGAAGGCGCGCGCGGACCATCGGGGCTGCTCGAAAAGGACCTGACGCTGGACGTGGCGCGCAAGCTGAAAGCCGCCATCGAGAACCGCCTCGGCCTGCACGCCCTGCTCACGCGCGACGCCGATGCGACCGTCTCGCTCGACGACCGCGCAGCCTTCGCGAACAACAACAAGGCGGATCTCTTCATCAGCCTCCACGTGAACGCCTCGCTGCGAAGGGACGTGAGAGGCGCCGAGGTGTTCTACCTGAGCCCCGAGGGACTGACCCAGGCCCAGCAGGCGGCCGCTACCACGGCGTCGCTGCCCGCGCTGGGCGGCGGGTCTCGCGAGATCGATCTGATCCTCTGGGAAGTCGCGCAGACGCAGCACCTGGCCGAGTCGGCCGCCTTCGCGGCCATCGTGGAGGCGCAACTGCGCAGCCGCGTCCCGATGAGCGGACGGCCCGTGCAACAGGCGCCGTTCCGCGTCCTGGTGGGCGCGAACATGCCCGCGGTCCTCGTGGAAATGGGGTTCGTGACGAACACCGACCAGGAACAGGCGCTCGCGTCCGACCAGTTCCAGGACGCGGTCGTGCAGGCGCTGTTCGACGCCGTCGTCCGTTTCCGCGACGCGAGGGCAGGGTCCCCGCGATCGCCCGGCCTCCGATGACCGCCACCAGGGCCTTCGGTCTGATCCTGCTCGTGCTGCTCGTCGCGGCCATCGGCGTGGTGCTGATCGTGGTCGCGCCGCAGTGGTATGCGGCGCGCCGGCCGCCGGTGCGCGCGGGCGCACCCGCGGCCGACGCCGTCGCGACACGCAAGATCCGGGCGACGCTGTTCTACGTCTCCGAAGACGGCAAGCGGCTCGTGCCGGTCGAACGCGAGGTGCCGTACGGCGAAGGCGTCGTCGAACAGGCCAAGCGCATCGTCGAGGCGGAGATCGCCGACGCGCCCGCGCCGCTCGTCTCCGCGATGCCGCCGGGGACCAGGGTTCGCGCGGTGTACGTAAGCGACAAGGGCGACGCGTTCATCGATTTCAGCCACGAGCTGGTTGCCGCCCACCCGGGCGGGTCGCTGAACGAGCTGTTGACCGTCTACGCGGTCGTCGACGCCCTGACCGCGAACCTTCCCGCCGTTCGCGCCGTGCAACTGCTGGTGGACGGGCGGGAAGTCGACACGCTGGCCGGGCACGTGGACCTGCGGCGGCCGCTGTCGAAGAGCAGCATCGTCCTCAACGACTGACCCGCCTTCGCTCGCTGTCGTGCTCGCACTCGTTCCGCGAGCTTCGGCGAGGCAGGCGACCAACGACCAATGACCAACGACTACCAGCGCTTGGACAAACGCCTGCCGAACCAGTTGCGACCGACGCAGATCACGCCCAACTACCTGGCGCACGCCGAGGGCTCGGTGCTGATCGAGGTGGGGCGCACGCGTGTGATCTGCGCGGCCAGCGTCGAGGAACGCGTGCCGCCGTTCCTCAAGAACAGCGGCAAGGGTTGGGTGACTGCCGAGTACGGGATGCTGCCCCGATCCACCTCGACGCGAACGCCGCGGGAAGCCTCGCAGGGCCGCGTGGGCGGCCGCACACACGAGATCCAGAGGCTGATCGGCCGGTCGCTGCGTTCGGTGACGAGACTCGACCAACTCGGCGAGCGGACGATCTGGCTGGACTGCGACGTGATCCAGGCGGATGGCGGCACCCGCACGGCGGCGATCACCGGCGCATTCGTGGCGCTCGTCCTCGCGCTCGAGCACATGCGCGGCAAGGGACAGCTGAGTGCCGTGCCGATCGACGACTACGTGGCGGCAACGAGCGTGGGGGTCGTGAACGGGACCGCGCTGCTCGATCTGGCCTACGAAGAGGATTCGCAGGCCGAGGTCGACATGAACGTCGTCAAGACCGGGCGCGGGCGCTTCATCGAGGTGCAGGGCACCGCAGAGCACAAGCCCTTCGACCGGGAGACGCTCGACGGCCTGCTGGGCCTCGCCGACGAGGGCCTCGCGCGGCTGATCGAATTCCAGCGCCAAATCGTCGGCGGCGCGCTGGGGGTCTGATCCCTGATTCGCGGCAGGCGTCTCTCGTCGCCGCTCGAGTTGACAGGCCGACTGCTGTCGACAGCTTGCTGCCTGCTGTCTGATTCGCGAGACCTGGAGAGCCGGACGTGCGCCTGCTCGTAGCGACCAGCAACGCGAACAAGCTGCGCGAGATCGCGGGGATTCTCGCGGGCATGCCGGTGGAGATCGTGGGCCTGGACGCATTCCCCGACGTGGCGCCGCCCGCGGAAACCGGCTGCACCTTCGCGGAGAACGCCCGCCAGAAGGCCACCTTCTACGCGAACGCGTGCGACGAGATCACGGTGGCCGAGGACTCGGGCCTGGAGATCGACGCGCTTGGCGGCGAGCCGGGCGTCCACTCGGCGCGCTACGGCGGCATGGTCGGCGCCTACCCGCGCAAGTTCGAGATCATCTACCAGCGGCTGCGCGAGCGCGGCGCGCTCGACAGCCGCGCACGTTTCGTGTGCGCCCTGGCCGTGGCACACGAGCGCCACATCCTCTTCGAAGCGCGCGGCGTCATCGAGGGCCGAATCGCCGCCGCCCCCCACGGCGATCAGGGATTCGGCTACGACCCGATCTTCTTCTATCCTCCCTTCGGCAAGACGCTGGCCGAAATCCCCGCCGAACGGAAGGCCGAAGTCAGCCACCGCGGCCAGGCGTTCCGCCAGCTGCGCGCGTTCCTCGAACGCGGAGCGTAGTCGACCGCGGACAGTCCGAGGATCAGCCCTACTTTGTCACTTCGCTGCGAGGCCGGATTCGGCTCGGGCAAGCAAGCCTACGAGCCGAGAAAGTAACAAAGTAGTGTCAGGAGCTCGAAGGTCAGACCCTCGGACGATTTTGGGCCGCGGGCGGACACCCGATCGGGGTCCGCCCGGGAACTATGAGGAAGGCATCACGGGCCGGGCTGCGGCACGTTCGTGGGTGAACGGCCAACCGGCACGGGAGGAAAACCGCCGCCGCGTTTCTCCGACTGCTTCTGGTTCGTCGGGTCCGCCACTCCCGTCGGGGGCGACGCGCGTCTGGAGTGGGGGCACCAGACTCCAGGGGGAGCTGATCCGGGAGGTTTCGGGCGGGGGCATTGACCGAGGGAAGCAACCCGCATACCAGCCGGCCGCCCAGCAATCCGATTCGTCATAACCTGCGATCGCGCTGCGGCTTGAGCGATGCGAGCCAGCGTCTCGAACCGCGCCCGCACGTCCAGCTCGACTTTTCTGTCGCCTTGCGAGACGGCCCGTCCGGGCCTTTGTTGGGTTTCCATTCATTGGCTGAGACGAGCGCCGGCAACGCGGCATCCGTTGGGCTGCGAAGTAAGCCCCAAGGCCCAAGATCCAGGGCCCAGGGTCCTCGACTGGCTATAATCCGCCGTGATGCGAGCGAAGAACCGCAACCGTGCGGCGAGTGAAGCGGCCGGAGGCAGCGAGCCGTCTCCTCCCGTGGAGCAACGCCTCGACGTGTGGCTCGACGTCGCGTGCCTCTTCAAGACGCGATCCGAGGCCCAAAAAGCGTGCAGGGGTGGGAAGGTCGAAGTGAATCGGGAGCCGGGCAAGCCTCACCGTCAGATCCGGCCGGGCGACGAGCTTCGCATCACGCGCACGAACGGGAAGCAGATCGTCACCGTCTCGGCGCTGGCTGAACACCACGTACCGAAAGCGGACGCGCGCGCGCTATACCGCGACGTGACGCCGCCGCCGA
>Ga0316628_100002726_pt1 | contig 13251 bp, 16 predicted proteins | sample OWC_Aug_M2_C1_D5_FD_207648 | JGI IMG/M metagenome (GOLD analysis project Ga0316628, IMG submission 207648) | Wetland soil microbial communities from Old Woman Creek delta, Ohio, United States - OWC_Aug_M2_C1_D5_C | ecosystem: Environmental > Terrestrial > Soil > Wetlands | place: USA: Ohio... | reverse complement strand
CGCTGACGTCAGGGTCACAGGCGCGCCGGTCGGTGGCGTGATCTCCCACCTGTAGGACACGATGCCGACGTTGTCCGTCGAACCGCTGGCGTCCAGCAGGTACGCCTGGCCTTCCTCCCACACGACGTCGGCGCCGGGCGCATCATCGGGCCCCGCGACGCGAGGTGCCTCCTCGTCCTGCGCAGCCGCGGTGAGCGCGACCAAGATGACCGCGACCAACGCGAACATGGAGAAAAGACACACGTCGTGCAGGCGCCTTCTCACGGAACAGGAACAATCCTCTCGGGCTATCGCTTCTAGCATTTGAATTCGCTCCCCGGAGCTTGCTGGCTGAAATAGAGGGCCGCCAACTTATATCAAGTTTTCCCATTCGTTCATCGCACGCGATGATAACGGGGCACAGGCCTGAGAACATGGACATAAATATCTGATTGGTGGCCGGCATTGGAGGCACGTCCGGGCGGGCGTCATGGGCCTCGCCCCGGGGGCCGAGGGCCGGCGGCCCAGCGGCGGAGGGGATGGGGGGCCAGGAGCCCAGGGGGGACCCGGGGATGGGCGTGGCGACGAGGCCCGAGACCAGGCCCAGGGCTCACCCGGGTCCCGGGCCCGTGGTCATGTTCGACGGCCCGCCAGCCCCCGCTGCGGCCGGAGGTCGCGCGCCGCGCCGCTCGCGCCCTCCACGCGGAGCGAGGCCCTGCGGGGACGGGCCCAGAGGCCACCGCTGCGGCGAGCGCCATCACCGCCAGGCCCCGCGGCGACGGCTCCCTTGGCCCCCCTCACCCTCACGAACCCCCAGGAGTGGAGCAGCCGGATGACGTGCCTCATCGAGTAGCGGAGCCCGGACACCTCTTGGATCAGCTCCGCCACGTCCCTGGTCCTCCAGCGCCGCTGTGCCTGGAGCCCGGCCTTGATGCGCACCTCGTCCACGGCGGCCAGCCTGCGGGGCTTGCCGGGTCGGGGGCGCGTCGCGAGCCCGCCGATGCCCTCCCTGATGTACCTGGCCTTCCAGTACATGACCTTCGACTGGGGGCACTTGAGGAGCCTCGCGACCTCATAAGTCGAGCTGCCCTCCTTCAGCCAGATGACCATCAGGAGCCTCTCGCGCACGTGGGGGTCCGGCTCGGAGCGGTACCGGGAGCGGAGCCTCCTCATCTCCATGGGAGCATCGTCAGGAGTATGGGAATACGATATATAAGCTCAATCAGAAAGAAATGTCCTCTACCGCATCGTGCGCGAGGGGCCCTTGGTGCAACCCCGATCGAGGACCAGCATTGTATGGCGCGCGAGTCCGTTAGGCGCTCCTAAACCTCCACCGTGGCCATGGACCCCCCCATGGCGGATGCCGTCGCCGGATTCTCCTTGTCCCGGCGCTCTTGGCCGGGCCCCGCCCTCCCCCTCCTCGTCTTCGCTCAGAACCCGCCCCACAGGGGCGTGCAACCGTCGCGCGAGAGGATGAGCTCGTCGAGCCGGGCCGCCGGGGCCACCTGGACGCCCTCTACCAGGTCGCCGGGGGCGAGCTTCCGCTCGGCCAGTGCGCCGTCCTCTGCCCAAACCTCGGCGCCCATCTCGAGCAGGTCGCGCACCACCGTCTCGTTGGAGGGCATGGCGATGGCCTCCGACCTCTGGCCGGCGACCGCGGACCAGACGCCGTCGCCCCGGAGCACCACGACCGCGTCGAGCCCGTGCGAGACCGCCGACAGGGCGAGGCGGAGGCCCGCGAACGCGTCCTCGCGGCCGTAGGGCGGCCTCCGCACCACGACGCAGATGCTGTTGACCGGCATGTCCCTCCCTCCTCCCCCCTCAGGCGGTCACCATGAGCACGCGGTCGGACCTCGCGACGAAGTCCATGTACTCGCGGGCGATGGAGCCCACGACCGCCCCCGGCACCAGGTCGGCCTCCTCGAGGCCCCTCGCGCCAGTGCAGGTGCGGCAGGCCGCCACCCGCATGCCCCTCGCCATCAGGGTCCCGGTCATCTCGGCGATGTTCGGGAAGGCCTTGGGCGCCTGCCGGGACCGCAGGGCGGTGACGCCCTCGCCGTAGCAGAAGAGGTTGACGCGGTGGCCCCGGTCGAGCGCGGCCTCGGCGAGCTTGAGCGCCTTGTAGGGCCCCGTGGACATCATCGTCCCGGCCGTGAGCAGTATCGTGAGCTCGCCCATGCCTCGTCCCTCCTCCGCCCCTCACACCACCAGATCGTACTCGTCCATGATCAGGTCGACGGCGCGGTGCCAGTCCACGACCTCCACGCCCTCGGCGACGCGGTCGCGCAATCCCCGCGCCTCGAGCGATGGCCCGAGCGCGTGGATGCGCACGCCCCCGCGGCGCAGCCCCTCGATGGCGTCCGTGGCGGCGAAGAGCACGCCGTCCTGGAGGAGCAGCACGCCCCTCGCCGCGGCGCGGTCCAGCGTCGCGAGCTGCCAGTCGAGCTCGGTCTCGGCCGGCGAGGTCGCGACCACGAGCAGCGCGCGCCTGTCGTCCGTCATGTCGGCACCCTCGGGCCCCGCGGGGCCCGGCACCTGGAACACGGTGGGGGCTATATGGCTTTGGCCCCGGCGGCGGGGGGGACCGCCTAGACGCCGGGCCCGTGGGCGTGGCCGTGCACGTCCTCCGGGTGCTGGGCGTCGCACTCGCCGGCGAGGTGGGCGGCGCACGACGCGCACGGGACGCCCTCGGTCCCCTCGCCAGTGCGCTCGCCGCGCTCGCGCCTCCGGTAGTCCTCGATGGCGGCCTGCAGCCCGTCGGCAGCGAGGTTCGAGCAGTGCATCTTGATGCGCGGCAGCCCGTCGAGCGCGTCTGCCACGTCGTTGCGGCTGATCTTCAGGGCCTCGTCGAGCGTCTTCCCCCTGGCGAGGTCCGTTATCATGGAGGAGGTGGCGATGGCGGCGGCGCAGCCGAAGGTCTGGAAGGTGATGTCGGTGATGACATCGCCGCGCACGCGGATGAATATCTTCATCACGTCCCCGCACACGGGGTTGCCCACGATGCCCACGCCGTCCGCGTCGGCCATCTCGCCCATGTTGTGGGGGTTCATGAAGTGCTGCTTGACCTTCTCCGAGTACATGCCTTGCCCCCCCGCCCTCAGACCTCGCCCCTCGCCTTGGCCTCGGACCACAGCGGCGACATGGCCCGCAGCTGCTCGACCACGCGCGGGAACGTGTCGAGGAACCGCTCGACCTGCTCCACCGAGGACCATCGGCCCAGGCTGACGCGCACCGAGCCGTGCGCCTCCTCGTGCTTCAGGCCTATGGCCAGGAGCGTGCGCGATGGCTCGAGGCTGCCCGAGGAGCACGCCGAGCCGGTCGAGACCTCGAACCCCTCGGCGTCGAGGCGCAGCAGCATGGACTCGCCCTCGACGTACCGTACGCCGAAGTGGGCGTTGTGGGGCAGCCGCCTGTCCCCGCGGGGGCCGTTGAGGTAGGTGTGGGGGATGGTGCCGGTCACCCCGTCGATGAGCGCGTCGCGGAGCCGCCGGTATCGCGCGACCTCCTCATCGAAGCCGTCGCGCATCACCTCGATGGCCTTGGCGAAGCCCACGATGCCCGCCACGTTCTCGGTGCCCGACCGCGAGCCGCCCTCGTGGCCGCCGCCGTGGAGCAGCGGCGGGGGGCGCGCGCCCTTGCGGGCGTAGAGGAGGCCCACGCCCTTGGGCCCGTAGACCTTGTGCGCCGAGCCTGCCAGCAGGTCGATGTTCATCGACTCGACGTCGATGGGGACCTTGCCGAGAGTCTGCACCGCGTCGGTGTGGAAGAGGACGCCGCGCTCGTGGCACAGCGCGCCTATCTCGGCCACGGGCTCGATGGTGCCTATCTCGTTGTTGGCGTGCATGACCGAGACGAGCACGGTGTCGGGGCGGATGGCCTCGTCGACCTTGGCCACCTCCACGAACCCCTCCTTGTCCACAGGGAGGTAGGTCACCTCGCAGCCCTCGGTCTCCAGGTGCTTGGCGGTCTCGTAGACCGCCGGGTGCTCTATCTGGGAGACGATGATGTGGCGGCCCTTCCCGCGCAGCCGGTGGACGGTGCCCTTGATGGCAAGGTTGTCCGACTCGGTGCCGCAGCCGGTGAAGATGACCTCCTCGGGCTGCGCGCCGATGAAGGAGGCGATGGAGGCGCGCGCCTCCTCGAGCGCGTCGCGCGCGTCCAGCCCCTTGGCGTGGGGCTCGGATGCGTTGCCGTACCTCTCGGTGAGGAACGGCAGCATCGCCTCCACCACGCGCGGGTCGACGCGGGTGGTCGCGGCGTTGTCGAAGTAGGCGATGTCCACGCGGGGGCCTCCGATGGCGCCGCCTGGCGCCGCTTCCACGGTTATGCCGCGGACACTATTAAGCTTTCGCAGAAGGGCCGTGCCGCCGGATGCACTGGTCTGGGTCTGGAGGCCATGGGCGCGCCCGCGCCGCGCCTGCGCGCGCGACCCAAAGGTTTTTGACCCGACGCGGCCCTCAATGGCCCGGGGATACGATGACGGACCTCGAGGAGACCCTCACGCCACTCGTGCGCAGGACCATCAGCGACGTGCTGCAGGCGGAGGGCCTCGTGACGGACGCCATGAGGGAGCTCGTCAAGGACGAGATAAAGGACTACATGCGCGCGAAGCTCAACGAGGACCCCGAGCTCAAGCAGGAGCTCAAGGACGCCTTGAACATGTACATGGAGGCGCGCGCGAGGGAGCTCATCGCGGCCGTCAAGCTCACCAAGGCCGGGGCGAAGCTCTCGTTCAACATGATACCCCCGCACCTGCGCGAGGAGCTCAAGGGCGAGCTCATCAAGATGTTCGAGAAGGAGCTCAACGAGCTGCTGCTGAAGGTGTGATGCTCGCCCCCCGCCATGGACGGCGCGCCATCGCGCGTGGCGCCGTCACTCGCCCGTCACCGCCGGGGCTTTCTTCTCCTGCCTCAGGAACATGGCGTCCGCGGCCGTGAGCAGGCCGAAGGCCGCGACCATCCAGTAGGCCGTGGAGAAGGTGCCGGTCGCGTCGGCGAGCACGCCCACCAGGAAGGGGGCTATGAAGCCGATGCCGTCGCGCGTGAAGAAGCTCACGCCGTAGAAGGTCGCGCGGACCTCGGGGGGGGTCACGTCGGCCACGAGCGCGTTGATGACCGCCATCGACATGAAGAACGAGAACCCGAAGACCATCATCGCCACTGCCACGAGCGTGAAGCTCCCGACGGAGAGGAGCATGATGGCCGCGAGCGCGCATATGACGTTCGTCACGACGAGCGGGGCCTTCGCGTTGTAGCGGTCCTTGATCCAGCCGCCGATGGGCTCGGCGAAGGCCCCCACCAGGTACATGAGGGAGGTGAGCGTGCCCGCGATGAGCACGGCCGCGCCCTGGTCCTCCGCGAGCCCCTTCTCCTGGGCGAGGTACGTCGGCAGGGGCTCGGTCATGCCGTGGAACAAAAGCCCCCGGAAGACGGTGATGGTGATGACGATCATGACCGCCGACGTCAGCAGCAGGCGCATGCCCTTCCAGTAGTCGGCCTTGCTGGTCGGGCCCACCCTCTCCTCGACCTCCATCGCGGCCATGTCGAGCCGGCCCCGCACCCTGGCGCGGCCGTTGGATGGCGCCGCGGCGTCGCCGTTGGCGCCGCCGCCGTTGGCCTCGGCCCTCAGGACCTTGGTGCCGAAGAGCACGACCGCGTAGCCCACGAACACGAGCCCGAGCAGCCCCCAGATGACGTAGGCCATGCGCCACCCGAGCTGCGTGGCGATGGCGGCCGTGATGACGGGCGACACGACCAGCCCGATGTCGCCGCCCAGGCCGTTGACGCCTAGCGCCTTGCCCCTGTGCTTGGCGCCGAAGACCTTCGAGATGAACGATAATCCCGCCGGGTGGTAGAAGCTCAGCCCCGCCCCCAGGAGGCCGAAGAACAGCACGAGCATCCAATAGTTGATGGACGCCGCGATGCCGAAGGCCGCGACCGTGGAGATGATGAGCCCGATGGTCACCATCGCGAGCGGGTCCCTGCGGTCCGAGAGGTAGCCCGTGAGGAGCGAGCCCGTGCCGTAGATGATGCCCGTGAAGGTGATGAGGGACAGTATCTGCGTCTTGCTCGTGAAGTCGAGCTCGTCCGCGACGAGCAGGGCCAGCGCGGGGTAGGCCGCGATGAGCACGTGCGTCATGAAGTGGCCGCCGGTGAGGAAGGAGATGAGCACGGCCTTGTCGCGCGTGAAGACTGCCATGGCGGTCCACCGGATGCTGGTAAATCACGCCCCAGCTAATAAAATTGGGGGGAGGCGGGGGATGGGATGAGGGGGCTTGAGAAGGAAAGACCGGGCGGCGACGGCCGCGGCCGCCCGCGCATGGCTTGGCGTGCGCTGGGCCGGGTCGGCACCGCCCGGTGCGCTTGTCGCCGGCCCGGCGGACCGGCGCGGTCTGGGGGGAGAGGGGATGGGGTCCGGCTCCTGGGAGGGGCGCCTAGCCGAACAGGGCGCTGAGGCCCGCGGCGGCGTCCTCCTCGGAGACCTTCTTCTCCTCTTTCTTCTCTTCCTTCTTCTCCTCCTTCTTGCCCTCGTGCGCCGCGGCGGGCGCGGCGGCCGGGGCGGCCGCGGGCATCGCGAACGAGGCCTTGAGGGCCTCGTCGATGTTCACGCCCTCGAGGGACGTCGTCAGGGCCTTGACCCTCGCCGGGTCGACCTTGACCTCGGCGGCTTTCAGGACCTTCGTGACGGCGTCCTCGGTGACGGGCTTGCCCGCGGAGTGCAGGAGAAGCGCGCCATAGATGTACTCCATTTTCCATACCTCCATTCCGTTATCGTCATTCCCTTCGTGACAGCGGTTGCGTCGACATTGCGTGCGCGGTCAGCCGAAGAGGGCGTTGAGGCCAGCGGCCGCGTCCTCCTCGGTGACCTTCTTCTCTTCCTTCTTCTCCTCCTTCTTTCCCTCGGCATGCTCGGCCGGGGCCGCGGCCGCGGCGGCCGGGGCCGTCACCGCCGCCACGCCCGCGAGCCGGGCGCGTATCTCGTCGTCCAGGGCCTCGGGGGAGACCTTGGCGGCGAGCGCGAGGGCCTTCATGTAGGACGAGAGGATAATCGGTCCGGCCGTCTCGCTGGTGACCACGCCCGCCCTCACGCCGAGCGTGAGCGCGTGGGTGTGGCCGAGCAGGAGCAGGGGCCGGACGGTGTGCGGGGTCGTGTAGGCGAGGTTCATCGCCAGGTTGAAGGCCGCGTTCGCGCCCTGGCCGAACTGCGAGCGCATGGCGCCCTCGTCGACATTGAGCACGGCGGGCTTGTAGACCACGCCGCCCTCGTAAGCCGCCCTCAGGTCGAGGCCCACGATGAGGGGCATGATGTCCAGCTTGGGCAGGATGCCCGCGAGGTCCTTGGAGATGACCTCGCCCTTCTTGCACAGCACGGCGTCCTTCTTGATGATGACCTTGCCCTTCTCGATGGCCGCCGGGACGCCCACCTTCTGCAGCTCGCGCACGATGGGGCCTGGCTTGAAGTTGGTGTCGCCGCCCTTGACGGTGATGTCGTTGGGCGCCACCTCGCCGCCCTTCGCGGCGGCGGGGGCCTTGGTCGACTCCATCATCTTGTACAGCCTGAACGGGTTCCGGTCCGAGACGACAAGCGCGCAAGGGCCCGAGATGGACTCGCCGAGCTTGTCCAGGCCGGGGTGGCCCTTGGAGGACGCCTCCTTGATGGCGATGCCCAGCAGCGTGCTCTTGCTCACGACCATCCGCACGTCCTTGCGCATGCCGCCCCTCATCTTCTGCAGCTGGGCGGCCGGGATGCCGGCGATGCTGACCACGCCGATGGTCCTGTGCTGCTCCAGGGCCTTGACGATGCCCTCGACCGTCGTTCTCTTCCACGGTGCAACGTGTGCCATCCGTCATCCCCCCTCAGCGGGCCTCCACCTTGATGGCGGGGCCCATCGTGGTCTTGACGTACACCGAGCCGATGTTGGCCGAGCCCCTGGGGGTCTTGGCCTCGACGCGGCGCAGGACCTCCGCGACGTTCGCGGCGATGTCCTCTGGCTTCATTGCGGAGGTGCCCACGGGCACGTGCATGGTCGGCTTGTCGCGCGACCGCACGCGGACCGTCTTTCTCAGGTTGTCTATGAGGTTCTTGGGGTCGGAGCCGGGTGGGACGGGCCGGGGCATCTTGCCCTTCGGGCCCAGGTACACGCCGAGCCGCTTGCCGATAGTGGGCATGAGCGGCGCCTCGGCTATGAAATACTCCATGCTGCGCACCAGCTTGCGGGCGCCGCGCTTGTCGTCGGCGATCTTCTCTATCTCGTCGGGCTGGATGACCATGTCGGCCACGTTCTTGGCCTTGAGGACCATCTCGCCCGAGCCGATGACGGCCACCTTCTGGGCCTTGCCGCGCCCGTGCGGGAGCACGACCTCCTCGTTGATGCGGTTCGTGGGCACGGACAGGTCCAGGTCCTTCAAATTGATGGCGAGATCGACCGACTCCGCGAACTTTCGGGAGGGGGCCTTCTCGAGGGCCTGCTTCACAGAAGCTAGTATCTGGGCTTCCTCCATCCACGTCACCTCGGTAGTTCTAGCGGGGCCTCTCCGGCCCCTCCTACGCGTGGGGGGCTCCTACGCGCCGAGGGGGCCGTCATACGCCCCCTCTTTAATAAGCTTTTGGACCTCCTTGGCGGCCTTGCCGTCGATGGTCACGCCCATCGAGACGCATGCGCCCGCGACCTCCATGGCCTTGGCCTTGAGGTCGTGGCCCAGCAGGCCGTCGCCCTTCATGTTGGCTATCTTGATGAGCTGCTCCATGGTCAGGTCGCCGGCCACCTCGTGGCGCGGCTTGTGCGACCCGGACTCGACCTTGAGCGTGTCCTTGATGAGGGCCGACACGGGGGGCGTGCCGATCTCGAACGAGTAGGACTTGTCGTCCTTGATTGTGATCTTGACAGGGATCTTCATGCCCTTGAACGAGCCCGTCCGGGCGTTGATGTCCTTGGCGATGTTCACTATGTTCACGCCCAGCGGTCCCAGGGCCGGGCCTAGGGGCGGTCCAGGTGTGCAGTTGCCGGCCTCCACCAGGACCTCGACGACGTCTACCATCTCACTTCATCTCCTTCTCTATGACGCGCACGTGGTCGCCGCGCACGGTGATGGGGATGGAGATCATCGCCTCGAACAGCTCGACTGTGATCTCCTCCTTGCCCTCGTCTATCTGCTGCACGCGGGCCTTCTCTCCCTTGAACGGCCCGGCGATGAGCTCCACGATGTTGCCCTCGACGATGCCCGACACGAGGGGCTTGGGGGCCAGGAAATGCTCGATCTGGTCCATGGGGATGATGCCGCCCTCTCCCCGCACGATGCCGCGCACCTTCTTGACCCCCTTCAGGAGCTCCTGCAGGGCGTCGGGGTTGCGCGCCTCGATGAAGATGTAGCCCCGCATCGGCTGCGGGCAGAGGATGCTGAAGATCTCCGAGCTCTTGCGCATGGCCTTGTTCTCGATGGCGTCGGCGACGATGCGCTCGTGGCCGATGGAGGTCTTGACGGCGAAGATGGTGTTGGCGTAGACCGGCTCCTCGGGCTCGGGCTCCCGCGCGGCCTTGGCCGGGGGGGCTGGGGGCGCGGCCACTGGCGCGGGGGGTGCGGGGGCCGGGGGGGCCTGCTGCGCGCGCTCCGCCGCGACCGCGGCGGCGGCGCCCAGGTCGCTCAGGCTCGGGCCCTCGTCGGTGCGCCCCGGCGATGGCTCCGCCACGCCTGCCGCGCCCTCCTCGGGGGCGGGGGATGGCGGCTGCTGCTCCGGCTGCTGCTGCGGCTTCTTCTGCTGCGGCTGCTGAGGCTCTTCACCGGACATGGTGTCCACCGTGAGAGGATGCGACTATATTACTTTTGCGGAGGGTGACCGCGGTCCGAGCGGCGGCCCCGCTCAGGCCAGCAGCGACCGGACCAGGACGCCCAAGTCGAGGTAGTCCTTGAGCAGGTCGCCGACGCCGGTCCAGGTCTTGTAGATGAGGAAGCCCAGCGCTCCGATGAGCACCATGCCTATCGCGCACACCTGGAGCGTCTTGATGAACTCGTCGGGGGTCGGCTTGACCGACATCTTGATGACGCGGCTCCACTTGTTGGACTTGATGCGCTCGGTGATGCGCTTCTCGACCCTGTCCTGGGTCTCCCAGGTGCGTTCGAGGATGTCCATCGGTCCTCCTCCATCTCGCTACGACCGCCCGGAGCACCGGCTCAGCGGACGAAGTCCACCTCGAGGTGCTCGGGCCTGCCGCCCTTGCGCGCGGCGGGGCCGAGTATCTGCTTGGACTTGACGCCCACTATCACCAGCATTACCCGGATGGTCCTCTCGAGGGCCGGGTCAATGGCGGCACCCCATATAATCCTTGCGTTGGGGTTGATGCGCGCGTGGACCTCCTCGACGACCTTCTGGGCGTCGGAGACCGTCATGTCCGGGCCGCCCGTCACGTTGACGAGCGCGCCCGTGGCGTCCGAGATGTCCACGTCGAGCAGCGGGGAGTTGATGGCCATGTTGATGGCCTCGGTGGCGCGGTCCTCCTCGGACGCCTCGCCCAGGCCGATCATGGCCACGCCGCCGGAGCGCATGATGGTGCGGATGTCGTTGAAGTCGAGGTTGACGAGCCCTGGCTTCGTGATTATCTCGGTGAGCCCCCTGATGCTGCGCAGCAGCACCTCGTCCGCCACCTTGAACGCCGCGTTGAGCGGGAGGCGGGGGTTGATCTGCAGCAGCTTGTCGTTGGGGATGACGATGGCGGTGTCGACGATGTGGCGTATCTTCTCGAGCCCGTACTCGGCGTTCTCCATGCGAACGAGCCCCTCGGACGCGAACGGGAGGGTGACGATGGCGATGGTGAGCGCGCCAAGGTCCTTGGCGATGCGGGCGAACACCGAGATGCCGCCCGTGCCGGTGCCGCCGCCCAGGCCGCATGTGAGGAACACTATGTCCGCGCCCGCGAGGTGCGCCTTGATCTCGTCCTCGACCTCCTTGGCGGCCTCCTCGCCGATCTGGGGGAGGGCTCCCGCCCCGAGCCCCCTCGTGAGCCGGCGGCCCAGCAGGAGCTTCTTGGGGGCGTGGATGGTGAGGAGGTGCTGCGCGTCCGTGTTGGCGGCGTAGAGCTCCACTCCCTGCAGCCCGGACTCGACCATCCTGTTGACGGTGTTGCAGCCGGCGCCGCCGATGCCGACGATCTTGATGTTGGTGCGCAGCGACTCGAGAACCTTCTCGAGCTCGGCGTCGTCCGTCCCGGGCGACGAGAAGCCGGTTGCGGGCATGGGCTCCTGGACCGGGCTGCGTGACAGCACTTCCCTTACAATGGTCTTCGTATGGCTCCCTCCTCGAGGACTTGTCCACCCATCTGGAGATAGGACTGAGGGTGTATACCCATTGCGCGTTATTTAAGGTTGTGGTGAGGGCCGGGCTGCTGGTGCCGCCCCCTGGACGGGGCAGCGGGAAAGGCCACCCGGGAAGCCTCGTCTTAAGGTCGGGTGGTCCGCGGACCTGTCGGCCGTGGGGGGCGCGCTCACTTGACGAAGTCCAGCTCGAGGCCGCTCCCCGAGCCGCCCCTCGAGACGCCGTGCTCGACTCGCTCCTGCGTCTGGTGGTAGCGCGCGCTCGCGGTGCCCTGCGCGCCCCCGAGGTGCTCCTCGAGCAGGCGGGACTTCACGCCCGTGATGACGAGCATGACCCGCATCTCGCGCTCCATCGTCGGGTCGACGGTCGCGCCCCAGATGATGCGCGCGGTCGGGTTTATCTTCGCCGAGGTGAGCTCGACCACCTTCTCGGCGTCCGCGATGGTCATGTCCTGCCCGCCCACGACGGAGACCAGCGCGCCCGTCGCCCCGGCGACATCGACGTCGAGCAGCGGCGAGTTGAGCGCGGCCTCGACCGCCTCCTTCGCGCGGTTCTCGGGCGAGTCGCTCAGGCCGATGCCGACCATCGCTAGGCCGCCGGACGACATTATCGTCTTGAGGTCGTTGAAGTCGAGGTTCACCAATCCTGGCTTCGTTATCATCTCGGTAATGCCACGGATGCTGCGCATCAGCACCTCGTCCGCGACCTTGAAGGCCGCGTCGAGCGGGAGCTTGGGGGCGAGCGACAGGAGCTTGTCGTTGGGGATGAGCAGCGCCGTGTCGCAGAACTTGCTGAGCTGCCGCAGCCCCCATTCGGCGTTCTCGAGACGGCTGCGGCCCTCGACAGTGAACGGGAGGGTGACCACCGCGAGCACGAGGGCGCCCGACTCCTTGGCGAGGCGCGCCACGAACGGGGCGGCGCCGGTGCCGGTGCCGCCGCCCAGGCCGGCCGTGACGAACACGATGTCGGCGCCGGAGATGACCGCGCGCAGCTCGTCCTCGGCCTCCTTCGCGGCCTCCTCGCCCACGTGGGGCTCGGCGCCCGCGCCGAGGCCGCGCGTGCACCTGCGGCCGATGAGGATCTTGTGCGGGGAGTGGACGTTGAGCAGGTGCGCCGCGTCGGTGTTGAGCGCGAACAGCTCCACGTCCGCGATGCCGCTCTCGACGAGGCGGTTCACGGTGTTCGAGCCGCCGCCGCCGCACCCGAAGATCTTGATGTTGACCTTGAGCGACTCGAGGATCTTCTCGAGCTCGGCGTCGTCCGGCGAGAGGCCGGTGTCCCCGCCTACGGGGGGCGTCGGGCGCTTCATCATCTCGTCCTCCTTGGCCTTCTCCAGTGCCTCGCTTATGATGGACTTCAAGTGCACCACCAGGTTCCCTGCTGCTAGCCCTGCCTTCGCAAAGGAGTGCGATGTTATTAACCCTTCGGTGGCGTGGCCCTCAAGTTGCACATCCTGGACTGTACGCGCCCCGGCGTCCGGTCGCCGGCGATGCGCCCCGGCCGGGGCGCGGGCCCGGAGCCGGTGCCGCGGTGGTGGCCCGGGAGGGCCTCGGACGCGCCATCCAGTCAATATTATTAGGCATGAGAAACCGGTATGAACCTATTTATACGGGGGGGCGAATGCTATGCCAAGTCTAGGGGCCATCACCTCTGGATATACACCAGGGCGGGTCTTGGAGAAGCACGAGGGTGTGAAGGCATGGCAGAGCAAGTCACGCTGACGAGCACGCCGAGCACTGGAGCCCGACACGGGCAGCGGGCGATGGCGGTCCTGATGGTCGTCCTCATGATCGCCGTTTCGCTGGCGCCCATGGCGACGGCCCTTGGCGAGAACCGCGAGCCCGAGCCGGCTCCCGACCTGAGGATCCTTGACAGCAACGTGAACGTGCAGCCCGCGCAGCCGGTCCAAGGCGTGCAGGTCCATGTGGGCTTCGTCCTCGAGAACATAGGCGACCAGAAGGCCTT
>Ga0316628_100002725_pt1 | contig 13252 bp, 13 predicted proteins | sample OWC_Aug_M2_C1_D5_FD_207648 | JGI IMG/M metagenome (GOLD analysis project Ga0316628, IMG submission 207648) | Wetland soil microbial communities from Old Woman Creek delta, Ohio, United States - OWC_Aug_M2_C1_D5_C | ecosystem: Environmental > Terrestrial > Soil > Wetlands | place: USA: Ohio... | reverse complement strand
TAAAAGTTTATAAGTTTCTGTTACTACAGGAGGTCAAAAGTTGGCGAGATATACAGGCCCTGTCTGCAGGCTTTGCAGAAGGGAAACAACCAAGCTCTTTTTAAAGGGAGACCGTTGCTTCACCGACAAGTGTGCGGTTGAGCGGAGGGCGTACGTACCGGGCCAGCACGGCCAGGGGAGGCAGAAGATCTCCGATTACGGCGTGCAGCTCCGTGAGAAGCAGAAGGTGCGCAGAGTGTACGGCATCCTCGAAAAGCAGTTCCGCGGCTATTACATAAAGGCCGCCCGGATGAAGGGCGTGACCGGCGAGAACCTGCTTTCGCTCCTCGAGAGAAGGCTTGACAATATCGTTTTCAGGCTGGGTTTTGCCGCTTCCAGGAAGGAGGCCCGCATCCTCGTGACGCACGGCCACTTCAACGTAAACGGCAGGCGCGTGAACATCCCGTCCTTCGTCGCCAAGCCGGGCGACATGGTTGAACTCAGGGAGAAGAGCAGGGCGTCCCTGAGGTTCCAGGAACTGGTTTCAGCGATGGACAGGAAGGGCCTTCCTTCGTGGCTTGAGCTTGACAAGCAGAACTTCAAAGGCAAGGTCGCTTCAGCCCCGATGAGGGAAGACATAGCGATGCCGATTAACGAGAACCTGATCGTCGAGCTTTACTCCAAATAATCAAGGATGGTGCGCCGCAGCGGCTGGTCATGCCGGGCCGCGTACCTTCTTAAGAGTTTATAGGGAACCTATAAGGAGTGTTTATGGCCATGAAGTTAAAGGGGTTCCAGATCCCCAAAAAGCTGGATTTTGAGGCCGACACGCTTACCGATACCTACGGCAAGTTCAGTGCGGAGCCTTTCGAGAGGGGTTTCGGTACCACAATCGGGAATTCGCTTCGCAGGGTGCTCCTTTCCTCACTTGAAGGGGCGGCCGTTTCTTCGATACGCATAGAGAATGTCCTCCACGAGTTTTCATCCATACCGGGTGTTGTCGAGGACGTTACAGATATCATCCTGAACGTGAAGAAGCTCAGGTTCAAGATGCACACCGATAAGCCTAAGACCGTTATTATAGACGTCGAGGGCCCCGGTGCGGTGTACGGCTCGCACATAGACGTTGACAGTGATATAGAGGTTTTGACCCCGGACCTGCAGATTGCGACCCTCGACAAGGACGCGCGCTTCACCATGGAAATGCAGGTAAGGAAGGGCAGGGGATACGTCCCGTCGGAGAAGAACAAGGACCCGGAAGAGCCCATAGGCGTCATACCGGTCGACTCCATATTCTCGCCCATACAGAAGGTCAACTTCTGGGTGGAGAGCGCCAGGGTCGGCCAGGAGACCGACTACGACAAGCTTATAATGGAGGTCTCGACGGACGGGAGCATCAGGCCGGACGACGCGGTCGCCTACGCCTCCAAAATACTCAAAGACCACTTGAACATATTCATCAACTTCGAGGAAGAGGGTGAGCTGATAGAGTCCGCATCCGAGGAAGTTGAGGACAAGTTCAATGAAAACCTGCTCCGGGGCGTGAACGAACTTGAGCTTTCAGTCCGCTCTGCCAACTGCCTCAAGAACGCGAATATAAAGACCATTGCCGACCTCGTCCAAAGGACTGAGGGTGAGATGCTCAAGACAAAGAATTTCGGCAGGAAATCCTTGAACGAGATAAAGGAGATCTTAAACGAGATGGGACTTGGCTTCGGCATGAAGATAGACAACGAGAAACTGAAAAACTACGAAAAATCGCTGCAGAGAACGGGCGTATAAAGAGGAAGGGAAACCATGCGTCACAGGAATACGGGAAGACAGTTCGGCAGGAACTCAAGCCATAGGAAGGCGCTCTTCAGGAACCTGGTCACATCGCTCCTGGAGCACGGCCGCATTGAGACGACCGAGGCCAAGGCCAAGGAGATAAGGGGTATCGCCGACAAGATGATAACCCTCGGCAAGAAGGGCGACCTGACCGCCAAGAGGATGGCTTTTGCCTACATCCAGAGCAGGGATGTTGTAGCGAAGCTGTTCGACACACTCGCACCCAGGTCTGCAAACCGTCCCGGTGGCTACACCAGGATAATCAAGACCAGGGTACGTAACGGTGACTCGGCCCCGATGGCGCTCATCGAGCTGGTCGACAAGGAAGGCGAGTCTATGCCGCCGCCGAAGGTCAAGGCCAAGAAAGAGGCCCCCAAGGCAGCAGCAGCCCCGGCAGCAGCTCCCGCTCCTGTACAGGAGGCAGTGACAGAGGCCCCGGCAGAGACTGCCGTGGCGGCCCCTGAGGCCCATGCAGCCGAAGAAGCCGCGCCTGAAGAGAAGGCTCCGGAAGCGTAGCAGTAAAGACAATATAAAAATGAAAGGCCCCGAGAAATCGGGGCCTTTTTGTTGTAAAAACTTCCAGTTATTCTTCGGCAGGTGGTATGCTCTGTGGCGAAAGAGGAGCCGGGGCCACGCTATATGACCCAAGTCCGTCCGGGGCTGTGCTGCTGATATTAGACATTACCGCATCGCCAGTAGCGTCGGGTGCAGGCTGTGCATCGTCGGAGAAACACAGGCTGGCTACCGATAGTACCGTGATCGCAACGAAAACGCCTCCTACAAAAATCATTTTCAATTTCTGCATTGTAAGACCTCCATTTGTACATGAAATTCAATATGAAACCTATTATATATTAAGATCCAGAATTCATCAAGCGGGCGGAGGTCTTATGACTTCGCTGTCGCCTGCGACGGAAGGTTGAATGGCAAACTCGTACGGCAGTAAGGCCGGGGTAATTTTCCCGACCGGGATGACGGAACTGCTTTGAGGGCCAGAGTTGACTGTGGGTGGTGTTTCATGAGCAGTGAAAACTTCGCCGACGTGGCTGGAAAAGCCTGTATGTTTGTGGTGAAGGCGCGGGTGGTTATGCGAATTGATGACTGCCCTTGTGAAGAGCAGTAGAAAGACCAAGAAAATTGATAGCCTTTTTTGCTTCATTTTTAATTATCAATCCAGAAGGGCGCTTTGTCAAGAAACTTCTTTCGAGCATTATCTCTTCAAACCATTGGTTTGCCGACCACTACGTCAAAAACTGTCCCGTCGTCACGGTCGTCACTATTCCATCTGAACCTGAAATTGATTATCGTGAATTCAGGCAGGGCCGCCGTATCCAGGTCGGCAATGTGGAGTCCAATGCCAGAGTCTATCGTGCTTGTCACACGCTCGGTATCCCAGTCGTCTATGCTCCAGTGTACGTCCGCGGCATCCTGTACCTCGATACGCAAAATCATCCCGCCGGGCATAACCTGGCATTTGTTGTTGTACCGCCAAGGCGCAATGCGGCTGCCGACCTTGTCAACTACATAGCGCTTTACGGTCTGCGGCGGCATATCAAATACATTCCCGTCCTTCAGGGAACGGCAAAGCTTGACGTATTCAGAATGAGCCCAGACCAAGGGCATGGCGGAACCTGTCGGCCTCCCTGTGCGAAGGCCGCGCTCGGGTATGTCGTCCGTGTCCCATACCTGTTCCGGGATCATGCCGCCCTCGTTTGCGAATGCCTCCATTGCATGCATCAGCCTTTCAGCCTCGTCGCACCTGCCTGCCGCAAGCTCGTAGTGGGCGCGCTCGCCGGTAAGCAGAGGCCAGGCCCGTCCAATGCCGGATCCATCGAAAGGCAAGCCGTCGGCATGTTCGCCGTATGCGTCCATGTTGTGCCTGTGCCAGACGGGACCGTACGGCGTTTCCACCTTCAGCATCCCGTCTATCACCTTGATGGTGTTCAGTATGCGCGGGTCGTCCGGGCTGCGCAGGCCGAAGCGGACTAGCGCGAGGGCATCCGTGCTGACGGCGTGTTCCTGTTTTGGCACGATGCAGTGCCTGGATGTAAATGCGCCCGGTTCGTCCTCCTGCGATATGTGCATATAATAGCCGTCCACGCCGAACCTGCGTGCGATATCGGTGCCTGTGGCATATATCCAGTATTCCATCCGGGCGTTCCATGCATCAGCCGTCTCACGCATGAAGGAAGCTGACTCCTCTTCGCCCTGTATTTCTGCAAGCTCCGCCGCAGCAAGTAGCGCTGAAATCTGGACTGCAAGCGTAAAGGGTGAATAACCAGCCTGTTCCTCCCACCTGTCCTGCTGGGTAACAGGCCCGTTCTTAAGGATGAACGAAGCCGCCTTCTTTACCATCGGCCAGTACCCGGCAGCCCCGTTTTCATCGATTACCTTCTCCCTGATTGCAATGTCCACGAGCAGGATAGGGAAAGCTGTCTCGTCCATCTGTATGCCGTGCCAGTAAGACGTGCCGTCCAGCCACATGTTTTGCGGCCAGTGGCCGTCGGCCTCCTGCGTGACCCTGAAGTAGTTAAGAGCATCGATTGCGGCCCCGCAGGCACCTGCGGCCAGCAGGCCTACAACTGTCTCTGAGAGGTCCCGGGGCCATACCAGGTGGTATCCCCCGAGGTCGTTGTCGCCTTTTGAAGTCCCCCACGGGATAGAGAGGCTGGCGATTGCACCTCCCAGGAAACGCTTATCCTCATGGATGCTCATTACTGTGGTACTTACCCGGTACATGTTGTGGTCATAGCCGTTTTTGTCGAGCGGGGTAAGACGTCCCTGCCACTTCAGCCAATCATTTATATATTTTTCCTTGGCCGGGGCGAAGCCGGCCGTTATGCTGGCCCGTGCCCGGTTCCCGGCCTCTGCGGCCGTGTTTCCGAAGCCTATGGCGACCAGGAAACGTCCTTCAACTGAGCAGATGTCTATCTCGCCGGCGAGCGCTACGTTGCCGTTTTCAGCCCGGGTATATTCCCATGTTATCCGATTGTTTTGGGAGAGGTCTTGCCAGCCATCGGAGAAGCCCACGAACCCCACAGACCTCTTAACCCACGGCGTTGAGCATGCGACGGCCAGTGCCGTGCCGTCGCGTTTAGCAAAAAGCATCGGCACGCCCTTGTAGTCGCCTACCCAGGCGGTGTTGCCGTTTCCGTGGTTTGCCAGATGCGGGGCCAGAAGCAGATGCAGCTTATAGTCTTCCATCCTGCCAATAAGTGGAGTGAAACTGGTCAGTTGAAGGACCGAATCCCTGAGAGGGTCAGAGATTATCTCTTTTTCGATGCGGTAGCGCCCTTGCTTGCAGGTGTTGACAAGCCTGTATCCGGGCACGCCATCCGCCAGATATTCAAGGACTGAACCGGCATGCCGTTTCTCTTCCGAGAAGAACCCGTTCCCGTCCGTGACTATCATGCCCAGGTCACGCGTGCAGGCCTGGTCCAGCTTGGGATAATATATCTCGTTTATTATCCCGTGGCTCAATGTGAACCATACTCGGCTCACACGGTCGAACGAGCTGCCGACCCCGCTCTTTGCGCTAGACGTCCAGCGCGGCAAGATGCCGGGCCAGCCGGGCGCAAAAATATCATCAGACATGAATCCTCCGGATACTGAACAATAATTTTATAAATTATAACATATGAAGAAGAAGGAAAACCTGAGGTGGCACAGTGAAAGTAGACTTCTAAAGGATTTGAAAATATAAAGGCCCCGGTTTTCCGGGGCCTTTATTAATGCATAACTTATAAGAAACTACCCGAACATCTCGTTCCATTCGTCGAAGCGTTTAAGCTGTTCATCCCCGTAATTCGCCACCATCTTCCGTACCTTGTCGAGCGGTTTCTCCTCGTTCAGTTTTGTCGGGAACTTAGAGAAGAACTTGTCCGCCCAGCAGATTATCTTCTCCTCAAGGGTTAGAGGAATCATCTCCCGCTTTGGCAGTGGAAGTTTATATTTCTCAATGTCGGCAACAGTAAGTCCGACGCCGACGTGCCTCTCGCATACCAGTGCGTGACGGGGATAACCTTCCTTGTCCATAAGCTCACGCCCAAGGTAGCCGTGCGCTATGTAGTCGTTCGGCCCGATGCAGCCGATCTTCGGCGCGTTCACCATGAAGATGCCGATGTCATGCAGGAGAGATGCCTCCTCGATGAACTGGACATCAGGGTTTAGGTGTTTCACCTTCTCCGCCGCCCTCAGCGCCTTGTCCGCTACCGCGCGGCTATGCGCCTCAAGGAAAAGGTATGTCTTTGAATCCAGATGGTAGTACTTGTGGAATATTGCCTTGATATCCATTAATTGTAAAACTCCTCTACAGGCGGACTATCTCCGCCGTTATCTTGTCGGTTAGTTCCAGCACAGCATACGAATTGTATGGTGCCCAGCGTTTGTCTGTCGGGCTTCCCGGGTTCACCAGCAGGACCCGTCCGTGCCATGTTACCACGGGATGGTGAGAATGCCCGAAGACGATGCAGTCCACGTTGTCGTTCTCGAATATGGCGAGGACCCGCTCCTCTATGTTTGTTACCCGCCCTGCGCCGTGGGTGATGCCGATGCGGAAACCGCCAGCTTCGACGACCTTTTTATCGGGGTGGTGGTTCGATATGTCCCAGCCGTCCATGTTGCCCGCGACGGCCTCGACTGGCGCGATCGCCTTCAGCTCATCGATGACCGACGGGGATGTTATGTCGCCAGCGTGTAGGATGAGGTCGGCGGTCTTGAGGGCATCATAAAGGGCCGCTGGGAGTTTGCCCATGCCATCGGCGTGGGTGTCGGAGATGCATAATACTTTCATTTACAGAGCTTGTTTATCAGCATCGAGGCCGCGCCGTCGATGGGCACCTCTGACTGTTCCTTGGTTTGCATGTTGCGAAGGATTGCGCTGCCTTGGGCTAGTTCGTCCTCGCCGATAATCAGGACGTATTTAGCACCGGAGCGGTCTGCCTTCTTCATCTGGGACTTGAGCCCTGCTCCCGCATAATCGCGCTCGGCCCATATCCCGGCCTGCCTGAGGTCGTGCACGAGCTTCAGGCCCAGGCGCACGGCACTGTCACCTATCGCCGCAATAAATATATACGGCGCAGCCTGTTTTACCTCGGCCTGCGGGAGCATTAGTATCAGCCGCTCCATGCCTATGGCGAAGCCTATGCCCGGAGTGGGTGGCCCTCCAAGTTCCTCCACAAGGCCGTCATACCTGCCTCCGGCAGCAACCGCGTTCTGAGCACCCGTCTTGTCGGTAGCCACCATCTCAAACGTGGTGCGGGTGTAATAATCCAGCCCTCGCACCATGCGGCGGTCGATGGCGTATGGGATGCCCAGGTCGTCCAGACCTTCGCGCACCTTCGCGAAATGTGTCCGGCACCCGGCGTCCAAATATTCTTCCATAGCCGGGGCGTCAACCGTGGCGGTCTTGCATCCCGCCGCCTTGCAGTCAAGCGCGCGGAGCGGGTTGGCCTCGATGCGCCTTTTGCAGTCTTCGCAGAGCTGGTCCCTGCGCTCCATCAGGAACGCCTGTAACGCCTCACGGTACTTAGGGCGGCAGTCCTTGCAGCCAAGCGAGTTTATCCGAAGTTCGACGCCTTGAATGCCGAGTGTTTTGAATATGTCGTGCAGGAGCACCAGGACGTCTATGTCTATTGAAGGCTCCGATACTCCGAGTGCCTCGATGCCGACCTGGTGGAACTGACGCTGACGACCTGCCTGCGGGCGCTCGCGCCTGAACATCGGGCCCATGTAGTAGACCTTGTTCACCGGAGATGCAGCGTAGAGCTTGTGCTCCACAAATGAGCGCACAACCCCAGCTGTGCCCTCGGGCCGAAGGGTTATCTCGTCTCCACCCCGGTCGGTGAAGGCGTACATCTCCTTCTCGACGATATCAGAGGTGGCCCCTATGCTCCTGGTAAAGAGCACCGTGTGCTCTATTATCGGCGTGCGTATCTCAGAAAAGCCGTAACGGGCAAAGAGTTCCCTCATAGCCTTCTCAAGCATCTGCCAGCGCGGCGAGTCTGACGGCACTACGTCCTTTACGCCCTTTATAGCCTGAGTCAACATAAGCTAAAACCGCAACCTTTCTTGAAAGAAAGTTTGCCCCAAAGAACTTTGCTTGAAAAGGGCAAAACTACACAAAACGAACTATAGATATTAATGCATTTGGCCTTGGCATGTCAAAGAGATTTTTCAGATGCCCTTGCTGCGGCGACTGCGGCCTGGCCGAGCGATATGCAGGCGTCGTTTGTGGGGACCTTGCTGTGCGAGAGGACTCGGAACCCGCGCGCCTTGAGGCCAGACTCCACCAGCCCGAAGAGCAGGGCATTCTGGAACACTCCGCCCGAGAGAGCTACGGTCTCAAGCCCGGTCTTCTCTCTTGCTAGGGTGCAGACCTTGATTACCATGCCTGCAATGGTATTGTGGAACTTTCCGGATATTTCTCCCGCAGGGACTCCTGAGTTTACGTCATCCACTATGGTGCGGATAAGCGAGTTCGTATTTATCATGATTGGTACAGAATCATCTAGTTTGTAGGGGTATGAGCCTTCTGTTTCGATGGCTGCCATCTCAAGTGCAATTGCCGCCTCCCCCTCAAAAGTGATCCTGTCACAGATCCCGATAAGAGAAGACACCGCGTCAAACAACCGGCCCATACCGCATGAGAGTGGGCTGTTGAAATTTTTTTCAAGCATAGTCAGGACGACACGTGTTTCTTCGCCGGAGATGTCAGGTTTTAAGGAAGAGAATAAATTAAATGCTTCCGGGCCGTAGGTCTGGTACAGGATGGACAAGGCCAACCTCCACGGCTCTCTGACCGCCTTGTCGCCTCCTGGAAGTGGGACGTAGTTTAAGTGCGCGAACCGTTCGAAAACATCATACCCTGCAACAAGGAACTCGCTCCCCCATGAGTTGCCGTCCAGGCCGTAGCCGGTGCCATCGAACGCCACGCCTATAACCCTGCCTGACTCGCCGTTCTCTGCCATACACGAAGCAACGTGCGCATGGTGGTGTTGGATGGGGACAAACGTCACGCTTTTGTCATCGCTTGTTTTGTAGGTTTGAGCGAACCTGGTGCTCAGGTAATCGGGGTGCATGTCATGGGCTATTATATGCGGGTCGGCCTTGAAGGTTCGTTTCAAGTTATTGAGCGTCTCCTCGAAGAAACCCATAGCCTCGTAGTTTGTCAGGTCGCCTATGTGCTGGCTGACAATTGCATAGTGGTCCTTTGTCAGGCAAAAAGTGTTCTTCAGCTCGCCGCCGCAGGCTAGTATATCTGGGACGGCAGAGGAAAGTTCGATTGGCTCTGGCGCAAAACCGCGCGCCCGCCTTATCAATCTTGGGATGCCGCCCACGACCCTTGTCACCGAGTCGTCAACTCGCATGTATATACCCCTGTCATGCGTCAGAAATGCGTCAGCAAGACCGGATAGCTTTTCAGATGCCTCGGTATTGTCAATAACTATCGGTTCCTCCGAGAGGTTGCCGGATGTCATTACTAGCACCTCAGGCAGGCCTTCAGCCTCAACCTCGGGATGCTTGAAAAGAAGATGGTGTAGTGGCGTATATGGCAGCATGAACCCGATGTACCTGTTGCCGGGTGCAATGCCTTCCGGGAGCATCTCTGTTGCATCATCCCGTTTTTTGAGCAGGACTATTGGCGCGGCACGGCCAGTCAGGAGGTCTTCTTCTGCTTTAGATATATTACAGTACTTCTTTATTGTATCGATGTCCCGCGCCATTAGGGCGAAGGGTTTCCTGCTCTTGCGCTTCCGGTCCCGAAGTTTGTTAACTGCCTCTTCATTAAGTGCGTCGCACGCCAGCTGATATCCGCCGAGACCCTTTACCGCGACTACATTCCCTGACAAAAGCAACCTGGTGGTTGAGATAATCGCTTCATTACCGGCAATGTCGCCTGTAAATTCTACCTTTGGCCCGCATTCGGGGCAGGCGGTAGGCTGTGCATGGAACCTCCTGTCGGCAGGATTATGATATTCAGCGTTGCAGTGTGGGCACATCCTGAATGCGGCCATCGTGGTAAGAGGTCTGTCGTATGGGACGTCCCTGATTATGCTGTAACGAGGGCCGCAGTTGGTGCAGTTGATGAACGGGTAGAGGTATCGCTTGTCGTTAGGGTCATAGAGTTCTTTCTGGCAGTTCGGGCATATGGCAATGTCCGGGGATATGAGCGAGAATTCTTCGGATACGGCCTCTGAGAGCCTTATCTCAAAGCCTGAATATCCGGCAGGCTCGAGTATCTCGGTCTCAATGTTTTTTATTATGGATAGGGGCGGGCGGTTTTCCTGGAGCTTTGCCGCAAAGCCATTGGCCCCTGGGCCTTCCACTTCGATAGTGACGCCCTTTGAAGTATTCAGGACAAAACCGGAAAGGCCGCCGGCAATCGCAAGGTTATATACATGCGGGCGGAAGCCCACACCCTGCACGATGCCTGTAACCCGTATCCGGGCCCTCTCAGGCATTTGACCTTTTAAGGTTTCCGGTAAGCCATCCATACCAGCCCTCAAGACCTTCGCCGGTCCTGCATGAAACAGGGAAGATGTCGAGCTTCGGGTTCAGCGTGAGCGAATCTTTTGTCGCCTTCTCGATATTGAAGTTAGTGTAGGGGATGAGGTCGATCTTGTTTATGACAAGGGCTTTCGACTCGTGCCACATCAAAGGGTATTTGAGCGGTTTGTCGTCGCCCTCGGGCACCGAGAGGAGCATCACCTTGCAGTCCTCGCCCACGTTGAACTCCGCCGGGCACACGAGGTTGCCCACGTTCTCCACTATCAACAGGTCGAGCGATTTCAGGTCAAACTCGTCAAGGGCGTTACGCACCATGTTGCCGTCCAGATGGCATGCGCTTCCGGTGTTGATCTGCACCACCGGCACGCCCATTTTCTCTATCCTGTCCGCGTCGGCTGTAGTTGCAACGTCGCCCTCGATTACGCCTATGTTATATTTATCCTTCAGCGCAGCCAGGGTCTTCTCAAGAAGTGTCGTCTTTCCGGCACCCGGTGAGGACATGACGTTGATAACAAAGACGCCGCATTCTTTGAATAGCCTGTTGTTTTCCGCTGCGATCCTGTCGTTTGCGCCGAGAATGTCCGCAACTACCTTTACTTTCATCATACCTCCAGGTCTATGTCTTCAATCTGAAGCTCGCGTCCGGATATTATCTCTATTTCAGGGCTGTCGCAGTGTTTACAGCAAAATGCATACCCTACTATGTGAAACGTCCTGTTACATGACTTGCACCTGGCTGTCAACGGGACATTGTCGATTACGAGGCTGGCTCCTTCCGCGATGCTGTCTTTGGATACCACCTCGAACGCGAACCGGAGCGCGTCTTCGACCACCCCTGCCATTTCCCCAACTTTAAGGCGTACCGATGTCACTTTTGTGGCGCCTTCTTTGGCTGCCTGCTCCTTGACGATATCAAGTATGCTTTCGCATATGGAGACTTCGTGCATCCGGTCCTCAAATGTTTGGATTAATTATTCTAAGCTTAATGAAATGCCGGTGTCAAGGCGGATTAATGCGTTATGGGCGTTATCCCAAGCGCTTTAAGCTCTTTCAGCACAAGCTCCATCAACTCGGGGATTTTCGCTTCAATCGTCGGAGTCAGTTCAAGGCCCCAGTCGGACATATCCTCCGGTTGTATGCCAATTATTACCGCTTCAAACTTTTTGCCCAGCGCCTCGGCAATCGCGAATACCTCCACCATCCCTATCTGGTGCAGTGAGGTCTTGTAGGGTACTTTTATGTCTATGTCGTCGGGGGTGAATCGGAATATCGAGCCTGGCGGCTCGGAGGTCTTCAGCGTATCGACTATGATGACATGTTTGTAACCTTCCATGAAAGGCATAAGGTCAAGCCCGGCAGTGCCGCCGTCCATTAGTTCGACTTCTGGAGGGAACTCGTAGGATGCCTTGAGCCGCTCTATGACCCGTACGCCGACACCCTCGTCCCTTAAAAGAATATTGCCGACCCCGAGGACCATTACCTTCTTTTCAATGGTCCCGGGGCCGGCGGATGGTTCGAAAGCACTCAATAGTTCTGTTCCCTTGCCTTTTATTTCGAGGTCTCTTTTAACGAATAGCCGTCCACCATGGACATAAGGGTCCTGTCCTTGTCAAGGGCGTCCTGCCTCAACACGAAATACAGGTGGACCGCCGTAACCACTATGAGGAGCCACATACCAAGGAAGTGGACCACCCTCGTTACGGGTATGCCTCCAAGCATGGTGTTCACCCAGGCGAAGCTTGTTGACAGCCATCCGGTATGCAGCGCAAATCCGGTTGCCGCCATGACTATTATCAGAAGGCCCATGAAGGTATAGGCCAGGCCCTGGAGCGGGTTATACCGCTTATAGGGCTTGTGTGAGCTCTTGAGGAACAGGTAATACATCACTATGTCCGGTATGTTCTTCAGGTTGCCCGGAAGAGGAAGAAGCTCCTTCCAGTCGGCCGCCTCCTTCGAGTTGAACATGAGGTAAAACCTCATGATGAACCCGAAGATAAGGAAGTAAGCAGCGATGAAATGGAAAAACCTGTTCCACGCCATGGTCTCGGTGCCACCCGCCAGGAACGGGGAGTAGATATAGAAGCCCGTGAATATAAGGAGCGCCATTGATACGACATGCACCCAGTGCTGCAGCCTTATGGGAGCTGTCCAGTGATAGACCCTTTCTTTGGCCATCTCTGCCACCCCCTTTCTCAGGATACCCTGAATTTGTGGATTTCGTTCGTACCAGGGTCAATCACGTGCACGGTGCAGGCCAGGCACGGGTCGAACGAGTGGACCACCCTCAGTATCTCAAGAGGCTTTTTCGGGTCGAGCACAGGCGTTCCCACCAGCGCTTCCTCTATCGGGCCGCGCACTCCCTTGTCGTCTCTCGGGCAGACGTTCCAAGTGGTCGGAACGACAAGCTGGTAGTTTTTGAGCACCTGTCCATCGATCGTGTTCCAATGGGCCAGGGCGCCGCGCGGAGCCTCCCAAAGCCCGACTCCGCTTGCGCTTGTGGGAAGCTCGTACTGTTTGAAGAGGTCGGTTTTGCCTGCCCCCATGTTTGCCGCAAGCTGTCCGGTCCAGACCAGCATCTCGTCAGCGACCATCTTGGCCTCAAGCGCCCTCGCGGCGATCCTTCCGAGGACCGACAGCAGCACCTCCGGCTTTCCTGCGACGCCGAGCTTGGCGAGCGTGTCGTCAATGAGCGCTTTCGCAGTCGGCTGCCCATGGACGTAGGCTACCAGCATGCGGGATAGCGCGCCGACCTCCATCGGTTTGCCGTTCAGCCTCGGTGCCTTGGCCCAGGTGTATTTGTCGTTCGTGTCGTACTTTGTATACTCGGGGTCGGTCTCACCGGCTGCGGGGTTAAGGCCGCTCTTCGATTTATACCAGCTGTGGCTGACATCCTCGGTCACCATCTTTGCGTCAACCTGCTGATGGACGAGGCCCTTGT
>Ga0316628_100002724_pt1 | contig 13253 bp, 10 predicted proteins | sample OWC_Aug_M2_C1_D5_FD_207648 | JGI IMG/M metagenome (GOLD analysis project Ga0316628, IMG submission 207648) | Wetland soil microbial communities from Old Woman Creek delta, Ohio, United States - OWC_Aug_M2_C1_D5_C | ecosystem: Environmental > Terrestrial > Soil > Wetlands | place: USA: Ohio... | reverse complement strand
CCCTCGCGCCCGTGAAGCACGCGATACCCGAGAGCAGCTGCCCCGAGAAGGGTGACGGCGCCGAGGGCGACGGCGGCGCGAACTGAGCGAGATCGGCAAGAGCCGATGCGGGCCGTCGAGCGGCGGCGGCCGTCCGGACCGCGAGCCGTTCGGCGGCCCACCACGACCCGGCGCACGGGCCCGGTTTCCCCGGCACGCCGGGCAATCGGCCATTTTCGGTTGACGCGCCTTTTGCAGCGGCATAACCCCTAGCGCCCCACGGCTCCAAAACCGGTCACTGGAGAACTCAAAATGAGCATCGATTTCAAGGGTAAGGTCGCCATCGTCACGGGTGCAGGCGCCGGTCTCGGCAGGAACCACGCGCTCGAGCTCGCCAAGCGCGGCGCGAAGGTCGTCGTGAACGACCTCGGCAGCTCCGTCGACGGCTCGGGCGGCTCCAGCGCCGCGGCCCAGGCGGTCGTCGAAGAGATCAAGAAGGCGGGCGGCGAAGCAATCGCCAACGGCGCCTCGGTCTCCGACAAGAAGGGCGCGGAGAGCATCGTCGCCGATGCGGTGAAGGCGTTCGGCACGGTCGACATCCTCATCAACAACGCGGGCATCCTCCGCGACAAGTCGTTCAACAAGGTGACGCTCGAGGACTTCGAGCTCATCGTGAGCGTTCACCTACTCGGCTCGGTGTACGTGACCAAGGCCGCCTGGCCGATCATGAACGAGAAGGGCTACGGCCGCATCGTCATGACGACCTCGTCGTCGGGCCTCTACGGCAACTTCGGCCAGTCGAATTACGGCGCGGCGAAGCTCGGCGTCATCGGCCTCATGAACACCCTGAAGCTCGAGGGCGAGAAGAAGAACGTCAAGGTCAACGCCATCGCTCCGATCGCGGCGACCCGCATGACCGAGGGGCTCGGCATCCCCGAGGAGTTCTTCAAGAAGCTCAAGCCCGAGCTCGTGACCCCCGCGGTGCTGTACCTCTGCAGCGAGAACGCCCCGACCGGCCTCATCATCGAGGCGGGCGCCGGCCATTACAGCAAGGTCGCCATCATGGAAGCCAAGGGCGCCAAGATCGGCGACTCGGCCACCCCGGAAGACATCGAGAAGAACATCGGCAAGATCTGCGACATGAGCAGTGCCGACGAGTTCACGATGGGCGGCGCGGCGTCCATGAAGATCTTCTCGAGCTGATTCACCTCCCCATCACACTTCCCCCATTCGACGGGCTCCCACATGGGGGCCCGTCAAGTTTTGTGCGCGAGAAGGGCGGTTATCGTGGCCTCACGGCGCGAAAATCGGGCATTTCGCCGCGGCAGTGGTAATCACGCGACCATGCGCTGGGCTCGCGCGGTCGTCACTGGGTTCTTCCTGTTTGGGCTGTCGCCGCTCTTCACGGTGCCGGCGCGGGGCGCGGGCACGCCGCCTGTTGGCTCGGGCGCCGCGCCCACGGGGACGGGATCGTCTGCGGCATCGGGGTCAGGGCGGCCTTCCGCCGCGGCGCCTTCGGGATCAACGCGAAACCCGGCGGCAGCCCCCTCGCCGTCGGCAGGGTCGCACCACGACGGCACCGCAACGGAGGCCGCCTGCCCCGCCGGCATGCAGCTCGTCGACGGCGACTACTGCAGCGACGTCGAGCAGGAGTGCCTCCGGAGCTGGTACGACGAATCGAACAAGAAGGTCGTCTGCGAGGACTTCAAGCCGCCGAGCAAGTGCGTCGGGGACAAGACGCACAAGCGCTTCTGCATCGACGAGTACGCCTGGCCGAACGTGAAGGGCGAGCGCCCCGAGGTGATGAACAATTTCTACCAGGCCGAGGTGAAGTGCGCGGCGGTCGGCAAGCGCCTGTGTACCGAGAGCGAGTGGACGCTGGCCTGCGAGGGACCCGAGATGAAGCCGTTCCCCTATGGGTTCAAGCGCGACCCGAACAAGTGCAACGGCGACCGGCCGTGGGACGGGCCAAATATGGTGAAGGTGGCGCAGCGTGATCCCGACGAGCTCGCGCGGCTATGGCAGGGCGTGCCGAACGGCGCTCAGCCCGAGTGCATCAGCGATTACGGGATCGCGGACCTCGCGGGGAACACGGACGACGTCGTCGCGAGCGAGACGTTCACCAGCGACTGGAAGGGCAAGTACGACAGCGTCCACACCGGTGGCCCCTGGTACAAGGGCGTGCGCAACCAGTGCCGCCCCAAGATCTACACGCACGACGAGGGGTTTTATTATTACTTCCTCGGCTTTCGCTGCTGCGGAAACCCCGACGGTGCGCCGAACGATCCGCGCACCCCGAAGCAGATCAAGGCGAAGAAATCGTTCGGGACGGTCGAGAGCCTGGCGCGGTTCACCGTGAAGCAGATGCAAGAGAAGCTCGAGCAGAAGAAGCACGGTCAGTGCACTTGCAAGCCGAAGGACATCCTGTGCAAGACGATGTGCGGCACGCTGCTCGGCCCGGGCGCGAAGGACGTGACCCTGGGCAAGACCCAGCCCGCACCGTGAGACACTCGGGCCCGCCACCATGGTGACGCGCTGAGGCGACGACGGGACGCGCTACTCGCGCTATTGCGGAGGCTGAGCCCCGCCACCGGGAGGCGTGGCCTGGGGGGTCTCCGGTGCGGGCGCGGGACCCTTGCGCTCGGGCGACGGCGCGGGGGCCTGCGAGGGGCTGTGCCCCGACCAGCAGTTGGGATCGCGCGCGGCGTTCACGATGCCCTGGTCGGCACACGGAGTTGGCTTCGGCTTGCCGACACCGAACGACGGAGCCTTGCCGGCAGCGCCCTCCGCCGGTGCGGGGCGGCCCGCCGGAGTGAGTCCGTTCGGCGCGATGGTCGCGCCGTTCTTGAGCTTGTCACCTGGCGCCTGACGATCGGCACCGAGATCCAGATGGGTCGCCGACAGCTCCGTCTCCGGCGGGGGATAGTCCGTGGACGGGGAGCGCAGGGGCGTTTCGGCGGGCTGGGGCGCGCACGCCGCGGCCGCGAGCACGAGCAGGGAGAGGCCCTTACCATGCGCAGTCATTCGGGAAACGTAAGCACCGTCTCGCGCGGAGTCTAGGAGCCTGTCGGGCAAGGCCCGGCTCCGTCGCGCCTCCATCAAGGGCGGGCACGCGCCGCTCCGCCCCAAAAAAGGCTGTTTTTGGGGTCCCCACCCACGCGGGCTCGGCTAGGCCGAGCGATGTGATGTCGGCCGCGCGTGGCCGCACGAAACTGTATTACCCTGGGCGGGCGGCCCGCTCCGAACCAACAATCGGATCGCGCTCGCTCACTCAGCCGGCCTGCGCAGGGATGATCCGCGTCCTTCTTTGCTCCGACGTCCACGACGACCGCCTCTCGGGGCTGCTCGGCGGAGCCCACCGTGTGGAGTGGGAGGGCAGCTACGACTCGGCGAAGGCCGCGCTCGAGCGCGACGAGCACGACGTGTATTTGATCGATGCGCTGTTCAGCAGCGGGCGGGGCGCGAGCCTGGCACAGGCCATTGCCCGGCGCGGCGCACGTCCGGTCATCGTGCTGGTTCGCCGTCCGGATGCGGCCTTCGAGGCCAAGACCCTCGCGCGCGGCGTCGCCGACGTGCTCGTGCAGTCGGAGCTCACCGCGGCAGTGCTCGATCGAGCCGTGCGCCACGCGATGGCGCGCGCGTCCCGCGAACGACGCGTCGAGCGCTCGGACCAGCCGGCGTCGACCATCGGCATCCAGGGGCTCCAGTTTCGCCTGGAGAATGCCATCACCCGCGCGCGCCGTGGCTTCGGCGGCGCCTGCGTCCTGGCGATCCGCTGGGACGGAGCGCTGCGCCCCGACGAGCGCCCCGACCCGGGCGTCGTCGCCATGCTCCAGGGAATCGCGCTCGAGCGGATTCGCTCGTGCCTGCGGGACGTCGAGACCCTGAGCCGGATCGAGAATACGTTCTTCGTGCTGCTCGAGGAGCGCGACCCGAAGTTTCGCGCCGGCCGCGTCGCCGAGCGCGTGCTGGTCGAGCTCGGCGTCCCGGCCTCGGTGCGCGGACGCCAGCTCGCGCTCACGCCGAGCGTCGGCATCGCCGTGTTTCCGGAAGACGGAGAGGACGCGGAGTCGCTCATGCGCAAGGCCAAGGAGGCGCTCGCGCTCGCGGCCGACGCCGGGGGCAGCGTGTTCCGGTTCCCGAGCTCCCCGACGACGGGGCTCGTGTCGCGCCGGATGGAGCTCGAGCGAGCCCTCGAGCGGGCGCTCGAGCGCGAAGACTTCCGGCTCGAGTACCAGCCACAGGTAGATCTCGAGACGGACGAGCTCGTCGGCGCGGAAGCGCTGCTCCGCTGGCGAGACGAAAAGCTGGGCGTCGTCGAGCCTTCCGAGTTCGTCCCCCTCCTGGAGAGCGCGGATCTGATCGAAGAGGTCGGCGAGTGGGTGCTCCGGCAAGCGTGCAGGCAGGCGGCGCAGTGGGCGTCCGCGGGAGAGCCGCTCAAGATCAGCGTGAACGTGTCCGCGAGACAGTTCGTGCTCGGGGACGTCGTGCGGGTCGTGCAGGGCGCGCTCGCGGAGACGAAGCTCTCGCCGGAATACCTCACGCTCGAGCTGACCGAGGGCGTGATGCTCGACACGACGCCCGCGGTGCGCGATGCGCTGCGCGTGATCCGCCAGACCGGCGTGCGCGTTGCCGTGGACGACTTCGGGACGGGGTACGCCTCGCTTCGATACGTGAAGCACTTCCCGATGGACACCATCAAGATCGACAAGGAGTTCGTCCGCGGGCTGCCGCTCAACACGGAGAACGCCGCGATCACGAACGCCATCGTCGCTCTCGCCCACAGCCTGAACCTGACGGTCGTCGCAGAGGGCGTGGAGAACGAGGCAGAGGCGGAGTTCCTGCGGGACCTGCGGTGCCGCATCGTGCAGGGCTTCCTGCACGCCCGCCCGATGCCCGCGGACAAATTTGCCGCGTGGCGTCGGAGCCGTTCCACGAAGTAGGCCCGCCCCAGCCTGGGGCTTTTCCCGCCCGCGCCGACGGCGTACCGTCGCCGGCATGACGCTTCGTACGAAACGTTCCCTGGAGATGCAGCTGCTCTGCGCCGCGCTCGGGTGCGCGGGCTTGCTTTCGACGAGAACCGCTCACGCCTTCGACTTCGGCGTGGGTCTCATCGGGACCGCCGGCGGAAACTTCCTCGACAAGCCGGACAACCCTCCCCCGGGCTATCCGGGGTTCGGAGGGGTCACCTACGGCGGCGGGCTGATGCTCGATGGTCGCATTCTCGACGGGATCCTCGGGCTGGAGGGGGATGTAATCCGATCGGTCGATAAGGGCAGTGGCACGATCACGGTGAATGGAATCGACAGCAAACTGAAGCTCGGGCAAGGCGCCTGGCACGTGCCGATCCTTGCCAAGGTGACCATCCCCTCGCCCGTGGTGGCACCGGCGTTCTTCCTGGGGCCCGAGATCGTTTTTCCGTCGTCGGCGAACGCCGAGCTGAGCACCCCATTGGGGACCATTTCCGGACCGCAGAAGGCGGACACCTACGTGATGATCACCGGTGGTCTCGGTGTCGAGATCAAGGTACCCCTCCCCATCCTGGACCTTCGCATCCCCATCGGGCTGCGGGCCTCCTACAACCCGAGCGTCTCCGCCAAGTACTCCGACCGCGTAACGCTCGTGAACGGGACGGCGAGGTACCAGAGTGAATGGAAGTATGCCGTGAACCTGACCGCGGGCGCGGCGATCTACTTCTGAGATTCCTGGGGCGCGGAGACGAGCTTCACCGAGCCGCCGACGAGGCTCATGAAGTCCCTCTCGAGCTTCGCGAACCCGTCGCTCGCCATCTTCTCGTAGACATCGGCGACGGTCGCATCCTCGTTCTTCAGGATGTTCGGGCTCGGGGTGCGCCAGAGCGACGATTTGAGCTCGAGCGGCTGGTCGTCGCCCGGGATCTGGAACGAGACCTTGAACATCATCCCGACGCCCACGAACACGCCCCGCGGCTTCGGGCTCATGTAGCCGCCGGCCATCTCCGGGGCGTAATCCACCAGGAGAGTCGGTTCCGTCACGGGCGGCAGCTCGGCAGGGTCCGCCAGGGTGGGCTCGATCTTCACGTCGAGGACGTCCTCGGGGAACGGCGCGGCGATCGCTTTGGCCATGCGCGCGACGACGGGGTCCTCACGCCGCGCCGCGTAATCTCCGACGAAGTACTGCGACGGCACCGAGGGCTTGCCCATGAAATACGCGCTCAGCTTGACCTGGATGTCCGCGGCGCGGACGGAGTCCGGCAGCCGCCGCACCACCCGGACCGAAACGCGCGGGCCGTGCTCCTTCGAGTAGCCGAGGAGCCGCTCGAAGAACGAGGCGACGGCCGGCGCCTTTCCCGGAACGAATCGAGCGAGGATGCCCCGGTAGAGGGCAACGATCGCGGCATCGGCAGCGGGCGTGATGAAGGGATAGCGCGCCCGTCGCTTCTTGAACTCGCGGAGGGCGGTGACGGTCCCGACCTTCTGGGCAGCAGCGAGGTCCGTGGTGACGGCAGCCCGGAGGGCAGCGTCGACCTCTGCCTGGATCCTGGACCTGGGGTGCGCCGCAGCGAACCGTTCGATGGCCTCGACCGTCCTTTCACGAATGGCCTCGGCCAGCTCGGCCCTCGGCAGGAGAACGTCCGAGACATCGTGGCGGGAGCCGCCGCGGGCGAGGTAAGCGCGGTATCCGGCGGCGTCGTTCTGCTCGCGTGCCTGCGCATAGAGGCGCCGCTCGCTCACGACGTTCCGGGTTTTCCACAGGGCTGGCCCGAGGAGCGCACCGATGGCGAGCGCCAGCGGCAGGCTCAGCTTTGCCCACACCGGCTCCCGGCGTGAAAGCTTCAGCTTGGGGGAAAAAGGGCTCGAAAACCCGCTGTCGATGAGCGGATCGAGCATGGCCTGCTCGCGCCGGTTGGCGGTACGAACCGCCTGCGAATACTGCTCCCCGGCTTGCTGGAAGGCGGTCTTCGCCTGCTCGGCCACTGCCGGATCCGGCAGCCGGAAGACGAACTCCCCGGCGGCGGTCGCGATGCGAAGCTTGGTGCCGTCCACCACCGAGGCGGCCTTGAGCTCCGGGTGCAGAAAGACCCGCATCGGCTCCGATCGCGCGTCGAAGACACCCGCCGGAAACAGATAGAGCCCCGGCTCGTACGGCACGGCTGCACGCGCGTGCCGGAGCGAGAGCGCGCGCAGCACGCAATACGCGACCACCGCCCCGGCGAGGGCGAAGCCCACGGCGAAGCCGACCGGTGCGATTGCCACGGAGCTTCCGAGCTCCCCGACGCCCTGGATCACCCACATCGTGAGCGCGCCGGCCGTGGTCACCGCCGCGGCGGTCCAGTACGCACCGCGTCGATCTTCCGGTGCCTCCCGCACGATGGGCGTGGGGACGCCGATCGCGCGGGTCGCGTCCGAAAAGCGGTCCTGAACGGCCCGCTCCAGTGTGTAGAAGTCGACGTCCATCTGCCCCTCGAGCTTCGCTCCGGCGGCTCGAGCCCGAGTATTCAACCGGCAGAGCGGGGTTCTGCCAAGCACGAACCAGCGGCCCCCGGCAAATCCATGGCCGCCCAGGCACTTTTCCGCGGGGCGTCCCTCGCGGGGAGCGGCGAGCGGGAAGGCACGGGCGTCCGGGCCCGCAGTGCGCTAACGTTTGGGACTTTGAGCGCAGCGAGTCGACGAGCCCCGTGAGCGAGAACAGATCTACATCATCCGCTCCGCGTCCGCGCGCGAGGAGGACACGCGATCCCCTGGGACCGCAGCACGAGGACGCACTGAACGCGTACCTGAGCCACATGTCGCGCCTTCCGCTGCTGAGCCGCGAAGGCGAGGTGCGCGTCGGACAGGCGATCGAGGAAGGCACGCGCCAGGCGCACAACGCCCTGTTCGCGTGCCCCATCGCCGTGCAGGCGATCTCGGAGCTCGCCGAGCGAGTGAAGAGCCAGCGTGTCCGGATCGCCGAGGTCGTGCGGGATGCCGACGACGATCCCGACACCTTCGACGAGGTCGCCGCCGAGGAGCGCCTCGCAAAGCTCGTCGCGCGCGTCCAGCGCCTCGAGGCGCAACGCATGGCCCTCACCTCCGAGCGGCCGCGGGTCTCGGAACGACCGCGAGCCACCGAGCGGCCCCGAGTGTCGGAACGACCGCGTGGCACGGAGCGGCCCCGGGAAGGAGCCGAGCGGAAGGCGGCGTTCGACGCCGAGCTGAGCAAGCTGTCCAGCGAGGTTGTCGCCATCTTCGAAGAGATGCGCCTCACGGAATCGAGCCTCAGGCATCTCGTCTCCAAGGTGCGATCGGCGCTGAACGACGAGCGCCCGCTGGTTCCGCGCCGTGAGCTCGTGGAGACGCTGCGGCTCTTCGCCGAGGGGGAAGAGAACGCCAACCGCGCCAAGGCCGAGCTGGTACAGGCGAACCTGCGGCTCGTCGTGTCGCTCGCGAAGCGGTACGTGAATCGAGGGCTCAATTTCCTGGATCTCATCCAGGAGGGGAACATCGGCGTCATGCGCGCCGCGGAGAAGTTCGAATACCGCCGCGGTTACAAGTTCAGCACGTACGCGACCTGGTGGATCCGGCAGTCCATCACCCGCGCGCTCGCGGACCAGGCTCGCACGATCCGGATTCCGGTGCACATGATCGAGTCGCTGAACGTGGTGCTTCGTACCTCGGCGCGGCTCGTGCAGGAGCTCGGGCGCGAGCCGACCGTCGAGGAGCTCGCGACCCGGGCGGATCTGCCGCTCGAACGAGTGGAGATGCTCCTCAAGCTCGCGAAGGAGCCCGTCAGCCTGGAGACCCCGGTCGGCGACGACGAGGAGTCCCGGCTGGGGGACTTCGTCGAGGACGATCGGTTCCCGAGCCCCGCCGATGACGTCATCGCAAAAGATCTGCAGCATTCGGCCCGAGCTCTCCTGAAGACGCTGACTCCCCGCGAAGAGAAGGTCATCCGGATGCGATTCGGGCTCGACGAGCGCGCCGAGCACACGCTCGAGGAGGTCGGTCGCGACTTCGAGGTCACCCGGGAGCGCGTGCGTCAGATCGAGGGGCGCGCGCTTCACAAGCTGCGTCGCGCGGGCCGCGCGCGCAATCTGAAGAGCTTCATCGAAGAGTGATCAGCGCAGTGCGGCGAGGCTGATCGACCCGATTCTCTCGATTGACAGGGGAGAGCATCGCGTGGGAAAGAATCCGCCCGATGAGCAACGCCAACTTCGAGCGACAGCTTCGAGCCACGATAGAGCGGTTCGTCCTGGAGCTGTCGGACATCGTTCGTAGCGCAGCGCTTCAAAGCGTCACGGAAGCGTTCGGTGGTTCGGCGATCTCCGGTCCCGAAAGCCGGCGAGGAGCGAGGAGCTCGAAGTCGACAGCGGCGCGGGCTGGTGCGGCCCGCGGGCGAGGCCAGAAGCGCCCTCCTCAAGAGCTCGCAGCGCTCGTCGATCGGCTGTTCGAGGCGGTGAAGGCCAACCCCGGGCTCCGCATGGAGCAAATTGCCGAGTCCCTCGGCTCGTCGACGCAAGAGCTCGCACTGCCAGCGAAGAAGCTCCTCTCGGAGAAGAAGATCAAGACGAAGGGCGAGCGCCGCGCGACGAAGTACTTCCCGGCCTGACGTGATTGGGCCTCCGGCCGACCACAATGATGGGCGGCAGCACGCTCAGAACTTCGGGGCTTTGCGCGCCTGCGCGGCCTTCAGCGCGTCGCCGAGCGAGTCGTCCTGACGCAGGCAGGAGAAGCAGTCGCCGAGGCCGAGGAACCCGCAGCCCTTTCGCGAGGAGAGCTGGGTGAGCCGGCGGACGGCACGCTCGTCGGCGTTTTCCTTGGCCTCCACAATGAGCTTCTTCAGCTCGTCGCAGCGCGAAGCGCGCCGGAGGTCCAGCGCGACCTTCAGCGCCTTCGAAGCATGGGCGAGCACATCCTCTCGCTCGAGCAGCGATTTGGCGAGTGCGGTCGTCTGGTTCTTCTCCGTCGTCGAGGCCCAGACATCGAACAGGATGTCGGCGCCTGGCGAGCCGAGGGATCCTGCGGCGACATCGAGCGCCTGCTTCTGGGCCGCGTCGTCGTCGACTGCGCGACGCACGTCGCCGAGCATCTCTCTGTCCTCGGCGAGCGCCGGGTCGAGCCGGAGCGCGTTCCGGAACGCCTCGATCGAGCTCGCGTATGCCGAGAGATGCGCATCTCCCTTGCCGATGGCCATCCACTCCGCTGCGGTACGGCTCGCCTCGGGTCTCGCCGAGAGCTGAGCGATCGCGGCGCGGTCGCCCACCTCCGCCCGCGCGATGACCGGGCCGAGCTCGGGCGGGGCCGGCGCGGCCGAGTGGGGCGTTCCGTGCCCGCGGCCGAGGCCGATCGCAGCCGCCAGCAGCGCCGCGCCGGCGCCTCCGAGGAGCCAGTACGGGACGTCCCGACCTCCGATGCGCAGAGATCGGCTCGCTGCCTGCAGCAGAGACGATGTCGGCTGTCCCGGAGCGGAGAGCGTTCGCTGACGTGCGGGCGCCGCAAGGCCGTCCACCACGGTTGCCGAGATGGCAGCGGTTCCTCCACGGAGGCTCGGCACACCGATGACGGTTCCGTCGAGCGATGGGGCGGCGGGCCCGACCAGCGAATCGATGGCCGCGATGAGCTCTTCAGCGCTCCGGAAGCGCGCGTCCGGGTCTTTTTCGAGCAGCCGCGCCACGAGCGCGGCCGCGCCGGGATCGACCGTGTCCGGCAGCGGCGGAGCCGGCTCGGTGAGCTGCTTGGCGAGCAGGCCCATGACCTCTTCGGCCTCGAACGTCGGCTTCCCCGCCAGCATTTCGTGCGTCACGAGCCCGAGCGCGTAGAGATCCGCGCGCTGATCGACGGATTTGCCGGCAGCCTGCTCGGGCGCCATGTAGGCGGGCGTACCGAACACGGACCCCAGGCGCGTGAGCTGTGAGCCGCCCTCGGCCTCGGCGCTGACCTTCGCGATGCCGAAGTCGAGCACCTTCACGAAGTCCTTCGTGCCACCGCGCTCGATGAGCATGATGTTGTCCGGCTTGAGATCGCGGTGGACGATGCCCGCCGCGTGCGCCGCGCCGAGTCCCGCCGCGACCTGGCGCGCGATGAACAGGGCGCGCTCGACCGGCATCGGCCCCTCGGTGAGGGCCTGAGTCAAGCTCCGGCCCGCGACGTACTCGAGCACGAGATAGAACGAGCCGTCGTCGAGCTTGCCGAAGTCGGTCGCGACCGTGACGTTCGGGTGCTCGATGCGTCCGGCAGCGATCGCTTCGCGCTCGAAACGCTTCACCACCTCGTCCAGCACCGTCATCTCGCGGTGCAGCACCTTCACCGCGACGGACTTCTTCATCAGCACGTGCTCGGCGCGGTAGACGGCGCCCATGCCGCCCACGCCGAGGCGCTCGTCCACGCGGTAGCGATCGGCAATGACCTTGCCGACGAGGGGATCGGCCGCTTCTTCGGGCGGCGCGACCGCTTCCGCGCCGGGGCTGGAACTGCCTTCGCTCATTGCCGGATCCGAGCCGGGATACTACCGCAGACTCTTCCGTTTTCGGGCCACCTCGTGCGGGCCTCGCGAGGGCCGGGGCTCGCCCATCCGGCCCACGTTTCGCGTCCACGCGACCAGTCGGGCCGCTCACGCGGAATGTGGCTCCAAAGCCCGAGGCGCCGTCGCATCGGTTGACGTCGCACGCCTGTCTCCGCAATGTGCCGAGAAAGGAGTTTCGCGATGAAAGCTGTGCTCTGCAAGGAATACGGTCCGCCCGAAAAGCTCGTGGTGGAGGACGTTCCGTCGGAGCCGCTCGGCCCCGGGCAGGTCCGTGTTCGCGTGCGGGCCGCGGGGGTGAACTTTCCTGACGTCCTCATCATCAAGGGAGAGTATCAGTTCAAGCCGGCACCGCCCTTCTCTCCCGGCGCGGAAGTGGCCGGAGACGTGCTCGAGGTCGGCGCCGGCGTCGACGGATTTCGAGCCGGTGACCGCGTCATCGCCATGACGGGCTGGAACGGCTTCCGCGAGGAGGTCGTCATCGGTCCCGAACGGTGCCTGCTCATGCCGCGCAGCATGAGCTACGACGAGGGCGCCGCACTCTCCATGACCTACGGGACGAGCTACCACGCGCTCGTCCAGCGCGGGCGCCTGAAAGCCGGCGAGACGCTCCTGGTGCTCGGCGCCACCGGGGGCGTCGGCACGGCCGCAGTGGAGATCGGCAAGCTCCTCGGAGCCAAGGTCATCGCCGCGGGCGGCAGTGACGACAAGCTCGCCGTCGTTCGCGAGAAGTACGGAGTGGATCACGTCGTCAATTACCGGACAGGGGCTCCGCTGAAAGATCAGGTGAAGACACTCACGTCCGGGGCTGGCGCGGACGTCATCTACGACGCGGTCGGAGGCGACGCTTTCGACCAGGCACTCCGATGCATCAACTGGGACGGACGCCTGCTGGTCGTCGGATTCGCAGCAGGCAGGATACCCGAGGCGAAGGCCAACCTCGTGCTGCTCAAGGGGTGCTCCATCGTGGGCGTCTTCTGGGGAGCATTCAGCGCGAGGGAGCCGGAGACGAACCGGAGGAACTTCGATCAGCTCTTCCGCTGGTACGAAGAGGGAAAGCTCCACCCGGCCATCTCGCACCGCTTCCCCCTCGACCGGGCTCGCGACGCGCTTGCCGCCATCGTGAGCCGGGAAGTGGTCGGGAAGGCGATCCTGACCGTGTGATCCAGCTCAGAGAGGCGTGTTCGTGCGTTGGTCCTCGAACGTGCCCGCCCCCGCCATCTCCACGCGGGCGCCGCTCTCCGTTTTGTGGCCCGACCCGTCCAGCGTTCCGGTGATCGACGAGGACAGCGTCATCGCCGGAGAGATCGCGACGATGGTCCGACCCTGCAGGTGCCAGGTCAGGGTGAGATCGCTCCCCTGCTGCGTTTCCATCTCCGCGGACCACTGGAAGACGCCCGCGGGACGGCCGCCCTCTTCGCGGGTCTCGACCAGCGTGATGCTGCCGGACTTGAACTCACCTTCCCCCTTCGCCGCACCGAACACGGCGCGGAACAGCCCTTCCTTCATCGGAAAGGTCACGCCGATGGGCGTCGGCGCACGTCCGAGCACCGCGACGACGGGGTCGTCCTTTCCGAGGTCCGCGTGGAGCCCGCGGAGCGTTTCTTCCTCGGCTGACGGGACAGCTTTGCCTTCCGGCGTCGCGACGGTGACCTGATCCTGGGAGGCGTCGAGAGCATACGTCTTGCCCTCGATCGTGGAGTCGTCCAGTGGCTCTTTGCCAGCAGACCGTGCAACGAGGTGATAGCGATCGTAGTGGACGGTGACCTTCCCCGGCGTTCCCCCGATCAAGCCGG
>Ga0316628_100002723_pt1 | contig 13258 bp, 10 predicted proteins | sample OWC_Aug_M2_C1_D5_FD_207648 | JGI IMG/M metagenome (GOLD analysis project Ga0316628, IMG submission 207648) | Wetland soil microbial communities from Old Woman Creek delta, Ohio, United States - OWC_Aug_M2_C1_D5_C | ecosystem: Environmental > Terrestrial > Soil > Wetlands | place: USA: Ohio... | reverse complement strand
TTGCTGGCCTTGCCGGGCATCGGAAACTTAAGGGTGACTTTTCCGGCCTCATCGGTTTGCGCAACCAGACAATGGGTGCGCTCCTTACCGCGCTCCACAAACGCTTCGACTTCCGCATCCTCCACGACCTGCCGCGATTTCCTGTGCCGCAGTTCGACTTCGAGCTTTACATTTCCGGCATCCAGCCAGGTTTTCGGATTTGCCAGGCGGACGTCCAGACCGTCGCTGGCCTCCTCCTCTGCCTCAGGCGGTTCTGGGCGCGCCTTTTCCTTTCCGCGCAGGGCTAGGGTTCCCGCTTCGAGTTGAGCGATGACGTCGCGATGCTGCTGCGCAAGGCGCTCGTGAAGTTGCTGTGCCAGGTCCGCGCCCTCCTTGGGAACGGCGGCGACAAAATCCGCATAGTTGCTGCTCCGCTTGTAAACCACGCGGCCTGCCTCGTAAACAACCGTATCGAGGAACGGATGCGCGGGACCGCGATCCTCGGTCTGCACATGATAGAGGGCCTCGGCAACACGCACATTCGAGTTAAATCCAAAGTTCATGGGGTGGACCGCCTTGCGGGTCGGGACCGGATGACGAACCCGCCACTTATCTCTGCGTTGGTAAATAGCGAACTATTATTCGAGCGCATTTGACCGCTTGGCGCTTCGTCGTTATTATAGCTTGTGCTTCGATGACAGGAAACGGTCTACAAAGTTACGCGCCGCTACTTTTACACCTCGTCCTGGCCATGGCGCTTTCAGGCATTCTCCTCCTGCTTTCTTCGCTGGTGGGTTGGAGAAGGCCATCCAAGGTCAAAAACCAGGCTTATGAATGCGGCATGACGCCCACGGGCGACGCCCGCGAGCCGTTTTCCGTAAAATTTTATCTGGTCGCAATGATATTTATATTGTTCGATGTGGAAGCCATCTTCCTGTACCCCTGGGCCTTCATTTTTCGCGAGTCCGTTTCAGGACCGTCGAGATGGTTCGGGTTCGTCGAAATGCTCCTCTATATTGGGATCCTGCTGGTGGGGTATTTCTATCTCTGGAAGAAAGGGGCGTTGGACTGGAATCGCCCAGCCATACGCCGGGACCGCGATTTGTGACGGAAACACCCGACCTGGAAAAAAATCCAGCCGTGGCGAGGATTCGCGCCTGGCAACCTGGCGCCATCGCCGGACTGCTCTATTTCCGCGGTGAAATTACCGTGCTCGTGCCTCGCGTACAGTTGCGGGCGCTTGCGGGATTTCTTGCCGGCGATAAAGAGCTTGCATTCACCTACCTTTCCGACGTGACCGCTGTGGACCGCTTTCCCAACGAGCCTCGCTTCGAGTTGAATTATCATTTGCTGTCACTCTCCCGGCGCGACACTCTGCGGCTTCGTGTTTCCCTGCCCGGAGACGCGCCGGTGATCGAGACAGTCATTCCCGTGTGGCCCACGGCCAACTGGCACGAGCGCGAAATTTTCGACTTGTTCGGCATCCGTTTCGAGGGACACCCCAACTTGCGGCGCATGCTTTTGCCCGATGATTGGGAAGGTCATCCTCTCCGCAAAGACTATCCGACGGAGGGTCCTCGCTAATCGGCGATCCGCATCCGAGGCCACCTACGCCATGACAACCGTGCAAACCGCGATCGGCCCTGAAAAAACCATGGTCCTGAACATGGGCCCGCAGCACCCGTCAACGCACGGGGTGCTGCGCGTTTTGCTGGAACTGGACGGCGAAAACGTCGTCAAGGCGGACGTGGACATCGGATATTTGCATACCGGAATCGAAAAAACCGCCGAAGCGCTCACGTATTCGCAGGCCATCACGATCACCGACCGCATGGATTATCTCGCGCCCCTGTCCAACAATCTGGCGTACTGCCTGGCCGTCGAAAAATTGCTGGACCTGGAAATTCCCAAACGCGCGCAATATATCCGCGTATTGCTCACGGAACTGACGCGCATCGGATCGCACCTGGTGTGGCTCGGCACGCACGCCATCGATCTCGGGGCCATGTCCGTGTTCCTCTATTGCTTCCGGGAGCGCGAAGAACTGCTCAAGATTTTCGAGATGGTCAGCGGGCAACGCATGATGACCAGTTATTTCCGCATCGGCGGCCTCGCGCTCGAACCTCCCGCCGGATGGACCGAGCGCGTCGAGAACGTTGTCCGCACGTTCCCTTCCCGTATCGACGAGTACGAGGATTTGCTGACGAAAAACCGCATCTGGATGGCGCGCACGCAGGGTGTGGGCATATTGAACGCGGAGGACGCGATTGCGCTCGGCGTCTCGGGACCGTCGCTGCGCGGCTCCGGCGTTGATTACGACGTCCGCAAATATTTCCCTTATTCCAGCTATGACGAATTTGATTTTCAAGTGCCGGTGCGCACGGAAGGCGATTGCTTCGCGCGCTACATGTGCCGCGTGGCGGAAATGCGCGAAAGCCTAAAAATCGTGCGCCAGGCGCTGGATAAAATTCCCGCCGAAGGCCCCATCAAGGCGGACGCGCCCGGCATCGTCGCGCCGCAGCGCGAAAGAATGAAGACGGAGATGGAAGCGCTCATCTACCATTTCAAGATTTATACCGAAGGGTTTGCGCCGCCTCCCGGCGAAGTCTACCAGCGCGTGGAATCGCCGCGCGGCGAGTTGGGATGCTTTGTCGCCAGCGACGGTTCGCCGAAGCCCTATCGCATGAGGATGCGCACGCCGTCGTTCGTGAATCTGCAGGCGCTGCAGAAGATGGTCGAAGGCCGCTTGATTGCCGACGTGATTGCCTCCATCGGCACGCTGGACATTGTGCTCGGGGAGATCGACCGCTGATGAATTTGCCGCCGCAGCTGGAAACCAAGTTTCAAACATTCGAGACCCGCTATCCGGTGAAGCGTTCGGCGCTGATTCCCATGCTGCTGTACGCGCAGGACCAGTTCGGCTACGTCAGCGACGACATGATCGCCGAAATCGCGCGCCGCCTGGACTTGAACACGCTGCAGGTCACCGAGACCATGGCGTACTATTCCATGCTGCGCCGCCAGCCCGCCGGAAAATTTCATGTCCAGGTGTGCACCAACGTCTCCTGCATGTTGCGCGGCGGCAACAAACTGTACGATTTCGTCCAGAAGAAACTTGAAATCGGGCATAAGCAAACCACCGAGGACGGAATCTTTTCTCTGGAAGAAGTCGAGTGCATCGGCGCGTGCACGGGCGCTCCCGCCATGCAGGTGAATTACGATTTCTACGAAAATCTCACCATCGAACGCACCACGCAGATTTTTGAATCCTTGGAACTCGGACGCAAGCCGGAAACCTCCACGCCGATTTCAGGCTCCGTGAAGCCGCGGCATCCCGCCGAAGTTCCCGTGATCAGCCGGCTGTTTGGCGTGAAGGATTCGCACAAACTGGACGTGTATGTGGCGAATGACGGCTACAAGGGCATGGAGCGCGCCCTCAAGGAACTGACGCCCGAGCAGGTCGTCGACGAAGTGAAGAAATCCAACCTGCGCGGGCGCGGCGGCGCGGGATTTCCGACCGGGATGAAGTGGAGTTTCGTGCCCAAGGATTCACCCAAACCGAAATACGTTCTCTGCAATGCCGACGAAAGCGAGCCGGGCACCTGCAAGGACCGCCCGCTGATGGAAATGATGCCGCATCAGTTGATCGAAGGCATCGTGATTGCCGGACGCGCGGTCGGCTCGCACCAGGGATACATTTACATTCGCGGCGAGTACCGCTACGTCCTGGACATCATGGATGGCGCTATCGCGGAAGCCTACAAGGGCGGATATCTCGGGAAAAATATTCTGGGCAGCGGGTACGATTTCGATCTGGTGACGCACACCGGCGCGGGCGCCTATGAATGCGGCGAGGAATCCGCGCTGATGGAATCGCTCGAAGGAAAACGCGGCTATCCGCGCATCCGGCCGCCGTTTCCGGCCGTGGTCGGGCTGTATGGCTCGCCAACCGTCATCAATAACGTCGAGACGCTATCCTCGGCTCCGGAAATTCTGCGGCGCGGAGGAGAATGGTATGCGGGACTCGGCACGCCGAAAAACGGCGGCACGCGCATGTTTTGCATCTCCGGCCACGTCAACAAGCCCGGCATTTACGAATTGCCGATGGGTTTTTCCTTGCGCCGCATGATCGAAGATGTTGCGGGCGGCATGCTGAACGGAAAAAAACTCAAGGCCATCATTCCCGGCGGAAGTTCCTGCCCGCTGCTCACCGCAGAGGAAATCGACATCAATATGGACTATGATTCGGTGGCCAAGGCAGGCTCGATGCTCGGATCGGGCGGCCTGGTGGTGATCGACGAAGAGACCTGCATGGTGGACCTGGCGCGGCGCATCATGCACTTTTACGCGCATGAATCCTGCGGGTGGTGCATCCCCTGCCGCGAAGGCACGGGCTGGCTGCGCAAAATGCTGGACCGCTTCCACTCCGGCGCGGGGCGCGAAGAAGACATTTCGATGGTGGGCGAACTCGCCAAGAACATGCTGGGCAAGACGTTTTGCCCGCTGGGCGACGCCGCGGCGATGCCGACCATCAGTATCGTCAAGAAATGGCGCCACGAATTTGAAGAACACCTGTCGGGAAAATGCCCGTACAAACCGGCCGAAGTATTCGCAGCGGTTCGCTAAGGATCCTGGAACAATATGGCAGATTCAAAAGACATCACTCTGAAGATTGACGACCGCGAAATCAGCGTGCCGCCCGGGACGCTGGTGATCGAGGCGGCGCGGCGCATGGGCATCGAAGTGCCGTCGTTCTGTTACTTTCCCGGCCTGTCGCTGCAGGCGGCCTGCCGCATGTGCCTGGTGGAAGTGGAAAAAGCGCCAAAGCTGCAAACCGCGTGCACGCTGGTGGCGATGCCGGGCATGATCGTGCGCACGAATACGCAGCAGGTGCACGACGCGCGCAAAGGGATGCTCGAATTTCTGCTGGCCAACCATCCGCTGGATTGCCCGGTGTGCGACAAGGGCGGCGAATGTGAATTGCAGGACATGGCCTTTACCTACGGCGCCGACAAGAGCCGCTTCGCCGAGGAAAAACGTCACCAGCCGGAACAAAAATGGTCGGAGGCGGTGTATTACGACGCGCCGCGCTGCATTCTGTGCTTCCGATGCGTGCGCGTGTGCGACGAGGGCATGGACGTCAAAGCGCTGGGCGTGGGACAGCGCGGCTCGCAATCCACGATCATTCCGAACGGCGAAAATCATCTGGACTGCGAAGAATGCGGCATGTGCATCGACATCTGTCCGGTCGGCGCGCTCACCAGCGGCACCTATCGCTACAAGACGCGACCTTGGGAGATGACTTACGTCTCCACGGTATGCACGCACTGCTCCAACGGCTGCAAGACCACGCTCAGCGTGCGCAACAATGAAATTCTTCGCGCCAACAATCGCGACCTCTCCGGCTTCAATAAGGATTTTCTCTGCGTGAAGGGCCGCTTCGGATTTGATTTCACAAAACATGCCGAGCGCCTGAAGCTCCCGCTGGTGCGCCGCGACGGCAAGCTCGTGCCCTCAAGCTGGGAGGACGCCCTCGCGGAAGTCTCGCGGCGCCTCGCCGAAATCCACAAAGCTTCCGGGCCGGACGCTATCGGATTCATCGGCTCGAACCGCACCACCAATGAGGACAACTACCTGCTGGGGCGCATCGCGCGCGCATCCATTGGCACGAACAATATCGATCATCACCGTACGGCCGATTACGCGAGCCTCATCGCGGCGCTCGGCCCGCAGGCCTCCGCCGCAAGCGCTACCATGACGCAGCTCTATGAAGCCGACGCGGTGCTGCTCATCGGCGACGATCCCACCGAGCAGAGCCCGCTGGTCGCCTGGCAGATCCGTTCGGCCATCCGGCATCGCGCCGCGCGCCTGTACGTCATCAATTCAAAATCGATCAAGCTGCTGCGCAAGGCAAAGGGTTTTGCGGAAGTTCCGGCGGGCGGCGAAGCCTCGGCTGTGCGCTGGCTTGCGGGTGGCGGCGCGCAGGTGGACGCGGGCGTGGCGGAACGTCTCGGCGCGCTGAAATCCGCGCTGGAAAATGAATCGAACGTCGTCATCGTTTACGGAGCGGAAGTGACGGGCGCGGCCGTTCAGGATCTCGTGAAATTCGGCTCTTCCCTGCCCGGCCAGACGCGCTACATCGCACTCGGCGATTACGCGAATTCACGCGGCGCTTCCGACATGGCTTTGCTTCCCGGCATGCTTCCCGGTTACGCCAGCGTGGCCGACGCGAAAGCGCGCGAACAATTCGGCAAACTTTGGGGCGCGAAATTGCCGGCGAAACCCGGCCTGGACGCGCGAGGAATGCTGGCGGGCGCGGCGAACGGAAAATTGAGCGCGCTCTACGTGGTGGGCGCGAATCCGGTAAAAACATTTGGCGTGCCTGTTAAAGAACGACTCGGGAAACTCGATCTTCTCATCGTGCAGGATCTGTTTCTTACCGAGACCGCGGAACTCGCGGACATTGTCCTGCCGGCCGCCGCGGCTTACGAGAAAAACGGAACCATGACGAACACGGCTGGCGAAGTGCAACTGGTCCGCAAGGGCGGCGACGTGATGGGCACGCGCTCCGATTTCGATATATTTCGCATTCTGTCGCATCAACTGGCGAAGCAAGGCCTGGGTCCCGCGATCTCTCTGCGCACACCCGAGGCCGCGTTCGAGGAAATTCGCAAGGAAGTTGCCGGCTACGGCGTTTCCATGGCCACTCTGCTGCTCGGCGAAGCGGAGCGGACCGCGCCAGTTTCTACCGCCAACGGCAGCGCGAAATTCGATGTCCCCGCGGGCTCGATCTTTTCTTCGCACGATACGCTGTTCACCAGCGGAAGCCTGGGGCGCTATTGCTCCACCATTCTTTCCCTTCCCGAAGCAGCCGAAGAGGTGGAAGTGGAGGCGCGCCCGTGAACGAGTTCGCCGCCCAGCATCCAATCTTGATGGTCGCGTTGCCGAAAGTAGTCATCATGCTGTTCGTGCTTCTCACGGCGCTGGCTTACCTGACCTGGTTCGAGCGCAAAGTGGTCGCGCACATCCAGGCGCGATGGGGACCGTACCGCGTGGGCCCGCACGGGTTGCTGCAGCCGCTGGCCGACGGTCTGAAATTCCTGTTCAAAGAAGATGTGACGCCGGCCGGCGCCGATAAAATAATTTATTTTGCCGCGCCGTTTTTGGCGCTGACGCTGGCTATAACTTCGATTGCCGTGATTCCCTTCGGGCCCAAGGATTTCGTACTGTTCGGGCAGCCAACGCCCATGGGCATAACGAATTTGAATATCGGACTGCTGATCCTGTTCGCGATTACTTCGATGGGCGTCTACGGCGTGGCGCTGGCCGGATGGGCTTCCAACAGCAAGTATCCGCTGCTCGGGGGACTTCGCAGTTCGGCGCAGATGATCAGCTACGAACTGGCGCTCACCATGTCGGTTGTGGGCGTCGTGCTCATGGCCGGCACATTCAACCTCAGCGAAATCGTCAACTCGCAGCAGGGCTTTCATTGGGGATTTCTGCCCCGCTGGAATCTGATCGGCTCGCCGATGCCGCAGGTGCTGGGCTTTGTTTTGTTTTTTACTTCCGCCGTCGCGGAGACCAATCGCGCGCCGTTCGATCTGGCCGAGGCGGAATCCGAGCTGGTCGCCGGATTTCATACCGAGTACGCCAGCTTTAAATTCGCCATGTTTTTCATGGCCGAATACGCGAGCATGATCACGGTGTCTTGTCTTGCCACGATATTGTTTTTCGGAGGATGGCTGTCGCCCTTCCCCCAGACGCATCTGTTCGCCTGGACGCACTACATCCCCACCGCTGCGTTTGCGCTGGCCGGACTGGCGCTGATCCTTCATGGCGTGCGCTACCTCACGATGTTCGGGCGGGTGGTCCTGCCGGCCATCGGACTGGCATTGTGCGGCCTGGCATTTCTTTGCCGAGTGCCGGGAGTCGTCGATTTCGTTCAGGGGCCTTTCTGGTTCCTGCTCAAGATTTTGATTTTCTTATTTATTTACGTTTGGGTGCGCGGCACGCTTCCGCGCTTCCGCTACGACCAGTTGATGGGCTTCGGCTGGAAGGCGCTGCTGCCGCTTTCCATAGTGAATGTGGTCATCACCAGTCTGGCGATTGTGCTGGCGCACAAGTGATCAATGCAGGGCGTGTCCTGAGTTGAATAGGAATTACTTTTCAGGAGGTCGGGGCTTTAGCCCCGATGAAAGGTGCTGTCCAGCAGGGGGTTTTAACCCCTGAAGCTTCACGGGCTAAAGCCCGCAGTCAAACGGCGACGGTATGTCCGAGCTGAAGCTCGGACCTCCTGATGCAAGAAAACCGTTCAAGACTAAGACGGTATCCGAGACGAAGACGAGCGGACCGAAAGATGAGATTCATGAGCACGGGAACCAAACCATGACGCCGCAGATCGCCATATTCCTGGTGCTGGCGGCGGTGGCCGTGGCGGGCGCGGTCAGCCTGATCCTGCAGCGGCACCCGATTCACAGCGCGCTGTCGCTGATAATTGTGATGGTGGCGCTGGCGGGGCTGTACCTGTTGCAGGGCGCCGAATTTGTCGCGGCCGTGCAGATTATCGTGTACGGCGGCGCGATCATGGTGCTTTTCGTTTTTGTGATTATGCTGTTGAACGCCGGGGAAGAAGAACGCACGAACATGAGCCGCATGGCGCGCTACGTGGGTATGCCGCTCGGGGTGATATTCCTGATTGAAATCGCATTCTGGATTGGACACGCGACGCTGCACTTGGGCGCGGGTCCGGCGGAGGCGGTTTCCACGCGAGACCTGTCCTCGCTGCTGTTTCGCGATTATGTGTTTCCGTTTGAGCTGACGTCGTTTCTCATTTTGATTGCGTTGCTCGGTGCTCTGGTTTTGGCGCGGCGGGAAGATTCGGATTAGCCGTGGATTTAGAGAAGCGCGGAAATGATTGCCGCGATCGGCGAAAAAAGCCTCGGGTCTGAAGACCCGAGCTACAGCGCGATCGCCGGAAATGGCCGGCTGCTGTAGCCCGCCTCTTCAGAGGCGGGGCCTTTCACGGCGCATGCAACAGTTACGTATATTCATGAACTGGAAGTATCTGGGGGAAAAGAAGTGGTTCCGACTTCCTATTATCTGGTGCTAAGCGCCATCTTATTCGGGCTTGGCGTCGTTGCGTTTGTCTCCAAGCGCAACATCTTTATAATTTTCATGTCCATCGAGCTGATGCTGAACGCCGTCAATCTGGCGTTCGTGACCTTCAGCCGGTCTCTCGGACAGTTGCAGGGGCAGGTGTTCGTCTTCTTCGTCATCGTGGTGGCCGCGGCGGAAGCAGCGGTGGGACTGGCCATTGTCATCCTGATTCATCGAAACCGGGGAACGCTCAACGTGGAACGCGTGGATTCGCTCAAAGACTGATGCCGGCTCTATCCTATCTGTGGATCATTCCGCTGCTGCCGCTCGTAGGCGCGGCCGCCAACGGCATTTTTGGCGCGCGCTGGCCGAAAAACGTCGTCACCGGCGTCGCGCTATCTTCCACCACGCTGGCCTTTCTGGCCGCGCTCGAAGTTGTGCGCGAGTTCATGGAGCTTGCTCCCTATCAAATTCCGTGGACGAAATCCTACTTCACATGGATTTCCGCTGGCGGCTTCCGCGCCGATTTCGCGCTGCAGGTGGACCAGCTTACCGTAATTATGCTGCTGGTCGTCACTGGCGTGGGCTGGCTGATTCATATTTATTCGTCCGGCTACATGCACGACGACCCCGGCTATCGCCGCTTTTTCTCTTATCTGAACCTGTTCATGTTTTTCATGCTCGTTTTGATCCTCGCGGCAAATTACCTGCTCATGTTTGTCGGCTGGGAAGGCGTGGGTCTGTGCAGCTATTTGTTGATCGGATTTTTCTTCACCAAACAATCCGCGACCAACGCCGGCAACAAGGCGTTCTGGGTGAACCGCATCGGCGATTTCGGATTCATCCTGGGCGTGCTCCTGATATTCCGCACGTTCGGCACTCTGGATTTCGCAAGCGTGCTGCCGCGCGCCGCGGCCATGGCCGCTGATCCCGCCGGGCAAATTGGTACGCTCACGGCGATTGCGCTGCTCCTTTTTGTTGGCGCCGCCGGAAAATCGGCGCAACTTCCCCTCTACGTCTGGCTGCCGGACGCCATGGAAGGCCCCACGCCGGTCAGCGCGTTGATCCACGCGGCGACCATGGTTACGGCGGGCGTGTACATGGTCGTGCGATCACACGCGATTTTCCTGAATGCGCCGGTGGCCATGCAAGTGGTCGGCGTCGTGGGATGCCTCACGGCGCTCTTTGCGGCGACCATTGGCTTGGTGCAAACGGACATCAAGAAAGTTCTGGCCTACTCAACCGTGTCGCAGCTCGGCTACATGTTTCTGGCCTGCGGCGTGGGCGCATTCAGCGCAGGCATTTTTCACCTAATGACGCACGCGTTCTTCAAGGGCTTGTTGTTCCTCGCGGCCGGCAGCGTGATTCACGCCGTGGGCGGCGAGCAGGACATGCGCAAGATGGGCGGCCTGCGAAAGAAAATTCCGGTCACCTTCTGGACGATGTTCATGGCCACGCTGGCGATTGCCGGCGCGCCGGGTTTCTCGGGATATTTCAGCAAGGACGAAATTCTGGAAGCGGCGCAGCACGCAAGCCCCGTGCTGTGGGGCCTGGGAGTGCTGACCGCTGGACTCACTTCGTTTTACATGTTCCGCCTGCTGTTCCTCACGTTTTTCGGCAAAGAGCGCTATGACGAGCACCACGTGCACGTGCATGAATCGCCGAAAAGCATGCTCGCGCCCCTGGTCGTTCTCGCGATTCTCTCCGTATGCGGCGGATGGATGGCCGCGCCGCAACTCTGGGGCGGCGTGAATCATTTCCAGCACTTCCTCGCGCCCGTCCTGGCCACCGCTTCCGAACCGGCAACGGCGGCAGCGGCGGAAACCGCTCCCGGCGGCGCGGAAATTCTTCAGACTCTTTTCGGCGCGCCGGTGATTGCGGGCCTGCTCGGATTTTTCCTGGCCTGGTGGATGTATTGCAAGAGTCCGGAAACGCCGAAGAAGTGGGCGGCTTCGCTCTCCGCTCCCTATAAGCTTTTGAGCGGAAAATATTATGTCGATGAATTGTATGCGGCGGTGATTGTGCGTCCCCTGGTCTGGATTTCGGACAAAGTGCTGTGGCACGTGGTGGACGAAGGCGCGATTGACGGCGCGGTGAATGGCATCGCTACTGTATCCCGCGAATCGGGCGACCGCCTGCGCCACGTCACTTCCGGCAACGTGCGCAGCTACGCCGCGTGGATCGTCGCGGGCGCGCTGGTTTTTACTTCCCTGCTGATCTGGATGGTGAATTAAATTGCAGCACACTTACCTGCTGACGGTCCTCACATTCCTGCCGGTTGCCGGCACGCTGGCGCTTTTGTTGTTGCGCGACGACGATCATGTGTGGATTCGACGGCTGGCCATGGCCACAGCGGTCGCGGAATTCGCCATTTCACTGCTACTCTTCCGCGGATTCAATTCGCAGGCCGCCGGATACCAGTGGGAAGAATTGCACAATTGGATCCCGCAGCCGCCTATTCATTATCACCTGGGCATCGACGGGCTCAGCCTGTTTCTGGTCCTGCTGACCACGCTCCTGACGCCGGTTTCGATTTTGGCGTCCTGGAAATCGATCAACCAGCGCGTAAAAGGATTTTTCATTTGCCTGCTGGTGCTGGAAACAGGAGTAATCGGCGTGTTCGTCTCGCTGGACCTCTTCCTTTTCTTTTTGTTCTGGGAAGTGATGCTGATCCCGATGTATTTCCTGATCGGCATCTGGGGACACGACCGGAAAATTTATGCGGCGCTCAAGTTCGTGATCTACACGATGTTTGGATCGATCCTGATGCTGGTGGCGATCTTGTGGCTCTACCGGCTGACCGTGGCCGCCGGATTCCCGACCTTTGACCTTCCGCAAATCCAGGCCATGCTGGTGAACGGCACGATTACGCTGCCCATGCGCACGGAACTGCTGCTCTTCGGCGCGTTTTTCCTGGCGTTTGCGATCAAGGTGCCGCTCTTCCCGCTGCATACCTGGCTGCCGGACGCGCACACCGAAGCGCCGACGGCGGGCTCCGTGATGCTCGCAGGCGTGCTGCTCAAGATGGGCACGTACGGCATGCTGCGTTTCTGCCTGCCGATGTTCCCGGACGCCGCGCGCCAGTTTGCTCCGGCAATTGCCGTGCTCGCCATCATCGGCATTATTTACGGAGCGCTGGTGGCCATGGTGCAGGTGGATTTGAAGCGCCTGGTGGCCTATTCCTCGGTCAGCCATTTGGGATTCGTAGTGCTGGGAATTTTCGCGTTCCATGCGATTTCGATTCAAGGCGCCGTCTTCCAGATGCTGGCTCACGGCATTTCCACCGGCGCGCTGTTCCTCGGCGTGGGGATGCTGTATGACCGCCGGCACACGCACCTGATCAAGGAATTCGGAGGCCTGGCGACGCCGATGCCGGTGCTCGGCGCGCTTTATCTGTTTTCGTGCTTCGCCTCGGCTGGATTGCCGATGTTGAATGGTTTCGTCGGCGAGTTCCTGATCCTCGCGGGAACATTCCAGAGGCACGCGGCGTGGGCGTCGTGGGCCGCGCTGGGCGTGATTTTCTCGGCGGTGTATCTGCTGTGGTCTTACCAGCGCGTATTTTTCGGGGTCGTAACAAAGGAAAAGAACGCCACGCTGCCGGACGCGGACCTGCGCGAGCGCGGAATCCTGTTCGTGATGGCCGCCATCATTCTGTGGATGGGCGTCGGCTCTCCGTTCTTCACGCGAAGGATCGAAGCCTCGGCCCAAAACGTTTTGCAGCAGATGCAGCGCCCGCATACGGCTTATGACGCCGGGATGATTCGCGAGCTTGACAGTGACACGTTGAAATTGAGCCGCTCTGCTGTGCGGGTAGCCGGCGCGAACGTCGCGGCGCCCGGCAATGCGGCGGACACGGTGAATCCGAAATAAATGTTCCCACCACTCCAAGATCTGTACCGGATTGCGCCGGAACTCGTGCTCTGCGGGTTCGGCATGCTGGTCATGTTCCTCGCGCCGATTGTGCCCAAGGCGCGGCATGCCGCGCTGGCGTTCCTTTCCCTCGTCGGCGCGGCGCTGGCCCTGGGGGCCACGCGATTCGTGGCCTTGAATCCCGGCAACGCGTATTCCGGGCTGGTCCGCGCGGACGCATTCAGCGTGTTCGTCCACCTGATCGTCATCGGCGTGGCGTTCCTCGCGATTCTCGGCTCCATCAACTATCTTAAGCGCGAGAATCTCGATGCCG
>Ga0316628_100002722_pt1 | contig 13258 bp, 8 predicted proteins | sample OWC_Aug_M2_C1_D5_FD_207648 | JGI IMG/M metagenome (GOLD analysis project Ga0316628, IMG submission 207648) | Wetland soil microbial communities from Old Woman Creek delta, Ohio, United States - OWC_Aug_M2_C1_D5_C | ecosystem: Environmental > Terrestrial > Soil > Wetlands | place: USA: Ohio... | reverse complement strand
CCGGCTGAGACACAACTCGCAAAAAACCCGGGGCCGCCAACCGAGAGCCGCGCGATCTCAGAAAGCTCGAAAGCGCAGGATGCCGAGTCGCACCAACTCGCCTCCCAAAAACCTGAGCCCGCCCCACTTGAACGTCCCAACGAAGGGCAGGCGCCATATTTGGGAAACTTCGAAGTCGTCCAAAAATCTTTTGTCAGGGATACACCGCAAAGCGATGCGGAGATCGTAGCCACGCTTCGGGGCGGCACCTTGGTCCGGGTAGAAAGCAAAACCGGAAGGTATCTCCGTGTCCGCTCATTGAACGACCCCGGGGTTCACGGCTACGTGCATGAGGAAGACGCCTTCTTCAAGCCCATCAAATGAATCCGATAGCGCCAGATGACTTGCGTAATGCCAGAGGTGTCGCCGCGAGATGAAAGCTCGGCGTGCCGATTTTATTTGTGCAGCGGGATGACACCCTGAAGCTGCTTGAGTCTTCCGAATCAAATCTCGCCGGTTGATTCGCTTATCGATGTCATTCACAACGCCCGGACACTGGCTACATCTTAATTATCCCAACGGAAAAGCCATGGCGAAGCGTATAGGTTGGCGAGCACTGTCAAGTAAACCCTGTCCGCATTCTTCGCTTTCGTTTTTAAACCGACTAGCAGCCGCCGAAGCTCCTCATTCATTGGAATCGTTCGCCGCTCTCCATTCTTAGTGTGAGTGGCTTGAACGTTGATGAGGCCGCGAAAAAAATCAAAATCAGCCCACGTAAGTCACAACAGGGCCAATGCCGCTCGATGCTTATTTTTCAACCGTGAGAGTTTGTGGAAGTCTTGGCCCCGGTGATAGAGTTCGGCTCAGCTTCAGAGTGCTGCTCCGTAAACGCAGGGAGCGAGCTGGGAAAGTTTCGATGTCTGCAAGAAAATCCTTGATACGGCGTCCATTGCGGAAAGGCAAGATTTCGACCAAAGAAAAACCTGTAGTTGAGGAAAAAAGAAAGATCCTATCCATCGTCGGCATCGGCGCGTCGGCCGGTGGCCTGAAAGCGTTTGAGCAGTTCTTTGCGAACGTGCCGGCAGACAGCGGGATGGCTTTTGTGCTGGTTCCTCATTTGGATCCGAGCCACGTGAGCATGCTGCCCGACCTGCTAAAGAAATACACCAAGATGCCCGTAGTTCAGGCCGAAGACGGGATGAAAGTCCGGGGTGATTCGGTCCATGTGATCCCGCCGAACACCGAGATGGTCATCATGAACGGAACGCTGCTTTTAAAGATCCTCAAGGAGCCGAGAGGGCTGAGGCTCCCCATCGACACTTTCTTCCGGTCGCTGGCGGAGGACCAAAAGAACAAAGCCGTCTGCGTTATTCTTTCCGGGAACGGCACGGACGGAACCCTCGGACTCAAAGCGATCAAGGCGGAGTTGGGGATGGCGATGGCCCAGGATCCTTCCTCGGCGGAATATGAGAGCATGCCCAGGAGCGCCATCGAGACCGGCATGGTGGATTATATTTTGACGCCGGATCGAATGGGTGCGCAGCTTGTTACTTACGTCAAACAGCTGGTTTCCCGCGGCGCCGGCGAGAAGGGACCCACCGTGCGAGGAGTTCCTGAAGCTTTACCGAAGATCTTTCAGCTGCTCCGGTCCAGAACAGGTCATGACTTTTCTTTTTACAAAAAAAATACCATCTGCCGTCGCATTGAACGGCGGATGAGTGTGCACCAAATTGAAAGGCTGCCCGACTATGTGACTTACCTTGAGCGCAGTCCGGAAGAGGTGACGGTCCTTTTCAAGGAAATCTTGATCGGGGTTACGAATTTCTTTCGGGATCCTCAGGCGTTCGAAGCCTTGGCCGAATCTCTGAAGTCGGCGCTGGCGGCAAAACCCAAGGATTATTCCCTGCGGGTCTGGGTCCCCGGTTGTTCCAGCGGCGAAGAAGTTTATTCCATCGCCATCATTCTCCGGGAATGCATGGACAAGTTGAAAAAGAACTTGAAGGTTCAGATCTTCGGCACCGATATCGACTCGGACGCTATCGATGCGGCGCGGGCGGCTCTTTATCCGGCCAGCATCGTAGCGGGCCTGTCGGCGGATCGTTTGAAGCACTTCTTTGTTCGGGAGGGAAGCGGTTACAGAATCAAAAAAGAGATTCGCGAAATGGCCATCTTTGCCAAACAGGATGTCCTTAAGGATCCCCCTTTTACGAGGTTGGATCTCGTCAGTTGTAGAAATCTATTGATCTATCTTGAGTCCGAACTTCAAAAGAAGCTTCTTCCGCTCTTCCATTACGCCTTGAAGCCGGACGGCATTCTGTTTTTGGGAACCTCCGAAAGCGTCAATGGCTTCACGGATCTTTTTTCTCTTGCCGACAAGAAGTGGAAGCTCTTTAGGCGACGTTCCGATTCCGCTATATCCGAGCTGGTTCAGTTCAACGCGGCCCCATCGCTTCTCGAAGGTAGCCACCCCGTGACCGGTATCCCGGCCAAGCCGATTCGGGAGAGTGCGGTTTCGGAAAACGCCCAGAAGTTTCTCGTAGACAACTATGCGCCTCCCTGTGTCTTCATCGACGGAAACGGAGAGGTCATTTATACGCACGGCAGGACCGGAAAGTACCTTGAATTGGCCCCCGGCCGCGCCAACCTTAACGTCCTCGAGATGGCACGCGAGGGCATCAGGCATGAGTTGGCGGCGGCTGTTCGCAAGGTGAAATTACAGAAACGAACGGTCTCCCTGGGAGGGCTTCAGGTCAAGACCAACGGAGGTTCCCAAGAGATCACTTTGACTGTCAAGCCCGTGCGCGGGACGGAAGAAACCGGCGAGCTCCTCGTGGTGGTTTTTGAGGATACCGCGCCGAAGCAGCTCAAGCTGGGAAAGGTCAGGGCCGCTTTCGCGCCCAAGGCGACCCAGCGGATTTCCCACCTGGAACAGGAATTGAGACATAGTCAGGAACACCTGAGGACGACCATCGAGGAGCTGGAGACCTCCAACGAAGAGCTGAAATCGTCCAACGAAGAGCTGCAATCGACCAACGAAGAACTGCAAAGCACCAACGAAGAGATGGAAACCTCGAAGGAGGAGCTCCAATCTCTGAACGAAGAGCTTGTCACCGTCAATGCCGAGCTGCAAGGGAAGATCGAGGATCTATCCCGGGCCAACGACGATATGAAGAATCTCTTCGACAGCACCCAGATCGGAACCATCTTTCTGGACAACCAGCTTCGCATCAAGCGTTTCACTTCCGAGGCCACCAAGATCATCAACCTGATTCCGAGTGACATCGGCCGCCCCATCAGCCACATCGTCAGCCGCCTCGAGGATGATACCTTGTCCCTCGAAGCCCAGCAGGTCATTGAGTCGCTGGTGCCGAAGGAGAAGCCGGTCAGAAGCAAGGAGGGACGGTGGTATCTCAGCCGGATCGTTCCCTACCGGACGCTCGATAACGTGATCGACGGCGTGGTCATGACCTTCACCGACATCACCGAACAAAAGAGAGTCGAGTCTGTGATAGACGCTCGTAATCTGGCCGAGGGGATGGTGGAAACCGTGCGTGAGCCGCTGGTGGCGCTCGATGGGAAGTTTCAGGTGATGGCCGCCAACTCATCCTTTTGCAGCCTATTCAGTACGAGTCGGAACGCTATGGTCGGCCAAAGCCTTTTCGATCTGGGAAACGGAGAATGGAACATCCCTAAATTGCGCGAGCTGTTGGAGAAAATCCTCCCGGAAAATTCGCAGATCGAAAATTTCGTCGTCGAGCATGATTTTCCCAAAATCGGGCGGAAGCAAATCACCATCGATGCGCGGCGAATCTATCGAGAGGACGTCGGCACGGAAGCTATTCTATTGGCGTTCAAAGAAAACATCGGAGAGCGGAGCGAGACATGAAAACCGACGAGTCCGACAAGGCGCGGCGAAGCCGGCTGCGCAAGCTTGCCGAACAAGAAGTCAAAAATCCGGGTCGAAGTGTCCAAGCGCTCCCCAAGAGCGACGCTATCGAGTTGATTCATGAGCTTCAAGTGCATCAGGTGGAGCTGGAGATGCAGAACGACGAGCTTCGACGCATCCAGTCGGAACTTGAGGACTCGCGGAAAAAATATTTCGATCTTTATGACCTGGCTCCGGTGGGCTATGTAACGCTCGATCGGAATGGGCTCATGCGGGAGGTCAATCTTGCCGGCGCCGAGTTGCTTGGCCGTGAGCGAGCGCGTCTCAAAGGCAATCGGTTTGCGCGCTTTGTGGAGAAATCCGCGCAGGATGAGGTTTATAAATTCTGCCGGCGGCTCTTTGAAAGCGGAAGGCGCGAAGAGGTTGCGATCACGATAACGCATGGCGAGAAAGCGCCGTTGGACATTTTACTTTCCGGCGTCGCGCTGCGGGACCACCAAGGAAACTTGAACCTCTGTCAAGTGACGATGACGGACATTACCGCCAGAAAGGAAGCGGAGAACTGGCGCCGCAAGCTCATTGAAACCACGCAAGACGCGATCGTCGCAATCGATCGCAAAGCGCAAGTCGTGCTTTTCAATCCTGCTGCGGAGAAGATGTTCGGATACGGCGCCGAGGAAATCATCGGCAAAAAAATCAACCTTCTCATGCCAGAGCCCTACGCGAGTGAGCATGATAGCTACATCGCCCGCTACGAGCGCACGGGGGAGAGACGCAGCGTCGGAAAGGTGCGCGAGGTAACGGGCCTCCGCAAAAGCGGTGAGGTTTTTCCCATCGAGCTTTCCCTTACCGAAATCGACCCAAATCATGAAGTCCGCTACGCGGCCTTCATTCGCGACACCTCGGAAAAAGCTCAACTGCACGATGCGCTCGTGGAAAGAGCACGACTCGCCTCTCTCAATGAGATCGCTGCCAAGGTCGCCCACGAAATGGGCAATCCCCTAAATGGTATGGCCATGACTATTGAGCTCTTGGAGCGTCGTATCGCCACAGCCAGCAATGAAGACATTGCTACGAGGATCAAGAGAATTGGAAATGAAGTGTCGCGGCTTAAAAATCTTCTACATGACTTCAGAAGCTTTTCCATTCAGGAAAGCTATGATTTTCAGCCGATCGACCTCGCTAACGTCGCTCAAGACATATGTTTCCTGGAGACTCCGCACTACGCTTCAAGGAACATCCGGGTTGAAGTAGAAGTTAAGCCCGGGTTGCCACCGGTGCTCGCTGACCGTAATAAGATCAAGCAGGCGCTCCTTAACATCTGCAAGAACGCCGAGGAGGCAATGCCCGAAGGGGGAACGTTAATGATTCGGGCTTATCAATCACAGAGTAACGTGATTCTAGAACTACGCGACAGCGGAATCGGCATTCCTGAGAACGTCAATGTATTCGAAGCTTTTAAGACGACCAAAACTTCAGGAACCGGACTCGGGTTGCTCATTGCGCGCCAAATCGTTTCTCGCCATGAAGGACTTTTATCTTATACCAGCGAGCCGGGGAAGGGCACGACTTTTCGGCTGACGCTTCCCGCACACGCGCCTTCGCCGACGGCGGCATAAGGAAATTCAGAAAATCTTCGGGCAATTCAATCGAAATTGAGAAATAGGTCGAAGGCCTTGTTTGTGACTGTAACTTAGCGCCCCGTTCTTTTTGCCCTCAACTTACTCCGCAAAAGACATACCAACGACAATCGCAAGGAAAACCACTAGTTCCTTGCTCCGGCTGTCCGGAAGTTATCAGAGATGCCAATAAAACTCCGCCTGCTTTCTCTTGGATAACAAACAGTCATGCAATGAAGGTTAGCTCGCCGGTCGCTGGGCGATTACAGCTGAGTTATTGATATTGGTGCCCAGAGCTGGACTCAAACCGGGCTGCGTCGGTTGAGGCTAGAAGCAAGCGCCGATTGTTCGTAAATATCACGAATGAGCGGCAAGCACGAAAATCTCATTTGTGATTCAATCCCAACAGGAATCGTCTGAACCACTACTTTCCCTTGGGTCTAGCGTTATCGATCGTAAAGCGGCATGAATGCGATTCGCAATGTTGAATATCAAGTCCGTTAATTTTTCGTAGGGGTGCGAATCAAGATACGGATTATCGTTCTAGGTCAAATAGTTGCGCCGCGGTAAGGTATCGATCTTTTGGCACCAAGTTTGCGCGTGTTTGCGTTGATGCTTGAGTCGCTTGGGCTTTTGCCGGTTAACAGGTGACGAATCCTTTGAGGATTTTTTTCGCCAGAAAGAGCGGGAAGTGATGGGAACATTTCAAGAGCGCTTCACTTCGGAAGAACGGACAAGGAAAGCGGGCGGGAAGGTGCGCTGGCTTCAGACCGTAAAGCGCCCGATCGTGGAAAAGGATGGCTCGGCCAGTCGGGTTCTGGGCACGTCTACCGGCGTCACGGAGCGTAAAGGGACCGAATTGAAACTGAGACGGCAGCGCGCCGAACTCGCTCATGTGGCGCGCATCTCCATGATGGGTGAGCTTGCCGCGTCGCTGGCCCACGAGTTGAACCAGCCGCTCACGGCAATTCTCAGCAACGCCCAAGCCGCCCTGCGGTTTATGGCGGCCAACTCACCTGACCTGGAAGAGGTCCGGGAGATTCTTAAAGAGATTGTGCAGGATAACAGCCGGGCGAGCGAGATCATTCGTCGCATTCGCGCGCTGGTGAAAAAAGAAGACCTCGAGTTTGTTCCGGTTGACGTGGCGAGCGTTGTCGCTGACGTCATGCTGCTCGTCCACGGCGACGCGGTTCTACATAACGTGCAAGTTTCATTCGAGGCGAGTCCCGACTTGCCCCGCGTGCGTGGCGACCGGGTGCAGTTGCAGCAGGTGATTCTCAATCTGCTGCTGAACGCGTTTGACGCTCTGAAGGGTTGTCGGGAGAAGGATCGCCGCGTGCTTCTGCGAGTGGAGCGGGAGGATGCACACACGGTCAAGGTGATGGTGCGGGACCGCGGGACGGGCCTGAATAGCGACAACTTTGACAAGCTTTTTAAACCGTTTTTCACCACCAAACGCGACGGGTTGGGCATGGGGCTTTCCATCTGTCGCTCCATTGTGCAAGCCCACGGCGGGCGCATGTGGGCGGAAAATGACCTGGGCTACGGCGCGACGTTCTGCTTCACGGTGCCGGTGGATGGCACGGAAAAGAAGGGAATAATGGAATAATGGAATGGTGGAATGATGATCAAGCCAAAGCAATATTTTATTATTTTAGTCAGCTCCGGTCCGCGATTCCATTTCGTCTAAGTTTTTTAGATTCCAGTGTCTTAATGCCGAATTCCAACGTTCCACGATTCTCATATTCCATTGTTTTGCAGTTCTTCCATCATTCCATTATTCCAATGTTCCATCATTCCAATCTTCTATTAGTCGGATTCTCAAAATTCCAGCCAGGGTCGGCACGGGCCGCCTTCTTATCTCTTGTGGAACCGTCACTTTTCTTTCGCACCTCACCGTTATCCATCGTCGACGGGTACCTTGATTTCTCGCGCCGCTTGCTCCTAGAATGCGGCTCGTGAAAGGACCGTACCGGAACAGCTATTCCACTGGCAAATTCCCGCTTCTTAAAGGCCTGGTGCGGTGGTCTGCATTGGCACTGGGTCTGATCTTTTTGCTGAGTACCCTGGCGCTTACGGTGGGAGCCCAAGAGGGGCGCGCCAAACGCGTGTTAATCATTTCCACGGGAAGCCGGTTCGCGCCGGGGTTCATGCTCGTCGATCAGCAGTTGCTCCAGGCGTTGGCGAAAATTCCCGGGCGGATCGAAACCTACGCCGAGAATCTCGATCTGGTTCGGTTCCCGAGCGAGCGCTATCAGCGAATCTTCACTGAATATTTGACAGGGAAATACGCCGACAACCCACCCGATCTGGTGATCTTGGTTTTTGTGGGAAACCTTGCGACACCCGCTAAACTGCTGCCGCGACTGTTTGCAGGGACGCCGATCATCGTTGCCGGCTTAACCGAGGAAGAAATTCGCCCTGATCAGTTTGGCGGTGGTCTTTTCAGCGGTCTAGCGCAACGCCTCAATCCGGGCGCGAATTTTGAACTGATCCTTCGCCTGCAACCTGAAGTGCGCCGCGTCGTCGTCATCGGCGGTACGGCGGAAATAGATCGTCAGGTCCTCCAACGCGTTAGGGAGGCGGCGGCATCGTTCAAAGAACGGATCGCCATCGATTTCTGGGATAATCGCATTATTGGCGAATTGCGTCAGGCGGTAAAGGGACTGCCACGAGAAACGGTAATTCTGTTCGCCAGGATGTTTCAGGACGCGGCAGGTCAGGCTCTTGTTTCCAGTCAGGTGGCACAGTTGATCGCTCAGTCTGCTAATGTGCCTGTCTATGTCATGTCGGATGCTAATCTAGGCACCGGCGCCGTCGGGGGAGCGGTGGCGAGCATCGAAGCCTTCGGCAAACGGGCGGGCGAACTGGCGAGCCTCGTTCTGACCGGCTCGGACATCAAATCGCTGCCGTTCGAAATCCGCAGCGACAGCGTGCCGATGTTCGATTGGCGCGCTTTGCAACGCTGGGGCATCCCGGAAAGCCGCCTGCCGCCGGGCAGCGTGGTGCGATTTAAACCACAGTCGATATGGGAGCAGTACCGTTGGTACATTTTCGGAGCGCTCGTCATTATCTGCGTGCAGAGCGCCATGATTGTCGATTTGCTTTTGCAGCGCCGACGCCGGCGCCGGACCGAAGCGGAACTGCGAGAAAGCCGACAATTGATGGAACTTGCCACCGGCGCCGGTGAGTTGGGGCTGTGGTCGCGTGATCTGACAACTGGCGATATCTGGGCCAACGCGCCACTGCGTTCTCTGTTTGGTTTCGGCGCTAATGATGTGCTTCGGTACGATGACCTGGCCGCCCGCGTACATCCCGATGACCGCGCACATATGCTGGTCGACGTCGAGCGCGCGCAAGCGGCTGGGATGCCGTTTCAGGGAGAGTTTCGCATCGTTCTGCCCAACGGCACAGAACGGTGGGTATTAGCGAAAGGCGGGACCGGTGCCGAGCACGGCGGTCGTGATTCGCGCAGGCTGGGCGTTCTGTTGGACATTACCGATCGTAAACTTGCAGAAGAGAAACTGAGCGAGAGCGAGCAGCGGTTCCGCACTATGGCCAATACGGCGCCCGTGATGATCTGGATGTCGGGCCCGGACAAGCTGTGCACTTTCTTCAACACAGGCTGGCTCGATTTTACCGGCCGCACCCTGGAGCAGGAACTCGGCAACGGGTGGACGGAGGGTGTGCAAAAAGAGGATTTCGATCGCTGTCTCGAAGTTTACAGTAACGCCTTTGACGCGCGCCGAGAGTTTACCATGGAATACCGCTTGCGAAGATATGACGGCGGATACCGCTGGGTACTCGATCATGGAGTGCCGCGCATTGATCCCGACGGCGCGTTTCTGGGTTACATTGGTACTGCCACTGACATCACCGAGCACAAGCGCGACGAGGAAGCTCTGGAGAAGGAAAGGGCGTTTCTCCGGCAGGTTATCGACATTGTTCCTAACTTTATTTTTGCCAAAGATCGTCAGGGGCGCTTCACCCTGGCAAATCGAGCCACGGCGGAGGCGTATGGCACTACGGTGGAGAATCTCATCGGCAGGACCGATGGCGATTTCAATTCGAATTTCGAAGAGGTCGAGTTTTTCCGCCGTATGGATTTGGAGGTGATGAACACATTGCAAGAGCGATTCATTTCGGAAGAACGGGTAACGGACGCAAGCGGGAAAGTGCGCTGGCTTCAGAGCGTGAAGCGCCCGATCGTAGAAAAGGATGGCTCGGCCAATCAGGTTTTGGGCACGTCCACCGACATCACGCAGCGCAAAGAGACCGAGTTGGAACTGCGGCGGCAGCGCACCGAACTCGCTCATGTGACGCGCATTTCCATGATGGGTGAGTTGGCGGCATCGCTGGCGCATGAGTTGAATCAGCCGCTTACCGCTATCCTCAGCAACGCCCAGGCCGCGCTGCGTTTTATGACGATTAGGCCGCCTGATCTGGAAGAGGTCCGCGAGATTCTTAAAGAGATTGTTGAGGATAACAGCCGGGCGAGCGAGGTAATCCGCCGCATTCGCGCGCTGGTCAAGAAAGAAGACATCGAGTTTACTCCGGTCGATCTGGCGAGCGTTGTCAGCGACATCATGATGCTCGTCCGCAGCGACGCGGTTCTGCAGAACGTGCAAATTTCATTCAAGTGCGATTCGGACCTGCCGCGTGTACGTGGCGACCGGGTGCAGTTACAGCAGGTGATTCTCAATTTGCTGGTTAATGCGTTCGATGCCGTGAAGGATTGCCCGGCGCAAGATCGTCAAGTCGTTGTGCGAGTGGAGCGCGGGGGCGAGTGCATGCTCAAGGTGACGGTGCGCGACCGCGGGACGGGTCTGGGCGGCGACATGCTCGACAAGATTTTTCAGCCTTTTTACACTACCAGACGGGACGGTCTGGGCATGGGGCTGGCTATTTGTCGCTCGATTGTCGAGGCCCACGGCGGCCGTCTCTGGGCAGAAAACAACGCCGACCGAGGCGCAACGTTTTGCTTCACGGTGCCGGTGGGGGGGGCGGAGGAGAGGAAGGGAATATTGGAATAGTAGAAGAATGGGAAAATGGAATATTGGAATGATGATCCAGTCAAAGCATTATCCCTTATTCCATTGTTCCAACATTCCAGTCAGCGATGATTGCAGTAATTCAGCTTTTTGTTGCTCATGATTGAGCGTCGAAACATAAACCGAGGATATCAAAAGTTAAACGTGTGGCAGGACGCAGCAAGTTTATATCTGCTGACGTCCAAAATCTTCAGAAAGTTTCAGTACGAGCTCCGGAGGGTTGGTGTCAACCAAATTGCCTCTGTTGATTCAGTCCACAGGAACATTGCAGAAGGCTACTGTCGCCGCAGTCTTAATGAATATCTCCAGTTTCTCAATATTGCCCTGGCGTCACTCGGTGAATCGGTTTCAGCTGCCCATGTTTACCGGCGCGCCGATCAGATCACTGAGGCGGAATTCAATGAATGGGATAGCCTGGCCTACAGACTCGAGAATGGAATTAAAAAGTTAATCGAGAGTCTTCAGCGGAAGAGGGAAAAGGGAGAATGGGCCGACAGCTTTATTGTGAAAGAATCTAACCTGGCATACGGAAGAAAAGATGAATAATGGAATGATGCAATAATAGGGAATGGAATTGTGGAACGATGGAAAAATGGAAAGACGAAATGACCGCAAACGAAGATCCCCTAAATCTGCAATATTCCAATATTTCCGTTTTCAGTTATTCCAACATTCCAGCATTTACAGTTATTCCAATCTTCCATCATTCCTCTTTGTGCTAATGGCTAACGCAGCTGCCACCGTCTTTCTCGTCGACGACGACGCCTCTGTACGCAGAGCGCTAGCGAGGCTGATCAAGTCTGCCGGCCACCAGGTGCAGACGTTTGCTTCGGCTCGTGAGTTTCTCGACAGCGACTGGCGCGCCTATGGCCCTGCGTGTCTGGTGTTGGATGTCCGCATCCCTGGCCTTAGCGGGTTGGACCTCCAACGCGAATTGCAGACCGAGAAGGCGGCCCTGCCGATCATTTTCATCACGGGTCACGGGGACATTCCCATGAGCGTGAAAGCGATGAAGGATGGAGCCGTGGATTTCTTGCCCAAGCCGGTTAAGCAGACAGATCTTTTCCGCGCCATCGAACAGGCGCTCGCCCGCGCCGTAAGCGACCGCGCCGAACGCGAGACACTGGAAGACATTCAGAGCCGCATCGACACCTTGACTCCGCGCGAGCGCGAAGTGATGGCTCTGGTTGTCAGAGGATTATTAAACAAACAAATTGCCTTCGAGCTCGGCACCGTGGAAAAAACCATCAAGGTCCACCGGGCGCGGGTCATGGAGAAAATGCAGGCCGGATCGCTCGCGGAGCTGGTACGCCTCGCGGACAGGATCGGCATGCCAGCGAAAAAACAATAGCAGACTGGAATACTGGAATAATGGAATGATGGAAGGATGGCTCCCCATTACTCCAATATTCCATTATTCCAGTCTTCCTTTATCCCTATCTTAATTTTCCATCGTTCCAGTTTCCCATAGTTCCAATCTTCCAGCATTCGCTCCTCCCCCCATCCCATATTGGACCAAGGTCCAATATACAGGCCCTTCGCTCTTCGCTAGATTGCAACTCGTACGATCGAAACGGAGATTATGTTTCGGTTCGCCGTGTCGTGTGAAAAAGAGGTGTGTCACGAAAAAGACTAAACCACTCATCGCCATCGTGGATGACGATGAATCCGTTTGCCGGGCAATCAAGCGGCTCGTGCGCTCGGCGGGAATGGAGGCGAACACGTTTACCTCTGGGCAAGAGTTCATCGACCTCGTTCAGGGGATGCCGTGGCTGCGTGTGGAATGCGTCGTGCTCGACGTCCAGATGCCAAAGCTGAACGGCCTGGAGGTGCAGGAGCGCCTGGCCCAAAGCGGAAACGCGATTCCGGTGATTTTTATCACGGCTCACGATGAGCTCGGAATCCGCGAGAAGGCACTGGCCGCGGGGGCAGTGGCCTTTTTGCGCAAGCCCTTCAACGACGAGTTGTTCATCAAGACGCTCCATGAAGCCATCAAGCGTGGCACGGTCAGGAATTAAGAAGGCGCAACGTTAGCGGCTTGGCGTGAAGACAAGGGGAATGCTGGAATTATGAGCGGTGAAATTAGGCAGACCGAAACATTGGAACAACGGAGTAACGGAATATTGGAGCGTCGCATGATGATCATTATTCCACCATTCCATAAATCCAACTATCCATCCTTCAATCGTTCCGTTATTCAGAGCGCAAAGTTGCAAGGAAGCAAGACAAACAAAAAAGTTTTCGATAGCTCAAGGAGGTAGACTAAATGACGCAATCAACACGGCGGTTTCAACATTGCCGGATCAGTCTTGCGTGCCTGGTCTTGGCTCTCGTAGCCGGCTTGATTTTTCAACCAACCTTCACGATCGCCGCTCAGCAGGCTTACGAAGCGGCCCCGGTTCTCAGTGCTTCCAAGATCCTGCCGCCGGAACTCTTATCCGGGCCGAATCATCGGGTTCAGGAGAGAGTGACTAACGACGGCTACTTAAATACTTACCAGATCGACTCCAAGTTCGGCACCTTCACCGCGGTCTCCACCTCGGTATTGAGAAAGCGCATAGGCGAGATCAATGCCATGGTCATAATGGAGAAGGTTCAGGGGAGCAAGGAGTACGTCTCTTCCATAAAAGAGGGCGGATTAGACGCGATGAACAGCGCTCTAAGTCTGGTCAGCAGCCCGGTCCAGACATTGACCGGAGCGGCCAAGGGTTTAGGCGCAGCTT
>Ga0316628_100002721_pt1 | contig 13264 bp, 14 predicted proteins | sample OWC_Aug_M2_C1_D5_FD_207648 | JGI IMG/M metagenome (GOLD analysis project Ga0316628, IMG submission 207648) | Wetland soil microbial communities from Old Woman Creek delta, Ohio, United States - OWC_Aug_M2_C1_D5_C | ecosystem: Environmental > Terrestrial > Soil > Wetlands | place: USA: Ohio... | reverse complement strand
CCTGATCAGGGATCAATTCCAGCAATTGCAACTGCCGCAGAAATTCAAGAACATTTTTTTCAAGGCTGCCATCAGCCGCGAAGACATGGCCGCCTTGATCGGCTATTATTTCGCCCCCTATTTGAAAATGGCGGGCGAACCGCAGATCATCACCGATATCGAAGGCTCCTATGCCCGTGAGGAGATCATCAAGGTCTGCACCGTCGGCATCATGCAAAAAAGGCCCGACCACAGCTTCGACCGCTTTTCCCGGCCCGACCGCGCCGCCACAGCCGTGGCCCTGGACGCCCTGCTCACCCATTTGGAACAGCAGGGCATCGCCGTCCGCTTGCAGCCCGCCTCCGCGCCCTTGGAGCCGCTGGATGTCTCTCCCCTGCACAAGCACTATGCGGTCATCAAGTTTCTGGTCAACGCCCAGATCATGGACCTGGACGCCGCCGGCCGTTTCAATCCCACCGCCGAGGTGACGCCCGACGCCATGATGGCCGCTTTGAAGAAAATTCTCAACGGCATATAAAAAAAAAGCCCCCCGAGGGGGGGGCTTTATGCGATCCGAGTCGAATTCCTACTTCTGCTGCAGGTCCTGAAGCGAAAGACTCTCTTTTTTAGTATATCCGGCCGGGACCGCGTAAACGCCAGCCGGCGCGGGTTTCGTGGCCATCTCCTCCACCAGCGTGGTCATCTTCATGTTGGCACCCATGACGTTCATGGTCATGTCGGTGGCGATCTGGTAACCCTGAATCTTCTTGAACTCGGCGATGGAGGCGTCATCCATGAACTGCATCTTGGAGACGTTGGAATACATCTCGCCGAACATCCGCCAGTCAAAGGGGACGTCGGTGCTGGCCCAAACGGTCATCTTCATCTGCATCATCATCATGTTCATGTCCACGTCATAGCCGGTGCAGTTCCAGCGGCCGATCTGCTTGGTCTGGCCGTTGGGATTGACCTTGACGGTCATCTTCATCATCGCCAGCATGGGGGCGGCTTCCTTGGGAATGATCGAGCTCATGTCCAGCGGCAGCGGAGCGGCGACGTACGATTTATCAGTGTTGTTGATGATGTACATCATTTTGTTCGCTCCGTCCATGATGAACGAACGTTCCGCCGACAGGTTCGCCAGTTTGCCCGGGGCGATCCAGTGTTCCGCGATCTCGTCCTTGGCCGGCTGGTCCTGGCCCATCATGGAAAAGGCGTCGGTGTGCGTCTTGATCTTGACATAGACGTCGGCGCTGAGCGCGAACGCAGCCACCACGAAAACAAACGCGAGAATGACGATTTTTTTCATTCAGCCTCCTGTGGGATAGGCCTCATCATACCGCGGCGCGCCGCGGATGTCAACCGCCTTGACAGGCCGGTTCGGATCGCCCATAATGAACGGCGCAGGAGCGATCATGACGATCAACAAGATCAGCGACTATCTCCACACCCTCCGTCTGGACGCGTCCGCCGTCTCGGCCGACGTGCTGGAGGCCATCCCTTATGACCGCCTCGCCCCCGACACCTGGGTGGAGATCGAGTTTCCGGAATTCACCTCCCTCTGCCCGCGCACCGGTCTCCCCGATTTCGGCACGATCGCCATCCGCTACCTGCCCGACCGGGCCGTCGTGGAGCTGAAATCGCTGAAATACTATTTCCTGCAGTACCGCAACTGCGGCATCTTCTACGAACAGCTGACGCCGCAGATCCTCAACCACCTGGTCTGGAAACTGCAGCCGCTGGAAATGGAGGTCAAGGCCCGCTTCACCTCCCGCGGCGGTCTGTCTTCTTCGGTGGTCTCGCGCTACAAAAAATAGCTGAAAACCCACCGGCACTTCCGCAAATTGAATTCGGCCGGCAATCGTGTTAAGATGAGACCCATGGGGACTCCCGCGGAGATCCTTAAACAGGAGCTGGCCGAGATCAAGGAACTGATCCGCCAGCAGAAGGAAAAAGCAGCCACGCTCGAAGAATTGACCGGACGGGGCGACCTGACGGGCGACTACCGCGTCAATTTTTGGGAGCTCTCGCCGGCCGAGCTCGACCGGGAGATGGGAGCCCGCCTCTCGGCCATGAACGAGGACATCGACATCAGGCCGCGCGGCGACATCACCTCCCATCGCCGCATCCTGGGCCCCCTGATCGTCGCTTTCAAGAAACTGCTGCGCCGGCTGACCGCGCCCTACATCAACCTCATCCTCGACCGGCAACGGCGCTTCAACGAGGATCTGGTGAATTTCCACCTGGCCACTTTCATCCGTCTGCGCCAGACCGACGAGCGGCTGCGCGCTTTTCAGGAGGAACTCCGCGCCTTGAGGGAAAAAGTCGGAGAAAACCTGCCCGATGAGCGATAGCCTTCCCGCGCCACATTCGCCCCCACTGCCCGAGACAAAGGGCGTGCAATTCCGGAACCTGGACGAGCTCCTGGCCTATGCGGATTCAATGCGCTCCGCGCCCGCGGATATTGCGCGCCTCAACGAATTCGCCTTGCAGGCGGCCGATTACCTGCGTTCCCTGCCCAGCGAAAACATCGGGCCCGCAATGAAGCGCCTGGCCGTCTCCCTGAGGCGATGGGGCCCGCAGCCGGCTTACAACCTGCTGCTGCGGCTCGAAGTCCTGCTCGGACTGCGCCGCCCCTCCGTGGCAATCTACGATCATACGTTTCAGGTCATCGGCGGCGGCCAGAAGTACGGCTGCACCATCGCCCACTCCCTGCAGGACGATTTCGCCGTCACCCTGATCGCCAATCGCCCTTTCAGTCTGGAAGATCAAAAACGCTGGTACGGTCTCGACCTTTCCCGCTGCGGTACGAAGGTGGTCCCCCTCCCCTTCTACGAAGATGGCCGCTGGCCGGCCATCGATCCCGAAGCGGCCTTCACGCGGCCCGAAAATCCCTTTGTCCCCATCAGCCGGGAGAGCGGCAATTACGACATATTCGTCAACAACAGCATGCTGGAAATGGTCTGTCCACTGGCCAACGTGTCGCTCTTCGTCTGCCATTTTCCCGAGCGCCGGCGTTCGGCCCATTTTTACGCCGATCGCTACGATCACCTGGTGCACAACAGCCTCTATACCGCCGAGTGGATCCGCCGCAAGTGGAAAATCGAGCCGACGCGCCACATCTATCCCCCGGTCGACATGGAACCGCCGCCGGGAGCCGTGGCCAAAGCGAAGGTGATCCTTTCGGTGGCCCGCTTCGAAGTCGGCGGCACCAAGCAGCAGGGGCGCATGGTCGAGGCGTTCCGGCGCCTGCGCCAGAGCCATGCCGCGGAGCTGAACGGCTGGAAGCTGGTGCTGGCCGGAGGCAGCATCGCGCGCAATCCCTACCTGGAAAAAATCACCGAAATCCTTGCCGTTGAGCCCGATCTGCCCGTGGAGCTGAAGGTCAACATCAGCGCCGACGAACTCCGCCGCTTGTATGCTCAAGCGACGATCTTCTGGCACTTCTGCGGGCTCTACCAGGAGGACCCGGCCCAGGTCGAGCACTTCGGCATGACCATCGTGGAAGCCATGCAGAACGGCTGCATTCCGCTGGTCTTCGACGGCGGCGGCCAGCGCGAAATCGTGGTGCCCGGCATCTCGGGCTTCCGCTTCCGCGATCTCGGCGAGGTGCAGGCCCTGACCCTGCGCCTCATCCGCCAGGGCGAGCTGGCCGCGGCGCTGGCCGCCCGCGCCCGGGAACGCGGCCAACGGTTCACCCGAGAGCGTTTCGTCGCCGAGGTGCGCACCCTGTTTGCGGAAATCATGAGCGCTTACGCGCCCGCGGCACGCTCATGAGCGCCCCCCTGTTTTCAATCGTCATCCTGACCAAGAATTCACTGGGGGTGGTCAACCGATTGGTGGAGTCCCTCAGGCGACAGAATTTCGCCTACGAATACGAAGTGCTTTTCATGGACAACGGCTCCAGCGACGGAACCGTCGCCTATTTGGAGTCTCTCTCCCTGCCCCAATGCCGAGTATACGACGTTGCGGCCGGCGAGTTCAGCCACAGCGGCACCCGCATGCGGGCCGCCGAACTGGCGCGGGGCAGGTATGTGGTCTTCTTCACCGACGATATCGTGCCCTGCGGCGACGATTTTCTTGAAAATCTGACCCGGCCGGTGCGCACCGGGCAGGCCGCGGCGGCCTACGGCGTGTGGCAGATCTCTCCAGAAATGGGTCATGATCCCATCGACGCCTATCTGCACAACGGCTGGTTCAAGAGCATGGACGATTTTTCCGAACCGGTCTCCCCTTACTGCTGGAGCCATTTTTCAGCGCCGATGCAGCGGCGGCTGTGCAATTTTGACAACTGCTCGTCCTGCATCGACCGGGAGCTGCTGCTGGAACTCCTTTTTCCCGCCGTGCCCTACGGCGAAGACATGCTTTTCGCCAAGAGGCTCATCCTCTCGGGTCGGCGCGTGGCCCTGAGCAAGGAGGCGCGCTTCATTCATTGGCACAGGGTGAAATTCGGCTATATCCTGCGGCGCATGTGCATCGACCAGGACCTGAGCGTGCGGGAATTCCGCATCTATTACGTCAGCCGGCTCCTGGGCGTGTTCAAGGCCATCCTGAAACGGGTGCTGCACCGCACCTATGTGGGTCTGTTCAAGGTCAAAATACCTTTTTTCAAAAAGATATACTGGATCGTCTATAACGCCAAGGTCCTGACCGCCGATTTCTGGGGGAAATACATCGGCACCCTGGATCCGTCCCGTTTGGGCGGCTGCTCCTGGCTGAAAAAAAGGCTTTACGCCCGCAAGCTGAAAATCATCAATGATATAGAGAGGAAGAGTATCCGCCGCTACTGAACGGCGCCGGCCCTGACCTTGAGGTAGGCGGTCAGGGCGTCGCGCCAGTTGGCCATGCGGTTCAATCCCAGTTTCTTCAAAGCCGCGTTTTCCAGCACCGAATACTTGGGCCGCGCCACCTTGGCAGCGAACTCCCCGGGCCGGGCCTTCTCCAGGCGGACAGCGGTTTTCGTCAGCTCAAAAATGGCCGCCGCGAATTCGTACCAGGAGCAGGCGCCTTCGGCGGTGGCGTGGTAGATCCCGGACGGTGCGCCCTGGCGTAAAAGATGCAGCAGCTGGCGGGCGATTTCTTCGGTCCAGGTGGGAGTTAAAACTTCATCGTCAACCACCCGCACCTGACCGCGTTCCCGGGCCAGTTTCAGCATCAACTCCACGAAATTGAGACCGCCCTTGCCCACGCAGGGGTGAACGCCGTAAAGCCCGGACACGCGCAGCACGAAGTGCCGCGGAGCGATGGCGCGCACGAAGTATTCGCCGGAGAGCTTGCTGTTGGCATAGACGTTGAGGGGCGCCGGACAGTCGCTTTCCACATAGGGCTCACCCTTGGCGCCGTCGAACACGTAGTCGGTGCTGATGTGGGTTAAAAGGAAACCGAGATCGCGGGCGGCAAGGGCCAGGTGGCGGGCGCCCGCCGCGTTGACGGCAAAGGCTTTCTCAGGCTCGTCCTCACACCTCTCGACGTGGTGCATGGCAGCGGTGTTGACCACCGCCTCGGGCGCCACCTCTTTCAGGCAGGTTAAAACCACCGCTCCGCCTGCGGCGATGTCGAGGCGATCGACGTCGATGGGGACGACCTCCTCACCGGCGGCCATCAACACCTGGCACGCATCCCTGCCCAGCTGGCCGCCCGAGCCAATGACCGCCACGCGCACGCGAGCCCCTACTTTTCCCCGTCCAGGGCCTTGAAAACCTGGATGTTGTAATAGCGGGGATTGGCGAAATCCTTGAATTTTTCCAAATTGGCGACCAGATCGGAGACGATCCAGTCCACGTCGTGCTGGGGATGGAAACTCAGCACCTTCTTGGCTTTGTCAATGTTGACCTTGTAGTTGCGGAAGTCCTGCAGGTGGTTGATCTGCAGCTTCACCTCCAGGTTCAGGTGGCGCTTGACGCCGTCCCGCACCAGGTCGCCGAGCTCGCCCACGGTGTAATTCCCGGAGGCCACGTTGAATACGCCCGAAATGTCTCCGTTGGCCTCGATGGCGCGCGTGTAGGCGTTGGCGGCGTCGGCAATGCTGAGAATCGGCCGCCAGATGGAGGGATTGTTCACGGTGATCTGGCGATCGGCCACCGCCGTCTTGAACATCGTGTTCACCACCAGGTCGAGGCGCATGCGCGGGCTGTAGCCGCTGACCGTGCCCTGGCGCAGGGCGATCACGGAAAAATCCTTGTCCCGCATTTGCAGCACGGCCTGTTCGCCCTGGAGCTTGGAGATGCCGTAGGGGTAGCTGGACACGGCCGGCGAGGTCTCGTCGTATAGCTCGTTGACCGTGTAGCCGTAGACCGAGCAGGAGCCGGCATAAATGAAGCGGCGGATACCGGCCCGCTTGGCCACGTAGCCCAGAAACGCCGGGGCGGCGGCGTTGAAGATGAAATTCTTGCTCGGCGAATACTCGGCCATCGGATCGTTGGAAAGGCCGCCCAGGAAAATGACCTGCTCGTATCCCTCCAGGTCCTTGGCCGACAGGTCGAAGATATCCTTGGAGATGATGCCAACCTCGCGGGGCAGGTGGTTGCCGAACCAGAAGAGGTCGATGACGTCGATGTCGTATCCCCTGGCCAGCAGTTTGGGAATGAGGACCGAGCCGATGTAGCCGGCGCCGCCGGCGAGTAAAATTTTCATGTCAGGCTTCTCCTATTTCGTGAAATGATCGGATTCGGGGCTGGCGAGCCACTGGGCGAGAGTGCGGGCCTTCTCGTCCTTCGGAGAGAGGATGGGCCTCTGCACCGGCCATGCGATGCCGATGGCCGGATCGTTCCAGAGGATGCCGCTCTCGCCCTTGGAATTGTAAATCCCCGTGCACTTGTACTGGATTTCGGCCGCTTCCGAGAGGACGCAAAAACCGCGGGCGAATCCCGCTGGCGCCCAGACTTGTCTCCGGTTCTGCGCCGAGGCCTCGATGCCGATCCACTTGCCCAGGGTCGGAGATCCCTTGCGGATATCCACAGCCACCAGGAAGGCGCTGCCGAAGGTGACTCGCATCAGTTTGCCCATGGGCGGATCCCACTGGAAGTGCAAACCGCGCAACACGCCTTTCACGGAGCGGGAATGGTTGTCCTGGACGAAGTCCACGGGGAGGCCCAAGGCCCGAAACTGGTCGGCGCGATAGGCCTCCAGAAAGAATCCGCGCTCGTCCTCGAAGACTTCGGGAACGACCACCGCCACTCCGTTCAGATGTCGCGACTCGATTTTCAATTGCATGAACGCATTCCTTATTTTTAAGGTCGGCGATTAAGGGATAAGTGTATCCGAAACCCGCGTCTTGTCAAGCCGTTTCTTCCCCTTTCAGCCGGGCGAAAAGGGGTATCTTGCGGTTTTCCTACAATCCCTTCAAGATGCGGATGCATTCTCCCTGCAGGGATTTCAACTGTTTGACCGCTACCGCTTCCAGCGATTTCAGGCGCAGCTTCTTTTCCAGGTCTTGGGAAGGTTTGTCGTCCGCCAACTCGCGGCGGAAACTGCCCAGGATCACGGCCAGGTCCGGGACCAGATCCCGGTGATTGGTCAGTTCCTCCAGGAACAGGAGGGCATTGAAGCGGATCAGGTTCCCCAGCATGCGGTTGGAGGCTTCGACCAGGCGGGCATCGGGGATCAAGAGCAAACGGAATGCGAGGCGCACGGCGTTGCGCTCGCTGTTGAACACCTGGCTCTCCAGGGTGCCGATGCCTTCGGCTATGAGATTGAGAACGAGCAGCCCCTCTTGGACGTTGGTCACGCTGCCGAATGCCGGCAGCAGCACATATGCTTTATTGGCGTTGTCCCCGCTGGGGTCTGCGGAGAATGCCTTCCACGCTTCCTCCATCGCGCTCCATTCGACCGTCCGGGAAGCCGGCGACTGGGCGGATGCCATGGAGGCGGAGAGCAACAAAAGGCAGATTGCAAGGAATCGCATGACCGTTGGCATCATTCCCTCCAAAAGAGTTCTTCGCTGCGCATCAGACGAATTGTAATCCATTTGGAAAAAAAAAGAAATCAATAGTCAAGGCCGCGGGCGATCCGAGGTTCATTCGTACTTGACCGCTTCGACCACCTGGACGGCGGCGGCCCGGCGGGAAGGGATGAGCGTGGCGACAAGGCTGATCAGCAGGGAGACGGCCACGACCGCCACTACGTCGAAACTCCGCACCAGAAACGGGACATAGGTGACCTGATAGATCTCGGAGGGCACGCGGATCAGGCGGAAGGTGTTGGCCAGCCAGCAAAACAGCAGGCCGATGACCACCCCGAACAGGGTGCCCACCAGGCCGATGATCCCGCCCTGGATGAAGAATATTTTCTGAATCATTTGCGGAGTCGCGCCGCAGGAGAGGAGGATGCCGACGTCGCGAATCTTCTGGATGACGAGCAGGATCAGCCCGGCCACGATGTTGAGCGACGCCACCACGATGATCAGCGTCAGAGTGAAGAAGAGGACCGTTTTTTCCAGTTTCAACGCCGAGTAGAGCGAGGCGTTGAGTTCACGCCAGGTGATGACGTTGACGGTTGCGGGTAAAGTCGCTTTCAGCCGCCGGGCCACGTCGGCGGCGGCGAAGAGGTCATGCAGGTTTATCTGCAAATAGTGCACGCGCCTATCCATGCCCAGCAGCGCCTGGGCGGCAGACAGGTTGCTGATCAGCGTGCCGTTGTCGAATTCGTACAGGCCCGAACGGAAAATGCCGCTGACGATGAATTTCCGGTAACGCGGCATGATCCCCACCGGCGTCAGGGAAGGCTGCGGGGTGATGACCAGGCAGGAGTCGAGGGGGAGCAGCCCCAGTTTGAGCGACAATTCCCGGCCGATCAGTATCTCGTTTTTGGCAGTCGGCCAGCGCCCCAGGTCGAGTTTTTCCAGCCAGGATTCGCCCTCGCCGCGGCGCCAATCGATGCCGCGAAAAACGGCGCCGGCGACCTCGCGGGTGTTCCCTTTGATCAGCACCGTGCCGAAAACCACGGGCGTCACGCGGCTGGTTTCAGGAAAACGGCGGCGGATGTCGGCGGCCAGGCGCTGGTAGTCGCCGATCCCGTGGCCGAAGGAGTCGGCCACCATCAGGTGGGCGGAGGAGCTCAGGATCTTGGCGCGGATGTCGTTCTGGAAACCGTTGATCAGCGACAGGGCGATGATGAGCGCCGCCACGCCGATGGCGATGCCGATCACCGACACCAGCGAGATGATGGAAATGAAGGAGTTCTTGCGCCCCTTGGTCAGGTAGCGGCGGGCGATAAAAATCTCAAACTTCATTCTTGGGCTTGAGCAGAGGGAAAAGGATGACTTCCTTGATTGAGGGGGCGTCGGCGTAAAGCATGATCAGCCGGTCGATGCCGATTCCTTCGCCCGCGGCCGGGGCCATGCCGTGCTCCAGGGCCTTTAGAAAACCGTGGTCTACGAGCAGGGCTTCTTCGTCGCCCTTTTCCCGGTTCCGCGCCTGCGCTTCGAAACGCCGGCGCTGCTCCGCCGGATCGTTCAGCTCCGAAAAACCATTGGCCACCTCCATGCCGGCGATGATCAGCTCGAAGCGCTCGGTTTCGCGATCATCCCGGCGGGATTGCTTGGACAGGGGCGAGAGCGCCAGCGGATAGTCGGTGATGAAGGTCGGATTCACGATGCGGTCTTCCACGTAGCGGTCGAAGGCGAGCTCGAGCATCTTGCCGTAGGTGGGCGGAAGGCCGTCATCGCTCAGGTGGTCGCGAATGAGCGGAGCGAGCGCTTTTTCGTCCCACAACGCCTCCTCCGGCCAACCGCTGGCCGCGGCCAGGGCGTCCATGAAACGGACGCGGGGAAAGGGCGGCTTCACGGAAATCTTCTGGTCGCGGAAAGTAATTTCCCCGTTCGGGGCGAACTCGGCGTTCAGAAAGGCGAACAGTTCTTCGGTCAGCCGGATATAGTCTTCGTAATCCCGGTACAGCTCATAGAATTCGAGCATGGTGAACTCGGGATTGTGCATCATGTCGATCCCCTCGTTGCGAAAATTGCGGTTCAGCTCGAAGACCTTCTCCATGCCGCCCACCAGCAGCTTTTTTAAGTACAGCTCCGGGGCGATGCGCAGGTAGAAATCGTTGTTCAGGGCGTTGTGGTGGGTCACGAAGGGCCGGGCCGCCGCGCCGCCGGGAATGGGATGCATCATCGGCGTTTCCACTTCCACATAGCCCTTCTCATGGAAAAAGGCTCGGACTTTCTGCACGAAGCGGGAGCGCAGCCGGAAGATGCGCCGCGTCTTTTCGTTCATGATCAGGTCCAAGTAGCGCTGGCGGAACCGCAGCTCGACGTCCTGCAGGCCGTGCCACTTTTCCGGCAGCGGATGCAGCGACTTGACCAGCAGGGTCAGCTCGGACAGCAGCAAGGTCAGCTCCCCGCTGTGGGTCTTGAAGATCCTGCCGACGGCGCCGACAATGTCGCCGATGTCCAGCAGTTTATAGAGCGCATAGGTTTTCTCGGAGACGCGGTCGCGGCGAATATAGATCTGCATTTTTTCTTCGCCATCGAAAAGATGGGCGAAGGCGCTTTTACCCATGTCGCGTATGGCGATGAGCCGGCCGGCGATGGTGAATTCTTCGCTCACTTTTTCCAGATCGGCGGCGTTCTGGGCGCCGTAGGCGGCGATCAGCTCGCGCAACGGACGGGTGCGGGCGAACGAATAGGGATAAGGGTCGATTCCCGCTTCTTGCAGCTTTTTCAGTTTTTCCTGCCGGATGGCGGATTGCTCGTCCATGGCGTCACCTCGTTAGTTGCTGACCCGTTTGATTTGCTGTATCAAGAATCCCTTGAACTTCTCCACTTGGGGAAAGCTGACCTCTTCCTGCACCACGATGTAGGCGGAGGCGAAGCCGGGATATTGGGGATCGAAGAAAAAACGGCGCTGGCCGTTGATTTCTACCTCCAGCCAGCGATGGGCCACCGGCGAGAGTTCGCCGTGGCGGTTTTCCAGGAAAAAACCCTTCGCGAAGCGGCTGTGGATGCCGGCACAGCCGAGCAGGCCCTGCGCCAGGTTGGAAAAGCCGACGCAGTTTGCCCGGCGATTCTCCAGGACCGCGGGCACGTCCTGGGCGATCTCTTCGCTGTCATAGCGGATATGGGAGCGCAGGTAAAGGTTCAGGTTTTTCAGGAACGGGCCCAAATAAGGGTCCTGCTGCAACAGGTGTTCGCATATTTCGCGCACGCGGCCGTCCTGGGCGGCGGCATAAACGGGGTCGGGCACCAGCCGGAACGAGAGTTTTTCATAATAATTGGTATCGGCGACGATGGAGATCTTCAGCCCCTGGGCAGTCGGTTGCAACCGCTGATGAAAGTTGTCATTGCCGTAGTCGCAGAAAATGGCCGGATCGGGCGACGGCAGCAGCAGCTCGACATTCACCAGTTCCTGGATGGGGGACAAGAGGATGAACAGGAGCAAGGGCGTCATCGGATCACCTTGTCCAGGATGGCGTTGATGATCTTGTAGGCGTCATGCTCGCTGTACTTCTTGGCGATACGGATGATGTCGTCGATGACGATCGCCTTCTTGTCGTTGACCTGCGACTCGGCGATGCCCATGCGTAACAGGTTGCGGTCGATGGGAGTGAGCCGTTCGAGTTTCCAGCCGATTAGATTAGTGGCGATCAGGCGGTCGATCTTGCTTTTTTCCTGCAGCACCAGGCGCACGATCTTGCTGATGAATTCCTTCTCGTCTCGGTTGGGGCCGCGGAAAAATTTCAGGTGGTTCTTAAGGATTTCCTCGCTGTCCGGCGGAGCGACCTTGAGCACATCGATCTGGTAGAGTATTTTCAGGATGATTTCGCGGCTGTACTTGATACGGAACATTACAGAGAAGCATCGCGGAACAAGTTGAGCAGTTCGATGGCCGACTGGGCCGCCTGGAAGCCCTTGTTACCCATCTTGTTACCGGCCCGTTCGATCGCTTGGTCCGTGTTGTCGGCAGTGATGATGCCGTAAGTAACGGGCAGGCCGCTGTCCAGGTTGAGCTGGGCGATGCCCTTGGTCACTTCGGAGGCAATGTAGTCGAAATGCGGAGTTTCGCCGCGGATGATGGCGGCCAGGCAGATCACGGCGCTGTAACGCTTGCTGGCCGCCGCCTTCTTGGCCACCAGCGGGATCTCGAAGGCTCCGGGCACGCGGAAGACCTCGATCTCCTCCTCCTTGGCGCCGCTGCGCGTCAGGGCGTCGACCGCCCCTTCCAGCAGCTTTTCGCTGATGAAATTGTTGAAGCGCGACACCACGACGGCGTACTTGTAACCCTTGGAGATCAACTGCCCGGCGTGTTCTTTCATGGCGGACTCCTTGCGGCTACCATACCGCAAATGGGCGGCGCTGTCAAGGGAAGGGAAGCGGCCGTTGACAAGGGCGGGGCCGCTGGCCGATAATATCGCCATGGAACGGATCCTGGTGGTGGAAGACAATCGGGCCATGCGCGAGATGCTGCGCACCGTCTTGTCCGAGAAAGGCTACGAGGTGCGCACGGCGGGCGACGCCGCCTCCGCCATGCTCCTGCTGGAGCGGGAGAGCTTTGCGGCCGTCGTCTCGGACCTGCAACTGCCCGACATGGACGGCCTCACGTTATTCAAGCGCATCGCCGACCGGCGCATCCCCTTCCTCATCCTTACCGCTTACGGCTCGATCGAAAAGGCCGTGGAGGCGATCAAAGCCGGCGCCTTCGATTTCCTCTCCAAACCGGTCGATCCCGACTACCTGCTGCTGCTCATCGCCAAGGCCATCGAGTCGACGCGGCTGCTGCGGGAAAACATTGTGCTCAAGGAGGCGCTGGCAGCCGGACAGCGGCAGGTGCAAATCGTCGGCTGCAGCCCGGGAATCCTCGAGCCGGCCGAACGGGCCAAGCAGGTGGCCGCCACCGACGCGCCGGTGCTGATCCTGGGCGAGAGCGGCACCGGCAAGGAGCTCTTCGCCCGCGCCATCCACAACCTGAGCCCGCGCGGCCAGCGCCCATTCCTGGCGGTCAATTCGGCATCCATTCCCGAAAACCTGCTCGAAAACGAGCTCTTCGGCCATGAACGCGGCTCCTACACCGGCGCTCATCTGCGCCAGATCGGCAAGCTGGAATTGGCCGCGGGCGGGACATTTTTTTTCGACGAGATCGGCGACCTACCGCTCTCCTTGCAGGGCAAGATCCTGCGGGTGATCGAGGAAAAGAAGGTGAGCCGGCTGGGGAGCGGCGAAACCATAGGCCTCGACATCCGTTTCCTCTTCGCCACCAACCAGAGCCTGGAGAAGTTGGTTTCAGAAAACCTCTTCCGTCGCGACCTATACTACCGCATCAACGTCTTTCCCATCCGTATCCCGCCCCTG
>Ga0316628_100002720_pt1 | contig 13264 bp, 22 predicted proteins | sample OWC_Aug_M2_C1_D5_FD_207648 | JGI IMG/M metagenome (GOLD analysis project Ga0316628, IMG submission 207648) | Wetland soil microbial communities from Old Woman Creek delta, Ohio, United States - OWC_Aug_M2_C1_D5_C | ecosystem: Environmental > Terrestrial > Soil > Wetlands | place: USA: Ohio... | reverse complement strand
GTATATTCGGCTATAACTGGGATGAGGAAACTGGCATCCGGTTTTAAGATGAGAGATATTACACTGGAAGAAAAGTCACCAGCGACCAGCTCAATGTTGCAGTCTAGGCTACAGGCTATAAGATTTGAAGAGCCAAAGTGGACTAACGACCCGAAACAAATTATCAAAAGGGTTAATAGTGGGCAGATTTCACCTTATTATCGGCAACGTGCCACAGTAATCGCGGTAGACCGGAACGGCAGGATACTAACCGTACAGGAAAGGAATGGCCACTGGGCATTGCCTGGTGGGAAGATAGAAGGTGGCGCATCATCTTTGAGTACGATTATCAGGGAATTGCGCGAAGAGACTGGGGTTAAGCCAGTAAGGGCTAGGCGTGTTGGTGTAATTAAAGATGCGGAACCGATGATAGCCGACAACGGCAAACCGATGTGGAAAGCTGGCAAGCCAGTCTACAACCAGCACCATGTTTATATTGTTGAGATAAATACCGCACCGAGGGCAAGGGGTGAGGTTAGAGGTGTAAGGCAGGTGGCTTATAATAAATCACCCAGCAAAAATATAATAGACCATGTTGGCAAACAGGCTATAGATGATTTTGTTTCACGTAAAGCTAAGTCATTAGCGGGTACTTTGCCAAAAGAGGAAATATACAAAGCCGAGAAAGAGTCCACAATAACACCACGCGAAACCAAGCGAACATCAGTTAAAGAAGAGGAGGCAAAAGCCCTACCTTATAGACTAGATATTAAACCCAGTTTACCTGCACCGACCTTGAGTGAATTAAGGCCAAATGAAGTGGAGCCAGACATATTCACGTCTTATTCTGATAGCATTAAATATACCGAACCCCAATTGAAAGAGCCACGGTTGATGGAGCCGTTACCTAAAGAGACTATACCCATTGAAAAGATGCCCGGAGAGAAGGTAACAAAAGAGACTACACCGAAGGAAACAACTCCACAGGAGAAAGCACCGACAGAAAAGGCAACGAAAGAAACTACACCTGCAGAGAGGTTGACCGAAGTTGTACCGGCGGAGCAAAAACCAACTGAGAAAGCACCTACTGAAAAGGTGCCTACGGATAAAGTCCCAACTGAAAATATCCCGACAGAGAAAATACCTATAACACCAGTGCCCGATATACCTGTCACAACAATAAAATTACCAAATGGGAAGGAATTAAGGTTAAGCACAGCGCAGCGAGAAGGCATGATAATGTGGAAGCAGGGTATCGAATATGTTATGATATGGCCGGATGACTTAGGGAACTATCCTACAGACTTGAAACGTGAAAATAAGAATGTATACTGGTCGAGAACGCCGATAGAGGGCGTTGAAGTGCATGATGGCATCGGTAGCGCGGCGAAATCAATAGTTAAGCGCTTCGGTGAAATACCGAAGCAACTTAGTTTGGTTATGGGATTTCAGGATATAGTAGTAGGGCGCGGCGGCAAAAAGCCAACGCTGGACTTTGAACTGGGTAAATCTACTAAAAAGGGCAAAAGGCAGGGCAACGGGCATAAAAAGCACAGAACTCTATCTACTACGAGATCGCAGGGCAATAAGATTACAGCAGTAAGGACATCAGTATGAAAGAATTTGACCGCTTGGTAAATCTAATCTGGCGTGTGCCGGTTGGTGTATTGTTAGGTGCGATGGGCTACGCTATGGTAAAAGGAGTGGCGGTAATGCTTCTGTATTCCTACGCATCTAATTTGCCAGCCTGGGTTGTTACGTTAGTGGGATGGGGAGTACCAGCCGTAGTGCCTTTAGGCTGTTTGATGTGGGCATTTTGGGAGTTTATTAGTCCGCCGAAACCACCGAGCTATCCATCGGCGGGTCCTTATTAAATAAATAGGAGGTAAATTATGCAAGCGTATTGTATGAAGTGCCGGACCAAGAGAGAAATGAAGAGCCCACAAGCCGTTCAGATGAAGAACGGCAAGCCGGCCACTAAGGGTACATGCCCAATATGCGGCACCAAGATGTTTAAGATAGGTTAAGGCGATGCCGGAAGATTCTAAAAAAGCATCACAAAGAGGGCAGGTGGGGATAGACAACTTATTCCGATATGTAGTTATAGTTGTTCTTGTAGCCGCAGCATTATCTATACTAGTCGTTGTTGCCACATCGTCAGCGAAGTCAAAGTTACAAGGTGAAGGTTACGTTGTCCTAGCTGCCGAAGAGTACGATGCCATTATTACCAAACTTGATGATATTAAAGCAGCAGCATTGGCAGCAGTAACCAATGCTAACAACGCGGTTACGGCGGCGCAGAATGCGGTTACGGCAGCTCAAAATGCGGCTATAGCAGCCCAGACCGCAGCAGATAAAGTAGACCTATTTAATACGGCAGACACCTTCCTGTTCACTGATAATACGACAACATATTGCCTATTGGCTGCTGACGCTGCAGTTAATAACTTTTCGGCATGGCGAGAAATAAAAGATAATACTGATGCAACGTTATCTGCCAAGTTTCTGACAAAGGCCGGGTATATATCGGATATATATATTTACCAGGTGACGGCCCCGGCAAATACGGTTCACATCGTTGAAATCGCCTACGGTGCAAGCAAGGTATCATTGACGAGGATTATGTTTGATAATGACAATATGAATATAGCACAAATCAAATCTAGGCGTATCCCGGCAGGTGAGATGATTTATTACCGGATAATGACAAACACGGCCCCCACCGAATATGTGAGCATCGGGTTCAGGTATTTTTACGAGTAAGAAACATGAAGCCACCATATCTTAAATTCTATAAAGAGGTAGAAGGGCTAAAAGTCTTTATAATAGACGGTGATTATGTCCGCAATAATCTCAATGGGGAGTTTACTAATTTTGCGGAGCACTTCCGTTTTCCGAATATGATCCCACCGAATGAGATATGGCTGGATAAGTGCAGAGGCAATAATGAGTATCGGTTCTTTATCCACAACGCAAAGACGGAAAATACCTTAATGAGCCGTGGCGAGACATACGACCATGCCCATAAGGTTGCAAACCAATCAGAAGAGGCCATGCGGAAGCAATTACTTCATCTTCACCGGACGCTACGTAAAGAGCATTACGGCACGATAGGACAGGATGGGCTTCCGGTACAGGTATTTATCGTTGACGGCGAGGAAGTACGCAATAAGTACGACATTGATTTCACCGAGGGCGGCCACGATCTGGTTTACAAGTGGATACCGAACCGTGAAATATGGATTGACGACAAGCTAAATCCGAAGGAACGGCTTGATATTATGGTGCATGAATCCACCGAGCGCAAGAAAATGTCCCAGGGGCTACGATATGAGGCCGCACATCAAAGCGCTAATATCGTAGAGCATACCGAACGAAAGTCACATAAACTGCCTAAACTGTTCAAGTTCGTCAGGAAAACTGCACCCAGTATATCGGGTATGAGGAAATGACAACAGATACCAGTTTTGCTTTATTGGTTCTGCTTATACTGGCGATAGCCTTTACGATTATGGGCTTTGCCTTTAAGCGAGCGTTGCTCTTTATCCTGGCGGCTGGAGGATGGATAGCAAACTTGATGTTTACCTACTATAATCTGGCAGTATTAGGATTAGAGATTTGGAACTTGTTGATGTTCGTATTTCTGATGTGTATACTGGCGATGCTGGCCATGCCGGTTATTATGAAACGGCAGAGTATGAAGCCAGTAGAGGAAGTTAAACAAGAAAAGTATGCGCATATTAAAAGGCTGCGTGATAGGATAGAGGAAGTCAGATCATTCAGGGGTAGATAAATATGGAATTACCGTTGAGACGACATTTACCAGAAATGCCGACCATAGGGCAGAAAACCTACTATTACGCTTATGCCCAGAACTTCCGGGGCAGGCCGTATTTAAGCAATGCTTTTAAGACAGCTAAAGAGCGCGATGATTGGGCTTTCGTAAATTTCCGTGGCGTAGCCCCGCCGTGGATACCATTTGAGGCACCGACTAAAGATAAGTACAAGGTGGTGCCGTATATGCGGGCTGCTGTCATGGGTGCTTTGCCTAAAGACGGTTCGCAACTTGATATAGTAACGCAAAGAGTGAGGCATCAGCAGGGGGTGTAATTATGCCGGAAATAATACACTGTCGTATTTGCGGGCAAGCGATACATGCCAAGAACTTCGAAGATGGCATGGCGAAATTACGCCGGCATCGCAAAAAGCATCATCCGAAGGCTTTTGCCGAAAGTGTAAGGAAGTCAGTAAGAAACAGATAAGGCTTCTACCTGAATTAAGCCTTGTAAACAGAAATGTTAGAGGTGTAAGAAAATGCAGAGTTCGATATTAGGAATGTACCCCATAGCCTTTTGGGGTGTTTTTGCTCTTTCAATCATAGTTCTCTGGATTATCTATTCACTTTGGAAAAATATCCGGCAACAGCGTAGATACCGCAACGATATGTGCGGCAAGCTACTCTGCGAGTTTCTTACTCCGGGTGTTGGCAGCGAAACCATCGCTTGTAATGTGTGGCAGGGGCAGGCGCGAAAGATTGAGCCGACCAGCCGATTAGGGTTTATCACTGATCGGTTTATTAAGGCACCGAAGGGGCATGAATCATCAATAGATATTTACTTTGTATTGGATGATCATTGCTGGCCGCATCCGTACCCAGAGGGAGAGAAGCCCGAAAAGCAAATAATGGTTATGAAAACGCATTACCTTAAAGGTGATCCGATGCCGAAGATAGCACGCAGACCTCAGGACTGGACACCAGAACGCTACGCTAACGCTACGGCTGCATTGATTAAGATGGCCTTGAACGAAAAGGCGCTACAGGTGTTCTCTAGTGAAGTGGCCGGTGTGTGGGGCAAGATTGAAAACATGATAGACTATTTGAAGCAGATACCGCAGGTAAGAATGTTGGAATTTGTTATTATAATAGTGCTTCTTATTGGCCTCTGGATTACTTTCACAACCAGAGGGGCAGTAATGGACATGAAACCATATATAATACCAGGAGGTTAATAATGGAAATAACATCATATTCTGAACCAGTGGATAAAGACGGTAACCCTATCGGACAAACAGAAGCTACGGTTGAACACGTAGCAGAGGAACAGCCGAAGCCCAGTGGCAACGGCAAGCGTAGTTCTATATCGGTACAGGAAAAACTAGCTGTTCAAAGGGCGCAGATAGACTTGGAACGGGAACGGATGAATCTACAAGCCGAAAAGGACATCGCAGGCCGTGGGTCGCTATTCCGAGTACCAAAAGAATATCTATTAGAAGTATCACGGCTTACACAGGCACAGATAGCTGCCATGGCTGTATGCCGATGTCAGGAGGCAGTAGGTAATCCAGAATTACTATTGAATAGTTCTATCTACGAGATATACGAGGAAACCGTATTGCGCGGTGAATTTTCGCTTGAAGGAAAGAGCCGTGAAGAAAATGTACTGGCCATGCAGATAAAAGCTGACCAGGAATCAGCTAAGGCTGGCGGTATGTTAGAGGGATAAATTGGCATATACCAAAACGGATAGCGGCTTATTTCTACTGGACAACGAACTCTATTTACCAGAGTGCGTTGCCTTGCCGTGTGCGGATAGCAAAACACTATTTGGGGTAGCCCCGACTATCTACACACCGGATGATATGATAAGCGATATATCCTATGCCAAACTTGCAAGGGGCGATCCGCGACTGGAGGAATGGGAATTTGTTGACAAGGATATGTACTTTAAATATGTATTTATATCACTGGGGCTATTGGATCATCCGGTTATATTCGTTGGTGGCGATCCTGGTGGCGGGAAGTCATTACTCATGGCATGGCTAACAAGAAAATACTATGAATATTGGGGTAAGAACGTTACTACAGACTGGGGACCACCTCACCCAGAATTGTATGGGCATCCGCACGACCTTTACGATGAGAGCTTTCAGGAAGAAATAGAGAAAGGGTTTAAACACCTATCAGTATTAGAAAGACGGACACACCAGCCAGCCCCACAAGCCGAATTAGAGAAGTTCATCCTTTACAACGCAGTATTGGGGCTAGACGAGTGCGATACTTATGCTGATCAGCAAACGCAAACAAATTTGACGCAGTTTATTGCTCGGATACTCAGGAGAAGGCGGCATGTACATATTTGTGCCATACTGGTAATGATTGAGACGGGGCGCTTTGCCAAAGCTCTTAAAAAGCAGCGTACCCATGAGGTAGAGTGTACCTGGCAAGGCAGGGAAGCGAATAAGTCGCTTATAAGGATATGGGACAAAAGGCCGAACGGGACCAACATGTATCGGTATTTGCAGCTCCGGCCAACAGACCACCTAGATTTATGGAATTCTCATAGCATATCTCAGGTAACGCATGATGTGGAAATACACTTTGGAAACCCAAAGAAAAAGAAAAAAGAGGAGGATGAATAATGGCCGACATATTTCAGAAGGTGGGGTTGGGTGGTGGCTCAATGCTCAACAAAGGGGAGAAGCATTACCGGCTTGCTGAGAAGGGGGAGCGGAAGCTAACCAACATGGAAGTATCCGGCAGGGTATTTGAAATACTGGATGCGGTAAGGAGTAAAGGCCCCTGCACCGCCAGCGATGTGGGAGAAAAGATAAACTGGCCGCCATACAAGGTACAGTCAATGCTGGATCAAATGAAGCGCGAAGAATATGTCATGGAGTGCTAAGTGAATAAAAAGGCTGTCATTGTCGGATTGCTGGTGCTCTTTACAGTGTTGATACTGGGGTACTTATTCCGTAACCAGTTGAAAGTACCGGCCTCTTTAACTCATTTACAGAGTACTAACTGGTTGCTGGCCGTACCTTGTTTATTAATGCTGGGGTTCATTGTCTTTATGGGATACTATACTGAAAGGAAACAGAATAGATGATAAAAGCCATACTTCGTGGTATTTATAGCCGGTACTTTGTGACTCGTGGCTATTTACCGTTCCGACAGATAAACGGGGGCACGCCGGATCAGACAAGGGCTAAGTGGGCGGCGATGCGCACTATGGAGAAGATGGTAGGTGGCCATGCGCGGCACCAGATATGTGGAATATGCAAGCAGGGATTCTGGGCCGTTAAACGGGCACATCTTTGTCCGTCTTTAGCCTGCCATATTAAATACCAGTTAAGGAAATAACGCAAATAATAAAACAGGAGGTATATAAAAATGATAAGGATTCTTGAAGAAATAGAGCAAGAGGAGCAGCCCAAAAGGGCACGTAGGACAATAGTGCCTTGCGCTACCGATGAATATTTATATCGAGAAGATTGCCATAATTGTGGTGAACGCCTGTACTTTGGCATCTCTAAAGGTACAGACGTTGCTAAAGCATTTAGTGGCAAAGAGAGTAAATAGATAGTATGCCCTCGATGTGGATGCCCTGCATTGAAGGATAATAGTAGGCTGGGAATTTGAGGGAGGCGAAATGATAGAGTTCACCAGTAATCACCATGGGATAAGACTACTGGAAAAGTTTTGTGAATATGCCGTTGCTAAAGGCATGGGTAAATGTGTCAAAGATAGCCGGCCACCGGCAGGCCAGGACATGTGGAATAAAGACACACTGGGCAGGCAGCAACAGGTTAATCCCGTTGATGAGAATAACTGTGATGAAGCTCGGCTAAAGGGTGAAAAGTTCGGGGTGGCCGTTTATAATCAATATTATCTCAGGGTTAGCCGTGGCTTTCTTACCATACCCCATGTGGCTGAGATAAGGTTCTGGTATAACGAACATAACAAACTGGCCGGGCTTAAAATATCAGAGGAAAGCCTTATCGCTATATTGCAAACTACCACCGTTACAAAGTTCCTGCGCGATCTTGATGTCAGTTTGGGTGGGCGGAAAGATGGTGAAAACAAAATGGATAAAGTAGCCAATGTGCTTACTAAGGCGATGGTTAAAATGGATCCGTCCATTAGAGTGCCGTTCACTGCTAAACAGGAAGGGAAGTACCGGTTTAAGAGATAGTTATGCGAAGGTGGTTAAAACCCTTACTCTTATCCCTTACCATAATTAGCTTCGCCCTATTTCACTTCATATTGCCCAGTGTGCATGGTTTAGACAACGCCATACAGCCAAACACAGTTGATGGTTATTACATGCTCCGGTATGCGGAAATCTGGCCGAACTATCCAGAGACTGATTATTATTTCAGCTATCCCGAAGGGCAAAAACCAACACATGAAACTTGGCCAGCTATAATAGCGGTTACAGCAGATAGCTTTGGTGTCAGCGATAAGGCCACAGCAGCTTTCTTACCACCTATATTATTCGGGTTAACGCTGGTCGTGGTTTATTTTATTGGCCATGCTTTATTCAAAAGTAATTTAATAGCGGTCATAGGTATATTTGTGCTATCCCTTATGCCGGGTGAATTTCTGCACCGGACTATGCTGGGAGCCACCGATCATCATAGTCTGGAGATCTTCTTGGTATCGCTGGTAATGCTATTCGCTATCCTTGCCGTTCAGAACCTTAAAAGCCGGTCATTCGCCGTATATTCGCTATGTGGGTTGGCCGTTGCCGTATTCTACGCTTTCTCCTGGGGGGGCTGGCCGTTGATTATTCCTATATTCGGTTTGTTCTTAGCTGGTATCTATTATCGTAAGTGGTGGTTCTGGTTGCCGGTGGCTGTGGTGGCAGGGTTGGTATGGTTCTTTAATCGGGCGATAATTACAGAAGGTATATCGTTATTCACTCCGCACATTAGCACTACGGTTGGCGAAATGATGCCCCTGTTCTTTACTGCTGGACAGTTTGACTTTGTTACGGTAGTCGGCTATTTCAGTATAACCTACTTTCTGTCATTATTCGGGCTAGGTGTGTTGATTCGCAGATACCAGAAACAACTAAATAAGGAACTGGTATTATTCTTAGCGTGGTCCATAGTCATGTTGTTACTTTCGTTTGCTGCGAGGCGTTTTGTCTACTATCTAGCGGTTAATGTATCGCTGATAGCTGGCTTCGTAGTAGTTTACTTGGTAAAGTTATACAGCACCAACAAGGTTAGGATGTACCGGATGGTTGGAGCGCTGGTTATTACCATACCTTTAATGATGGGTTATTTAAGCGGCGGAATGGCTTTGTCGGATAATGGGAAGATGCCAGTAGAATGGCAGCAGTGCTGTGCGTGGTTACAAGAGCAAGGTAAGGTATATATCACCACTACAATTCCGGCTGGCACTTTTCTTTATGATGTAGGCACGATAGACCATGATATTGTTATGACTGGGTATCAAATGGACTTAGGTAATTATGGTAAATATTATGGCTATAATAAAGAAAAGCCAGAGTATGGTGTACTCAGCCACTGGAATTACGGATACTGGATAGCGCAGACTGGGCACATGCCAGCGTCATATACTCCTGGTAATTGGCTTGGTAACGATATACTGTGCAAGGCCGATTTAAGCCAGGATATAAAAGCTAATCGCTGGAAGTATATAGTGATAGACGAGCAAATGTTCACTACGGATGCCTATCCGATATTCTACAGTAATGGAGTGCTGCCAGCGGACGCTGCAGTTTACAAACTATACTATTACGGCACCCCAGTCTGGCAGTCTGATAATGGAAAGGTGAGAGTCTATGAAACAGAGATTGAATAGTCCCACCATTCCATGCGTTAAGAGCCCGGAGTATTGTTGCATTTCAGATAATTGCCCTTTGTATGGTCAGTGCAATCCGCAAGAGAATATCAGTAAAAAGGATAGCAGGAATAATAAAGGCAGGAAGCCTAAATAGTGGGGGTATATATGAAAAAGTATCTCAATCCTATATGGTCCCAGACTAAGCGGTGTGGAGTGTATCTGCTGGCCCCGGCGGTGTTCCTTTATGTGGCCGCTATCTACTTGATACTAGTAATGGCTGAATAAATGATAGTTATAGTAGTGGTCGGGATACTCATTCTTATCTATCTTTACTACAGGAGAAAAAAGGGTGGGCAACGCAAGATGCCGATGCCAGAACCGATACCGGTGCGGATTATCACAGAAAAGAAGCCTGGTTGCTCTAACCGGGTGCTGGTAATCGTGATTGCGCTGGCCGTGATCGTAATAATATATTTGTATGTAACAAGATGAAAGAAAAAGGTGACTAGATTGCAACCAATGAATTATCTTTTACGATTGCTCCTGAAGTATTTACGGGAGGAACCACCACACATTGTGTTTATTCGCGTGGTGTCTTTCCTGATAATACAGATATTTGCTATTTATCATCTGGCAAAATATAACTACGAATTGAAATATAAGAACTTGTCACAGTTCATACAAAAAGAGGTACATGGTAGCCAGATGATGATAGATATGAAGGACAAGGGGCTGTGCCGCGACCTGTATATAATAGGTAGCCATGAGCCGTATCTCACTGAATGGGTAAAAGAGAATCTTAAACTAGGGATGATACATTTCGATATAGGGGCTAACATTGGCTATTACGCATTATTGGCAGCTCATCAGGGCTGTAAGGTTTATGCAGTGGAGCCGGTCAAAGAAAGCTATGAACTGCTTAACCTTAATGCTGGGCTAAACCATTATCCTGACTTTAGGACTTTTAACCTCGCCATTGGTGATCGTAACGGTAAGTGTAAAGTATACTGGGGAGATGTTAGAAATTGGGCTACTCTTATACCTGCCAATGTAGAGTTTTCCAATATCGCTACAGTCCCGATACGGACACTAGATAACTTTATAACGGATACCCGTTGGCCGGATGTGGTGAGGATGGATGTAGAGGGCTATGAGTACGAAATCATAAAAGGGGCTACCAATCTACTGCAGTCGAAAAAGCCGTTGATACTTATAATTGAAATGCATTATTACTATTTGAAGGAAAAGGCACACGAGTTATTGGATAGTCTTAGAAATAATGGGTTTGAAGTGGCTGCTGTCTTTGAGGAACCATATCCATTTGTTGAGAATCACCGAAGAGTCAGTAAGTTATTATCATACTTGTATGGTATGATGGGCACGACAAAAGGACCGCGTAGAATGGGCTATAAAGAACTTTATAATTTGAAGTTTATGCTCCGGCAAATATATGTAGAGGTGGTATTTCAGAGAAGATGAAACAGGATATATTCAAGCAAAAGAAAACAAACAGGTTGTGGGGTATCTTTGTCCAGGTAGCCGGACAATTGGGTATACTGATCGGGATATTGAATCTCTTTATGATTAGTATAACCACCTATACGGTATCGTTTGCTCCTTGGTTACAACAGCATAATATACATTTAGGGGTACTGGGATTTATCGGTATACTGGTGTTTTTGCTTGTATCCACATTTTATCTGATATATAAATATGCTTTGCCCAGCTTCTTTAGTTCATGGAATAACCAGTTTTATCAACATGACAATCCGATACGGGCTGATCTGAAACGGATCAAAAAGCAACTTAGTGATATTGAAAGCAAAATAAAGAAATGAAGTTAGCTATATTAGACTGCTTCCTAGTCTGTACTCTTGTTGCTTTTGGCTCTCTTTATCAGTTAACTATTGTCCCCTATCTGGTTGTTGGCTTTGTTATTGTAGTATCAATACTGGTTGCTTTGGGTAAGATAACGGAAAGGTTGTATCCGGTTTATATCTACGGAATGGCGCTTGCCCTGCTATTGCAGATTACCATGTTGGGGTTTTATGTTGTGGGGGCCGATATTCATGGTGAATATTATTTGGCCTCACAGTCTATACAGAATGGATGGGACTTTAACCTCCGGTACGTTAATAGCACATCCATAGCTCTTGGCCTCCTCTCCCCGGCGTTGGCTAAGATAGGGATACCGGCGCTATGGCAGTTCAAAATGGTGTACCCGATGATCTTCGCTACGGTGCCCCTGATTCTGTTCTTTGCTTACAAAAAGATAATTGGCAGTGATAGGGCGTTCTGGTCTTGCCTGTTTTTTATGGTGATGCCGGTATTTTTTATGGAGATATCCGGTATAGCTAAGTCCATGATTGCGGAGGTCTTTTTAGCATTGGTGGTATTACTGCTGGTTGTGGATATTAAGCCTTGGCAACGCATCACTGGGCTGATGGTGTGTACTGCCCTAGCGATGGGTAGCCACTATACGGTTGGCTTTATAACGTTAGGGATTCTAATAGGCATGGTCTGCCTGATGGTGGTGGCTGTCCCATTTCGATGGAGTAATAAGATGCCCGTGTACTATTATATTCTGCCTTTAATTATAGTGGCCGGCGGTGGATTGCTCTATTTCATGCATTCCGGCAGTGGCGTTATGATGAGGGCTATAAAGATGATCGCCGGATGGTTTGGGCAATTATCAGCTTACAGGCTGAATACAGGAACGCCGTTGATAGCTACTGCACTGGGGCTTGATTTCATGAAAGCCACTATAGGCGGTAAGGTATTTAGAATCACGCAATATTTGATTCAGTTTATGATTGTCGTGGGGGTAGGGTACTCGGTGTTTAGATATAAGGCTTACAAGCTACCAACCGAGTATATTTGTGCTTCTGTTACAGCTCTGTGCTTACTGGGACTATGTATAGTAATGCCTATATTCGCAGCGGCCATTAATGCCTCGCGCTTATATCACTTCGCCTTGTTTCTACTGGCCCCAATGCTAATAATAGGCTTTGAGCAGATTGGCAACGATATAAAGAGGTTAAGATGGGCAAGAGCAAGTACGTAATCTGCGGCCTTCTGATACTGTTCTTTATTTTCACCTCTGGCTTGGTATTTGAACTTACCAAGTCGAAAGCTATTGACCACGTTGATATGCCCTACACGGTGGCACTAAGTGCAGAACGGACAGGCATACTGGGTATATTCAATGATAACGATGCCTTCTGCGCTTACTGGTTGGGCAATCAGAGTGATAAAAGTATTGTGATCTATGGAGGCTATAATGCTATCAGTTTGGTAATGGATTACTCAAAGGACTTTCCACGGTTTAAGAATACAGATGAACCGCGAGAGACACACTATGTATTTCTGACCACCTGGAATGTTGAGCATAACGTGTTGGTGTTAGGGTCCACTCCTGCATTGAGGGTTTACCGGCCATTACCGGATTTAAGCCATGCTCAATTAGTATGCTGGTCCGGGAAGGCTAAAGTATATTTGAAAATAAAACATGGAGGAGAATAGATGAGTAATACACCAAAGTGGATTTATGTAGCGATAATTGCGATGGCGGTCATTATATTGCTTTTTATACCGTTGATAATCTTCCTATTTGCACATATTAAATAAAAAGGAAGGTGTTATGACTTTCAAATCTACTCTTGATCCCGAGAAGCGCGACAAGGCACTTAG
>Ga0316628_100002719_pt1 | contig 13268 bp, 7 predicted proteins | sample OWC_Aug_M2_C1_D5_FD_207648 | JGI IMG/M metagenome (GOLD analysis project Ga0316628, IMG submission 207648) | Wetland soil microbial communities from Old Woman Creek delta, Ohio, United States - OWC_Aug_M2_C1_D5_C | ecosystem: Environmental > Terrestrial > Soil > Wetlands | place: USA: Ohio... | reverse complement strand
GTTGTTGTGGCAATCGGGAACAGGCCGAAGCTATGCACGCAAAGATGGTGGATAGGGTGAGGCGGCTCGTTTGAAGTTCGATCAATTCTTCAGATAGAAATCCACGAACTTGTTGAACACTTCCTGCCGTTCCATGTTCGCCCTGAAATACTGATCCAGTTCGCGTTCGTCCAGCGACTGTAGAAACATTCCCTCGTGTTCTTCGCTTCCGGTGAACGGACGCTTCGACCACATCTCCATGGCCTTGTTGATCTGGTCGTCGGTGTGCTTCTCTCGCAGCGCAGCCATCATCCTACGTGCTCCGGCCATGTCGTCATTCTGTAGTGCGCGACGAAGCTTGTAGTAGGAGGGTTCGTCCGTGGGCTGAATGAAAATCGCCGGGGTCGGAATTCCTTCCCGCTTCATCCATTGCTGGGCCAGATCGCGGATGCCTTGCACTCGCGTTCCCGCCGGCTGGACCTTGATGCCCACCGCTGCCAGTGCCTGACGTTGCAGTGCGCCCGGGCGCGGCGGTGAAACGGTGCTTGGAAGAATGGCGTGACCCAGCGCGCGGCCTGGAGCGGACAGCGAGATCGGCGTCGGCAGAAGTTGGCCAGCCGCCGTGCGGATGATTGCCGGCGTACTAGTGAGTCGTTCTCCGAACGGGTCTTCACGAGTCGCCAACACCATCCACATTCTTCCCCACGGTCCGAGTTTGTTGGCGCCCACCTGCCGGATACCTTCCCAAACCGTCGGCTTGGTTTCTCCGAGTCGGATGAAGTCGTGAGCGACTTCGGCGAACACAGACATTGGTGAAAGCCAGAAGCCGGAATTCTCGCCAGTTGGAATGAAGGCGTCGAGCTTATGCCCTTCCTCTTCGTTCTGGAACGTGAACTGCCGGCGCGTGATCAAGTTCAAGACCTGCGTCAGCACGAAGTAACCGAGTAAACCGCGCGCCATGCCGGCGCCCAACGGACCAAGAACGACTTCACCGCGCGCCATCCGGTAAGGCGCCATCGCCAGTCTCGAACCGAACCGGACTTCCTTCTGGATCAAACCTTCGACCCATTGCGGGGCCAGAAAGATCAACTGACTCAAGTCGCGAATCGTCGGGTTGCGAATGAATCCCTGTCTGCCAAGGCTCGCGTAGTACGTGTTGATGTCCTTGACGGCGGATTTGACGTGCCGGTACATCGGAATGTCCGGGTGCGCTTGGTTGAGCTTCTCGACGGCGCGCACGTAAGATTCGGCCATGAGTCCCCGGGTGAACTGGTCGAACGTGAATTTGTTCAACGCCCCGCTGATCGGAATCTTCCGAGTCAGGTCCATGTAAAGCGCGTCGGTGAGTCTGCCGACGTTGAGCCCTTCGCTCACTCCGATGTCCAGGATCTGCCGGCGAGTCATCTCCACTTCATTTCCCGCCGGCATCTTCAGCTTGATCTTCTTCGCTGCCCAGTTTGCCGACTCTTGGGTGATGTAACCGTTTTCAATGGCCTTGGGGATTGCCGATTCCCGGTACTCCAACGCGGACAATCCGCCTCGGTAGCCGGCCTTGAGTCCGCTCATGCCCAGCGTGTACTGGCCCAGTCGAAACGGATGGAACGTGTCGAGAATGAGAATCGCTCCGTGCTTGGCCATGCCGGTGGCATGCAACATTATCTTTGTCACCGGGCTTTTGGCCAGACCGCTCTGCATCGTCAGGACGTGCATCAGGTCTTTGTAGCCGTGGCGGACGTACGTCAGCTTTCCAACGTCGTGCATCCGAAACGGTTCATACTCCGGTCCGGGTGATCGCGGGCCGGCATCCGTCTCGACAGGTTCCTTGACAATGGGTTGCCCAGTGGCCGGGTCGCGAACGTTCTTGAGCCGCTCCAGCCACAAACGCTTGTTGACTTCCATCCGGCCTTGGCGGACGCGGTGTTCGACGAGGTCAGCCACGTCGAGGTTCTTGGCGATGTACGGTCCGTTGGCGATTGCTTCGTAATAGTTCGCGAAGGTCTTGGGGTCACGGAACCGCCGGCCAAGAATCCGCATGTCTCCGAACGTGATCGAATGATCGTTGAACATGTCGGCATCGTACCGGCCCGGGATGTAGTCGGGCGCCTCGCGCAGATTGATGCCGTTGTCCTTTTCAAAGGCAAACTCATCGGCCAACTCTTTCTTTGCGACGTCGGCGGTTTGCCGAAGATTCGGATCGTTCCAATGCGCCTGGGCGTACTCGACTTCTTCCTTGAGCTTGTCGGCAGCAGCAAGCCAGCGACGGGCAACGAGTGATCCGGGGCGGTCTTTCAGTAGCTGGTTCGCTTTGGCGCGTCCTTGTTCAATCATTTTGAGGAAGTCTGGCAGCTTGGCTTTGTCGCCAGCAGCGGCGATGACAGCCTTGGCCGCGTTACGGATGACAGCGGTCTCGGCAGCTTGTTTGCGGTATTGTTGAAACGCTGCCAGCTTTTCGGACACACCGCCCGGTGCGCGAGCTGCCCGTCGAATCGTGTTGAGCAATCCCGGATTGATTGTCTCAACGCGGATGCTGTCCCCAGCATTTCGGGCATAGATCCGGGAGGTATTGTCCGCAGCATCGCGCCAGCGGGTGATGTCGGAGAATGTTCCGCGCCGGGCCAGACCCGCTTTGATGGCGTCCTTGATGGAATCGAACGTACCGCGAGCAACGTCCTTGCTCGTCTGCAGCGATTTCCGGAAAGCCGCTGGCACTGTGGCAGTCTTCGGCCCCAGCACAACACCCTCGCCGCGTTTCATGGCGAATTGCGGGCGGCTGGTGATGACAACGTCCTTGGGTTTGCCGGCGATCTTCAGCGGTTCGGCGATTTCACGGTAAGGCGGTTGCGGTTGCGGTTCGGTCGATCGTCCGGCAACGAACCGTTGAGCTTCAGGACTGAGCCGTTCGACGGGTGCGGAGGGTTCCATGGTCGGCGTCGGACCGGGTCCGGCAGGCAACTGTTGGCCTGCAACGGCCGTCGGTGGACGCCGGGACAGCATGGTCAACTCTTGGCCGGCTGGCGGGGCTGTCGGTACAACCTGAACAGGTTCACCAGTCGTGGGACGGCCTTGCGCCATCGTGCGGGAGATAAATTCGTCACCGGTTTTTGCGGTTTGGTAGGTTTCATAGACTTGCTGTGCGAGTCGGTTCAGAACTTCTTCCCCGGTCATCTGCGGATTCTTGCGTGCAATCTCAGCAGCCATCTTCCGGTAAGCCGAAATCGCCGCCAGATTCCTTTCTTCGGACAGTCCGACCCATGCCAGTTTCACGTCTTCCGGAGAATCGAATCGATCGACTTCAGCAAGAAGCTGATCGATGACAGCGGCAGCTTCGGGTTCAGTGATTGGCCGACGCGCGCTTGCCGTCAGCACCCCCGGCCCCTGCTGGTAAACTCCCGGTGTTGCCACCTTGCCTGTTGTCGGACCGGGCATGAATTCACCTTCAACTGGGGGTACGTCCATCGTCTGCGATTGAGAGAATCGCGCCCGGGCTTCGGCGCCGAAAGCGTTCTGGTAATCGCGCAGCGACTTGAAAGTCTGCTTGAAGTTCTGGACAGGTTCATCGAGCAACACGCTGGCGACAACCCGGTATCTCGGCATGAGCCTTTCGAGAGGCACATGGGTTCCCTTGGGCGCAACCGGGTCTACCAGGACAGTTCCCCGGCGCGGATCAGCGAAGGTAGAAACGACGTGTGTCTGGCCTGTCGTCTTGTCCACGATGACACTCAGGCGCTTGGTCTCGGACACCTTGTAACCGGAAGATCGGGCGTCTTGTACCAGCACGCTGGACAGAACCGGGAGATTCGAGGCGTCCGGACCGGAAATCTCGTTGTAGGCGGGTTCCTGCGTGTCGCGCCCGTACGCTATATCATCCGTCGTGATGCTTGACCGTCGAAGCGCGCGTTTGGCCGGCACAACCTGCCGAAGCAACTCCTGCCCCAGCTTGGTCACCATGTAGCCGCGGTGCCGCTGGCGCGCGACGTTGGCCTTGCGGACACCCTCGGCGACGTCTTTGGGCATCTGACCCTGGAGCAAGGCTTGGCGGCTCGGCGCGTCCGGAATTGGGTCACGTCCCAATGTCTCAGTCAGCCCCAGCCTTTCGCGCATCGCAGCGAGTTCCTGGCCGGTTGCTCCCTCAAGGTTTTTCCAGACGGATTCAGTCCACAGATCCCGGACTTGGCCTGGTTTCAGGTCGCCGTATCTCCGGGTCATTTCCTCGACGAATCCTTTGAATGAAGGTTTCTCGGATGTCTTCAGGAATTCCGATGCGGACGATTCCAGCTTGGCCGGCGTGACGGCTTCGGCTCCCAATTCAACGGCACCGGGCCGCTCGACAGGCTTTGCGGCTTCGCCGACGGCCCGGGCTGGGGGAAGAAACAGTTCCGGCTGCGGTTGTCCTTTCCTCTGCTTTTTGAAAGCCGCCGGCTGGCCGCGGACTTCGGCCATGTAACGCTCAAAGTTTGGTCCGCTGCGAGTTGCTCCTTCGAGCTGTCCTCCGTAGTAATTGAATCGTCCGAATGCTTCTGCGGCTTTCGCGCTGTCGTTGTCGGCAAAAGCTTTCTCCATTTCGGATTGGGCCTGGTTCTTGAGCTGTTCGATCCTCGGAACGTCTTCGTCGCCCAGCTTCAATCCCTCAATGACTCCGTCCCGATGCCCTTTGGGTTCTTCTGCGGCGATTTCGTGAGCGGGAGCCTCATACTTGCCGGCGGGGTGGGAACTGCGGACGTAAATGTCCTCCAACATGTGAGTGTCGCCGCCCTTGCCGGCTTCCATCGCCTTCAACTTGGCGGACATTACAGCATCAGAAGGAACATCGACGTACCGGATATTTTCTCCGAACGTTGACGCTTTGGCCGCGTTGCGAGTCCACCATACGTTGCTGACACCGGACCCAGCTTGGCTGCCGTTGTAGAGACGGACCAAGCCCTTTTCGACAGGCGGCAATGTTTTCTCGTCGAAAGGTTCTGTCGCTCGGGCAGATTCCTCCCGATCGAATGCCAACCGCAAATCCTGACCAGGCCGGCCGGCGCCGCCGACGCCAAACTCGCGTTCGATCTCAGAGAAATCATCGAGAATGGTCGCATCCCGCTTCCTGGCTTCGTCGAGAGCCTTGCGCCATTGGATTGCTTCCTGAAAGTATTGCCGCTTCAACACGGAAGTTGCCGCCCGGTTCAACAATTCCTCAGACTTTCCCGGCTCGGCCATGATCCGCTTTCGTTCGGCGGCGGCAGCATCCCTGGCGGCTTCCAACGCAGGCACGTCGGAAGTCCGGACCTGCTCACCAAGACGGTACGCGTTCCCTGTCAGTCCCCTCCCTTCGCTTCGGATGTACTGATTGAATTGAGCAGCATCCAACTTGGAGACGCGCTCAATCTCACTTTGACCTTCCTGCTTCTTGAACGCACCCGGAGTCGCGCCAGCCGCGGTCAGCGCCGCGCCAATGTTGGCGTCAATACGGTCGAGGATGGCAACCTGTTCGGCGCTGGCTTTGGTTCCGAGCGATTTCCGAACCTTGAACATCATGTTCGCCAGATTGTCGAGAGTTGCGACAGTCCATTTCTCTCGTCCGGTTGCTTCGACGAATTCACGCAACGGCATCCGGGCCGCTCGCATCATGAAGGAGTTAATCGCCTCGTGACCCATCTGTGCATCGCTGAAGGTGACTCCGCGGCTTCGCTCTAGTACTTCCCGACTCCATTCCCCGGTGTAACGGCGCGTGTGTGCGGTCCGTTCCAATGCTGTGAGATTTCCCCAAAAGTCGGAAGCCTCTTCGTCGGTGATGGTCTTCTTCGCCTGGAGGTGGTTCTTCTCTTCGGCTAATAGAGAACGGACGGCCTGCGGTCGTTGGTCAGGCGGCACGTCGCGCTGCAGCCATTCGCGCATCAACTGCGGGTCAACAACGATGGTGCCTTTCGTCGGGTCGATGCTGGCAATCTCTCCCGGTCGCAACCGTCGAGTGGCGAAAGGTTGATCAACGGCTTCCGGTGCCTCGAATTCGATGTCCGGAGCATCGATGGATTTGCGCTCAGTTTCGATCAACTGCTTTTCTTCGAGGGTCAGTAATACTTGTGCTGCTTTTTCCACCCGCCCGGGGGCTTGTGGCTGAACTCCCGCGCCACCTTTTTCGACGGGCACTTCCCTTGCGCCTTCGACGGGTTGTGCGCGCACATCGCCATGAATCGCTGCTGCTTCTTGCTTACCGCCGGCATAACGTTCTCCTTTCGTGAGTGTGCGGCGCATGATTTCGGTCAACGCCAGATCCGTCAATGCACCGCGAACTTCGGCCGGCGTTTTTGCTGTGGCAAGGGATTGTGCTCCCGACTGGAAAGCCTGTGGAACCTGGGCCATGAACGTCGAAGCAACCGCCTCGGGCGCCAGAGGGGCAACCGCCAGCGCACCGATCGTCTCAGGCGTTCGCAACGCATCGACAGCGCGGGATAACGACGGGACAACGCCCTTGAATTCGGGCGCTGCCAATGGCAGAGGCGGTCCGATAGGCTTCCCGGGAAAGGCAATCGGTTCGATCTCTTGCTTGCCAGTCAACAACGTGCTTGATGGGGCCTCGGCAATTCGCAGTTGGTTGATGACATCGGCCGTCATTCGACCGACTGGTTTGAGAATCGCTTCGCCGGCCGCGGCCATGATTCCCGGCAATCCGCCTTGGGTAGCGGCTGTGAACTCTGTTCCTGCCTGCATGCCCGGGTCCAGCATTCCGGTTTCGAGGTAAACCTTCTCGTATGGGGAAGGCTTTACTCCGGAAAGGTCGGGCGCCTGGGGCTTGTCAAACTGATCGAAGGGATTGGCTTGCTCAGGCTCCGTGGCCTCGTCGAACTGGTCGAAGACGTTGGGCATTACTGCTCCAGAATGCTTGCCGCTGCACCCTTGCCATACTTCTGATCGAACTGCTGCTTCAATTCCGGATTCTGTTTCAGATGATCTATGGCCGGCTGCGGAATGTTTCTTTTCGGGGTAGGCGTAGTTGCAGTTTCGGTGCCAGCATCACCAGCCATCGCCGCTTCGATTTGGCTGTTGAGGTCGTCAATCTGCTTCTGGCGATCCTGATAACGCTTGCGGCTAGCAATCGCGGCGGGCGTGTTGAGCTTCGTATTGGCGACAGCGGCTTCCCCGACAAAATCCTTTTCGTGAGCGGTTTGCAGGCGCTGGAGTTGCTGTTCCATGAGGTTGAGTTTGTTTATCCTCAACTGCCGACCTTCGGTGTCGCTCATCGCCTGATACCGCGTTCCGGTCGTGCTGGGCACCGCCAAGAATTTGTTCCCGTCGAACGTGACGACGGACGGCGGGGCTTGGGCGCGTGGCTGCATTCTGGACAGCGCGGAGAATTCTGAGGCACCGACACCCGCTCCGATTCCATGCTTCAACGCGGCTTTCATGTAAGCCTCTTCCTGGGGCATTCCGGATTGAACGAGCCTTTGGGCTTCGTCCTGAAATGCGCGCTGGGCCTGGTACTTCCGGGCTGCGCCGGTCACTGCCAGATTAATCTTCTGCTGTTCCTGTTCGAGTTGGGATTTCCGAAGTCCGAGCGAAGCTTGCTGATAGGCGGCGGTAACCTGAGCCTGTTGCTGCTGACGGCGGTGTTCCTGCTCCGCTTCAGCTTGCTGCGCCTGCAACCGCATGGTGGCCATCTGCGCGTCCTGAGTCAGCTTCATCCGTTCCATCTGCAACTGTTGCGCGCGGCCCTGAGCGGCTGCGGTGAGTTGTCCGATCTCTCCGGAGCTGACGCCCTGGAGCCACGGTGGCATTGGATAGTTTGCTGGCATGACTCACTCGTAAAGGCCAAGGCCGGGGATTGAGCCGTAGTTCGATTGCCAATCGGAGTAGGGATCAATCTGCTGTTGGATGTTTTCCGCGTAGGGTCCAACTGCGGGCTGATCGTAGTAGGCCGGCCCCCACCCGCCCTGAGTGAAGTCGGGAAGGAATTGTCCCGAATCGTAGGACACTCGCGACACACCGCCCGGCTGTCCGACGTTGATCCCGGGAGCGGGCAGTCCGCCAGTCGTCGTTCGGTTCCATCCAACACCAGGCCCGCTTGCCGCCCCGGCCGCTGCGCCGGCCGCGCGAGCGGGTATCGGCGCGGAAGCGTACATGTTTGCGGCCATTTGAGCCTCCTGCACGTCCGATGGATTGATGAACATTCGGGAGATGTCGAACGGCGCTGCAATCGGGGCCGCTCCGGTCAGTGAAATCAATCCTGCCTGACCCGATTGCTGCATGCCCAGCGAGGTCAATCCCATGGCACGAAGCAATGCGGCGTTGGCATTCGGTGAACCGATGTTGCCGGTGTAGACTCCGCGTTCCGCAGCCGATTGGACGATCTGATTGACGACATCGCTTGGAATGTTGCCGGCCAGTTGTGAGCCAACGTTCGAGGCGGCTTTGCCGACAAGGTTCTCGTAACCGGGAATCGCCTGGCCGTATTGCCCCAGCAGTTGTTCCTGTTGGAATGCGTTCACGTCGCCACCGAGTTGGTAGAGCTGACCGAGATTTCCGATATTGGAACCGATGGCTGACCGCGCTGAAGCGCCGGGGTCGGGCACTGCCGGTTTACCGCCGTAAGGTGCGCTCCAATCGTAGGTGCTCCCGGTCATTGTTGCCATAAATCACATGAGGTTGCCGATTCGCTGTCGAGAGAGTCGCGCCGTGCCAAATGGCGCGACACTCACCGCCGGCTGGTCGATGCCAAGATAATGAGCAAGTTCACCGTTGAGGAAACCAATGGCCGCATTGTGACGTTCACGAGACATCTGTTTTGCGGTAGGCTCATCGACTCCCGAATACCGAACCGACTGGCATTCCTCAATGATCGCCTGCTTATTCTGGATCAGGCAGTAATCGGTGTCGACGCGCACAGGAATGAGTTCCAGTTTGGCTAACGCTGTCAGTTGAACCGAAGTGCAAGGGGCGCCGGGAGCCTGGCAACAGCCGCAAGGCAGTTCGTCGAAGTAGTAGCGGCGATACGACGCCGTCTCTTCTCCGGGTTCCATCGTTGAGAGAAGTATCTGTTCGGCTGTCGTCGGGTTCTGCTGGAAAATCTGCACCGGCCCGGAAGTGATGTCCTTCTGAATCCCCGTCAGACTGTTGAAGGTCATCGGCGAAATCGAGAACGGCGATTCCAGTTGAACGAAGACTCCGTTGACCTGAACGGCGCCGTCTTGGGATTCGACAACGATTCCGTTCGAGTCCAGACCCTGCAGTAAGACGCGCTTCCCGATGTCTGCGGCGTCGGTCGGATACAGAACGATCCGTTGCGGCGCGCTGGACAGGTCGATGAACGTGACGGCATTGTTGCGCATGAATCCCTGAGTGATCATGCTCCGGTCACATGTGCGGAATTGTTTTGGCAGCCTGCCGTTGCCGAAGTTCAGGTACTCGTAAAACTGGTTCTGCACCGGGACAGGCTCATTGCACGCCAGAACAGCTTCGAGTCTGGCAACCTGCCGGGGAAGAGTCAGGTACGGCTGCGAGCGAGAGACGTTGAAGGCCATTTCAGCCCATGTGCCCCACCAGCCCTCCGACCCCGCCTCCTTGGCGAGCAGCAGCCTTTCCTGGGCGGTGTTGACGGCTTCAGCGACGAGAGAAATGTCGGATTGGCACAAGCCGATGAGGCCGGGCAGTCGGCTGATTCGCAAATCGTAGAGCCTCAATCGTTGAGCCATAATAAAGCCTCATTACTCCTTCGATGTCACTTTAGCAACCTCATACTGGCGGGCAAGGTGTCTGGACCCATTCAGGAACCGTCATCCAGAGAGCGTTTTCGTCGCGGATGAACACTAAGCCAACAGCCTGCACGTCCGCGCTGTCGACGAAGACTTCGGTGAATCCTACTGGTTCAATTCCTAGGATCTGTGTGTAATCGGAAATCCACACACGCCCGCTGCAAGAATCGAATGCGATGTCCTGAACGGACCATGTTGGAGCCGGAACATCTGCTCCGGTGACCTGACCGGAAAGCGTCAGACCAGTCGGGTCGATGATGATGACTCCGGTATAGGAGACGTTCTGCCGCCGTTGACACCAGAGTTGGCCAAGTCCAACGAACCAGAACCATTTGTAAATCCAGTCGTTTGCCCCGGCCAGCGTCAGTGTGCTTGCCGACACGACCAGAGTTGTCGGATTGACTTGTTTGATGTTTGGCGTGCTCTCGTAGCTGAAGTAGTAGACGTCGGTTTCGCTGCAATACACCGGGCAACCCATGGCTGATGCCTGCGGATTGCTGACGATGACCGCGTGAGTCGCACAGTTGACGAGCTTGAAATTGTCGGCACCGCTTCCGCGGCGAATGTCGGCGGCGAGGATGTAGCCGCGGCTCGAATCGTAGGCCATCGGATGCGCTTCGATTGCCGTTGCATTTAGCACCCCAGCCAATGGAGTGAACGTGTACGTCACTGGGTTGAAGAACAGAAGTGATCCGTTGTTAGTCAATACGACCATCTGATTGTTGACGGAGTCGTACACCACGTCCCATGCCCCGGAGTAAACCGTAAGATCGATCGTTTGAATCACGGCATACGGAGCGTCAACACTAGTCACGTAGAGGTTGAAGCTGCCCGAATCGCACACCCAAAGCGTTCGCGTCCCCGGATGATAAGACATCAGGGCATCGAGCAATCCGGGAACGTTCGTGAAGATGCAAGTCAACTCTGCGGGACACGGAGGCGGCGGCGGGGCGCCTTGGACATTGATACCGGTGCCCTCCTGGCATGCGAGATTTCCATCGCTGATCTGGACGGTGAAATTGGATTGTCCAGCGACGGACGGAGTTCCGGATATTTGTCCGGTCAGCGGGTCCAGCGTGAGGCCGAAAGGCAGGGCGCCCGACACGATTGACCATAGAGCGTTTCCCGCGAAAACTCCCGTGTAGGAAAGAACGGCGTTGTAAACCACTCCCGGCTGTCCCGACGTCAGGCTCGAAGTGTCAATGTCGATGACGCGCACCGTGTAGACTTTCTGCATGAAATTGCCGCGAGAATCCGTCGCGCGAACGGCAAAGAACCAAACTCCAGCTTCAGTCGGTGTGCCGGTGAACGTGGCCGTGAAATTGTCGACCTGAGTGAACGTCGTTCCGGGGGGAATCGTTCCCGATGAGACTGCAATCACGTAACTCGACGCCCTTCCGGTCGCGCGCACGGTCTCGTCAATGTCACCGCCCAAACACATGGCAACACTCATGTCCGAGAGGCACACCTTGCTTTTGGCGATCTGCTTGCAGGCGTAGGTGAACGCCATGCGGTCCGCCAACAACTGGTTTGTCGCGGCGAACTGGCCCTCTGCGATGACGTAGTAGAAAATCGATCCGTCGGGGCATTGTGAGGGACACGCCTGAATCGTGTTGACGAACAGCGGGGCGCAGGAGTTGGCGCAAGACGCGGCTCCCCTTGCGGCGGACAGGTCGGCTATCTCCTGAGACAGTTGGCTTTCAAAAAAGCTGACGCACGGAAAGGATCGAATGGGCGATTGCCCTGCGATTGGCGGCGGTGTCGGAGAACTGGCCCGGGCCAAGAAAGTCTCCCCATCAATCGCCGCCGAATCGTATCCGAAGATCGGATTCTGCGGATTCGGACACAGCGACGGCGGACTTGAGCAGGGGATAGTTGGCATATCAGCAAGTAATCTGTGCGTACAACCGTCTCTCAACCGACTCGGCGTGCAAGATGAATCCCCGCACCCGGCAGAAGCCTTTCACCGTCAATCGCGGCTGGCACTGGTAATTGATGTAGGATGGCCGGCCGGACGCAGACGCGCAATTCTCCGGCGGCTTGGGCATGGTCATCGTGGCCCGATAACCTTCGCCGAATTCGGTCAAGGGATAGCACACGACTTGGGTTACGCCGGTACACGGATCGGGCGCGCGGTTTTCGCAACTGTTCCGTGGCTGACAGACTTTCCACTCGTGCCACTATTGCCAGCAGGATTCTCCGTCAGGCCGGTACTCAAGCGTGAAAACAACTTCGCCGAACAGTCGGTCGATCCAGAGTTCTGCGCTGACCTGTTTCTTCAACGCGAATTCATCGCCCCATGTGAACGCCGGCAACTCGGCCTGCATGACGATGCGGCTGTCACCATTGTCGAACCGTTCGTCCTGTGTGAATTCCCACAGATCAATAGTCTTGGTCTGACGATTCACCACGACCGCGAAAGCCCGCTGCACGCCGTCAAAGAGGCCCGTGAACAGTTGCAGGATGTCCAGGCCCTCATACATGCCTTCCCACACAGGAGCCAGCCCGGGAGCGAAATCGCTGATCGGACTGAAGTCCAACGGCATGACAGTCTGGTGAACCGCCCCCTGCGGACTCAGGATCGGCAGGGTGGTTTCGAGCAGACGATTGTTGAACAGAATCCCGCTGCCGTAGTGCAACAATGATCGGTCGACGAACCGCAATACCCGTTCTTCCCTGGCGCTAAGAGGGACATTTGCCCACTCATCGAAATATCGGACAGCGGTTTTGATCGAGCGTATCGAACCGTCCGGGCACTGATAGAACAGGTCGCCGTTGACCGGCACAATCGAGCGGTCACTCAAGGTGCCCGTGGCCAACTGAACTGGAACCAGAAGCGGCTGATTGTTGTCGGTTGCCGCAATCCACAGAGCCCGCGTGACGGGGACAGTGAGTTGGTGCGCTCCGAATGCGGTAAAGGCGAACAACCGCCCTTGACCGAGCGCGGCGTCTTGGTTCGCATTGTGGGCCAGAGCGGTGATGTCGCCCTCGTTTCGAGGCACGGAGAATCCGTCCCCGCCAAGAACCAGTGGGCATTCGGTAACGTTCAGAATTGAATCTCGGAAGTCATACTTCAAAGTTCCGGAGTTTCCCCCGACGATGTCGCCCGCGGAGAACTTCGACTGCTGGCCGTACCAGAAGCGGCCCATGTAATAATCCATCGGGCCGGCCGGCGGGATTTCGTTGACACCGGGAGTACCGGCAGCGACGGCGGCGTTCGTAATTCCAATCGATCTGCGAAGCACCTGCCCATCCCAAAACAGGGCAGGGGTCAAGTAATCTCCAGCCTGAATGACGAGGAACTCTTCTCCCTGGCAAAAGTATGACTTGAACTCAAATGCTGGATTGGCGCGAACGTCGGTCGTCTGACTCATGTACGCCGGAGTGAAAGCAACCACTTCAAAGTTGCTGATCCACGTTGCCGTCGGAAAGGTGAAAACGACCGGTAGGAAGACATCTGGCATAGCGTTAGTACACCGCAGTGAAATTACCCGTCAACTGCAGGATGTCTCCGACAGCGCCAGTGTATGGCGCTGCAATCTGAAACGTTACAGTGTCCCC
>Ga0316628_100002717_pt1 | contig 13272 bp, 6 predicted proteins | sample OWC_Aug_M2_C1_D5_FD_207648 | JGI IMG/M metagenome (GOLD analysis project Ga0316628, IMG submission 207648) | Wetland soil microbial communities from Old Woman Creek delta, Ohio, United States - OWC_Aug_M2_C1_D5_C | ecosystem: Environmental > Terrestrial > Soil > Wetlands | place: USA: Ohio... | reverse complement strand
CTGGTAGCCGTCGTCGATCTGGAAATAGTCGTAGCCGTACGCCTTCAATGCGCCGGCAAAGGCCGCCGCGGTCTCGACGATATCCTGCTCCGTGACCCGGTCATAGAAGGCGAACCACGAGATCCATCCGGCCACGGACTCCTTCCAGGGCGTGAAGGTCCAGGGCTCGAAGAACTTCAGACCGCGATGCGTGTTGTACCAGCGCGGGCGGAAGCGCAGGACGATTTCGCCGCCTTCGGCCTCGATCTCGAAGACCTGCTTTCCGGCTTCGGCGGTGGTCGGCAGGATTTTCGTTTTGGCCGTCGGATCGACGGAAACGACCCAGTCTCCCCGGCGGTCGTACACGGCCCGGTTGAGCAGGCTCCGGCTGAGCCCGGAGACGTGCCGGACCACGAGCGGTCCGGCGCCCCGCCGGTCGCGGCGGTCGGCTTCGCAGGGGAAGGCTTCCTCGCTTCCCCGGATCTTCCCTTTCAGGACGAGGGGCGAGCCCGAGCCGCCGCCGAACAGATATACGACCTGCTCGATTTTATCGCCCGTTTGAAAAATCCGCGCCCGGGACTCGAACGACGAGCCCGCGTTTTCAACCGTACCCTCGAAGATTGTCTCTCCCGCGTAAACGAGGCGGAGGACGTTTCCCTCGAGCTGAATCCGCCCGGGGGCGTTCGGCGGGACGCCTGCGGCCCGGGCCGACGGGACCAGGACCGCGAATCCCAGCAGAACGAGGGCCGCCGAAGCGAAGCTCGGCCGCGTTTTCTTCTTGTTTGTGTTTGATATCGAGTTCATCCCGCGCCTCCGAAAGCCGCCGGTTGTTTCGTTCAGGGCCGTCCCTCCGGCCGCCCTATATCATTATTGATAATCATGGCCCGTGTCCACCCGGCCCCGTTTTTTCACGGCCCGGTTTGTGATAGGATTCTCCCGCGATGGGACCGGGAGGTGGTCGGGACATCCGATCCGGGAGGTTCTTCCATGAGAAAAGTCACCCTTTGGACGGCGGCCGTATCGGTTTGTTTTTTTTCGTTTGCGTGTACGAACACGCAGGGGCCCGATTATCCGGTCAAGGACGTCCCGATGACGTCGGTCCGCCTCGACGGCGGATTCTGGGGCGGGCGGCAGGCGACCGACGTTGCGGTCACCATCCGCCACGAGATGAGCGAATGCGAGCGGACCGGCCGGATCAGGAATTTCGAGCTGGCCGCTGCCGCCCTTCAAGGCGCGACCGGCGGAAAGCTCCAGACCTCGTACGCCTTCGATGATTCCGACGTGTACAAGGTCATCGAAGCCGCTTCGTACGCCCTGATGCTCAAGCCGGACCCGGAGCTGGCGAAGGGCTTGGACGCCTGGATCGCCAAGATCGCCGCGGCTCAGGAACCGGACGGTTATCTTTACACCGCCCGGACCATCAACCCGGCGAATCCGCCCCGGATGTCGGGACCCGAGCGCTGGGTCAATCTCGACGACAGCCACGAGCTTTATAACGTCGGCCATATGTACGAAGCGGCCGTGGCCCACAACCAGGCCACCGGAAAGAAAAACTTACTCGCTGTCGCCCTCAAGAGCGCTGATTTCATCGCCAAGACCTTTGGTCCCGGCGAAAAGCAGATCAAGCGGGTTCCCGGCCACGAGGAGATCGAAATCGGGCTGGTGAAGCTGTTCCGCCTGACCGGAAAAAAGAAATATCTCGACCTGGCCAAGTTCTTCGTCGACCAGCGGGGCAACGCCGCCGGCCACGAGCTGTACGGGGAGTACGCGCAGGACCACAAGCCGATCCTCCAGCAGGACGAGGCCGTCGGCCATGCCGTCCGGGCGGCTTACCTTTATTCCGGCGTCGCCGATGTCGCCGCTTTAACGGGCGATTCATCGTATTGGGCTCCGCTGGACAAGATCTGGGAGGACGTGGTGACCCGCAAGCTCTACCTGACCGGCGGAATCGGCTCGGCCGGGGGAATCGAAGGCTTCGGTCCGGCTTATGAACTCGGAAACGAGACCGGCTACGCCGAGACCTGCGCCACGATCGCCTATGCCCTTTGGAACTATAGGATGTTCCGCCGAACTGCGGACGCGAAATACATGGACCTGTTCGAACGGGCTTCGATGAACGCCTTTCTTTCGGGCTACGGCCTGAGCGGCGACCTCTTCTTCTATCCGAATCCGTTGGCCTCCCGCGGCGAGACGCCGAGGACGCCCTGGTTCAATTGCGCCTGCTGTCCGCCGAACGTCGCCCGGTTCATCGCCGAAATGGCCGGGTTCGTCTACGGCACGGCCGGCGACCGCGTGTACGTGAACCTGTTCGCCCCGGGCACGGCCGACATCGCCACGGCCAAGGGAAAGGTCGGCTTGATCCAGACCACGGACTATCCCTGGTCCGGGAACGTCAAGATCGAAGTCGGGCCCGCTCAACCGGTCGAGCTGACCCTGATGATCCGGATCCCCGAATGGGCCCAGGGCCGCCCGCTTCCCGGAGACCTTTACGTTTACGAGGACCAGGCGGCCGAACCGCCGGTCGTCAAGGTCAACGGAGAGCCGGTCTCTTTCCAGCTGGATAAAGGCTATGCTTCCATAGGACGGACTTGGAACAAGGGGGATGTCGTCGATCTGACGCTTCCGATGCCCGTCCGCCGCGTCCGATCCCGGGCGGAGGTTAAAGCCGACGCGGGCCGGGTCGCGATCGAGCGCGGCCCGCTGGTTTACGCGGCCGAATTCGCCGACAACGGCGGGAAAGTGACCAACCTCCTCCTGGATCCTGCGGCGCCGTTTGCGGTCGAATATAAGGCCGACGTTTTGAACGGCATGTCCGTCCTGACCGGAAAGGCGAAGGCCTTCCGGATGGAATCCGGGCGGGAAGTCGAGGCCGATGTCCCGATCACCCTCATTCCTTATTATGCCTGGGCTCACCGCGGCCCGGGCGAAATGTCCGTCTGGCTGGCGGCCGAAAAATCGAAAGTCCGTCCGGTTCCCGAGCCGACCCTGGCCTCGACCTCCAAGGTCACCGCCTCGGACGGGATCAAGGGACTGGCCGGGCTGAACAACCTCTTCGAGCCCGAAAGCTCCATCGACCACGCGACCGGCTATGCCCATTGGTGGCCGAAAAAAGGAACGCTGGAGTGGGTCCAACTCGAATTCCCGAAGCCGGCGACGATCTCCGAGGTCTCGGTCTACTGGTTCGACGACACCGGGATGGGGGAGTGCCGCCTGCCGGTTTTCTGGAAAGCGTTCACCCGCTCCGGCGACGAGTGGATCCCGGTGCGGGCCATGGACAAATTCGGCGTTGAAAAAGACCGGTACAATACCATCCGGTTCATCCCGGCCCGGACCGACGCCTTGAAGATCGAGGTCCAGCTGCCGGAAAAGTTCTCTTCCGGCATCCAGGAAATCAGGGTGAAATGAAATCTCCAAGAGGCCCTCGATATTTTGGGTCGCCCGACGGGTCCTGGATCGGCTCACCCCCAAAAAATCTCACGGACCTCAAAAGCTTTCCATCATCCGGAATAGTGATGCTCTCAGCGTTTCGATTTTTTGGGGGGCCCCCAGCCTCCCACCCCTCGGGCGTTCCGAATTGATGATATTCAGTCTGGATTGAGGAGAACGAATATGAATAAGCGAATCGGCCGGCTTTTCCTCTTGGCGATCTCATTCGCGATCTTGGCGGGGGGAGGCGAAGCCCAAAAGCCGGCGGCCGGAGGCAACATCCTCGTCAACGCCTCGTTCGAGGACGTCGAAAACGGCCTGCCCAAGGGCTGGCGGGCGGTCAATTACGGCCGGAGGGCGGTCTTTGCCGTCGACGACGCCGTCTTCCATTCGGGCCGGAGGAGCGTCCGGATTTCTTCGACCGACGGGGCCGACGTTTATCTTCAAGCCGATATCGCCGTCCGGCCGTTTGCCAAGTACAGGCTGAGCGGCTGGGTGAAAACCGATAACGTGAAACCGGGGACGGGCCGGGGGGCGCTCTTCAATCTCCACGAGATGGAAGTCTTCACTCCCGAAGTCCTCGGGACACAGGACTGGGTCAGGGTCGAGACCGTTTTCGATACCGGCGCCAACGACGCCGTGTCGGTCAACTGCCTGTTCGGCGGATGGGGACGATCGACCGGGACGGCCTGGTTTGACGACGTGTCGCTGGATATGATTTCGGCGCGCACTGTAAAGCCCAGGGCCGAAATCGACGCCGCCAAAACGGCCCTCCCGATTTCCAAATACATCTACGGGCAGTTCATCGAGCATCTCGGCCGGTGCATCTACCAGGGCATTTGGGCCGAAATGCTCGAAGACCGGAAGTTCTATTACCCGGTCGGCGATAAGGAATCGCCCTGGAAGGCCGTCGGGGATCCCCGCAACGTCCGGATGAATCCCATCCGGCCCTACGTCGGCGTCCACGCGCCGGAAATCCGGCTGACCGGCGACGGCATCCCGGGCGGCCTCGTCCAGGAGAACCTGGCGGTCGTCGCCGGACGGGATTACGTCGGCCGGATCGCGGCCTCGGCCGATGCGGGGGCCCTGCCGCTCCGGGTCGCCTTGATCTGGGGGACGGCCCCTGGCGACCGGCAGACCGTCCAGATCGATTCTCTCGGCCCCGAATATAAAACCGTTCCCCTGGCCTTCAAGGCCGCGGCTTCATCGGAAAGCGCCCGGCTGGAAATCACGAGCGGCGGCCTGGAATCGTTCCGGGTCGGAACGGTTTCCCTCATGCCGGCCGACAACGTCGAGGGCTTCCGGCCGGAGGTGCTGAAGGTCCTCAAGCAGCTGAACGCGCCCGTGTACCGCTGGCCGGGCGGCAATTTCGTCAGCGGCTACGATTGGAAAGACGGCCTGGGTGACCGGGACAAACGTCCGCCGCGCAAGAACCCGGCCTGGACGGGCGTCGAGCATAACGATGTCGGCCTCCATGAGTTCCTCCGCTTTTGCGAGCTGCTGGGAACCGATCCCTATATCGCGGTCAACTCCGGCCAGGGCAGCGAAATCCAGGCCGCCGAGGAAGTGGAATACGCCAACGGCCCCGAAAATTCTCCGATGGGGTCGCTTCGGGCGAAAAACGGCCATCCGGCGCCCTGGAAGGTCGTGTTCTGGTCGATCGGAAACGAGATGTACGGCGACTGGCAGCTCGGCCACATGCCGCTCGCCGATTACGTCAAGAAGCATAACCGCTTCGCCCGGGCGATGCGGGACAAGGACCCGTCGATCAAATTGATCGCGGTCGGGTCCGTCGGGCCCTGGAGCGAGGGGATGCTCGCCGGCTCGGCCGGTTCTATGGATTACATGAGCGAACATTTCTACGTCCAGTCCCGGCCGGGCGTGATGGGCCACGCCGCCTGGGCGGCGGAAGAGGTGAAGCGGATCGCCGAAGCCCACCGCAAATACCGGAAAACGATTCCGGCCCTCAAGGGAAAAGAGATTCCGGTCGCTCTCGACGAATGGAATTACTGGTACGGGCCGCACGTCTACGGCGAGCTCGGGACACAATACTTCCTGAAGGACGCCCTGGGGATCGCCGCCGGCCTGCACGAATTTTTCCGCAACACGGACGTTTTCTTCATGGCCAATTATGCCCAGACGGTCAACGTGATCGGGGCGATCAAGACAAACAAGACCGCGGCGGTCCTGGACACGACCGGGGAAGTCCTGGCCCTGTACCGAAATCACTTCGGAACGATCCCGGTGAAAATCGGCGGAGCCCCCGCGCCCCTTGACGTCGCCGCGGCCTGGAAGGACGGCCGGAAGGTTCTGACGATCGCGGTCGTTAATCCGTCGACCGCGATCCAACGCTTGCCGCTGTCGTTCAAGGGCGTGAATCTCGGCCCCAAGGCGAACCGATACCGGATTACCGGAGCTGATCCCTTTTCGAAAAATGTTCCGGGCCGGGCTCCGGAAGTCGTGACGGTGGAAACCGCCGGCGTTCCGTTCGGCAAGGCGCTCGATCTTCCGCCGATGAGCGTGACGCTTTATGAGATCGCGGTCCGCTGACCGGGAGCGGACGGGGGAGGAGAGCCCATGAAAAAAGCGATCCCGGGAGGGGTGATGATGATGGCCGCTTTCCTCGCGATGTCCGGCGGTGAAAAGGCCGATTATCCGATCCAGCCGGTCCCGTTCACCGCCGTCGCGGTCGACGACGTCTTCTGGGCCCCGAAAATCGAAACCAATCGGGCCGTGACCATTCCCTTCGCCCTCAAAATGAACGAGGAAACGGGACGCGTCAATAACTTCAGGAAAGCGGCCGGCTTGATGAAGGGCGCTTTCGAAGGCCGGCGCTTCAACGATTCGGATGTCTTCAAAGTCATGGAAGGGGCGGCGTACACCCTGATGCTCAAGCCCGATCCCAAGCTCGAGGAGACGCTGGACGGCCTGATCGCCGTGATCGGCAAGGCCCAGGAGCCGGACGGGTACCTTTTCACCAACCGGACCATCGATCCGAAGCATCCCGCTCCCGGCTCCGGCCCCGAGCGCTGGTCCAACCTCAGGGTCAGCCATGAATTCTACAACGTCGGCCACATGTACGAGGCGGCCGTGGCCCACTTCCAGGCGACGGGAAAACGAGCGTTTCTCGACATCGCCTTGAAAAACGCCGACCTTCTCGTCGCGACTTTCGGGCCCGGGAAGCGAAGGGCGTTTCCCGGCCACCAGGAGATCGAGATCGGCCTGAGCAAGCTCTTCCGGGCGACCGGCAACCGGGCCTATCTCGACCTGGCGAAATTCTTCCTCGACGAGCGCGGGCATTATTTCCAGGGTGAGCGGCACGCCTCCGACGATCCCTTTGCCGTCTACGATTCCGACGAGTACATGCAGAATCATAAGCCCGTCCTGGAGCAGGACGAGGCCGTCGGTCACGCCGTCCGGGCGATGTACATGTACGCCGGAATGGCCGACGTCGCCGCCCTCGGCGGATATCCGGAGTATGTCCGGGCGATCGACCGCCTCTGGGACAACGTCGCCGGGAAAAAACTGTATCTCACCGGGGGCGTCGGAGCCCGCTCCGGCTCCGAAGCCTTCGGCGACGCCTACGAGCTGCCCAACCAGAGCGCCTACACCGAAACCTGCGCAGCCATCGGCAACGCCCTCTGGCAGCAGCGGCTGTTCCTCCTCCACGGAGAGGCCAAGTACGTCGACGTCCTCGAACGGGTGATGTACAACGGGTTGATTTCGGGTGTGGGGCTGGACGGGATGTCATTTTTTTACCAGAACCCGTTGGAAGCCGACGGCAAATCGAAGCTCTACCAGGGCCAGGTCGGGAGGTCCCCTTGGTTTGAGGTGTCCTGCTGCCCGCCGAACATCACCCGCTTTCTCCCCTCCGTCCCCGGGTATATTTACGCCGTCAAGGACGAGACGCTTTACGTCAACCTGTTTATCGCCGGCTCGGGAACGGTTGAGATCGCCGGGACGAAGGTCGCCGTCTCCCAGCAGACGAAATACCCGTGGGAGGGGACGGTTAAAATCACGCTCGGCCCGGAAAATCCCGCGGATTTCGTCCTCCGTGTCCGGATTCCCGACTGGGCCCGGAACGAACCGGTCCCGACGGATCTGTACCGGTTCCTTGCGGCGAACGATGAGAAACCGTCCATGGCCGTTAATGGCGCGCCGGTCCGAATCGATCTGGATCGCGGTTATGCCGTCCTCCGCCGGACCTGGAAAAAAGGGGACACCATCGTTCTCGGCCTGCCGATGCCCGTCCGGCGGGTCGTCGCCCATCCGGCCGTCGCGGCCGACACCGGCCGGGTCGCTTTCCAGCGGGGACCGCTCGTTTATTGCGCCGAAGCCGTCGACAACGGCGGGCGGGCCCTGGACCTGCGGATCGCCGACGCGGCCGTGTTCGCGGCCGAGTTCCGGCCGGACCTCCTCAACGGCGTGGTCGTTCTCCGGGGCGTTTCGGGCGGCCGGAATATTACCCTGATTCCCTATTACGCCTGGGCCAACCGCGGTCCCGGCGAAATGCGGGTCTGGTTTCCGCGGCCGGCGTCCGAACTCTTGACCACTTGAATCAAAAAAGGAAATTCTTATCATTCAATTGCCCCGTGATTGGGACTGCACATAGACTGCACGGACTACAGGGAGGTTGCGAAAGAACATGTCTCTTACACTGATCACCGGGATGCCAGGATGGTTGGGCACGCGGCTGGTTCGCACGCTGCTCGAGGGGTTGCCGGGCACCCCCTTTTCATCGGAACCGGAGCGCACGCGGCAGATTCGTTGCTTGGTGATGCCGGCCTTGGTCCCCGCCGTCCCGCATCTCTGGTCGAACCGTGTCGCGATCGTCACGGGGGATTTACGGGATCCGGCTTCAGCCGCCGCGTTCTGTCGGGACGCGGCAGGGGCTACTCTTTTCCACTGCGCCGGCATTGTCCACCCAAAGCGCTCAACGCGCGAACTTTTCGACCTCAATGCCAACGGCACGCGCCATCTGCTCCAGGCGGCGGAGGAGGCGCAGGTACGTCGAGTGATTGCCGTCTCGTCGAATTCGCCGTTCGGATTCAACCCGCAGCGCGAGCATCTGTTCGACGAGCAGGCGCCCTACCATCCGTACATGGCTTACGGACGCTCCAAGATGCTGCTCGAGCAAATCGTCCATGAATTCCAGGCGCGCGGCAGAATCGAAACGGTGATTGTGCGCCCACCCTGGTTCTACGGACCCGATCAGCCGCTGCGTCAAACCACATTCTTTCGAATGATCCGACGCGGCAGGGCTCCCATTGTCGGCGGCGGCGAGAGTCGCCGCTCGATGGCGTACATTGACAACCTTTGCCAGGCTCTGCTTCTGTGCGAACGCACGCCCGCCGCGAAAAATCAAACCTACTGGATCGCCGATCGCCAGCCGTACATGATGAAAGAGATCGTCAATACAGTGGAACGTCTGATGGAAAACGAGTTTGGGTTGACCGTCGCGCACAAGCGACTGCGTTTGCCGGCTGTCGCAAGCGACCTCGCCCGGCTCGGCGATGCCATGATTCAGAAGGCCGGCTGGTATCAGCAGAACGTCCACGTTCTCTCCGAGATGGGGAAGACGATTGCCTGTTCGATTGCCAAGGCGGAAAAGGAATTGGGTTACACGCCGACGATCGCCTTGGAAGAAGGGATGCGGCGTTCGCTGGCGTGGTGTTTGGCCCAAGGCATCGCTTTGTGAGCCCTGCCGGCGAAGATACTCCCATGAGTTCTGGAAATGAATCACGCCGCGCCTGGACGTGGCTTGGGTTTGTCCTCTTGGCGGGGTTGTTGCTCTTCCAAGCGTTCGCTTATTACTCTCGCCTGACTCTGTCGTTGGGACCGCGCGTCATTTTCCAGCCCTGGGCCTTGCAGCACGGCCTGTTGATGTACGAGAACCTCGCCGATCAACATAGCCCGCTCATGCCGTTGGTGCTGTCGGCGCTGGTGCCGGTGATTCCGGACGGGCTGCGGCTGGCAAAGATCGTCCTCGTCGTGCTTGTCACGCTGACCACGCTCCTCACTTTCCTGGCGGCGCGGCGTTACGCGGGCCGGGCGGCCGGCATCGCCGCCGCGTTTGTTTTCGTCCTCTGGTCGCCGACTTTCGGTTTTGGCAAATTATGGCACGAGACTTTTCTTGCGCCGCTCTATCTTCTGTGGCTGTTGTGCTACGACCCGACTGCGCCGCACCGTTCGACCCGGAGGTTGCTCCTCTTGGGATTGCTCGGCGGCGTTACGGTGCTATTTAAGCAGCACGCGGTCCTTGTCTTTGCCGCTTTCGTGCTGTGGAATGCGCTGACGATTTGGCTCGCGCAACGCTCGCTTTTGAAGATTGTACGTGAAACGGGTGTGCTGTGCGCCGCGGCGGCCGCGCCCGTCGTCGCGCTCGCGGCGTACCACTACGCCCAGGCCGGCACGCTGGCGAATTTGTTTTATTGGACCACCACTTTTAACCTGGTCAGCGGTTACCGCACGCTCGCCGCTTTGTCTCCGACGACCGCGCAAATCAGCGGGCTCGTGTCTGCCGGGGTGTTGATGCCCGCCGCGCTGCTTGGCCTGATCGAACTGAAGCGGCAAGGCGATAAAAGATGGCTGGTATTGGGCTGGGGACTGGTGTTGTTGGTTTGCGCCAGCCTGACGGTTTATCCGCGTTTTGCTTTCTTCCACTTTCAACCCGCCGCGCCCATTCTCGCGTTCCTCACCGCCTTTGTGGCGGGATACGCCCTGCGTCGGCGGGATACGGGCGCAGCGGCACTGCCGCGGGCCTGGTTCCCTGCGGGTGTCGTCGTGGGGATCGCGGCGTTTTGGCTCGTCACGGCCGGCGCGGCCTACTGGCGAGACTTCCAATCAGATGCGCCCCGAAAAATCTGGGAGTACACCGACCTCATCCCCGTCGCCGGCGAAATTCGGCAACGGATCGGTCCGACGGATGGCTTCTCCATTTTGCCGGACGACGAAGCCACGGCAAATTTATACTACTTGACTCGGTGTCCGCCTCCCAAGTTTTGGACATTCACTTACCCCTGGTACATGCTTGACCGGGTCAAGCGTCAAGTGCTAACGACGCTGCAAGTCCACGCGCCCGCGTGGATCGTCTATTTTCCCGGCAGAGATGAGATCGAGAAACGCGCGCCGGAGATCATCGCCTACATGCAAGGGCACTATCAACGCGATGTGCCGCTTCACTGGGCGCAGGGGGAAGGGTGGCTCTACAAGCGCGTGCCCTGAGCAGGAATCCGGATTTCTCCCGGAAACCCGGATTCTATTTTTGAAGCTCCCTTGGCTATCCCCCGTCTCGGCGAATAATCGAGCCGATGGAAAAGATTTGAATATTTTGTTAATAATGCAGGCTAGGGGAGGGCGGAATAATGCGTCGGAAGAGAAGGTTTTGGGGCATCCTGATCCTGGCCGTCATTCTTGACGGAGCGTTTTCCGCCTGTCGGAAGAATCCGCCCGAAGCCGTTGTTTTCCCGGGGGCCAAGGCCTGCGATTTGCGGCTGGAGACGTCCGTTTTTAAAACTAAGACGGGCCGCAATCGAGCCGATCAAGGCGCGTTGATCGTTCCGGAAAATCGGGAAAAACCCGACTCCCGGCTGATCGCGCTCCCGATCGTGCGGATCCGGGCCGAGGCGGCCAAGCCCGATGAACCCATTTTTTACCTGGCCGGCGGCCCGGGACAAAGCAACCTGAAATTCCGGCCGCCGGACGAGCTGCTTGCTCGTCATGACTTCGTTTTGGTGGGATATCGCGGCGTCGACGGCTCAAGCCGTCTTGATTGCCCCGAGGTGCGCCGGGCGATCAAGGGCGTCGGAGGCGATATTCTCGGCGCGTCCTCCCTGGCGGCTCTAAAAGGCGCTTTCGAGGGTTGCGCCGCGCGGCTGCAAGGTGAAGGCGCCGATCTCGACGCCTATACCATGCTCGACGTGGTCCGCGACTTGGAAATGGCCAGAACGGCGTTGGGATACGAGCGGATCGATCTTCTGAGCCAGAGCTACGGCACGCGGGTCGCCCAAATCTACGCCCATCATTTTCCCGAAACGATCCGGCGTTCGGTGATGATCGGGGTCAATCCTCCCGGGCACTTCGTCTGGGAGGCGGGGACCATCGACCGGCAGCTCGAATATTACGCCCGCCTGTGGGAGCGGGACGAAAAAGCCCGGGCGCGGTCCTCCGGCCTCGTCCAAACGATGCGCAACGTGATCCGCGACATGCCCCGCCGCTGGCTTTTCATCCCGATCGACCGGGGCAAGGTGAAGCTGATCTCCTTTGCCCTCCTTTACCACCGCAAGACGGCGGCCCAGGTCTTCGACGCCTATGTCGCGGCCGAGGGTGGAGACGCCAGCGGGCTGGCCTTGATGTCCCTGGCCTACGATCTCATGTTCCCCAAAATGATAATCTGGGGCGACCTGATCGCCAAGGCGGCCAGCGCCGATTTCGACCCCAAGCGGGATTACGCCCTCGAAATGGATCCGCCGGGATCGATTCTCGGATCTCCGTTTTCCAAGCTCCTTTGGAGCGTGGCGGCCTGGCCGACGGCGCCCCTGCCCGAGGACGATCGCCGTCCCCAGCCTTCCTCGGTCGAAACGTTGCTTGTCGGCGGGAGCATCGATTTTTCGACGCCGGCCGAGAACGCGACGCGCGAGCTTCTTCCCCTCCTGTCCCGGGGAAAGCAGGTGATCCTCGCGGAGATGGGGCATACCGGGGATTTCTGGAACGTGGATCGGCCGGCCGCAATCCGGCTGCTTTCGACATTCTTCGATACGGGCGTCGCCGACGATTCGGCCTTCGCCTATGTCCCGATGGACTTTCATGTCGCCTGGGGCTTTCCCCTCCTGGCCAAGGCCGGCTTGGGCCTGGGCGCGCTGATCATCCTCGCCCTCGTCGGATCGCCCTGGCTCATCCGGCGGCGGATCCGCCGCCGGAAGGCGCGGCGCGCGTCCGTGAGGTCGTCCTGATTCCATATTTCGCCAAGATTAACCGAAGAGCGGGCGAAAAGCTGGTCTGACTCCCATAAGAAGGGTCTTCATTTTTCGACATCGAACCGATATTATTTCGGAAAAGGAAAAGATAAGGGAATAACTCCAATTTTCGTCCAATAGTTGGAAATATCGAGAATAACTTTTTCTACTTCTTTGAAGGGAATGTTTTTTGGAAGAGTCGGGCTTTCTTTATATTCCTTTTCGGTATAGAGCCAATTTTCTTTAAAAGCCAATAATCCATTGCAATCTACGAACCTTGATTCACAAGCAACCTTGAATTCATTTCCGGCAATGTTCCAAAATGTTTTATTTGATTCCGTTTTATTACTACGAGCGATTAGAGAAAGATCATAAAGATCCCTGACTCGAATCGCTTTCTCCTGTTTATCGACTTTGTCTCTATATGTAGGCAGAGACATTAAATATGCCCGAGCTTTTTCTCCCGCGATACGTTCTAGCGTATATGCTTGAATCGTTGATTTACCTAATCTTAATTTTGAAAAAGAATATTTTGTATAGCGCTCCGGTGCTGCTATGTCGATTGTCAGCGGTGGAAACCCGCGGACGTTAATATTATCGTGATCCAACAAAGAAACGGAAACCCTAAAGCCATTCCAGCCGCGTGGATGATCGTTTTTTGGTGATGGACGAATAATAATTTTATTTGCTTCATATCTAATCGGATCTTGCTTCTCGAAATGATTGGTGAGTGCTCTTTCCAAATTTATTTTTATTAATGAAATCTGTTGTTCTCTCAGGGGATGTTCCTCGGTGAATCCTGCGCTCAAGTTTGAATCTATATCAAGAGATCTTCTCGCGGTATCAAGGCGGAGGTTTAAAATTATCGCACCCTTATAAATGAGATATTTATTAAAATATGCGCTTTCTGCCA
>Ga0316628_100002716_pt1 | contig 13272 bp, 13 predicted proteins | sample OWC_Aug_M2_C1_D5_FD_207648 | JGI IMG/M metagenome (GOLD analysis project Ga0316628, IMG submission 207648) | Wetland soil microbial communities from Old Woman Creek delta, Ohio, United States - OWC_Aug_M2_C1_D5_C | ecosystem: Environmental > Terrestrial > Soil > Wetlands | place: USA: Ohio... | reverse complement strand
GCGACATCGGCGGCGCGGCCGCGGCGGCGCTCGAGCGGCGCGCGAAGCAAGCGGCGGTCGAGCTTGACCGGCGTGTCTTGCCGGCGAAATCCGCGGATCGCGGCGAGACCGCTAGCGCGCTCAGGCACGCGTTTGCGGGCGTGCGCCCAGGCGATGCGCTCGTGCTCTGGCTGCGCAAGGACGATATCGCGGCGCTTAGGGGAGAACCGCCGGCTGCGCGGGTGTTCATTTCCGGCCTCATGGCCGGCCTCGAGTCCGCACCGGTGCCGGCGGCCTGGCGCGCGGCGACGCTCGAGACCTATCCCGTGGATTCGCCAGAACTGCGTCGCGTGCGCATGGATTTTCCGCTCGGCTGGTTGCACGTGCAGCACATTCCGGTCACCGCGGAAAAAGTGCAGACCGATACTTATTATGCGTGCGTCATCCTGTCCGAGACGCTCGGCCACATGCTCGACAGCTTCGTCCCTGAATACCTCGTCGAGCGCATGGAAATGATGCTGGGCCGCCGCATCATCAACGGCTACTACCCGCGCTTGGGCCTTGCTCCCGGCCAGCGCTTCGCTTCGAAGGGAGGCTATCTCGTGCGCCGGTCGGATTCCGCGGCCGGCGGCGTGGTGCTCGCGAGCGACTGGGTCACGCCATGACCGGTCGCCGATCCAGGAGGCCTTGACATCATGATGAACGATTCCGCCGATCGAGGTCCGCGCCGCGCATTCGGCGTTGCGCTGTGCGCGCTCTGCTTGCTCGGCGCGGCCGGTTCGCCGCCGGCCGCCGCTTTGCCGCCGCCGGACGTCAAACCGGTCCCCGCGGTGGCGCCGAATTTGAGCGTCGAGGAGATCCTGAGGCGCAATGCGCGAGCGCGCGGCGGTCCCGCCGCCTGGCGCCGCATCACGTCCATGGTGCAGATCGGCTTCATCGAACACGAGAACGATGTTCCCGATCGCGCCGCGCGCGACGCACGTGCGCAGCGCATCGACCCGGATGCGGCACAGATCGTCGAGTTCCGCTTGGAGCTTCAGCGGCCGAATAAAATGCGCATGGAACTGAAGTATCGCGGCGCGACCGCGATTCAGGCGTTCGACGGGACCGTGGGTTACACGGTGCAGCCGGGACCCGGTGGCGCGATCGCGCGACCCTACGCGGATGCGCAGAATCGCGCCGCAGCGTCGCAGCAGGGCCTCGACGGCCCATTGCTCGGCGCGGCGGCGAACGGCACGGTCGCGACGTTCGCCGGCATCGAGGATCTTGGGGGGCGTCCGGCGTATAAATTGAATCTGGCGCTGAAGAATGGTGCGACGCGCCATGTCTGGGTCGACGCGCAGAGCTTCCTCGACGTCAAAATCGACGGTACGCGCGAGATCGGCGGCCGAATTTGGCCGATCGAGACCATGTTCAGTGGCTTTCGCAAGGTCGGCGAGGTCGAAGTGCCGTACGAAATCCGCACCGCCGTCGATGGCGTGCATACCATGGAGCGGATGCGGGTCCTCAAAGTCCTGCTGAACGTGCCGCTGGAGGCGTCCTTGTTCACGCTGCCGCGGGCGCCGGCGGCCGCCGCGGGCAGCAGCGCGCCGCCGCGTCGAGGCGTGCCGGGCCCTTGATTTGGCTCCGGATATTGTCTTATTCATCCGGGCTCTACCGTGTTTTCCTACCTTCGCTTTCCGAGGCGAGTGCGTACAGTTCCCCGCATGGAACCTCTTTGCGCGCCTCCCTTGCGCCGCTCGCGTGGTTTTACGCTACTCGAGCTGTTGGTCGTCATGGTGATCATCGGCTTGCTCGCCGGATTCGTCGCGCCGCGCTACTTCGCCCAAGTGGGCAAGTCCCAGGTCAAGGAGACGAAAGCGCAGATCGACGCGCTCGACAAGGCGATCGAGGCGTTCAGGCTCGATGTCGGCAGGCTGCCGACGACCGAAGAGGGTCTCGCGGTCCTCAACACGGCGCCGCCGAACGAGCCGAATTGGGCCGGACCCTATCTGCAGAAGGACGTGCCGATGGATCCTTGGGGGCGGCCGTACCTGTACGCCGCGCCCGGCACGCACAACAATGATTTCGACCTGATGAGTTACGGCAAGGACGGCCGACCCGGCGGTACCGGCGAGAATGCAGACATCGGCAATTGGTGAGCGCCATGGAATTTCGCATCAAAGCGCTGACTCCAGCCCACGCCGTGATGACGCAATCGATCGACGCCGTCGACGAGGCCGACGCGCGCCGGCAATTCGCGCTGCAGGGTCTGCGCATCATCTCGGTCGCCGCCGTCGGGCGGCGACGCATGTTTACGCGCAATGCGAAGCTGCCGGTCGTGATTTTCAGCCAGGAACTGGTCGCCTTGCTGGATGCGGGCCTGTCGCTCGTCGAATCGATCGAGGCGCTGACCGAGAAGGAGAGCAACGTCGCGCTGCGCCGGCCGCTCGAGCGCATCATGAGCCGGCTGTATGAAGGCCAGACCTTGGCGACCGCTCTCAGCGAACATCCGGAGACGTTCCCGGCGCTGTACGTCTCGACGGTGCGCGCGAGCGAACGCACCGGCGCGCTGCGCGAGTCCCTGACGCGGTACATCGCCTACCAACAGCAGATCGACGCGCTGCGCAACACGCTCGTCAATGCGTCGATTTATCCCGCGGTTCTGCTCGGCGCCGGATTCCTGGTGACGATGTTCCTGTTGGGCTACGTCGTGCCGCGCTTCAGCAGTATCTACGAAGAGCTGGGGTCGAATCTGCCGCTCGCCTCGCGCATCCTGCTGAAATGGGGGCAAATGATCGAAATGCACACGTTCGCGGTCGTCGCCGCGTTCGCCTGCGCGATCGGCGCGGCCGCCTACGCGCTCAGCCGGCCGGCGACGCGAGCGGCTCTCGGCGCGTGGGTCGCGACCCTGCCGACGATCGGGGAACAGCTGCGCGTCTATCAGCTCGCGCGCATGTATCGCACGGTCGGCATGTTGCTCCGCGGCGGCATGCCGGCGGTGACGGCGCTGCAGATGTCCTCGGGATTGCTCGGTGAATCCTTGCGCCCGCGGTTCCTGCAGGCGATTCAAGCCGTGCGTGAAGGACAATCGCTCGCCAACGCGCTGGATGCGAACGGACTGACGACGCCGGTCGCGACGCGCATGCTGCGGGTCGGCGAGCGCAGCGGCAACATGGGCGAGATGACCGAGAGGATCGCCGCGTTCTACGACGAGTCCTTGTCGCGCTGGATCGGCATATTCACGCGCCTGATCGAGCCGCTGATGATGACCGTGATCGGCCTGTTCATCGGCGTCATCGTCATGCTGATGTATTTTCCGATCTTCCAGCTCGCGGGCAGCATCCAGTGAACGCCTTGGCAAAAGATGTCGCACAGCCGGCGGGCGGCGGCGACCCCGTCGCCCTCGACGAAGCCCTGTTGACGCGGGCGATGCTGGCGGCCGAGGAGAGCAATACCTCGCCGCTCGACGTGCTGCGCGAAACGAGCGGCCTGTCCGGCGCGGATTTGGCGCGCGCTCTCGCCGCGCTGCTCGACTACCGCTACATGGGCGCCGAGGAACTTTCGAGCCTGACGCCGTCGTTCGACCTGTTGCCGGCGGCGGAAGCGACCCGGCGGCGGTGCGTGGTCGCGCGGGCCAAGGGCGGCATCCTCGCGATCCTGGCCGACCCGTTCAACACCGCCTTGCGCGGCTGGCTGGAGATCCGGATCGCGGAGCCGATCGAGTGGGCGCTCGCGGACGCAGGCGAGCTCGCCGGCCTGATCGTGCGCCACGCCGAGAGCCTGCGCGCGATCGACTCGGTGCTCCCCGATGCCGAAGCCCACGGCGGCCTGTCCGCGAACGTAGACAATCTCTCGTACGTCTCGATCAGCGAGGACGCGAGCCCGGTCGTGCGGCTCGTGCATTCGACGGTCTACGACGCGCTGCGCGCGGGCGCGAGCGACATCCATCTCGAGTCGACGGCGGGCGGCCTCGTGGTCCGCTATCGCATCGACGGCGTGCTCGTGCAGATCGCGACGGTCAGCGGCACGGCCGTCGCCGAACAAGTGATCTCGCGCATCAAGGTCATGTCGGAATTGGACATCGCCGAACGCCGGGTTCCCCAAGACGGGCGCTTCACGATCGCACTCGACAACCGGCCGATCGATTTTCGCGTCTCCGTGATCCCGAGCATTTTCGGCGAGGACGCGGTGCTGCGGGCGCTCGACAAGCAGGCGCTCACGGAGCGCATGAACGGCCTGCGGCTCGACACGCTGGGCTTCGATCCAGCCGTGGTTGCGAAGATGCGCAGACTGAGCCTGTTGCCGTACGGCATGCTGCTCGTGACCGGACCCACCGGCAGCGGCAAGACGACGACGCTGTACGCGGCGATATCCGAGACCCAGACCGGCAACGACAAGATCGTCACGATCGAGGATCCGGTCGAATACCAGCTGCAGGGCGTCCTGCAAATTCCCGTCAACGAGAAGAAGGGCCTGACGTTCGCGCGCGGACTGCGCTCGATCCTGCGCCACGATCCCGACAAGATCATGGTCGGGGAAATTCGGGATCCGGAGACCGCGCAAATCGCGATCCAGTCGGCGCTCACCGGCCACCTCGTGTTCACGACGGTTCACGCGAACAACGTCTTCGACGTCGTCAGCCGGTTTACGCACATGGGCGTCGACACTTACAGCTTCGTGTCGGCGCTCTCCGGCGTGCTCGCGCAGCGCCTGATCCGCATCGTCTGCGAACAGTGCGCGGAGCGCTATGTGCCGGCGCGCAAGCTCCTCGAACAGTCCGGCTTGAGCGCCTCAGAGAGCGCGTCGTACAACTTTTGCATAGGCCGCGGCTGTCCGCATTGCCGCGGCACCGGCTATCGCGGCCGCAAGGCGATCGGCGAACTCCTGGTCATGACCGACGAGATTCGCGAGGCGGTCATTGCGCGCGCGCCCGTGCGGCAGTTGAAGGAGCTCTCGCAGCGTTCTGGTGTGCGCTTGATCCACTCGGTGGCGATGGATCTCGTGCGTCGGGGCGAGACCACGCTCGAGGAGGTCAACCGTGTCACGGTTATGGCCTGACGAACTCGGCGTGCACCTCGCGCCGCGGCGCATGTGCCTCGTGCGCACCCGGCGCGGCCTGCGCCGCAGCGTCGTCCGGGAAATGAGCGTGCCTGTGGATTCGCCGGGACCCGGCGGCTGGGAAGGCGCACTGGCTGCGTTCGAGGCGAAACTCGCCGAGCCGGAGTGGGCCGGCGCCGGCGTGCGCGCCGTGCTCTCCGACCACTGGGTGCGTTATGCGGTCGTGCCGTATGTCGAGGAACTCAGCAACGCCGAGGAGCGCGACGCGCACGCGCGCGAATTGCTCGCGAGCGTCTATGGCGATGCCGTCAGCGGCTGGACGCTGTGCGTTTCCGATGCGCCGCCCGGTGCCTCGCGGCTCGCTTGCGCGATGCCGAGCGCGCTGCTGCAGGGGCTGCGCGAGGCTTGCGCGCGCGCGCGCGCGAAGCTCGTCTCGGCGCAGCCGCAGCTGATCGCGGCCCACAACAACTGGCGGCACGCGCTGCCGACCGACGACGCTTGGTTCGTGACGATCGACGAGGGCACGATGGCGGCCGCGCGCATGAAGGCAAACGGCTTCGACCGGGTGCACACGGTGCGTATCGGCGCGGACTGGATTCGCGACTTGAAGCGCCTGCAGACCTTCGGGCGGCTCGCCAACACGAGCAGCGCCGACGGACGGGTGTATGTCGATGCGCCTCTCAGTTGGCGCGCGGTCGGCGCCGCGATGGGAGCGGATCTCGAATGGCTCGAGCGGCCCGTGCCGCGCCTGACGACGCCGCTGCGTCTCGACGAGTTGCGCAGGGGGGGCGCGTGAGGGCGCTCGTGCATCTGGATTTCGTCGCGCCGCGGGCACGCGCGCCTTACGTCGGCGCGGCGCTGCTCGCGCTCGGGGTTCTGTCCGTCGCCGTCGCACTCGTTTCCTATCGGGCGAGCTTCGAGCGTCGCGAGGGGCTCGAACTCAAGCTCGCGCAGGCGTCGCGCCTGACCCACAGAAGTTCCGCGAACCTCGCGCTGGCCGCGCTCGACGCGGCGGTCTCGGACCGCGCGGCGCGGGAACTATTGGTTCCCTGGACCAAGCTGCTCGCCGATCTCGAGACGGCCAGCCGGAAGAGCCAGGATGAGGTCTCTGTCCTGTCGGTCGAGCCCGACGAAGCCAAGCACCAGGTTCACATCACCGGCGAGTCGAAGAGCCTCGCGCGCGCGATCGCGTACGTGGAACTGCTGCAGTCGAGCCGCTCGCTGAAATATCCGATGCTCGACCGGCACGAATTGAAAAAGGACGATCCGCAGCATCCGGTGCGTTTCGAGTTGACCGGCGAGTGGAGCGAGAATCCATGAGCGAGCCGGCGCCCGTCATCGCGCAACCGCCGACCGGGAACGCCGTGCCGGTGCCCCCGGCGTTGGCGCCGCGCCCGGTCGCGGCCGCGACGCTGCAGCAGAGGGCCGTACGCGCGGCAAAGGACACGCGCCGCACGCTCGCGCGCGCCTTGCCCCAGGTCCAGTATCGGCTCGCGCGCTTGGGGCCCGCCGGCCTCGGCGGCATCGCCGCGCTCATCGCGGCATCGATCGTCGCGCTCGCGCTCTGGCTGCCTGCACACCAATCGGTTGCGGCCTTGAGCGCCGAATTGTCGTCGCCTGGATCGACTCTCGGGCGCGGACCGTCGGCGCAGGTGCCGGGCGACCGATTGATCGCGGCGCTGCCGACCAGGTTGCAGATTCCGGCGGTCTTGAGCCAGGTGCTCGCGCAGGCGAGCAAGGCCGGCGTCGCGCTCGATCAAGGGCACTACGGCTATCAGCCGCCGAAGGCCGGAAGCCTCGGCCGCTATTCGTTCGAGTTTCCCGTCACGGCGCCTTATCCGAACGTCCGCGATTTCATCAATCGGACCTTGACCGCGATTCCGGCTGCCGGCCTCGACAAGCTGAAAATCGAACGCAAGGCCATCGGCGACGCGACGATCGACGCGGACATCGGTTTCGTCGTGTTCGTCAGGGGGTCCTGAAATCCATGCGCATCGCGACGCGCGAAAAAGCCTTGATCGCAATCGCATTGGGCGTAGGCGGATTCGTCATTTTCGGGCCGTCCGGCTCGAACACCGTGGAGCCCGCGCGGGGGCATGAGGCTGCGCCCGCCGTGGTCGAGCGCGCGGCGTTCGGCGAATCGCCGCGGCTTGGCGGGGTGATGCAGCGGATCGCGCATCGGGTCGCCGATGCGGCGTCGGATGCGGCGCTGTTCGCGTCGCATTCCTGGTATACGCCGCCGCCGCCCGCGCCGCCGCCGCCGCCCATCGTGATCAAACCGGCCGCGCCGACCGCGCCGCCGCTGCCGTTCGCGTATATGGGCAGCTACCTGCGCGACGGCGACAAGCCGGTGTTCTTCCTGACGCGCAACGACCGCATCTACGACGTGAAGGTCGGCGACACCTTGGACGGTGTCTACACGTTCGAAGGGTTGAGCGGCAACAACCTCGTCTTTACGTACAAGCCGTTGAACACGCGCCAGACCCTCGTGGTCGATGGAGTTCCATGAACAGGTTCAGGACAGGAATCGCCGGTGTGACGATCACAACGCTGCTGCTCGGCGGTTGCGCGGTCGAACGAGTGCATCAGCAAGGGCTCGCAGCGATCCAGCAGGGACGGTACGAAGCCGGTGTCGCCGATCTCGCGCAAGCGGCGCAGCGCGACCCGAACAATTTGACCTATCGGCTCGACCTGCAGACGCAGCGCGATGCGTCGGTGCAGAAGCTCATCGCGCTCGCGGATGCCGCGCGCGGCGCGGGCCGTCTCGACGACGCCGCGGCAACCTATCGCCGGGTGCTCTCGATCGATCCGGCGAACGATCGGGCGCTGAAGGGCCTGGAGGGCTTGGACGCCGACCGGCGCCATGCCGTGACGGTTGCCGGGGCGCAAAAGGACTTCGACAAGAAGGAGTTCGACCACGCGGAGGCGAAGCTGCGCTCGGTGCTCGCCGAGGACCCGGGCTACGCACCCGCGGTCGACCTCGCGGCCAAGATCAACGTGGCGCGCGGCCAAACCACCGTGATCCCGAAGCTCAAGACCCGCAATGACGCGCGGGTCACGCTGCAGTTCCGCGATGCGCCGACCAAAATGGTGTTCGAGGTGTTGTCGCGCCAGACGGGCATCAATTTCATCCTCGACAAGGACGTCAAGAGCGACGGCAAGACGACGATCTTCGTGCAAGATGTGCCGATCGAGGAGGCGATCGACCTGGTTCTCGACCAGAATTCGCTCGCGCGCCAGGTGTTGTCGCCGAACATGGTGTTGATCTACCCGAACACCAGCGCGAAGCAAAAAGACTACGCGCAACAGATCGTGCACACGTTCTATCTGACGAACGCCGCGCCGAAAGACGTCGAGAGCATGCTCAAGACCGTGCTGAATGCGAAGACGATGTTCGTCGACGAGCGCGCCAACATGGTCGTGCTGCGCGACACGCCGGATGCCGTGCGCATGGCTGAGAAGCTCGTCGAGGCGATGGACGTGCCGACGCCTGAGGTCATGCTCGAGGTCCAGGTCCTCGAGATCTCGCGCAGCAAGCTCCGGGACCTCGGCATCAGCTATCCGTCGTCGATCACGGCGACCGCGGGTTCGCCGACCGGCGCGTCCCGACTACTCCTGTCGGACCTCGCGCACTTGAACGCGAACACGACGGGCGTGTCGCCGCTCGCGGTGACGCTGAACGCGATGGAGACCGCGGGACTCACGAACACGCTCGCGAGCCCCCGGATCCGCGTGCGCAACAACGAAAAGGCCAAGATCCTGATCGGCAGCCGCGTGCCGGTCATCACCAACAGCGTGACACCGACCGCGTCCGGCAGCCCCGTCGTGACCGGCAGCGTGCAGTATCTCGACGTAGGCTTGACGCTCAACGTGCAGCCGACGATCCGCCTCGACGGCGATGTCGCGATCAAGATCGGGCTCGAGGTCAGTTCGATCCTGAATCAAATCACGACCGCCTCGGGCACGGTCGCCTACACGATCGGCACGCGCGATGCGAACACCTTGCTCGAACTCAAGGACGGCGAGACGCAGATCCTTGCGGGCTTGATCCAGGATTCGGATACGCGCAGCGACGCGAATATTCCGGGTTTGGGCGACATTCCGATCGTCGGCCGGCTGTTCGGTTCGCGCAATACCGACCGCGAGAAGAACGAGATCGTGCTGTCGATCACGCCGCGGATCATCCGCGCGCAGACGCGGCCCGCGAGCGATGTGACCGAATTCTGGTACGGCAGCGAAAGCCGGATGTCGACCTCGCCGTTGGGTGCGCCCTACGGCAGCGACGCCGCGGCGCCGCCGGCCGGCGGCCTTGCGGGCCGAGGCACCGTGACCGGCGCCAATGACGGCGGCTACGGCGCGGGTATGCCGGTCGTGGCGGCCGTGTCCGGCGGCGCACCGGCGGTTGCGGTGCCGGGCGGCGTTTCGGGCGGCAGTCCCGCGCCCGGTTCGCGCGAAGCGATCGCGGCGGCGATGCAGGCGGCCGCGGCGGCACGCGCGGCGCCGTCGGGCCCGGCGCCGAAGCCCGTGGTCACGCTCGACGGGCCGAGCCAGGTCAACGTCGGCGAGGAATTCAACGTCACCGTGCGGCTCGGCACCGATCGCGGCATCAGTCATCTGCACGGGCAATTGCGTTTCGACCCGACGGCGCTGCAATTGATCAGCGCAACGACGGGCGATGCCGTGCCGGCGAGCGCCGGCAGCCCGAAGGTCGATGCGCGCACCGGCGGGGCGCAGATCGACGTCACGTCGAACGACGACCCGATCACGGGCGACGGGACCTTGATGCTGCTGCGCTTCAAGGCGCTCGCGCCGCGCAGCGCGAGCGACGTGGCGGCCCAGGTCTCGGCCCTCGGCGCAGGCGGCCTGCCGTCGGCGAACGCGGCCGCAGAGCCGCTCAAGATCGTGATTCAGAATCCATAGGACCAATCGATGCGCGCGCGCGGCTTCACGCTGATCGAACTCGTCATCACGGTGGCGATCCTCGGCCTGCTCGCGACCGCCGCACTGCCGCTCGCGCAGCTCGCCGCGCAGCGCACGAAGGAAACGGAGCTGCGCTCCGCTCTGCGGGAGATCCGCACGGCGATCGACGCCTACAAGGAGGCGACCGCCGAAGGCCGCGTCGCCGTCAAGGTCGATGCGAGCGGTTATCCGCCGACGCTGCAAACGCTCGTCGACGGCGTCGTCGATGAAAAGAGCGAAAAGAAAGGCATGATCTATTTCCTGAGGCGCATACCGCGCGATCCGTTCTTCCCGGACGGATCCGTCGCGAATGCCGACACCTGGGGCCTGCGCAGCTACGAAAGCCCGCCCGATGCGCCGGAAGCGGGCGACGACGTGTTCGACGTGTTCTCGCTCGCGCCCGGCAAAGGCATCAACGGGGTGCCGTACCGTGACTGGTGAGCCGCGCACCCGCGGGTTCACGCTGATCGAGCTGCTCGTCGTCATGGCGATCATCGGCATGCTGCTGATGATCGCGGTGCCGCGCTATTACCATACGCTGCAGCGTTCCCGCGAAACGATCCTCGAGCACGACCTGTCGGTCATGCGCGAGGCGATCGACAAGTATTACGGCGACCGCGGCCAATATCCGCAGGCGCTCGCGGCGCTGGTCGACAAACGCTACATCCGCGCGGTACCCGTCGATCCGATCACTCAGTCCGCCGAGACCTGGACCGTCGTCGAATCCGACGATCCCGATCACCCGGGCGTGCGCGACGTGCACAGCGGCTCGCCGAAGAACGCGATCAATGGCACGGCCTTCGCGAGCTGGTGAGCGCGCGCGGCGCCGCCGCGGTCGGGGACGCGCGGCCGCATGCGCCCAGGCGGGCTTCACCTATATCGGACTGCTGATCGCGATCGTCATCATCGGCGCCGCGCTCGCGATGGCGGGCGCGGTCTGGTCCACGCAAGCGCAGCGCGAACGCGAGACCGAACTCCTGTGGCGGGGCGATGCGATCAGGGCCGCGATCGGCGCGTACGTCCTGGCCGCGCCAGCGGGCGCGTGGGCCTATCCGCACGACCTCAAGGATCTGCTGCAGGATCCGCGAGCGCCGCAGGTGAAGCGCTACCTGCGGCGCATCTACACCGATCCCATGACCGGCGCGGCCGACTGGAAGCTGATCCGCGCGGCCGACGGCGGCATCATGGGCGTCGCGAGCGTCTCGCAGGGCAAGCCGATCAAGCGCAAAGAGTTTCGGCCGGTCGACTACACCTTCGAAGACGCCAAGTGTTATTGCGACTGGCAATTCGTGTTCTTCGTGCGCGGACAGCGGCCGCTGCCGGTCCGCTGATCCACCGGCATCCAACGGCCCCGTCTCGCGGCCGCTTCACATAATCGAGCATGGCGCGCGCCCCAGGTTCTGGGGTGATTCCTACCGCGAAAATGCAGTCAAGCCTGCCGAACAACCTCTTCGAGTTAACGCATATTGATACCCGACCGGAACCGTGACGGGTGTGAGGTCGCAGGACTTCAGCATCACGGCCGGGGGAATTCGGACGTAAACCGAAGAGGGGCAGTCGCCAAGGCGCGGTGCGCACCGGCCATGCGGCGAGCTCGGGAGGAATAGGCTATGCGAATCATCCGCTCACCAGCCGGATCGATCGTGGTCGCACTCGGACTTGCGGCGGCCGTGGGACTCTTGACCGCGCTGCCGGCTGCGGCGCAGTCGTTCCGCGTGCAATGTCCGACCAGCACGATCACGCACCCGGTCGCCGCCAACAACAATGCGGAGCCGGCCTACGCCGGACCGACGACGTTCGCGCCGGGAGCCAACAATTATCTGGTGCCGCAGGCGAATGTGAACGGCGCGATCCGTTGCCAGCAGATCTCAGGCGGGGACGGATTCGCGACAATGGCCGACGGTACGCAGACCTACATGTTCTCGTTCGGCCCCCTGTCGGGCATAGCGGACATCGCGGCCGGCCGGCCCGGCACCGAATTTCCGTCCGTGTTCAACGCGGTGTACCCGGGAACGCTCGTTCCAGGAGATCCCGCAACGACGGATGCGCCGGCGACCCCGGTTCCCGGTCCCCTGACCGCGCCCGCCTTCACGTTCAACGGCGCGATCGGCCTCGCACCGGACGGCGACAACAACAATGCGATCGACGGCCACGTGGATCCCCGCCAGATCGAGGACGTCGGCGTCATGAACGGCAACATCCCCGCGCCGCTGATGGCGATCGATGAGGACGACGAATTCTTCCTCACATTGACCAACGTCGGCATGATCATGCGGCCGGACTTGTTCGAACAGCATACGGTGCACTTCCACGGCTACCCCAACGCCTCGTCGTTCTACGACGGCGTCCCGGATGCCTCGGTCGCGATCAACATCGGCGGCAGCTTCACGTATTACTACCTCGCGCCCGACGCGGGCACCTACTTCTGGCACTGTCACATCACGCCGCCGGAACACCTGCAAATGGGCATGGTCGGGCAGATCTACGTGCGCCCGCGCCAGAACCGTGTGGCGAACGGCACGGACCTGTACACGTCGCTCCAGTGGCAGGAGGAGGATCTGCGCACGGCCTGCAACACGGCCGCCGACATCATGTGCAGCAATCCCTTGCCGAAGGTCAACACCGGTGCGACCCAAACCCTGGATGCGAACGTGGCTCCAAGCCGGCCATACCGGTACGCCTACAACGACGGCGACGGCACGACGAGCTACGACGTCGGCTATCCGCTGCAGATCCACGGCTTCGACCCGAATTTCCACTTCATCGGCATGACGTTCAACGCCGAGCCCTTCGTCGACATGAAGGACAAGTACTTCCTGTTGAACGGCCGCAGCTATCCCGACACCGCGACCGCGGGCCCGATCGAGACCCAAACGTCCGACGGCGCCTACCACTTCTCGCAGCCGCTGCCCGCGATCGTCAACATTCCGAAGGGCGGGCGCGTGCTGCTGCGCATTTCGGACCTGGACGTGACCGAGTTCCAGACCCTGGCGTCGCTCGGCATTCCGATGACGGTGATCGCGCGCAACGCGAAGCTGTTGCGCGATCAAGCCGGCAACAACATGTACTACAAGACGAACTCGATCACGCTCGGCGGCGGCGAGTCCCTGGACGTGATCCTCGACGCCTCGGACACGACGAAGTTCGCGCCGGGCAGTACGTTCTTCCTATACACGCCGAATCTCGATCACCTCTCCAACGACGCCGAGAACTTCGGCGGCTTGATGACCGAGGTGCACATCTGCTCAGGGACCGTGGATCTGGCGACCAAGGCCTGCAGCACTTAGGAGAGCC
>Ga0316628_100002715_pt1 | contig 13273 bp, 11 predicted proteins | sample OWC_Aug_M2_C1_D5_FD_207648 | JGI IMG/M metagenome (GOLD analysis project Ga0316628, IMG submission 207648) | Wetland soil microbial communities from Old Woman Creek delta, Ohio, United States - OWC_Aug_M2_C1_D5_C | ecosystem: Environmental > Terrestrial > Soil > Wetlands | place: USA: Ohio... | reverse complement strand
GCCCGCCGGCTGTCGCGCGTCTCCTACGAGGAGATGCTGGAGATGGCCTCGCTGGGCGCCAAGGTGCTGCAGACCCGCTCGGTGGAGCTGGCCATGGCCAAGCGCGTGCCCGTGCGGGTGCTGTCGAGTTTCGTTGAGCCGGGCGAGGCGTCCGGCCAGGGCGCGGGCACCATCGTCTGCGACGAGGAGGAGATCGTGGAGAAGCGGATCGTTTCGGGCGTGGCCTACAGCCGCGACGAGGCCAAGATCACCCTGTACGGCCTGCCCGACCATCCGGGCGTCTCGGCGCTGATCTTCGGCAAGCTGGCCGACGCCAACGTCAACGTCGACATGATCGTGCAGTCGCACGCCCGCGAGACCGACGTGGCCAACATGGAGTTCACCGTGGGCAAGCGCGACGCCGCGCGCGCCAGGGAGATCGTCGAGGGCTCCAAGGGCGAGATCGGCTTCAGCGAGGTCCGGGTCGACGAGAACGTCGCCAAGGTCTCGGTGATCGGGGTCGGCATGCGCAGCCACGCCGGCGTCGCCAACACGATGTTCAAGGCCCTGGCCGAGAAGGGCATCAACATCCAGGTCATCTCGACGTCGGAGATCAAGATCAGCGTGCTGATCGACGCGGCCTACACCGAGCTGGCCGTGCGCGCGCTGCACGCGGCGTACGGGCTGGACAAGCTCTAGCTAGGCGCGCTGCGCCCGGCCGGTCAGCCGGAAGGCGGCCAGCACGCCTAGAAGGCCGAGGGGGATCACCGAGGCGAAGACCCACAGGCCCGAGCTCTTCGCGGTGGCCGCGTTCAGGCCCTCCGAGAACCCGGCAAGGTTGGCCGCCGCGCCCGAGATCGCCGCGCCGGCCGCCGCCCCCGTCTGGCGCACCGCGGTGATCGCCGAGGAGCCTATCGCCCGGTCCTCGTCGGAGAGCGCGGCCAGGACGCGTCGGCCCATGAAGCTCCACGACCAGCCGAACGCCGCGCCCAGGAGGGCGCCGCCCAGCACGATCCACAGGATGGACACCGCCGGCGTCGCCCAGCTCAGGACGATCAGGCTCACGGGCACGCTCACGGCGCCGATCCGGATCCAGCGTGAGTCCCAGATCCCGGTCGCGCCGGCCACCTGGAAGGCGGCGAGCGTCCAGGCCAGCGACTCCGCCCCGATCACGTAGCCCGCCCACAACGGGCTCATCCCCGCCAGCGTCTGCAGGAGCGGCGGGATGTAGATGGCGAACCCCATCGACGCGGCGGTGAGCAGGAACATCGAGGCGTAGCCTGAGCCGCAGACTGTGCTCAGGTCGCCGGCCCGGTGCGGCAGGAGCCGCACGCGGGCGCGGGCGTCGATCCAGATGACCGCGGCCAGAAGCACGAGGCCGCCGGCCACGAGGCCGAGCGCGGCGGGCGCGGCATGTGTGACGTCCGCAAGCGCCACCGCTCCGACGCCCAGGCCCAGCACCGCAAGCTGCAGCCAGGGAACGCCAGGACCGCCCTCCGCTTTCGCGGCGCCGCGAAGCAGGAAGGGCGCAGCCGCGCTGAACGCCAGCGACTGGGCGGCGAAGAACCAGAACACCTCCCGCCAGTGTCCTCCGATCGCGAAGACGCCGCCGATCAGCGGCCCGATCAGGGTCGCCACGCCCCAGACGCCCGAGACCGAGGCGAACACCCGCGCGAGGTGACGCTCGGGGAACAGGAGGGCGATGGCCACCATGGCGAAGCCCGAGATCCAGCCTGAGCCCAGGCCCTGGATCACCCGGCCGGCGAGGAAGGTCCCCACCTCCGGCGCCGCCGCGCTCATCACGCAGCCGCCGACCATGACGAGCCCCGCGAGCGTGGTCGCGCGCCTCAGCCCGAACAGCTCCGAAAGCCGCCCGGCGCTCGCGCCGGCCAGGATCGCGCCGACGAGGTAGCCGGCCGTGGCCCAGCTGAAGTAGCTCAGGCCGCCCAGTTCGCGGCCGACGCTCGGCATGATCGTCGAGGTGACCAGGCTGTCGGCGGCGTTGAGCCAGACGCCAAGGCAGATGAGCGCGAACCGCGGCAGCCGGCCCTCGGCCAGCAGGTCCGTCCAGGTGCGCGGGGCTTCATCGACAGTCTCGGCCGCCACCCTTGACCCCCAGCCCTGGTTCGAGCGCCCTCAGATAGGATGGGGCGCGCCCGGCTTCTAGCGTCGGGTGGCCGCGACGAGCGGCGAGGTGTAGCCGGGATACCAGTGGGTCGCCGTGCCCGCCGTCACGTACCAGGCGAGCAGCGCCGCGCAGATCAAGGCGCCGGGCACGTAGGAATTGGTGCGCCGGTAGGTGATCGCCGCGATCACCCCGAAACTCGCAAGCAACGGCACGAACTGGATGGCGATGATGGTGTTCAGGGGCTCGGCGGGGGTGGCCAGCAGACCGGTCCGGAACAGCGTCGCGTACTCGTAGACCAGCAGCGCCGCGAACCCCAGGCTCATGGCGATCTTCCAGACGCCGAGCTGGACCAGGAATCCCTCGCCCCTGACGGCGAGGTTTGCGGCGAGCGCCCGGATCGCGATCAGGAAGAACGCCGCCCAGAGCACGAAGTACGGGATGGCCATGGCCGCGTGCCGGGCGTCGAGCGGCTTCAGTCCGAGGACCCAGAACCGGTGGTCCACGTGCCAGGCGGCGTCGACCATGACCAGGGACAGATAGCCCACGCCGATCGTGGCGGCCGCGATGAGCGACGAGGCGACCCAGCGATGGCTGAAAGTCGGGCGGCCCCCTCGCAGGACCAAGCTCACGACGAGCGTGACCAATCCGTTCAGCAGGGCCCACACGAGCAGCTGGTTCTGCACCCACTCGGGGAACCAGCGGTTCGGCAGGAAGGCCGCGCCCCAGCGCATGAAGGGATAGAAGGTGAGCGCAGGCACGCCCGTCGTAAGCGCGAAAGCCAGCCACCAGCGCCAGCCGCGCATCTTGGCGAGGGGCTCCATCGGGTTGGCCAGGCCGGCGAAAAGCGGCGAAGCGATCAGGAGCTCGAAGGTCCCCATGAGCAGGACGACGAGGCCCATGAAGGCGAGGCCCGTCCCGGCCTCCTTCCAGATCCAGATCTGGTCGGCCGGCGGCTTCGGCGCGGCCGCGCCCTCCAGCGTCCGCTGGAACCAGCCGACCGCCGCGCCCACGCCTGCGCTCGAGAAGTGCTCCCAGGGATGGGTGACCGGCGGGTTGACCAGCCTGCGCGCCGTGCCGTCGGCGATGGCGCCGTAGACCTGACCGGGCGTGACCGGCCCGCTGCTCCCGAACAGCGCCTGGAGCCGCCTTGAGCCGGCGACCAGAGATCCCTTCGGGACCTGCCACATGAGCGGCGCGAACTCGTCGAACTGGCCGAACACGACCTCGAGGTTCTTGGGGTTGGCCGGCGCCTTCGCCCCAAGCAGGCCCGGCGTCGAGCCTTCCAGCACGACCGCCCGGTAGCCGTCGGGCTGCGCGGCGGCCGCGGCCATGGCCGGCCCGCCGCCCATCGAGTGGCCCTCGAGCCCGATGTTGGCCTTGTCCACGAAGGGCAGGCCTTGCAGGTAGCGCAGCGCCGCCGGCCCGCCGTAGTCGGCCTGCCCGACGCCGCCCTCGGAATATCCGTGGCCCGTCATGTCGATGGAGAGCACGACGAACCCGCGCCGGGCGAGCTCGATCGCGAAGGGGCTCTGCATCTCGCGCGTGTTGATATAGCCGTGGCTCAGCAGCACGGCCGGCGCGGGATGCTGCGCCGTAGCCTGTGGCGGGACGTACAAGAGCGCGCTCTGGCTGAGCCCGCCGTCGCCCGCGAATCGCACGTCCTCGACCTTGACCCCGCCCGATGTCTGCACCGCGTGCGCCAGCAGGCTGCCGGCCAGGATCAGCGCCGCCCCGAGCGCAAAGAGGCTCCATCTACGCATGCCTGCTTCCCCCGAGCTTCCCGCGAAGGACGATGAGCCCGAACTGCGGCCGGCTCAAGCGCACTGCGCACGACCTCCGCCGCCTTGAAAAAGCCCAAGCTTCGCCTTTCCGCGGGCCGCGAAGCACCTACCTAAGCCGTGGGCGCGGCCGGGGCGCCCAATCGGCGGGCAGACGGCCAATCGCCGCAAGCAGGCTCTTTCCGTCTCCGTAGCGACAAGTAATGCTGATAGGGAGCCCGCCGGGGTTGAGAGGGAGGGTTACGGCGTAGGCAAGATGGCGGTTCCGGGCGTTGCGATCCGTGGCCAGCGGAGCCTGCTTCGGCAGATCCGCGAGGCGCTCGCCTCGGGCGGGCCAGCCCAGGCGCGCCTGGACGCGGTCGTTCGCATCATCGCCCGCTCGATGGTGGCCGAGGTCTGCTCGCTCTATATGCGCCGGGCCGCCGGCGACATGGAGCTGTTCGCCACCGAGGGCCTCGATCCCAAAGCCGTGCACGTCACGCGCATGCAGCCGGGCGAGGGCCTGGTCGGCGAGATCATGCGGCAGGGGCGCCCGCTGAACCTGGCCGACGCGCCCGAGCACCCGGCCTTCTCCTACCGCCCTGAGACGGGCGAGGATCCCTATCACGCCTTCCTGGGCGTGCCCCTGCTCCGCGGCGGCCGCGCGATCGGCGTGCTCGTCGTCCAGAACCGCACCGAGCGCGTCTACACCGACGACGAGGTCGAGGACCTGCAGATCGTCGCCATGGTGCTGGCGGAGATGGTCGCCTCCGGCGAACTCATCAGCCAGGACGAGCTCAAGGGCGTCGAGATCGCGCCCCACCGGCCCGAGCGGCTCAAGGGGGTTCGGTTCTCGGAGGGGCTCGCCTACGGCGTCGCGGTGCTGCACGAGCCGCCCGTCGCGCCTTCGCAGCTGCTGGCCGACGACGTGATCGCCGAGGAGGCGCGCCTCAAGGCGGCCGTCGAGGGCCTGCAGGCGCAGATCGACCAGATGCTCGAGGGGCAGGCAGGTCTCGTCGAGGCGCCGTTCGAGGTGCTCGAGACCTACCGCATGTTCGCCCACGACCGCGGCTGGAACCGCAGCCTGGAGGACGCCGTGCGCAACGGCCTCACCGCCGAGGCCGCGGTCGAGCGGGTCCGCTCCGAGCACCGTGCGCGCCTCGGCCAGGCGCGCGACCCCTACCTGCGCGAGCGGCTGCACGATCTCGAGGATCTGAACGACCGTCTGCTTCGGCACCTGTCGGGCGACGGCCACATGGCCCGCGAACTGCCCGACAACGCGATCCTCATCGCGCGCAACCTCGGCCCGGCGGACCTCCTCGAATACGACCGCACCAAGCTGCGCGGGCTGCTGCTGGAGGAAGGATCCGCGGCGAGCCATGCCGCCATCGTGGCCCGCGCGCTCGACATCCCCTGCGTCGGAAGGCTCGCGGGCCTGCGCGACCGCGTCTCCGAGGGCGATCCCGTGATCGTCGACGCCGAGACCGGCGAGGCCTACCTGCGCCCGCGCGCCGACGTGGTCAGGGCGATCCACGCCCGAATCGACGTCCGCGCCCAGCGCCGAGCCGAGTTCGCCAAGCTACGCGACACGCCTGCCTTCACCCGCGACGGGGCCAAGATCACGCTGCTGATGAACGCCGGCCTCGACGTCGATCTCGACATACTGGGCGAGACCGGGGCGGAGGGCATCGGCCTGTTCCGCACCGAGTTCCAGTTCATGGTCGCCGAGGAGATGCCGCGGCGCGACGCCCAGGCGCAACTCTACGCGCGCGTGATGGACGCGGCGGGCGACCTGCCCGTCACCTTCCGCACGCTGGACCTCGGCGGCGACAAGGTGCTGCCCTACCTGGAGGCCGAGCGGGAGGACAATCCGGCGCTCGGCTGGCGCGCCATCCGCATGGGCCTCGATCGACCGGCGCTGCTCAGGCTGCAGCTTCGCGCCCTGATCACCGCCGCGCGCGGGCGGCCGCTCAGGGTGATGTTCCCCCTGGTCGCCAGCGTCGACGAGTTCCGCACCGCGCGCGCACTGGTGGACACCGAGATCGCCTGGGCCCAGCGCCGCGGTCGCCCGGCGCCCTCGCGCCTCGACGTCGGCGCGATGATCGAGGCGCCCTCGGTGATCTGGCATCTCGACGCGCTGCTGCCGCTGACCGACTTCGTCTCGGTCGGCACCAACGACCTGATGCAGTACCTGTTCGCGGCCGACCGCGGGAACGCTCGCGTGTCCGAGCGCTACGACCCGCTATCCCCGCCGGCGCTTCGGGCGCTGGAGCAGATCCAGCGGGCCTGCGCCGAGACAGGCACCCCCGTCAGCGTCTGCGGCGAGATGGCGGGCCGCCCGCTGGAGGCCTTCGCGTTGGTCGCGCTCGGATTCGAGGCGCTTTCCATGCCGCCTGCGGGTGTCGGGCCGGTGAAGCGGATGGTGCTGTCGTGCGACCGCGAGGCCGCCCGTCGCGGCGTCTCCGCCCTGCTCAAGAGCAACGCCGGCTCGGTGCGCAACGAAATCGAAACGCTCGCCCGCAAAATCTATCTGGCTATCTGACACAGAGCCGCGACTCACGTGACCGAAGACCACATTGAGCCGCTACGGCGCGGCTGGTACGCGAAGGTCAATCCAGGCACAATTGTGAGTCTCGGGTCATCGGCCCGTCGCGATACCGTGATCGCGGCGTGCGCATCGGGGTGGTGACGGCCATGGCGCTCGACACCAGCGGGCTGGGCGATCTTCCGCCGCACAACGACGATGCGGGCGCGCTTCCGCGCGCTGAGCCCAGCGCCCCCGACCTGCGGTCGGGCGCGGACATCGGCGAGGCCCTTCGCCTCGTGCGCGAGCACCGCGGGCTGTCGCTCGAAAACCTGGCCGAGCTCACCCGCGTGCGTGCGAGCTTCCTCACCGCGATCGAGCAGATGCGGCTGGAGGCCCTGCCCTCGCGGCCGTTCGTGATCGGCTACATCCGCGCCTATGCCCAGGCGCTCGGGCTCGATCCCGACGTCGCGGCCGAGCGCTTCAAGGCCGAGGAGCCGGTGCTCGACGAGCCTCTGGCCGCGCCGGTCGGCGTGAGCGACGAACGCGACCCGCGCTTCGGCGCGATCGTCGCGGTCGCCGCGGCGATCATCGTCGCCATCGTCGCCTGGAACGTCGTCCAGCGGATCGTGACCGAAACCGCGCCGCCCCCGCCGACCGCGTCCGAGACGGCCTCCGAGAAGGCCCTGGCGCAGGTGAAGGCCGGACCCGTGGCGCTGGGCGCGCCGCTCCCGGCGCCGGTCGAATCAACAACCCCGCCGCCCTACCTCACCCCGGGCATCGAGAAGGCCAAGAAGGAGGACGGGACGCCCCTCGACCCCGCCGCCGCGGCTGCCGCAGCCGCCGGCCCGACCGCACCCGGCGCCGACCTCACCCTCCCGGCCGCCTTCACGCCTCAGGGCGCGGTCTACGGCGCGCCGAAGGGTCGGCCGGCGACCATCGTCCTGCAAGCGCTGAAGCCCGCGCTTTTGGTGATCCACGGCGGCGACGGCTCCGTCTATTTCGCCCGGCAGCTCGCACCCGGCGAAGCCTATCGCGTGCCGGAGCTCGGCGGCCTGAACGTCGACGTCTCGGAGCCGGAGGCGTTCCAGGTGTTCGTGGCCGGACAGAGCAAGGGCGTGTTGCCCGCGCCGCTCACGCCGATCGCCAAGCTGCTCGGCGTCGCGCCGGTCCCGGCCAAGCCGGGGCAAGTGGCCCTGGCCGCGACGACCCCCTCCGCAAAGCCTGCAGCGCCGAGGCCCGCCGCCAGGCCGGCCGTCGCCAAGGCGGCGGGGCCCGCGAAGTCCGCGCCCAGACCTGCGCCGGCCGCCAAGGCCGCGGCCGCCGAGAACGCGGAGCTTCCACCCACCTGACGGCCCCGCTTGGGGCCAGAGGCGAAAGCGCCTATTTTCGCGCCGACATGACCGCGCAAGATCCCGCCCATTACCGACCCTGGCGCGCCATCCAGCGCCGTCCCTCCCGCAAGATCCGCGTGGGCGACGTGGAGGTTGGCGGAGATGCGCCGATCACCGTCCAGTCGATGACCAACACGCTCACGGCCGACGCGGGGGCCACCATCGACCAGATCCGCCGCCTGGAGGAGGCAGGGGCCGATATCGTCCGCGTCTCCTGCCCGGACGAAGACTCAACGGCCGCGTTCAAGGCGATCGCCAAGGCGGCCAAGGTCCCGCTCGTGGCCGACATCCACTTCCACTACAAGCGGGCGATCGAGGCGGCGGAGGCGGGCGCGGCCTGCCTGCGCATCAATCCCGGCAACATCGGCTCGCCCGCGCGGGTGCGCGAGGTGATCCAGGCCGCCCGCGACCACGGTTGCTCCATGCGCATCGGGGTCAACGCCGGCTCCCTCGAGCGCGAACTCCTGGAGCGCTACGGTGAGCCCTGCCCCGAAGCGATGGTCGAGAGCGCCCTGAGCCACGCCCGCATCCTGCAGGACCACGACTTCCAAGCGTTCAAGATCAGCGTGAAGGCCTCCGACGTCTTCATGACCGTGGCGGCCTATCAGCAGCTCGCCGAAGCCATCGACTGCCCGCTCCACCTCGGCGTCACCGAGGCCGGCGCCACGCGGATGGGAACGGTGAAGTCGTCGATCGGCATGGGCTCCCTGCTCTGGGCCGGCATCGGCGACACGATCCGCGTCAGCCTCGCCGCCGATCCCGTGGAGGAGGTGAAGGTCGGCTTCGACATGCTGAAGGCGCTCGGCCTCAGGCACCGCGGCGTCAACATCATCGCCTGCCCCTCCTGCGCCCGGCAGGGATTCAACGTCATCGACACCGTCGCCCTCCTTGAGCAGCGCCTCGCGCACATCTCGACGCCGATGAGCCTGTCGATCATCGGCTGCGTCGTGAACGGGCCCGGCGAGGCGCTGATGACCGACATCGGCTTCACCGGCGGCGGCAAGGGTGCGGGCATGGTCTATCTGGCCGGCAAGCCCGACCACAAGATGGACAACGACCGCATGGTCGACCACATCGTCGAGCTGGTGGAGGCCAAGGCCCGCGAGCTGGAGGCTGCGAAGGCGGCGCCCATCGCGGCGGAATAGCGCCTGCGGCCATCCATCCCGCTCTTTCGAACGTGACTCCTGCGTCACTCTTGCGCCTGCCGGACAACCACGGTTAGGTGAAGCCCTCATAACCGGAGGGACCCATGTCCGCTGACGGCAACTGGAAGATCACGATCAATACGCCGATGGGCGCGCAGACGGTGAACGCGAGCATCAAGACCAGCGGCGACACCTTCACAGGCACCACCGAAGGCCAGATGGGCAAGCAGGAGGTCAGCGGGAAGGTGGACGGGAACACCCTCACCTGGAGCGCCAACATCACCCAGCCCATGCCGATGACGCTTGAGTTCACCGCCACGGTCGACGGCGACAACATGAACGGCAACGTCAAGCTCGGCATGTTCGGCAACGCCCCGCTCAGCGGCGTGCGCGTCTAGCCGTATCGGCTCTTCCGGAACGGCGAAGGCCCGTCCCTGAGAAGGGGCGGGCCTTCCTTGTATCCTCCCCGTCGCGGAGACGACGGGGGAGGCGCACAATCACTTGTTCGGGTTCGCCTGGTCCGCGGCGCTGCTGGCCGCGTCGCCAGCGTTGTCGGCGGCGCCGCCGACATTGTCGGCCGCGTGGCTCACGCTCGACGCCGCTCCGGTGACCGCGCTGGTGCGCAGCGTGTCGTTGCGGTTGGCCGAAAGCAGGAAGAACGCCACGATCGCCACGAGGGCCAGGACCGCGATCCCGATGATCACCCCGCCGACGCCCGAGCCGCCGCGGTCGACATAGGTCGTGCCGCCGTCCCGCTCGATGACGCGCTCGGTCGAACCGTCAGGGCGCTCCGTGATTCGTTCCGTCGCCATATGATTGTCTCCATGGTGTCGCCTGCGCCGTAACACCCGGAGCGCGAACGGCGTTCCGACGGCGACGCTTCAGCGGCGCCGCGGCGGGACGACGTCTGCGAACATCTCGAAGCTCTTCCATTTGGGCTCGAGCGGCGGGATCCCCGCGTCCGGCAGGTAGGGCGAGGCCTGCTTCAACTCGAGGTTCGGGATGTAGCGCGGACAGTTCGGGAAGATGTCCGTGGGCGTCACCTTCACCAGCAGCTGGGCTCCGGGGATCTCGGCGATTAGCGGATCCTCTCGCACGACCTCCGCACGGCCGTTGACGCGCAGGCGACGCGGCGCCTCGCCCATGGCGATGAACAGCATGCCGACGTGCGGATTGGCCTCGATGTTGCCGAGGCTTCGGAACATGCCGTTGCCGTCGTAGTCGGGGAACACAAGGAGATCCGGCCGGGCCACCCGCACGAACCCCGGCGGGCCGCCCTTGAAGGAGCAGTCGGGGCGGCCCTCGGCGTCCGCCGTGGCCAGGAAGAAGAAGCCGACGCCCGAGATGAAGGCGGCGTCCTCGTCGGTGAACCGCTCGCGCCGGAGCTTCTCCTCGAGGCGGTCGGCGAGCGCCCGGCTTCCGAAGGCGTCCTGCAGCCCGCGCTGCCCTTCGTGGTACATGGGCGGCCTCCTTCCTATATGCCGGCGAAGCTGATCACCTTCCGGACGGTGCGGAAAGCCCGTTTGGCGCCGCGCGCGGCCGAGGATAGACAGGCTCTCCTTCCAACCCGGGCTACCCAAGTTGCGACTCCCCCAGGCCAGGCTCGACCAGGTTCTCGACCGCTTCCGCGAGGTCGAAGCTCGCATGTCCGCCGCCACCGACGGAACCGAGATCGTGCGCCTGTCCAAGGAGCATGCGGAGCTGAGGCCCGTCGCCGAAGCGGTGCAGATCCTCGAGCGCGCCCGCGCCGAGCTCCCCGAGCTGGAGGAGATGGCGGCCTCCGGCGACCGTGAGATGGCCGAGCTGGCCGAGGGCGAGCTCTTCGGGCTGAAGGAGAAGCTCCCGGAGCTCGAGCGTCAGGTGGCGCTCCTGCTCGCGCCGAAGGACAGGGACGAGAACGCCTCGGCGATCCTCGAAGTGCGCGCGGGCACAGGCGGCGACGAGGCGGCCCTGTTCGCCGGCGACCTGTTCCGCATGTACCAGCGCTACGCACAGAACCGCGGCTGGAAGGTCGAGGTCGAGAGCGCCTCCGAAGGCGAGATGGGCGGCTACAAGGAGATCATCGCCTCGATCACCGGCGAGGGCGTGTTCGGGCGGTTGAAATTCGAGAGCGGGGTCCACCGCGTGCAGCGCGTCCCCGAGACGGAGGCCCAAGGCCGCATCCACACGTCCGCCGCGACGGTCGCCGTGCTCCCTGAACCGGAGGACGTGGACATCGACATCCGCGACCAGGACCTTCGGATCGACACCTATCGCTCCTCCGGCGCGGGCGGGCAGCATGTCAACAAGACGGACTCCGCCGTCCGCATCACGCACCTGCCGACCGGCATCGTGGTCACCTCCTCCGAGAAGTCGCAGCACCAGAACCGCGCCCGCGCCATGAAGGTGCTGCAGGCCAGGCTCTATGAGATGCAGCGGGAGGCGGCGGCCTCCGCACGCGCCGAGAGCCGCAAGGCCCAGGTGGGCTCCGGCGATCGTTCGGAGCGCATCCGCACTTACAACTTCCCCCAGGGGCGGGTGACGGACCACCGTATCAACCTCACCCTCTACAACCTGCCGAAGGTGCTGGAGGGCGAGGCGCTCGACGACGTCATCGACCCGCTGATCGCCGAGGACCAGGCCGCGCGCCTCGCCGCGCTCGAAGAGGAGATGGCTTGAGCATGACCGGTCTACTCGCGGGCATATTCCGGCACCCGGTGAAGGGCTTCACACCCGAGCCGCTGCAGAGCGTCGACCTCGCCCCTGGCCGGGGCTTCCCGTTCGACCGGATCTACGCCGTCGAGAACGGCCCCGCCGGCTTCGATCCGGCGGCGCCGGCATTCATTGCGAAGAAGAACTTCACTGTGCTCGCCCAACTGCCGCAGGTGGCGGCGGTGCGGACCCGCTACCACGAGGCGTCTGGTGACCTCGAGGCCTCCGCGCCCGGCACGGCGCCGTTCTTCGGCCGACTGTCCGAGCCCGCGGGCCGCGAGGCGTTCGCCGCCTGGCTCGGGGAGGTGCTGGGAGACGACGCCCCAGGGCCGCTGAAAGTGCTCGCGGCGCCGGAAACCTGGCGCTTCACAGATCATCCGCAGGGCCAGGTCTCGGTGATCAACCTCGCCAGCGTCGCGGACCTGTCGCGTCGCATGGGCGTGGAGCTCGATCCCCTGCGCTTCCGCGCCAACCTCTATGTCGACGGCTGGCCGGCCTGGGCCGAGCACGGCTGGACCGGCAGGCGGCTGATGCTGGGCTGGGCGGAGGCCGAGGTCTTCAAGCCCATCGTCCGCTGCGCCGCGACCGAGGTGAACCCGCAGACCGCGATGCGCGACGCGGACATCCCGAAGGCGTTGTTCGAGGCCTTCGGCGACATGCACTGCGGCGTCTACGTCCGAGTCACGAAGCCCGGCCGCCTCGGCCTCGGCGACGCCTGCACCCTGCCCCAGGCCGAGCCCGCCGCCGGCCCGGCATGACCATGACCCTGCTTTCCGCCTGGCAGGCGGCGAAGCAGCGCCTGGAGAAGGCGGGCCTCGCCGGGCCCGTCATCGATGCGCGGCTGCTCGTCGAGGCCGCGGCGGAAGCGACACGCGCGGACATCGTCACCGATCCCTACCGCCCGCTCAGCGCCGAGCAGGAGGCGACGCTCTCGGACTACCTCGACCGCCGCGAGCGGCGCGAGCCCGTCAGTCACATCCTCGGGCGCAAGGGCTTCTGGAAGATCATGCTGCAGGTGGACGACCGCGTGCTCACGCCAAGGCCCGACACCGAATCCGTCGTCGAGGCCGCGCTGAGGGAATTTCCCGAGCACGCGCCCTGGCGGGTGCTCGACCTCGGCGTCGGCTCCGGCGCGATCGTGCTGGCGATTCTCGCCGAGCGGCCCGCCGCCAAGGGGCTCGGCGTCGATGTCTCGGAAGAGGCGCTGGCCGTCGCGCGCGACAACGCCGCCTCGCTCGGGCTCGCCGGCCGTTTGGCCCTGCTCCGCGGCGACTGGACCGAGGGCCTGGCCGACGAGAGCTTCGACCTCGTGGTCGCCAACCCGCCCTACATCGCCACCCATGTGATCGAGACCCTCGAGCCCGAGGTGCGGCGGTACGAACCCCGCATCGCCCTCGACGGAGGCCCTGACGGACTTGCCGCATACCGCATCCTGGCCCCGGAGATCCTGCGTGTCCTGAGGCCCGGCGGCCGCTTCGCCGTGGAGATCGGCTACGATCAGAAGGAGCCCGTCGAAGCGCTGTTCCGGGCGGCCGGCGCGCGCGACATCGCGACCCTGCGCGATCTCGGCGACCGCGACCGCGTTGTCACCGGCGCCAAAAACCCCTTGGAAACGGCAACCCGAGTCGCTACTTAAGGAACGTCTCCACCCAAAG